>Ga0126311_10000184_pt1 | contig 31011 bp, 18 predicted proteins | sample Plot61_FD_92539 | JGI IMG/M metagenome (GOLD analysis project Ga0126311, IMG submission 92539) | Serpentine soil microbial communities from UC McLaughlin Reserve, CA, USA - Plot61 | ecosystem: Environmental > Terrestrial > Soil > Grasslands | place: USA: UC McLaughlin Reserve, Lake County... | reverse complement strand
TCTTCCAGTATTTGCTTGAGACGGTTCTGCGGATAACCTTTATCGAGACAAAGAAGAGTTCCGCCGGCCTTGAGAATACCCATTAGCGCGGCAATCTGACGTGGGCCAGTGCCGAGCATCAACGCTACCGGCTGACCTTCCACCACGCCCATGCCGCGAAGTCCATGCGCGATCCGGTTGCTCTGCGCGTTCAGTTTTCCATAACTGACTTCTTCGCCTTCGAACGTGACTGCGATGACATTCGGGTTTAGCTCAACCTGTTTTTCAAACAAGCGGTGCGGGCAGTTTTGTTGATACGCTCGACCGCTTTCATTCCATTCGACCAGCAGTTGATCCTTCTCCGGTTCAGTGAGGATTGGCAGTTTGGTTACGAGCTGTTCAGGATTAGCGATGATGGCTTCGAGCAATACGCCGAAGTGGCCAACCATGCGTTCGATCGTCGCAGGCTCAAATAAATCGGTGTTATAGATAATCGCTCCGCGTAAAACCTGCTGGTCCTCGTAGAAGACAACGCTCAAATCGAACTTCGCAGTCACGCTTCCGGCGTTTACCAGCCCCATGCTCAGACCGGGAAGAGCTAATTTTTCACGCGGTGCGTTTTGGAGGATAAACATCACCTGAAACAACGGCGAACGACTCAGGTCACGCTCCGGCTGCAGCTCTTCCACCAGTTTCTCGAAGGGCACGTCCTGATGCGCATACGCGCCCAACGCCGTTTCTCGCACACGACCGAGTAAGTCTTTAAAACTTGGCCCACCTGATAAGTCAGTGCGCAGCACGAGGGTGTTCACGAAGAACCCGATCAGGTTCTCCACTTCCGCTCTCGTCCGTCCCGCTATCGGACTTCCAACAACTATGTCTTCCTGTCCCGTGTAGCGATAGAGCAACACCTTGAAGGCCGCCAGCAAGGTCATGAACAGCGTCACTCCTTCGCGCTGGCTCAGCGCCTCCAATCCTTCACTCACCTCCGGGTCCACTTCAAACCGCGCCACCTCTCCCTGATAGCTCTGCACTGCCGGACGTACTCTGTCCGCCGGCAACTCCAGCACCGGCGCTGCTCCCGTCAACCGCCCGCGCCAGTATTCAACTTGCGCATTCAATACTTCACCGCTTAGATACTCGCGCTGCCACACCGCGTAATCGGCATATTGAATCGGCAACTCCGAGAGCGGTGATTCTTCACCCGCAGCGTAAGCCGCGTACAGAGTTCCCAGTTCGCGAAACAACACGCCCGCTGACCAACCGTCACTGATGATGTGATGCATCGACATCACCAGCACGTGCTCCTCTGCATTGAGACGCAGCAAGCTGGCACGGAACAGTGGTCCGGTTTGCAGATCGAGATGCTGGTCCACCTCTTTATCGATTAATCGCGTCACGGCAGTTTCCCGCTCAGCTTCCGTCGACGCCGTGACAGTGATGTGCGTCACTGAAAAGTTCGGCTCACTCACGATGACCTGCACCGGTTGCTCATCTTCCACCGCGAACCTGGTGCGTAGCGATTCATGACGCTGCACCAACGCGCTCAACGCGCGTTCCAACGATTGGACGTCAAGCGAACCCTTCAGGCGAATGGCGATGGGGATGTTATAGAACGTGCTGTCTGGTTCTAACTGGCTCAAAAACCATAGACGTTGTTGCGTAAACGAGAGCGGTACCGCCGCGCCCTCTCTTCTGCGCGTAATAACATCTTTTCGGGAAACCGTAATGCCCTCATCTTCGAGCAGGAGTGCTAAAAGCTCTTGCGCTTCAGAAAACTGATTCAACTGATCTTTACTAATCATGAATGCTAATTCCTCAAACCTCTTTTACTTTCGAGCGCCATGCGTATCTGATCGGGCGACATGCTCGCGATCCGCTTGTGTAGTTCTGCGAGGATCTCAATCTGGCCGGGTTTTTGTTCGAGTCTCTGAAGTGCCTCCGCCAACTCGGCAACAGTCGGTTGTTCGAAGACGTTGCGCAGCAGGATTTCAACCTGGAAGGCTTCGCGCACGCGCGAGACAAGCTGCGTAGCGATTAGCGAGTGACCGCCAAGCTCGAAGAAGTTGTCGTAAACACCGACGCGATCCAGGCCGAGCAATTCACACCAGATGCCGGCTATCATCTCTTCGACAGGTGTGCGTGGAGCCGTGAATGCGTCCTCGAGATCAGGACGTTCCATGTCGGGCGCCGGCAGTGCGCGACGGTCCACCTTGTTGTTGGCAGTCAACGGCAGTTGGTCCAGGTTTACCCAGGCTGCTGGAATCATGTATTCCGGCAGTTTCTCTGCCAGGTACTCTCGCAACTGCGTGATCTTCGGCGGCGGTTCCTGGTCCGCGACGATGTAGGCCACCAATCGCTTTTCATCAGGCTCATCTTCGCGCGCCATTACCACGGCTTCTCTAATCTCCGGGTGGGAGTTGAGCATCGATTCGATTTCGCCCAACTCGATGCGGAAGCCGCGAATCTTGACCTGATGGTCGATGCGTCCCAGGTATTCCAGTTCTCCGTGGGCCAGGTAGCGCGCCAGATCTCCTGATTTATAGAGGCGCGCTCCGGGTTGCGTGCTGAACGGATTCGCGATGAAACGTTCCGCGGTTAATTCCGGTCTGTGCAGATAACCGCGCGCGAGTCCGGCACCAGCGACGTAGATTTCCCCTGCGACACCTTGCGGGACGGGCTGTAAGTGCTCGTCGAGAAGGTAAACCTGTAAATCGGGAATCGGTCGTCCGATGATGCTGGCGGAAGTTGTCTCGAGATCGGACCATGTCAATGGTCGATATGTGACGTGCACCGTCGTCTCGGTGATGCCGTACATATTTACCAACAATGGTTCGCGATCTCCGTGACGCTCGAACCACGGTCTGAGGCGTTGTAACTCGAGTGCTTCACCGCCAAAGATGACGAGTCGCAGTGCGAGTTGTCCTGATGACTCTTCCGCGAGCATCAACTGGTGAAAAGCTGAAGGTGTTTGGTTCAGTACTGTCACCTGCTCGCGACATAAGAGTTCATAAAACTCTTCCGGCGAACGACTGACTAAGTAAGGAACAATCACTAGCCGTCCGCCATAGAGCAAAGCTCCCCACAACTCCCAGACCGAGAAGTCGAACGCGTATGAGTGGAAGAGCGTCCATGCATCGCGCTCGTCGAAGTGAAACCACTTCTCAGTGCTCTTGAAGAGACGCACGACGTTGGCGTGAGTGATCAGAGATCCTTTAGGCCGTCCGGTCGAACCGGATGTGTAGATGACGTAGGCGAGATGGTCGTCAGTTATTTCGACACTGAGGTTCTCATCTGACTCGAGAGCCAGCTCTTTCCTTATGCTTCCCGGACAAACTACGCGTGCGCTGTGCTGCGGGAGATCTTCCAGCAAGTGGCGGTGTGCGAGCAGGATCTCAACCTGTGAATCCTCGAGCATGAAAGCGAGCCGGTCGGCCGGGTATTGCGGATCTAATGGGACATATGCGCCACCTACTTTGAGCACTGCCAGCAGGCTCACAACCATCTCCACCGAACGCTCCATCAGGATCCCCACCAGGACCTCGGGACCGGCGCCGAGTGATTGCAGGTGATGGGCCAGTTGATTCGCGCGTCGATTCAACTCCGCGTAAGTTAGCCGTTCATCCTCAAACACCAACGCTGTCGCTTCGCGAGTCAGCTTTGCCTGCTCCTCAAATATCTGGTGAATGCAACGATGCGGGCGCTCGTCAACATCAGTTTCATTCCACTCCACCAGCAACTGATGCCGCTCCGCGTCGCTCAACAGCGGCAACTCCGCAACGGCGCGCTGCGGCTCGCTCACGATCGCTTCGAGCAGTATTCGGAAGTGGCCCAACAGCCGCTCGATCGTCTCGCGCTCAAACAGATCGGTGCTGTATACAAAGACACCCTTTAGGCCTTGCTCCTGCTCCGTCACGAAAAGGCTCAAGTCGAACTTCGCGATCTCAGTTTCGACTTTTTCGGGAGTAACGTTCAGGTTTGGCAGTTCCAACTCATCGCGCAAAGCGTTCTGCAAGACGAAGAGGACCTGAAACAGCGGTGTGTGACTCATGTCGCGTTCGGGCTGAAGTTCTTCCACCAGCTTCTCGAACGGCACATCCTGATGCGCATACGCGCCCAAAGCCGTTTCGCGTACACGACCCAGGAGCTCTCGGAACGTTGGTCCACCTGACAAGTCCGTGCGCAATACGACGGTGTTGACGAAGAACCCGATCAGTTTTTCGATCTCCGGGTGAGTGCGGTTAGCGATTAAGGTTCCAACACTCAAGTCTGCCTGTGTGGTGTAGCGATAGAGCAACACCTTGAAAGCAGCGAGCAGCGTCATGAACAGCGTCACACCTTCCGCGTGGGCTAACTCCTTCAGTCCTTCGCTCACCTCACGGCTCAGTTCGAACCGCGCTGCTGCTCCGCGATAGCTCTGCACGGCCGGACGAACTCTGTCGGCCGGCAGGTCCAGTACGGGCGCCGCGCCAGACAGCCGTCCGCGCCAATAGGCGAGTTGTTGCTCCAGCACTTCGTCCCGCAACCAGCCGCGCTGCCACACTGCGTAATCCGCATACTGCACCTGCAACTCCGGCAGCGGTGATTGTTCACGCGCGGCGTAAGCTGAGTAGAGCGCACTCAACTCTCGGAACAGCACGCCCGCCGACCATCCATCGCTGATGATGTGATGTGTTGCCAGCACCAGCACGTGTTCCTCTGCGTCGATACGCAGCAAGCTCGCACGGAACAACGATCCGGCTTGCAGGTCGAAGGGATGACCCACTTCACTTTCAATGAAGCGTCTCACTTCAGCTTCAGTCGTGATCGAGATGTGGTCCACTGCGAAGTTTGTCTCACTCGAGATCACCTGCACCGGTTGTCCATCTTCGACTGTGAACCGCGTGCGCAGCGTTTCGTGACGTCGCACGATCTCCGTAAAGGATGCTTCCAGCGCCACCACGTTCAGCGCACCGCGCAACCGGAGCGCACGCACGATGTTGTAGGCCGTGCTCTCCGGTTCCAGTTCGTTCAGGAACCACAGACGCTGTTGCGCAAACGACAGTCCCACCGGCCCCTCACGCGGCACTGCGCGAAGAGCAAGACTCTCTCGCTGTGTCCCCGCTCCCAGCGCTCGCTCCACGCTTGCGGCAAGCATCTCGATCGTTGGTGCTTCAAAGATCGTCCGCAGCGGCAACTCCACCTGGAAGTTCTCCCGGATACGTGAGATGACCTGTGTCGCCTTAAGTGAATGTCCACCTACGTCGAAGAAATTGGCGTCCACTCCCACACCCTGAACACCAAGCACTTCCGCCCAGATGCCGCACAACATCTCTTCCACCGGTGTACGCGGTGCTTTGTGATCAACAGAACTTAAGTCGATCTCCGGAGCAGGCAAAGCTTTACGATCTACTTTGCCGTTGGACATCAGCGGCAATTTATCAAGAACGACAAAGGCGGACGGAATCATGTATTCCGGCAATTCCTCTCGCAGAGCAGTTCGCAATTTATCGCGCTTCAGCTCTCCACTGCCTTCAGTGACGACGTAGGCCACGAGCACGTCTTCTCTGACGATAACGACTGCTTGCTTGACCGCTCGCTGACTCAGCAACGCCGCTTCGATCTCTCCCAACTCGATGCGGAACCCGCGCAGTTTGACCTGCTCGTCTCCCCGGCCGATGTATTCCAAACTCCCATCTGCGAGGTAGCGCACCACGTCGCCGGTCCGGTACAGTCTTTCGCCTGCACCGCCAAACGGGTTCGCGACGAACCGCTCAGCCGTTAACTCCGCTCTTCCCAGATACCCGCGGGCCAACCCTGCGCCGCCGATGTACAACTCGCCCGCGACTCCCACCGGCGCCGGTTCCAACCTCGCATCCAGCACGTAGAACCGTGTGTTCCAGATCGGACGCCCCAGCGTCACAGCTTCATCGGTGATTGAGCGCCAGATACTCGCATCGATCGTCGCTTCGGTTGGTCCATATAAGTTGCACAACTCAACTTCCGCCAGACGCAGCTTAAAACGTTCGGCCAACTCCGGCGCCAACGCTTCACCACCACAGCACACTCGCTGCAACGCTCGGCACTGGCTGAACCCCGGCTCTTCCACCAGCAGCTTCAGCATCGTCGGCACAACCTGTAACTGCGTGATCTGGTGTCGCGCCAGTTCATTCACCAACGCTGACGCGTCGCGTTCCACTCCCAACGCTGCCATCACCAGCGTGCCGCCACACAACAGCGGCGCATAAAACTCCCACACTGACGCATCGAAGGTGAAAAGCGTTTTTTGCAGCACTCGATCTGCTGCGGTGAATTTCAGCTCACCCAACATCCACTGCATGTGGTTGGCGATAGCGCCGTGCGGCACCATCACGCCTTTCGGACGCCCCGTTGAGCCCGACGTGTAAATCATGTAAGCGAGATTCGCGGATGTAATTCCGCTCTCGGGGTTAATCGCGCTTTCAGTTGCAAGCGATAACTGATCGACACACAGCACGTGCGCGTCCTGGGCCGGCAAACTCGCCAGCAAACGCTCTTGCGTCAGCAGCACCGGCGCACTCGTGTCCGCCAGCATGAAGGCGACTCGCTCGGCCGGGTATTGCGGATCTAACGGCACGTAAGCGCCACCGGCTTTGAGCACTGCCAGCAGGCTCACCACCATCTCCACCGAACGCTCCATCAGGATCCCGACCAGCACTTCCGGGCCGACGCCTAACGATTGCAGGTGATGCGCCAGTTGATTCGCACGTGCATTCAACTCCGCATAAGTGAGTCGTTCGTCTTCGAACACCAACGCCGTCGCTGACGGAGTTCGCGTCACCTGCTCCTCAAACATCTGATGGATGCAGCTCTCGGTGTGCGCTTCAACGTCAGTCTCGTTCCACTCCACCAGCAACTGCTGCCGCTCAGCATCACTCAACAGCGGCAACTCCGTTACCGCACGCTCCGGCTCCGCGACGATCGCTTCCAGCAGTATTCGGAAGTGGTCCAACAGCCGCTCGATCGTCTCGCGCTCAAATAGATCCGTGCTGTAGTCCAACGAACCCGTTAAACCGTGCTCCGTATCTTCCATGTTGAGCAGCAGGTCAAACTTCGCGATCTCAGTCTCGGCTTTCACGGGACTTAAAACGAGCCCTTCGAGCTGTAACTCTTCACGCGGTGCGTTCTGCAACGCAAACATCACCTGGAACAACGGCGAGTGACTCAGGTCGCGCTCCGGCTGCAGCTCTTCCACTAACTTCTCGAACGGCACATCCTGATGCGCATACGCGCCCAACGCCGTCTCGCGTACTCGCCCCAGCAACTCTCTGAAACTCGGCCCACCTGATAAGTCCGTGCGCAGCACGAGGGTGTTCACGAAGAACCCGATCAGGTTCTCCACTTCCGCTCTCGTCCGGCCCGCTATCGGACTGCCCACCACGATGTCTGCCTGTCCCGTGTACCGATAGAGCAGCACCTTGAAAGCAGCGAGGAGGATCATGAACAGCGTCACTCCTTCACGCTGGCTCAACGCCTTCAGTCCTTGCCCCACCTCGCGGCTCACTTCAAACCGTGCTGCCGCTCCGCGATAGCTCTGCACAGCCGGCCGCACTCTGTCTGCCGGCAGCTCCAGCACGGGAGCCGCTCCCGTTAAACACTCGTGCCAGTACTCCACCTGCGCATTCAATACTTCTCCGCTCAGATACTCGCGCTGCCACACTGCGTAATCGGCATACTGAATCGGCAACTCCTGAAGCGGTGATTCTTCACCCGCGGCATAAGCCGTATAGAGCGCACTCAACTCTCGAAACAACACGCCCGTCGACCACCCGTCGCTGATGATGTGGTGCATCGCCACCAGCAGCACGTGTTCCTGCTCGCTCAGCCGCAGCAGCTTCATGCGCATCAATGGACCACGCCCCAGATCAAAAGGCTGATTCGCGTGCTCTGTAATTAACGAGTAGCTTTTAGCTTCGCGATCTTCTTCACTGTTATCTTCAAGATTCACCACCAGCAAGTTGAACTGTTGTGGCGGCGAGATGATTTGTACCGGATGACCGTCGACGTTCTTGAAACTGGTGCGCAGGATTTCGTGGCGCTTGACGATCTCGTTCAAGCTGCGTTCGAGAGCTTGTACGTCGAGCGGCCCTCTCAACAAAAAGTTTCGCGAGATGTTGTAGAAAGCATTGCCGGGCTGCAGTTGATCCAGAAACCACAATCTCTGTTGAGAGAATGAGAGCGGCGCCAGCGGCTGCCCCGTCTGGCGCGGAACCAGCGCCGACTTCGCAGCGGGCTTGGCTATGCCCGACATACGCATGTTGAGCAAAACTTTTCTTGCCGTTGAAAGCTTCGACTTACGGGTGGTGATGTCAATTGTTTCAGACATTAGTTGTTCACAAATATCGCGTTCTGATCTTTCAGCAAGAATTCAACTTCTTCGTCACTGAGCTCTTCGACTTCCTTGACTAACTCGTCTTCAATCATGACTGCCAGGTCGGCAACGGTCGGCATCTTGAAAACCTTGCGAATGTCCAGTTCGACCTGGAAAACATCCCGCACCTTCGACACCACGTGGGCCAGTTGGAGCGAGTGGCCGCCCAAATCGAAAAACTTGTCCTGCACGCCCACGGCTTCAAGCCCCAGCACGTGGGACCAGATACCGCAGAGCGCGACCTCAATATCCGTGCGTGGCTCATCAAGACGTTCACTGCGACTTATTCGTTCAAAATCCGGCGCAGGCAACGCCTTTCGGTCCACTTTGGAATTAGGCGTCAAGGGCAACTTATCGAGCACTACGAAAATCTGGGGCACCATGTACTCGGGCAGATGTTCTCTCAAATAGGTTCGTAAGCTATCCACGTCGAACTTGTCCCGGTGACGCAGTGCGAGGTAAGCCACCAAATGTTTGCCTTCGTTGCCCTTTTCCCTTATTACGACAGCGGCCTCGCTGACTTGCTCGAACTGTTTGAGTATTGCCTCAATCTCGCCCAACTCGATGCGATGGCCCCTGAGTTTCACCTGATGATCGATTCTTCCGATGAATTCGATGTTGCCGTCCGGCAGGTAACGTGCAATGTCTCCGGTTTTATACAAGCGACGTCCCGGCTCAGGGCCGTAGGGGTCAGGAATAAACCTTTCAGCGGTTAAGTCCGGACGTCGAAAATAGCCATACGCCAGGCCGTCACCGCCGATGTAAATCTCTCCGGCCGTGCCCTCAGGTACAAGCCTCAAGTACTGGTCCAACAGGTAAATCTGAGTGTTATCGACGGGTCTGCCGATAGAAGCATTTTGGTTGGAGGCGTTTTGCGGATCGAAGCGGAGGAAGGTGGAAAAGATCGCGGTTTCAGTTGGACCATAACCGTTCAGAATGGTTACCTCGGGAAGCCTAAGATTTATAGCTGCAAGGATTTGCTCATTGATCGGCTCGACGCCTGTTTGAAGGGTTTTCAAAGAGAGTGTGTGTCCGTCCTGCGCCAGCCAGTCAGCGAGTTCCTGACCCATGAAAGGTGGTACGTAGGCACATTGAATTTTCTCGACGTGAAGCCACTCGATGAACTTCGCCGCGTCGATCCGAACCTGGTCAGGCACGATGTGCAGCTCGCCCCCGAATAAGAGTGCGGAGAACTGTTCATAGAGCGATACATCAAAGCTCGCGCTGGTCCAAAAGCTGCATTTGTCTCCCGGAGACACACGATGGCTGCGCTGAGCCCACGTTAGTAAGTTTACGACTCCAGCATGGTGGCAGAGGACCGCTTTTGGACGACCGGTCGAGCCGGATGTATAAAGCACATAACAAACCTGCTTCATGAAAGGCAGGCACAGGTTATTCGTACTTCTCGACTGACATTCTTTAAACGCCTCATCCAGGTGCACGGTCCGCAGGCCGGGCGTTAGCTGTCTCTCGTCAAGGTGCTGGTCGGTTAAGAGCAGCTCAACATTCGCATCCTCGAGCATGAAAGAGAGGCGTTCAGGTGGATAATTACGGTCTAGCGGAAGATATGCCGCTCCGCTCTTGAGTACTCCGAGAATCGCCACCACCAGTTCGACGGAACGATTCAGCATCAGGCCCACGAGCATGCCGGGACGGATACCGAGATCACGCATGTAATGAGATAACTGGTTGGCGCGTGCGTTGAGCTCAGCATAAGTCAGGCGCTGGTTCTCGAACACAAGGGCGATTCCATTCGGTGTGGCCTCAGCCTGTTGCTCGAAGAGCTCCTGAATGCTCGCATTCTCGTGGTAGTTGTTTTTTGTTTGGTTCCACTCGACAACGAGACGGTGTTGCTCTGCCGCGATTAGCATTGAAACGTCAGAGAGACGCTGTCGCGGATCGCTTACAACACTTTCCAACGCCTGCCGCATGTGTCCGATCATGCGCTCGACCCTGGCATCTTGAAGCTCGAGCGGGTCGTAATTAAAAACAACCAGCAGCTCTTCTTCACCGTACGCGGCGATGGTCAGCGGAAAATTCGTGCGCGCTTGAATGGTGCGAAGTTCGCGGTTTTCCCAACCATTAACCTGTGCCTTCAAGGTGGAGTTCATCAAACGTCTTTCAAATGTGATGATGCTGTCGAACAACGGCACATCGTGTGACAGCTCACTCCAGTCCTGAATGCTTTGCAGGGGCGTCTGGTCGTAATCGTGCAAGCTCAACCACTGCGTCCTTAATTCCCTGAGCCATTCCAACACGCTCATCTGCGGCGCTACACGAACGCGCATCGGAAGAGTGTTGATAAACGGCCCGACAACAAAATCAGAATCAGGTACTGCGAGTGCCGACCGGCGGCATGCTTTAATAACGCCGAACACTACTTCGTTCTCTCCGGTATAGCGGCTCAGCAGTAAGGCCCACACACCCTGTAATAGAGTGTTCAAAGTCAACCCGTGTTCCCGTGCCAGTGCTTCCAGTGCGGTAGTGTCGGAATGTGAGAGACGTAGAGATTTTTCAGCACGCCCGTTATCGCGATTACCGGCGTCTTCTGAAGTCGTCCTCAGCGCAATGTACGTCGGTGTAGTAAACCCGCTCAATCTGCGACGCCAGAAAGACTCTTGAAGACTGGTATCCTGCTGGCGTAACCAGGCGCCGTAGTTTCGATACGAAGGGGCATCAGGCAGTTGTAGCTCCTTGCCTTCGCAGAATGCCTCATAGTGTGCGAAGACCTCTTTCGACACGAGAACATCAGAACGTCCGTCGCTGACGACGTGATGAAAGGTCCAGATCAGGCGATAGTCTTCATTTTCAAAACGGAGCAACGCCAAACGCATCAAGGGAGCCTCGGTAAGGCTGAATCCCCGGCGCCGGTCCAGTGCGAGAAATTCTTCGAGACGTCGTTGCTGCTCTGCCGGAGACGCTCCGCGCCAATCCTGCGAGTCGAAAGAAACTTCAACCTCGCGCAACACTTCCTGAACGGGAATCTCGAGATTCTCCCACCGCAGTTTGCTTCTGAGACTTCCGTGGCGTTGAATAACGGCCTGCCACGCTCGCTTGAGAGCAAGCACATTTATGCTCTCTCGCAGAGAAAAGATCATCTGCCGAACATACATTCCTGCCTGCGGAGCAAAGAGGCTCTGAAATAACATTGCCTCCTGCATCGGCGTCAGGACATAGGAGTCTTCAATCTTTGTCTCGTTCATAAGCATAAATCTTTGTCCCGTTATGTGTGGATAGAAAACGAAGTAAGTGGGGAGTGAGTTATTCCTGAATGACTCGCAATTCTTTCAGTTCGTCGATCACGTCATCAGTGAAGCCCGCCGATTGCAGAACTTCTCGTGTGTGCTGTCCGAGATGAGGTGGCGGCGCGGCCGCTAAATGACCGGGTGTTTCGCTGAGTTTTGGAGCGACGCCGAGTTGCGACAGAGTCCCGGCAGTTGGATGCTCGACACTCGTGATTGTTTCGCGTTCGCGTACATGGGGATCCGACATCATTTCAACGACGCTATTAACCGGCGTGACGCACGTGTCCGTTGGTCCAAGTATCGCAAACCATTCGGCGGCATCTCTCTTGATAAATATCTTCGCCAGAGTGGCGATCATCTCGGATTGCTTTTCCGCTCCCGCAAACTGATCGGGGATGAGTGCTTCGCAATCGAGTGCGTGGCAGAGCGTGGCCCAGAATTTCGGTTCCAAAGCTCCCACGGAAATCCAACGCTCGTCTCTCGTCTTGTATACGTTGTAGCAAGCGTAGAGACCCGTGAGCATCTCGCCTCCTGATCCGGGCTCCTGCGTAGTCGCGAGATGGTGAGCAAGTGGAACTGTCTGAAGCATGATCGCTCCATCGAGCATCGAGACCCAACGAGTATTCGCCGTCTATCCACACCCATTCAGTTTGATCAAAGACACTGATCAACCTCCGTCTACGCGTGCTGCGACGCTCTCTCTTCCATCTGCTTACGCAGGCTGAGCGGCCTCATGTCCGTCCAAACTGTCTTGATGTACTCGAGACATTCGGCCTTCGCGCCACTCTTTCCTGCATCGACCCAGCCGTTCGGATTTTCTTTATGCTCGGGCCAGATCGAATACTGCTCTTCATGATTCACCACTACCTTGTAAGTGGTCTTGTCTTCCGTTTCGTCGGTATGCATGACTTCTCCTTGATGTTTGTAACTGAAAGCCGGACAGAGCTACCGCACTGGAATTGGCGGAATTCAATTCCAGTCTCGAAATCCAAACTTTTGCGGAAGCCCTCCTGCTTCAGCAGCAGAGCTGTTGTTGGTCCATCGATCTTCGATGGGAGTAGTAGCCGATCCGAGTAAGGTTTCCGGCTAGTTGATTTTCTCAACCATCTCTCTATCGATTACGAGATGGCTCGCGCAATTCATTGTGTCGAGGAGTATTTGTACACGCGTCTTGTCTTTTGTTTTCCGCTTGAATATCCCAACCATACTTTCAAACGGCCCGGAATTGATCCTCACCTTGTCGCCACTCTCGAGTTCGTCCTCGTCCATACAAACAAATCCGTCCGGAGCGACTCTGGCTTTAAGAAGGTCGATGATTTCGTCTTCGATTGAAGCAGGACTGCCACCGAAGCTCACTACAGTCGACACACCTCTCGTGTAATTGATCTTATGAAGCTGCTTATCAGCGTTAAATTTTGCAAATAAATAATTGGCGAACAGAGGTTTGCTGACATACTCGCGCTCGCGGCCTGAAGTGCGAAGTTCTTTAAACTTCGGAGTAAACGTTTGCACCGCCCAACTGCTCAAGTTCATAGCAGCTCGGTCTTCTTCCCTTGGCTTGGTACGAATCGCATACCATTTTGGCTGGTCCAAAATTTCCGTGTTCATCTAGCACCTTTCGAGTTTAGATTTTCGTTTTCCAGCCCGGTTGCTCAGAGACTCAGATAACGTTAAGATTCGATCATTGCCATTGACCTTGCAATGCTCCGCATAGTTCCCAGAAACTAGGAGTTGTCCTCCTCCCAAGTTGTCAGGTCGACGCTAACCATACGTTGCTGGTGGCTTGAAAATCTTTACAAGACGCTCAAACCTATCGCAAAAAGTTTTTAAAGGTCACTCAAAAGTATTATGAGCAGTAACTTGCCGCGCTTTTACGACTTCGGTCCATTCCGTCTGGATTTAACTGAACGGCACTTACTTCGAGACGGCAAACCGGTTGCACTCACTCCCAAGGCTTTTGATACCTTGGTTTTACTCGTCCGAAATAGCGGCCGCGTAATTGAGAAAGATGAGTTTTTGAAGAGCGTTTGGTTAGAAACATACGTTGAGGACGCCACCCTGGCCCAGAACATTTTCACCATCCGGCAGGCATTAGCCGGGCCTGAAGGCACGCAATACGTGCAGACGATTCCTAAGCGCGGGTATCGCTTTGTTGCAAACGTAAACGAAGTGATGGATGAAAATGCGGAAGTTCGAACAGATGAGGCTGCGGCCGAGACGGATGCTCAGGGCGACACTGAAACCGGCAACGGAGCGATTCGCTCGCTTGCAGTGTTGCCACTATTGAACACAACTGACGACTCCAAGGCAGAATATCTGAGCGAGACTATTGCTGAGAGTATCATCAGCACGCTCTCTTTGATCCCGGAACTGCGAATCAAAGCATCAAGCACTGTTCTCCAATACAAAGGACGCGAGGTCGATCCGCAGGAAGCCGGGCGCGAGCTAAGCGTCGATGCAGTGTTAGTCGGCAAAGTCACTCGATTTGATGGTACCGCGGCTATCAAATTGGAACTTGTCGACGTGGCCCATGGATGGCAGCTCTGGGGTGAGGAATACAGGCAGGAAGTTTCCGAGCTCGCGAAGTTTCAGGACATAGTCGCGAAAGACATTTCAGAAAAGCTCTGTTTAAGACTAACAGGCGAAGAGCCGCAGCTCTTACTCAAGCCTCGCGCACAGAACGCTTCGGCATATCAACTCTGTTTGGAAGGCCGCGCCTATTTGAATACAAGAACAAAGGAAGGAATTAAAAAGGCGATCGACTCTTTTGAACAGGCGATCGAGATCGAGCCCGGCTCGGCAGTGGCTCACTCCGGCCTGGCCGATTGCTATATCCAGTTTGACTTTTACGGTATCAAAAGCCCCTGGGACGTAGTAGCGAAAGCGAGAGCAGCCGCGACAAGGGCTATCGAGCTTGATAACGAACTCGCCGAAGCTCACACGTCTGTCGCGGCTATCAAGCTCGCATACGATCGAGATCCCGTTGGTTCGGAGCAGGAGTTCAAGCGAGCCATCAGGCTGAATCCAAAATACTACCTTGCTCATGATGGTTACGCGCACTGCTTGTTTGAGATGGGCCAGACCGAGGAGTGTTTGGCTGAATTGAATTTAGCCCTAGAACTTGAGCCACTCGATCTCGAAGTCAATCAACATCTTGGATGGCACTACGTCTTGATACGCCAACCTGATCGGGCAATTGAGCAGCTACTGAAAACTCTGGCGCTGGGTCCTGATTTATATCGAGCTCGTATCCTCCTTGGAATGGCCTACGGGCACAAGCAGTTGTTCCCTCAATCGATCGCGGAATACCTTCGTGCCGGCCGGATCGAGAAAACGCCGGTCCTCGATGGTTTTATCGGGTATGCATATGCGATGGCGGGTGAGAGTGAAGCACACGAAATCCTGCGCGATCTGCTGGAAAAATCCAGACGCACGTACGTCCCACCTTACAGCCTCGCGTTAATCTACACCGGTCTGGGCATGCCGGATGAGGCGCTCCACTGGCTTGAAAAAGCGCTAATCGAGCAGAGTCACTGGCGCGGATGGTTCTGTCTTACACCGGAACTGGACAGCCTCCGCTCCGACGCGCGTTTCACAGAACTGCTCCAACGCTCTATAGACATCGGCCTCGACTTCTCCTTCGGCCTCGACCCCGCGCTGGCAAAGGCACTCTGCATCTGACGCTAGTGCGGTGCACAATTGAATCGATGATCAACTTTTATTGACGGTGCCACAGAGATATATAATCCTTTCCAAATATTGGAGGTGCACAGTTATGCCACCAAAAGGATTCACCCTCTGGTTTACAGGCCTACCGAGCGAGATAAGGACAGCGATTACTAACCTGACAACCCAGGAACTTAAACGACGTGGGTGCGAGATCGAGACTCTGGACGCCAGGATGCCTGCGGCATATTCAAAAGGCGCCTATGCTCGACGCATTTCTGACTTTAACATGCGCGGCGAAGCCATTGTGTTTGCCGTTAAATCAAAGACTACCGAAACGCCGGAAGATCTCCAGGCAGCCGTTGAAGTCGAGATCGGAATACCAAACTACGAGAAAAAGAACGATGAGAGCGGTGACGACATTAATGATGAGCAGCTGATCTTCACAAAGATTTTTGTGCAACCAGATGCCAATCTCGAGGAATCTGTTGCCGGCATTTTATCAAAGCTTGAAGGCTTGGAGCTGATCGCTCGGGCGCCTTCTGAGAATAGTTCTTATGACGAAGATGATGAGGCTGTGATACGGCGTCGCCTGGAAGGCCTCGGCTATTTATGAGGTTAGAAATTGAATCTAAGACCAACTTCGAGACGTCGCCCAGACAGTGCGCTCGTGGCGTGACCGAAAAATGGTGAAGTCTGAACGCCGGTGAAGTTAATTAGGTTCGTGTGGTTAAAAACGTTGAAGGCCTGGATATAAAATTGCAGCCTGTAACGGTTATCACTTCCAATCGAGGACAGCGCTCCCAGTGTGTCGCCAGCATTTCGCGATCTCGTAATCGTTGGCTGACTTCCTGTCTGTGCGGGCGCCTTACCGAATCCCATGGTCCAACTCAGGCGCGTGCTCAAATCCCAGTGCGAAGCCCCACGAGCGCTATTGCGACCAATGCCGGCAGGCCGGTCGTTAACGGTGGTATCGCCATTATCGTCAAAACCAGTTGTTATGGTGTAAGGCGCGGCCGAGGCAGCCGTTAAGATCGTGCCAAGCCGCAAGGCGTTGAGAATTCTAAAATTGGAGATCATGAGTAGGCGGTGCCGGAAATCGGAAATCGATGGACCATATTCTGCCGCGAGATCGAAGTTATTGGCCGGTAGACTCAGCGGGCCGTCAGTCTCATTAGCAGCTTTAGACCACGTGTAATTGACGATCCAGTAAAAGCGCTGGGACTGAAGTGCCTGCGGACTAAAATTGATATTGAATACATTCAACCGGGAATTAGCCGACGCTTCAGCCTGGTTGATATTGCCGGCGGTGGGATTGGGACGTACCGAGCCTGGCAACGGCGCGTTGATGTTGTGACCACGTATCAGGTGAACGCCGCGCTGATAGAAATAATTTGCCCGCAGGAAATACTTTCCCGCTATTTGCCGCTCAATACCGACGGACGACTGGATGACATAGGGTAGACGCAAATCCTCCGCAAGGGTGATCCGGCTCGGGGGCAACACGGTGATTGAGTCGCCGGTAAAAGGATCGGGAAACCCGGGATTACGAATCACGAGATCCTGCTGACGCTGCCCATCCACCAGCAGGGTTTGCAGATACGTATCGTTGTCTAACCAGGCGTAAAAGATTCCTGCTCCCGCGCGGATCGCGGTTCGTCCATCGGCAAATGGCGACCAGACCAAACTCAAACGCGGCGCGAAGTTGCGATAATTCTTTACATTACTCTGCAAGTCGTAGCGCACGCCAAAGCCGGTAGTCAAATTCTTACTAATACGAAGATCGTCCTGCCAAAAACCACCAACCGTGTATTGCGTAAACGAGATTGGAACCGCACCTATGCGCTGGGTAAAAGTAAGAGGTTTGCCGGCGCTGAAATCGTCCAGACTGGAAAAGATAAAAGTGCCATTAGCATTTTTCTGCTCATCGCTCGTTTGATGATAGCCGTCGACTACCAGACCAACTTTCATCGCGTGTTTGGCCACGCCAAAATCCAGGTTGTTGACGAACTCAAACTGATGAATCTGGCTCGAACTATTTGACTGGGCTCCCCCGCTGTTGAAGGCATTCAAGACTTGAATAGCTGGATCAAGATTGGCCGGCTGTAATTCAACATCCTGCCACCGTATCTGAAGTCGAACTTCGTTGACGAACCGCTTGTAAAACGGGCCCGTATCGGAAAAGCGCAGGAGGTTCTCAACCTGACGACTGGAAAAAGCGCGTTCCGGCAGATCGAAATTGCCTACCCCGAGATTGTTTTGCGCGGAAGCATTGCGCTGATATTCCACCCGCAGTGTGTGATACTTCGTCAAAACATGTTCGAGCCGTGCGGAAAGATTCAGCAATCGCGCCGGAGCAGGAGCCAGGCCTGAAAAAGCTCCTCCCGGAAGAGCTACTACAATCGTCTTCGAGTCAAAAGAGAGCGAACCTTCAGCCGTCAAGAAGAGCGACGTTCGTTTTGCCAAAAGTGGACCATCCAATGTTAGACCGAAGCGTCGATACTGCTCCGGACCGCGAATAGGGGCAAAGGTATTACGAGCTGCGAGGGACTCGTCGCGAAAGCCGAAACTGAATGTGCCATGCCAGGTATCAGTTCCGGGCCTGGTAAAAACATCGATACCCACTAATCCAGGATCATGGTTTTCGGGTGCATAAGGATTGAGCTTGAAACGAATCTCCTGGATTTGGGATTTTGGAGGAAGCCGCGCTCCGCCGAATCCATTCACCCGAATTACCGCACCGGGTCCAGCCATCTCACGGAGAACACTGTCAAGCTCATCGGAGTCGTCGGGCAGGTTTGCGATCTGTTCCGGCGTAAGGATTGTGGTAAAAGCGAGACCTCGAGGATCGGTCACGGACTCACGCCGGTAGGGCGACACGTCGACCTCTTCTTTTATCTCGGCGATCTGAAGGCTCAACTCAAGTGAATTATTCCCGGCTTTTAAAATCACTTCTTGCCATTCGAGGCGCTGAAAGCCAGTGGCTTCGACCTGAATCTCATATTTGCCGGGAAGAAGGTTAGAGAAGGTGGTCCATCCCTTTTGATCCGTTTCCTGTGTCCGGACTGCACCTTTCACATTTTTCAAAACAGCCTTGGCGCCCACGATTACCGCCCCACCTGGGTCGATTACTCTTATCGACAGCGATGAAGCGTTATTGCTACCGGAAACCTGAGCCGCGGCCGGAGCGATAGTGAGAGAAAGTGCACCGCTCAGCAAGACCAGACAAAAGAGTGAGCTCAAGAGACACATAACCGACAGATCAACGCATCGGCTACTCACCCTTCTCGAATTTCTTATCTGTTAAATCGGGCGAGTTTACTTTGAAGCTTTTCAATGACCACTCCTCATGCGGCTTATCATTGACCGTTATGGTGATCAGGTGTGGCAGCAGAATTCCCTTCTCGGGTTTATAGTCAGAGAAATGCATTTGCATGTCTGCCTCTTCCCTTGGCGGCGGCGCTTTCGTCTTTGCCTCCCTGGCGATTTTGTCAATGTCGGCGCTGCTGGCAGTACCCATGGATTTCCTTGTCCTTACGAGCGGTGGAATGTCGCGGTAACTAATCATCAGTGGTCTATGAGTGTTTTTGTCAATGAACAGCCGCGCAACGTTGCCATTCGCATCCTCAAGCGTGAGGATATCGGCGCGTCCATCGGCAGCCTCCGCCTCACCACCATATTCGATCGACGAACCAGGCGATGGCATCAGGAACAAGGCCAGCATGTAACGCGTGAACTGTGCCCGCAATCTCTTGGCCGGTTCTTCGGTGTTCTGTTGCTCATTGCCTCCCGGACTCATCATCATGACCTGTGCATTGCCCGTACTTGTGCGCGCGTCAGACCAAGACTGATTGCCATTTAACGCATTCACGATCGTGAGCTCGATACCCGCTATCAAACTAAGTGTGTCGGAGACTTTGAATTTATCAGGCAATAAAAAATCGATGCGCTTCTCGCCAGACTGCTCCTGCTCGTCGCTAACGCGGCGGAAGGATCCCGAGGCGGTAAAGTTCTGAATGTCTTTCAACCTGGCCTCCCCGCCCAACGCCTCACGAGCCTGGCGAAGCACTTCTTCGGCACGATTCGACGGACTCGCATGTTGGGCCTGCGGGGCGCGCTGCTCCGGGCCAGGTTGCGCCTGTGGTTTTGTGGGAGCAGTTGACACTTCCTTCTGCTTCTCACTAACTGCCGGTGTTGTTGAAGCTTGCTCCGGAGGTCTCGTTGAACTGACGTTAACGTGCGTCGAGCCACAGCCGCCGAGTAAAAGCAGGCCCAGAGCAATCGCTGTGACAATCATCAATAGAAATTGGCGGCGCATTGTTTGTCTCCTCATCCTTGTATGTTTACATCAAAGGACTGATGTTCATTTTGTCTACCAGGAGTGTCGGGCTCGCGATGGCTGTGGCAGGATCGAGATCCTTACCAACGGCCACCACGCCCGCGAGCATTTCGCGCAGCGGCGCGGCAATCGCGGCGGCACGCACGGGATAAGCCACTTTCCCATCTTCAATCCAGAACCCCTCGGCGGCTTGAGTAAAATTGGCTGACAGCGGCATTGACGGCGACAGGAATCTGGTCACGAGAAAACCTCGTTTAAGATCGGCAACGATGTCATCCGGATCCGAGTCGCCCGTTTCGATATACGCATTCGAGAACCGCACGCCGAATCGTGCATCGCCATTTGCAACTGCATTACCGGTGGAACTACGTTGTAGAGATCGTCCGTAGTAACTATTTAGCAGGTAATCTTTAAGCACGCCCTTCTCAATAACTACCTTGCGCGCGGACTTTACCCCCTCATGATCGAAGGGAGCGGAACCAATACCATCTTTCTTTGTAGCGTCGTCCACGAGTGTCAGTTGCGGTGAGCAAACGGCATCGTTGAGTTTGCCGAGACGCAGAGTTTCGACCATGAGAGTTGCCGAACCACTGCACATCTGAAACAGCAGGGCAGCAATACTCCACGCCGACGTGGGAGCAAAGAGTACCGGAAACTCTCCCGCCGGCGCCGGGCGTGTCCCGACCGTTCGAGTCAGGTCTTGCACGGCGCGCTCAGCAGTCTTATTCAGGTCCAACCCATCCAGGGAACGCGTTATGGTAGCCGCCGTGCCTAGCAAATTTCTCTGGTCCGCATCGTCCACCGCAGCATTGGCAAATAAGGTGGCGAGGGTATGTTGATAGCTGCCCGAAAATCCTGCCGACGTGCGCAGGGTCACGGTTTGCGTTTGCACCTGTAAATCAGTCGTGATCAAATTCTCCGTACGCTTATCCCGCTCCTTGATTTTTTGTTCTGCTGCAAGCGCAATTTTCTCAACTCCATTGAGTGGAAGTTGGGCCAATCGTTCGTCAAAAATCTCCAGAGGGCCGCTAACAACTCCGGATGATCCCGCACCGCCCAAATATTTGTCCGGCGACGTATGTGGCAAGATGCTAATTACCTGGTTGACCAGAGTTTCCAACATTTCTTCAGTGGCAACATAACCGTGAATCACTGCTCCACGGTGGTCACGAAAGGCGCGCACGATTATGCGTGTCGTTTCATTTGCTGCACTGAACTGCACTTTTTGATTGAATACACTGGTAGCTTTCTCCTGGTGACGAATCAATAGCGCCTCTGCTTGTTCAGCCCCTCGCTTTTGACACAGGCGAAGAGCAGCCTCTGCCAAATCTGAGTCAGCCATTGCTACCGCCTACTGTCATCGCCTCTACCTTGATTGTCGGCGTGCCCACGGTGACCGGGACCATTTGTCCTTGTTTGCCGCAGTCCCAAAGGGTATCGCTGATTTCCAGATCGTCGCCGATCATAACAACACGATTCATTATCTCGGGGCCGTTTCCAAGAAGAATTACTTTATTCAACGGCGCGGTTACGCGCCCCTTCTCAATCAAGAAAGCTTCGAGCGGGAAGAAGGTGAAATCACCAGTCGTGATATTGACGGAGCCGCCCCAGAAAGTCCGCGCGTAAATGCCGAAGTCCACGGAGCGAATGATCTCCTCGCTGGGAGTTTCGCCTTTCTCCAGGTAAGTGTTCGTCATGCGAGGCAACGGCGGATAGCTGAAAGATTGCCGGCGGCCGTTGCCCGTCAGCGGCACTTTCATTTTGGCCGCTGTCTCGCGACTATGCAGGTAGCCGGTCAATCGACCTCGCTCAATCAATGGGGTGCGTGAAGATGGCACGCCCTCGTCGTCAAAATTGATTGAGCCATTCAAGTTCTCGCGGCGTCCATCGTCGTATATCGTGCACAGTGGTGATGCGACTGACTCGCCGATTCTGCCCGAATAGACTGAATAACCCTTGATGTTGAAGTCGGCCTCGAGTCCATGTCCCACAGCCTCATGCATCAAAACGCCACTGTAGCCCGGCCCAAGTACGACCGGTAGTTGTCCTGAAGGCGCCGCAACGCCCTCTACTTGATGACGCACGATCTCCGCCGCTCGCCGGCCCAGTTGTTCCGGTGGGTGCTGCTGAAAATACTCCAGGCCGTAGTGACCACCACCGTTGAAGAAACAAGTCCCTGTTTTCCCCGTATTTAGATCAGCGGCCGCCACTGAGATCGTAAGCTTGAGCAACGGTCGAGTATCGTGGGCGAAGACGCCGTCAGATGTTGCAACGGTCAGAAAACGGAGCGTGTCGCGGTAGTTGGCAATTGCGACACGGACATGCTCGTAAGCCTTCTGAGTAGATTCAACAACGCGATTAAGAAACTGCTGTTTTTCGGTAATCGCCTCAAATAATGCCGGCGATGCAGATGGGTAAAGATTCGGCGTCTGCAATGGCTTCAAAGAGCTTGGCGGCAGGCGCACATCGCTTCTACTCGCGGTGCCTGCCTCTCTCGCAGCCTGCGTGAGACTCTTCCATGAGAGGTCAGTGACAGCACGAAAAGAAGTGCCGTTTCGAGTACTGACGCGAATGGCGGCGCCGGTGATCGCCTCGAATCCTGAGTTTTGAAATTGCTCACCATTAAAACCCAGGTAACTGCTCAACGACGTTTCCAGAAAGATGTCGGCATATTCTCCTCCGCCCTCCAAAGCAATGTCGAGTAGCTTTCGCAGTTGTTCCTGGTCCAAACCCATTTCAGCAAACGCTCTTAGTGAGGCATTGTTCCGATCGATCTGATTGCTGAAACCCAAACGGTAAAGTTCCCACAGCGCAAACCCGGTTCCGGCGGCGAGTCCGGCCTGGAGGAAGTTTCTGCGGCTGAATTTGCTACCGGGCATTGCTTGACTCGGATCAGTACCTTGGGCCACGACACCGGCACTGCTGGCCCAAAATATGTGAAGCCTCGTAAATCTTGATTCCCTCAGGAATTTTCATCGGCCGGTTGACATAGAGAAACGCGTCGTCATAAGTGTGCATTCCTTTTAGCTTTCCGGGTCTGAAGAGATCACTACCGCTAACCTGATCTTTCAGGTCATAACCATAGTGGGCTAAAGCAACCAGGTCTGGAGCGAGGCTGGTGCACTCTTCTCCATACAAAGCTTCTCGTTTTTCCACACGCTCAATCACCGGTTCACCATCAGGACTGCGCAAACTCAGCAACCGCGCGATCAAATCGTCACGCAGGGCCTCGTATTCGGCGCCAAGCTCGACGGAGCCGCGCGGCTCACGGCCCTTGAGGTTTATGTAAATCCGACCGGGGATTAGGCTATACGCTCTGGACCGCCCATCGATCTCCTCGAGTGATTTGGGAGAGCTGGTTTGAAATTGCAACAGCCCTTCCTGTTGCAGCCAGACGTTGAGGTTGACTTCGGCTTTGACACCGCAGAAGCCATGATCGGAAAGCATCATCAACATCGTGTTCTCGTCGAGCTCTGAGACTACCTCGTCGATGATTTCATCCAGTCGCCTGTAGAGCTTTAAAAAGTCCTGATGGTAAGTGGCGCCGGTGTTTTCATACTGGTCCCACATCATGTGATGCAGGCGATCCGTCGTCATGAAGTGAATCATCATTAAGTCCCACGACTGCCGCTTCCAGAACTTAAACATGGCTTCACGATAACGTTCCGTCACGTAATAAATGTCGTCGAGAAAGCGCGGCGGATCCGGCGCCAGTGAGGTGTCGACGTCCAGTCGATAGTCCATTTGTTTCAACTCGTCCAGCACCTCGGGCGGAGAGACGGCCTTGTCGAGTTTGGGCGAAAGGAAACACCCAACAGAAATGCCATTCTTAAGCTGAACCGGCGGATAATTCACCGGCATTCCGGTGATTACCACCTTTCGCTGCATGAAGTCGGAATATTCTTCCAGAGTATTGAGCAAGATACTTTTCGAAGTAGGAAAGTGGGTTTTGTAAGTGCCCGGACGGCGATCGGTAAAACCTGTAATACCGTGTTCTCCGGGATTCACGCCGGTACGGAAGGAAGTCCACGCCACTGATGAAACACACGGCATCGTTGACTCCATTCGCTGCAGGGTACCGCATTCAACCAGGCGAGCCAGTCTTGGCATGACACCACCCGAAATCAGCTCCTTCAGCATTGAGTACGGCACGCCGTCCAGCCCGAGAACCACAGCCCGGCCATTCCGCAAATCATCTGATTCAAGATTAGCTGCGAGTTGTTCGATTAACTGGTCATTCATCTGTGCGCCTATGACTTATTGAGTGCAGACGGCGTTTTCACCAAGTCCGGACTTAACGAAAACGCCGCCTGGAAAGTGGTTGCTAAAGGAAGAAAACTCTTCCCCTGGACGTCACTATAAAACCGGTGAAGACGGCGCCGCCCGATGTAATGATAATGCTCGGATCAGCACCTAGCCCGAGCATCTGCATTTCGAGACGTGGCTCTAATTCTTCCACCGCGAAGTCCGTCGAGACGTCGTTTAGTGAAAACATACGGTCCATTTCAAATCTCCTTTCAGCCCTGTTTTCCCTCAGAGTTAAGCGAGAGGAAAGACGATAAATCGCCCATTTCCTCGCACCTGAAGCTGGTGGCGCATTCATTCCACCAGATGTCTGCACATCTGCTAGCTGAGCCACGCTAGCGATAGCCCAAACAAGTAAGGTGTTCAGACAAACCTTCCGCAGCATCGGTTGTGTTACACGTAACCGAGCGCGCGTAATTTCTTTGCTGTCGTATCGGACGACTCAATAATGTTGCCCTTGTTACTCAGCAATCTCTCAATATGTCGTTCCGCGATTGAGCGAAATTCTTCCAGGGCCAAACGCCCCGCTTCTGGGAGGGAGGTAGTTAATAGGTTGGTTGATGCTTCGGTTTCGCGGATCTGATGAAAACTCTCGGACCAATGGTTCAGTGCCGTGACCAGCATCCACTGTGCATTGCGAACCGCTATGTAAGGATGACGGGCGTTGCCCCCGTCAGGTCCTCCGATCACGAGGTGGTGCCGCACATTGACCGGGGAAGCGTTGAGCTTTGCCCGCAGGCTCACGCCGTCAAAAGTTGCCGTTTCGACAGCGTCGGTCATCTCACAGAGATCGAGCACAGTGGGAAGTACGTCCGTCAGGCTAACCGGCGAAGACACTCGTGACGGCTTTATGCCTGGGCCAATAATAGCCAGGGGAACTCGCAAGACGCCTTCCTCAAAATTCTGGTGGAAGCTCGTATCCTTGACCCAGGTTTCGCCATGATCCGCGGTCAGGATCAAATATGTGTCTTCAAACTTGCCGAGCTTCTTGAGCTTTGCGACGATGCCGTGCACGAAGCGCGCTGCCTGTTGCACTTCGCGGCGGTATGAATCGAGGATGATCTCCGTCTGGTTAGTTAAAATCAGGTGTCTTAGGTAGTTGAGCGTTCGGTTGGTCAAATCATAATCGGAGTCGGCATCGTCATAGTCTTTCGGCCGCACCATGCCGTAGGGGTAATGCACGTTGAACGTATGCCAGAAAACAAAGAACGGTTTTGAACTCTCAATGCATTTGAATAAAGCAGGAGAGTCGCTATAGCCTCGATAGTCGATGGGCAAGTCCGAGAACAAATCCCCAAGCGGCGGAATCGTAAAACAGCCGAGGGTGTAGCCGGCTTTATGAAAGAAATCGAAGGCAGTATGCGTCTCTTCCCGAAAGCGGTGTTGCCAACTCCAGATCATGTGTGAAGTAGTATCAAGACCGGTTAACATGCTTGCGTGAGACGGCATGGTCCAGTTACCGCCGGGAAAAGCATCGTCAAAGACACATCCTTGTTCCGCCAGTTCATCCAGAAACGTATAGCGATTGTGACGCGGCGCATAGGTATGCAGGAAATCCTTCCGCAGGGAGTCAATTGAGATCCAGAGCACATTACTTTTCTTCATTGCGCTCGCTCCATTCTCATGATGCTTGACCAATGCTGTTTAGAGTTGAGCTTGTCCGCGCCGGCGATGTCTTGCCGAAGCTCCAGCACCACTTCACAAACTTAAGAATCAAACCTCCGAACATGGTTCCAAACGCCAATACCATCAAGCTGAACAGTCCGAGACGTATCAGGGAGGCCACAATAAGCAGGATGTTCCCCGTTCTCAGACCTTCGAGCTCCAGCAAGAAGAGCCGTGAAAGAATATTCCCGATCCTGAGAAAAAGTGTTGGCGTGTTTAAGGTGAAGAAAGTAATTAGTAACAGACTGAAAATATTTCTCAGTAATCCATATAGGAGAACCAGGATAGTCCGCATGCGGCTGAGAGGTGCAGCTTGCGAAGCCTGAATTTCCCGGCCGCGCAAACGCAAAACAACCTGGGCCCATAGCTTTTTCGAGAGATGATGCAAGTTCGGCACAGCCAGCGCGTCCGCCACCAGCCAGTAACCATCAAATCGTAAGAATGGATTAAGCGCTACAACGCTCAAGACGTCTGATGCAAGGACCGCACTCAAAACCGGAAGCGAATGGGTCTGCAAGTAAATCAAGAACAACACGGAAGCAGCTACGCTCTGGAAGTAGATGCCGCCAATGTCAATTACCATTCGTTGCCTGGGCTTGAGCCGCCAACTGGCATCTACGTTCGCAAAAAATGCCGGAATATAGTGATAGAGTTGAAAACCAATCCCGCCCGCTGGTAAGCCGAATAGAACTTGTGCCGAGGCATGACCAAACTCGTGTATGAGTATTACGCTGATGAGTAAACCGAATGACAGAAGGTACTCAGTGGGCGTGAACTCGAGCAACAACTGTCGAACAAAATGTCTATCAACGTTACTGTATAACGACCAGCGAGTCGCTACGATCAACAGCATCGCCAGCACAACGGAGAAGTGGCTGTAAAAAATCGTCAATGGCGAAGAGATCTTGCCGACGAAACCAGAAGGCATTAACCGCCAGCGAAATACACCGGTCATCAGTCGTTCGTGCCATGGCTTTTGGTTCCGTCGTCTTAACTCGCCTATGGAGAGTTTTACTGGAGGAGCCTGTCCCGCCCGATACGCCATACCTCGCGGAAGCACCTGTTGCTCGATAATGTGGCGCAGGATTTCGGGAGACACTTCCTGTTGCCAGAGAAGCGAAAGATTTTGTGCTGCTTCTTCCGGCGATCTCTTTTGTTGTAACTCAAGTATCACATTTGCCAATTTCGGCGAGATCATAAAGCGTTTGCCCTGACCGAGAAGCGTCACCATAAAACGCGGCTCGGTCAAAGCCGTCTCCAATCTCTGCAAATGCAAAGGAGGCAGTTCGAACCAACCAGTTACGCCGCTTTGTAAATCAGTGGCCATTCTTCTACTCACTAGTGGCTCGCAGCACGGGCTTTCCACTCCTGCAGATTGAAAATCAGCAGTGGGAGCACTTGACGCAAGCGTTGCTCATACACTGCTGCGCATTCCTTTTGATCGTTAGCGACTCCATCCATTCCGTTGCGACACCCACAGATCAAAGAGTATTTGCAAGAGGCTCGCTCCTGAATCAGTGACGTTGCTGAGTCTGCTTTTATCCCTTGCGCGTTGACCGGACTTTCGACGTACGCCAGTATTTCGTTCAAACCTCCGGTCACTTCGCCTCCGGATGGTGATTTGTAACTCACGCGCTTACTATGTAATTCACAGTCGAGTTTATGCGGATCCGGTGCAAAGAATGGGTTGTAATTGATCCTTTTAGGGGCCAGCACCAAACTCATTAGAGTATTGAGCACAAGTTCATTCGCGGTACTGATAATGGGTACAAGCGTCCCATCCATCGGAACGAATTTCTCGATCGCCTCCTGAGCCATCCGGCCTGAGACAAATTGGGTGTTGAAGAATGGGTATTTTTCTCGAACGCGCCGGACTATTGCGAGGGCTGCCGCAAGCTCGTCAGGATGCATGCCATCGATATCACATTTCCAAAGCAAGTGAATCTGCCGCTCATAAAAGTTGATGATATTTTCCGCGACTAATTCAACATCAAGAGACAAACTTGCACGATCACTAATGAGTAAAGCCTGCCGAAAGTTTTCACTCTTGAGCCACGGAACTAGAGCTTCAAAGCCGGCAATAGTAAGTCGCGGTATAAGCACGCTGCGGTAGAGCTGCGCTTGATTGAGAAGGCAGGTCATCACCTGCTCACAGATCGGGGCGGACGAAATTTCCAGGTACGCGTTGATAGCGCCCTGATCGCCTGCAATGCTCTTCGCTAAGGAAAAGAGTTTGTCAACCAGGTTTGGTGAGTCACTACTGGCCGCAGACAAATCAAAGGTTAGCTCGACTGATGGTTGAAGGTTCCGCGATAAGATGCTGAGAATGGTTGATGCCTGCTCTAGTTCCTGTTCAGGAGACAGGTCCGTCAGATAACCACGACGCTTTAAAGTGTCAATTTCGGCGTCGCTCAGCCCGTTTGCAGTGGAGCTTCCAAACTGTTCAAGTTCCTTCACGAACTCTCGCGGGACAATATCGACTGCCCCACGCATAGTTTGCAATAGCAGATATAAATCTGATTGATGAATCTGAACATGTGAGAGGTGAAATGCCCGATGTACCATACCTCTCCCTTGCTGAATACAGCATTAACAAAGGAGTGCACTTTGAACACCAGTCGTCAGAAGATACTGATGTCCAAAACTGCCGTGAATTTCCGTTTTACCAAGACATGGAGCTTTTTGAGAATCGCTTGAGAATTTCAAACGCCGGGGGATTCAAGAATCAACTCCATTGTGAAGAGAGTCGAATTACGGGCGATAAAAAACAACTCCCACTACGTGCGCGGTAGAATACGCCGCTCACGTTCGTTCGTCAATAGAAAGATGTAAAGAAAGATGTAAAGGGGATGGTAGTGTGAAAGAATAGATCTCACGCAAGGCGCAAAGTCTTAAAGAGGTCGCAAAGGAGAAGAAGTTTCTTTGCTGGCTTTGCGTCCTGCCTGAAACTGATTCAAAACTGCATCGATACCTAAGGATAACTCTTAGGCGACGCTCAAGCTTCTCGTGTTACCATCGCGCGCGGCAGACTCGTGATCAGTGAGTATTAATCCTTTGGGTCAAGAGTTTATAACAATCGTTTCGGGCTTACCACGCTCCGGCACCTCCATGATGATGAAGATGTTAGTTGCCAGCGGGCTTGAGTCTCTGACTGACAACATAAGGAGCCCCGACAAAGACAATCCGGAAGGGTACTTCGAATTCGAAGGGGTCAAGCAGCTTAAAGATGATCACTCCTGGCTGCAAGATGCGCGCGGAAAATGCGTCAAGATAGTGTCCGCGTTTCTCAAGCACCTGCCGCAAGATTCCACCTATAAGATCATTTTCATGCGTCGCAACATTGAGGAGGTTCTTGCCTCTCAGCAGCAGATGCTTATGAGGAGAGGCGAACCAATCGATGCGATCAGTGATGAGAAAATGAGACAGGCGTTTCAACGGCACTTGAAAGATCTAGAGTCCTGGTTAGCGTCACAACCAAACATCACACTCCTCGATATTAATTACAATGAAGTGCTCGCCAACCCTCTTCCGAGTATCCAGATGATTAGAGATTTTTTGAACGTTGAGCTTGATGAGGATCGAATGGCGGGAGTTGTTAATAAAAACCTATACCGCAATCGAGCGTGATCTTTTTACACATCTTCCTCTACCTACACTATCAGCACCTAATTGAGACTTAGTTGAGACACGATTTCTCTTTACCCTATCGCCTTCCTCATAATTCCGTCATCAACTCATGACAAATACCGATCCTGTTCAATCACCTCACCACGATTCAATATAGATCCGCGAACATCCAACACTCGTGCACAAAACAACCAGGCTAGACACTTTGACTATTCGTATGCCTCCCAACGATTCGGCCAGGCGGCCCGTGAGCGCCGCAATGATCTCGCCCCGTTCGCGAAACAGTGGACGCAAGCGTGCGAAGGCATACGCAAGCGCACCGCCAAATCCTCCGAGCACGAGAATCGTGATCGAAGTCAGTCGCCAATTAGGCCAAAACAAAATAGCCAATGCGACTACGGCCGTGATAACGCTGCCGGCGAACTGCACCAGTCCCAAACCTACCAGGTTACGAATACCCTCGGTGTCGTTCATGATGCGCGAAATCAGTTTGCCGGTCTGAGTGGAATCGAAGTAGTTGATCGGCAATCCGGAAATCTGCGCCTGTACCTTTTTGCGCATCTCCGTAAACGCACGTTGAGCGGCGACACCTAATACGTGCGAAAAGCTGAAAGAGGTTAAGGCTTGAATGATTGTCTCGCCGCCCGTTGCCAGCGCAATCTTCCAGAGTAGATCCGTGCGGCCTTCCGCGATTACCACGTCGATCAAATACCTGGTCGAAGCGGGCAACACCAGGCCCATTGCCTGATTGACGATCATGAGGCCGGCGCCCAGCATTAGCCGGCGGCGATGAGCCCACACCAGTTCCCGCGCATCAGCCTATGCGGACGACCAACGTATTTTCTTTAGCTTCAGGCATCCGCTCTCAACTACACGCATAAGCGTCGAACTATTTCGTAGCGTTTTGCAACTTGTTGTCGCAAAGCTAAGTATACGAATTCGTGGCACAACCCGCTTTGATCGCGAAGGACACACTACCGCCCCCCTAATTGAAGGGGTAAATTTAAGATTAGAGGGTTGCCTTTACGGAGGCGGAGGACTTCGTTCCAGCGAGAGAATCACTTAAGACACTAAATATTTTTTAATTTTATTTGTGTCTTTGTGTCTTTGTGTCTTCGTGATTCAAGTTGCGCTTACTGCATAGTGCCATTCGAGCAATTGCCCGTTTCAATAACCAGGCTAAAGAAGCGTTCGTTTTCCTCGAATACCAGTCCTCTCTCCTTAAAGAACACTATTTCTTGTTTAGCGTCGAAGCCGTCAACATCACGGAATTCTCTCGCCAGATCGACCTCGTCTCGCGGCTTAACGGCCAGGTACTTCAGTGCTCTGGTACTATTTTCTCCAAGAGGATATTCAGCAACTTCATTCGAGCGCGAATCGTGGACCACACTTTGTTTTCCATTCTGACGGAGGAAGAGTTTCGGGTGGACGCCATCGCTCTTCCAACATTCGATCCAGCGATCGACCTTCTCTCTGATCTTTCCTATCCATTTGGAGACTGTCTGAGCGTATTCGCTATCAATGTGTAGATCGTTGAAGTAGTAAGCGAGGTTATCGATCGCGTCCTGGGGGAATGGATAGATCAAGGGATAATAATCCAGCGGATGCAAATCCAATCCGTATTCGTCCGCCTTCACGAAGTAAGGGCTATAGCGGTCAAAGCGTACGGGGTAGACGCCGCTCGGTGGAAACAAATGCACCAACGATGGCAGGTCGTTAATGTACTTTTCGTAGACGGGTGCGCCCTCACCAGGAAAGCCGATGAGCAGGTTCCAGGCCGGCGTAATGTCATACAT
>Ga0126311_10000183_pt1 | contig 31170 bp, 25 predicted proteins | sample Plot61_FD_92539 | JGI IMG/M metagenome (GOLD analysis project Ga0126311, IMG submission 92539) | Serpentine soil microbial communities from UC McLaughlin Reserve, CA, USA - Plot61 | ecosystem: Environmental > Terrestrial > Soil > Grasslands | place: USA: UC McLaughlin Reserve, Lake County... | reverse complement strand
TGTTTTCACTACTCAGTTTCATGTCAAAGAACAAGGGGCAGCTAAACCGATTCTTGGCGCCGCCGGCGTCACGACGAAGTGTGTCTAAAAAAGTTCTTGACATCGATCGTCGCTTCATAGATGTCCTCTGTGTCTCGGTGGTGGATCTCCCGTGCAACCACAGAGACACAGAGGACACAGAGGTTGCACAGAGAAGAATTACAGAACCAGCCGACGTATCCCATCTTTCAAAACGACAACATTAAAGTTAATCAGTAAGCCGACTTTCCAGCCTCCGAGGCGAAGATAGGTCAACAACTGAGCCTCGTGAATAGGCGCCAATGCGTCAACAGCTTTTATCTCCACTACAACGAGATCAGCAACCAATACATCCAGCCTGTAACCGCATCCGAATTGAATTCCCTTGTAATGCAGCGGCAATCCGTGCTCCCGTTGGAATTCAAATTGGCGCAACGACAATTCCCGACACAAACACTCGCGATAAGCCGATTCCAGCAACCCCGGCCCTAAGGCTCGATGGACTTCAATAGCAGCGCCAATGACTTCATATGTAAGCTCATTTATGTGAGGATTCATGGTTCTCTCGTTCTCCTCAAAACACCAACTTCACCTGCCCAAACAACGAATACAACATCTTCTTCGGACTGATCACACTCGGCCCACAAAAGTCTTCGACACCCGGCGGACAATTCCGCGACGAATCAGTAAAGATATCCCTGAACCCGCGCCCGGTCTGCAACGACGCAGCGCCGAAATTCAACGTGAAGTTATTGATCAAAAACGGCCGGTAAGCCACACCCAGACTGTAATCGAATCCGATGTCGTGTCGAATGCGATTCTGAAACAGCAGCAGCTCGAGCGGCTCCGTGCGATGAAAGCGCAGGTAACTGATATTGACCACAGCCTTGATCCGCTGCGTCAACTCGACATCAACCCCGCCGTTGTAAATAAAGATGCCGGGATTCACAAAGTTTGCCTGCCCCTGGATCTTGCTGCTCCGCAAACTCGGCAACAGACTATTGGGTTGGACTAGCCCGACGCCGGTTTGCGTGAGACGAATGCCGTTGCGCACCCAGAAAGAAAACTGTCCACCGGCGAAATTCGGATCGTCGAAGATCGCATCGAAGCCTGTTGCTCGATCGTCAGTCGGATTGCTGTCGCCCTGCGCCCAGAAAAACGAGCCTTTAAATCGAAGATAGTCTCGATCGACGGAAGCTTCGAGTGCGGTCATGTGCGAACGCACCTGCACTCGCCGGCCTGCGATCTCGTTTCGCTCGTCATGGCCAAACGCGAAGTAGTAAGAGTGCGACAGATTCAGCCTGCCGAGATGTCCATCACCGCTGACGCCGAGATAACCAACCTTGATCGCATGCGGCCTGACGTCGCCAACCGGCGACGGGCGCACGAGAAAACCATTGCGATCGAATTCAACACTGCGCCGGTCATCGTTGTAATGAAAGCTGCCCTGAATCGTGTAGCCCTTGCGAATGAAATCCTGTCGGAAAATGTTTGCGATGTAAACATTCTGGTGGCGCGTGTCGAGACGGTTGAGACCGCTGTTCGTGTCTTTCTCCAGCATCGAGAAATACGCGCCGTTGAACTGGTAACGATTGTTGTCAAACGCGCCGAACACGCGCGCGCCGAGATTGTTATCAGAAAAAATAAACCCGCGGAAGTCTGAGACAAACGGCTGAATACCGGCGCGTACTGAAACGAAATCGTAATTCGCGTTGAGGTCAGCGAGTTTCACCTCGCCAAAAGCCTCTTCAAGTGAAGCATGCCAGTCGGTGCGATTCGTGCCGCGCCGTACGTCGATGTTGACGATGCCGTTTTCACGCGCATCGAGATAATTTGGGACGCTGAATGTGGGCGAGAACTTGATGGCCCAATCACGCGGCTTGAACGTCGTATCGCCGTGAAACAACTCAAAACTGAACTGCAGCGTCTCGTTCGCCGCAAACTGTTCCGGACGGCCGAAGAACTCAGCGCTCTCCGGATCGACGCTGCTCACACCTGAAGGCGCAGGCGCGCGACGCTGTTCGACGTTAGTTGAGCTCACGGCCGTGAGGATCATGAAAAGCTTGTCGCCTTTGATCGGATAATCGCCTTTGAGGACGTTCTGGTTGTACGGATCCCACCAGCGTCCACGCTTGAAAGGAATGTCGCGGCCGCGCGCGCCGCGATCGCCGTAACGATCGTACTCGGGAAACGTGAGGCGCCAGCGATCGGGCGTCTCGCGTCGCTGCGGTGCAGGCGCGGGACCGGTTGCTGGTGGCGCGATGGGAATGTCGACGAGAGTTTCTTTATCGGGTTCTATGATGACGTTTTCGAGCGTGTCGCCGCGAATGAGCGCGAAGTCGCCGTAGTTTTTATCCTTATCGAAGAGAGCAGTGCTGGGCTGGTCCAGGCTGATGCGATACGCGCCCGGCGGCAGTGAAAGCGAGTACGTGCCGTCACTGTTGGTGCGAGTGCGACTGATTTTTCTTGTGACTTGATTAGTAACGACTACGACAACGCTTGATGCCGGTGCGCCCGCGGAAGTGCGAACAACACCTCTGAGCCGTCCCGATTCCTGCGCGAACGCATAGAGACAACTCGTCATGATCAAAAACGTCAGCGCTGTTGTTTGGACCGTGCGACGGATCACGTGTTTCGGGTTTTACCACAGATTACACAGATTCCACAGAAAAATTCTGAAATGAGAATCTGCGTAATCCGTGGATGGCTTTGTGGTACATTGTCGCGCATGCGCGTTGTCGTCTTCCTGCTGACGGTTCTGCTCATCGTTGCCGGAGTCATCAAGTTCGACCACGCCGGCGCGCAGACGACGCGACCAATCCTCATCAGTCACCCAGATTCAACACGCGCGATCGTATTCGAATCCGTTACGCGGCAACGCGAGCCATTCACGACTACGGTCCCGGTCAGGTTCGGCTCAGACTCAGCCACGCGCATCATGCTGTTCGCGATGAATCTACAGTTCCAGCCGGGCGAGACCGTGACGGCCGAGGCGGAAGACGCGAGCCACACGATTTATCCGTTAACTGTCGAACACGCCGGCAGTGTTCCCGATCAACCGTGGGCCACGTCCCTCGTTGTTCGGCTCGCAGAAAACCTGCCGCAGACGGGTGACGTGCTCGTGCGGATCAAGTATCGCGGGTTGGAAAGTAATCGAGTTCGCGTCGGGATCGGTCACGTCGGCGATGGACCACCGGATGATACGAACGCCGCACCGACGCCCGGTGTCCTGGAGCCCGATCCGCCTGCAAACGCAGCCGCCACCAATCTTGCACAAACAGACGTCCAGACAATCCTGCAACAAGCCGCTTCAGCCGCGAGCGCGCTTGGCAGGGCCGTGAACATCGTCGTCACCGATCGTGAAGGAAATGTGTTAGGTCTGCTGGCGATGCCCGGCACACCTTCGTCGACTATTCGCAGTGTCGGTCGTCTCGGCCAGGGTTTGGAGGGCACAGTCGTTCCAGCAGCCGAAGCGGCAACTGCCAAAGCCGCAACAGCCGCGTTCTTCAGCACGACCGGTAATGCGTTCACGACGCGCACCGCAGGCTTCATCATTCAGGAACATTTTCCGCCCGGCATCAGCTTTCGTTCCGGTGGTCCACTCTACGGCGTCCAGTTCTCTTCTCTGCCTTGCAGTGACATAAAAAAGCCGTCCGCGCGACTCGGACTCTCCGCCGATCCGGGTGGCTTGCCGATTTATAAAAACGGCGTAGCCTCGGGCGCAATCGGTGTTGAGGGTGACGGGCAATACACCGTTGACCGCAATCCCGCAGATGACGATCCGACGTTCGAAGAGCAAATCGCCGCATCGGGGATACGAGACTTCGAAGCGCCGGCGCTGATCCGTGGCGACAACATTCTCGTCGATGGCATTCGTCTTCCTTTTTCGAACGTCGTAAACCCGCTCGCGCCTGCGACGACTGCGAGCATCGCGGGTGCGACGTTTGGTTTTGGACCAGGCGGCGTCGCCCCTGCTTCGGAGTTTGTGCCGCAGATGGTGGGCGGAGTTGCAGGCGAAGTGAGCCCGCGCTTCTTTCCGTTCATCGCGGGCACGGCGCCGAGTAGCAATGCTCTGACGGCGAGCGAGGTAGGAACGATCATCTCGCACGCGGCGCAACAGGCAAACATCACGCGCGCAGCGATCCGGCAACCGCTCGGCAGTAATGCGCGCGTCACGATCGCGGTTGTTGATACGGCTGGTGTGGTTCTCGGAATCTTTCGTCAACAAGACGCGCCTGTGTTTGGTTTCGACGTCGCCGTCCAGAAAGCACGGACGGCCGCATTCTTCTCGAGTGCAAACGCCGCAAACGCATTGCGAGCGGCAGGACTTGGATCGTATGTCGATCGTGCTCAGGCCGACGGGCTGCGATTTGACGGCGCGTTTGCTTTTACCGATCGCGCAACCGGATTTCTTCATCGTCCATTCTTTCCGGACGGGATCGACAACACCGCCGCCGGGCCGTTCAGCACTGCGCTTTCCGACTGGAGCCCATTCAACGTCGGACTCCAGCTCGATCTGATCAAGACAAACTTCCTGGCGTCTGTTGTAGGACCAGCAGTCCCGTGTACGTCCATTCCCTCGTTACCGAATGGAATTCAGATCTTTCCCGGCAGCGTGCCGTTGTACAAAAACGGCGTGCTCGTGGGCGCGATCGGGATCAGCGGCGATGGTGTGGACCAGGACGATCTGATCGCCGCGGCGGGCGCGAACGGCTTTTCACCGCCAACGCAGATCCGTTCGGATCAGATCTTTGTGCGTGGCGTGCGTCTGCCGTTTTTGAAGTTTCCGCGTAGTCCAAACTTATGAGACTCGCTTTCTTCCCCGTTTTGTTGATGGTAACGGTCGTGTTGGCCCAACAGCCAACCGCGCCACAAACCGCTGTGCTGCGGCTGCGCGTGCGTGTGAAAGCGGATGACGCCGCGTCGCTGAAAGGTCTCGCGCGCAAACGCTTTTTCCTGATCCCCGGCACGCTAGAACAGAACCGCGCACTTATAACCACCATCGAGCAACAACCACTTACAACCCGCGATTGCTATTACAAACAACATAACGCAAGCGTAGAACTGATCAAGTGGCTGCAGGAAGGCGATTGCGAGTCTGTTTACTGTCGCGGCATTGAAAAGGAATTCGTGAGCGGGCCAAAAGCCGTGCCCGAATTCGCGAGCGCGTTTGCTGCGAACCATAATGAGTTTGGCAATGACGTGATCGCGCTACAGTGGCTGACGAACTATCTCAACCCTGACTTGCGCGATGGCTTCTATAAAGATCGGCAACGAGTACTCCAAACACTGCTCAAACCATCAGGCATGATTCAGTCCGTAATGACGGATCAAAAAGGCAGCGCCTACTTCACCGATCTTGGCCCAGGGACGTACGTGATATCAAACGTGATCCCAACCGAGCTGGGCCAGACTTTGGTGACGTGGAGCTGCGAAGTACAAATCAAACCTGAAGATCTTGCGACCGAAAAGCCATACCTGATCTCAAACCGGAAAGATAAGACCGTGAAGTGCGTGGGAGTAGAAAAACCAAAGCCGGCTTGTGCCGCGGATTGAACGGATCAATGAAAACGATTACCACTGATAAGAAAATCCGTCTTTATCTGTGTTTATCCGCGTTACTGTTTTTACCGATTGATTACACGAAATTCTCCCACTCCACACCCAAACACAAATCAGCCTGCAACACCTGTCACAAAGTTCCATCCAAAGACTGGACCAAAACATCCGCCTTTCCCGACATCACAGAGTATCCCAGCCACGACGCGTGCGTGAGTTGTCACCGTCCGCAGTTCTTCCGCAGCGCGCGGCCGCCGATCTGTTCCGTCTGTCATTCGAAGACCTCGCCGCGCGATGAGGTGCGTTACGCGTTCCGCAATCCCGCATTGAAGCTACAGTTTGCGACCGAGTTTCCGCACGACAAGCACCAGGATGCGATCGCCATGCTGCGTTTCGCACACCCGCCGCAGGGTTATAACAACTGCACCATCTGTCATGGTCCACGCACCGCGACGTTCAAAGCCGCGCCAACGGATCACGGCTCGTGTTTCAACTGTCACTGGAAGTCGCAGGAGCCAGTTGCCGCTAACTGCAACGGGTGTCACAAGCTCGCAACCGCGCCATACACGCCCGCCGAGCCCGTAAGGACCTCAGCGAAGTTCATTCACGATGGTGGCGGTGAGAAGAAGCAGCACATCGGGGAGTGTACGACGTGCCACATCAACATCACTAAGTCTGCCTCGCTGCACGGATTAAAACCTGATGTTCCGATCACGGCCTGTACAGAGTGTCACAACAAAGTCGGCACGCGGGAGGACTTGATCAAGGAGTTGATGGCGATTGATAAGAATCGCAGCTTCACGTGTGTGTACTGTCATGCGGCGAATGTGGGAAGTCTCGATCCGCCCGCGAGTCATTATTTGATCGCGGAACGACCGCCGCTGAAACGCAGGGACATCAAATGAAGATCTGCCTGGCACTACTGCTTCTTTTCGGAGCGGCTTCAGCGCAAAGCCCGCAGCTCGACTACTCTAAATTCCAGCATTCGAGCCAGAAGCATAGTTCCACCGCCTGCAACTCATGTCACGAGCGCGCGGACAACTCTGCAACACCGCGCTTTCCCGGTCACAAAGCCTGCACCGATTGTCACCGCAGCCAGTTCACCACACCGCAAGTGCCGATGTGTACGATCTGTCACACGGACATCAGCTCCGCCAATCCACCACTCAAAAACTTCCCTGCGAGCTTCAACGAACCGTTTAATGTGAAATTCGATCACGCGCAGCACATGACCGGCGCGGCGCGTCCACAACGAGGTTGCTCAGGGTGTCACAACGCACCGATCAATCGTGGCGCCGGCCTGTCGATCCCGGCGAACCTCGCCGCACACAACGGTTGCTACACGTGCCACACGCCGTCGAGCAAATCATCCGCCGGCCGCGAGATCGCATCATGCGGCGTCTGTCACGATCGCAAATCCTACCGGCCCACGACCACTAACGGGCGCGCCTATCGCTACGCCTTCAGCCACGCGGATCACGGGACGCGAGAACGACTGGCCTGCACTGACTGTCATCGAACCACCGCAGGCGCAGCACAAACCCGCCAGGTAAGCTCACCGTCAGCGGCGGAACACTTCATCACAACACGCAGCACGACCTGTCTCACCTGCCACAACGGCAAGCGCTCCTTCGGCGGCGATCTGGCCTTCAAAGACTGCAAGCGCTGCCACTCGGGCCCAACCTTCCGCATGCCTCAATAATTTTGTGCTTTTGTGCATCTTTGTGGCTACAATGATTTCCATGAAAATACTTCTGATCCTGATTCTGTCGCTCGGTTGCGTAGGCGTGGTTGCGGTCCAGGAAAAGGAGAGCAAGACGCAGCCGAAAGAGGTGGTCCTCGGTAAAGACAGCCAGTCGGACAAGTATGGTGAGGTGGCTTTCAATCACGAGAACCACTCGATTAAAAAGTACAGTCCGGATGGGCAGAGCGTGTTGACGTGTGTCGAGTGTCATCACACGGACCAGCCTGCGGCGAGTCTCAAGGCGCCGCTAAAGACTTCAGAGCGTGCGGTGGTGTTGACGACGGAAGCGCTCGCTGCTGCGGATGCGAAGGCGGTGAAGAGCTGTCGCGCTTGTCATCTCCAGGCTGGTGACGATAGTGCGCCGCTGCCGGCGGTCCAATACCCGGACAAGCCCGCGCCCACGAAGTTAAATAACGAAGTTGCGTATCATCAGAACTGCAACGTCTGTCACGATAAGGCGATCGCTGCACGCCCGGCATTGAAAGGAAAAGTGCCGGGAGCAAATGATTGCGTCCCTTGCCACAAACCAGCAGGTTAGCCACAAAAAGCACAGAATTTTTAGCCACAAAAAGGCACAAAAAGCACAAAGGTAATTTTGACGAGTTCAGAGTTCAAGCTTTAGCTTGTTGCGCCAACAACCGGCAGCCTAAAGGCTGAACTCTAAACTCGGATTCAGGGTGGGACCGTTGTACAGACCTGCTGGGCACAGTTGAACGTTTGTTTTGTGATCACTGAAACCGGCTGCGTGCCGAGTAAGGCGGGCCGGAAACGCGCTTTTTTGATCGCCTGAATTGCCCGTTCAGTCAATCCAAACGGCAATGGCTCGTCTACCGTGATGTCTGACACACGGCCGTTGCTGCACACCACGAACTGCAAAACAATCTTCCCTTCCACTTTGTTTTGAGTTGCGTCATCGGTGTAGGAAAGTTGAAGCGGCTCCTTCATCGACGCCATCTGCGTAACACCGGACGCTCTATAGAGCGGGCTGGGGCATTCTTCGTCGGCACTATCGACTGAAGCCTGCGGAGGTGATGGTTCCGGTGACGGTGCCGGCGCCGGAGTTGGCGCCGGTACAACAGCTACGCTCGCCGGGCGTTCGGGTGCGAGGATTTCCTGCCACAAGCGAGCCTGCAGATCCCAGTTCAGTTGTCGTACTTTCGCAACCACCTCTAGTGCGGTAGCGTTCTGTCCGGCCCTGAGATACGCGATGCCGAGATTATATAACGCACCGGCATAGTCAGGGACCAAACGCACCGCTTCGCTATAAGCTGTCACCGCTTCTTTCCAGCGACCGAGACCTGCATAAGCAAGTCCCAGGTTATTGTAAGCATCCGGCCATTCGGGCCTGAGCTCAAGCGCCTTTCGGTTCGAAGTTATCGACGCTTCGTATTTCTTCTCCCTGAGCTGGGCCAACCCGAGATCGTATTGGGCCGCGGCTGAGCTGGGTCGCAAACTGACGGCACGCTCGAGTACGGTAAGCGCCTCAGCATTAATCCCTTCGGTAATCAACTGCGCGCCCAGATTAACGTGAGCTTCAACACTATTGGGATTGGCCAGAACAACTTCGCGAAGCGTGATGCCCGGCGTCTTCTCTTTTAGTCCGACGTGTTTTTCGTTGTATTGAGCTTCCAAAGCAGCGAGATTAGCAGCGCCGCCCGCGTGTTTTGGATCGACTGCTATCAGCTTCCTGAAGTATTCTCTCGCCTGCTCTAACTGGTTCAGCTTAAAACTGAGGTAACCTGCGTGAAAGAGCGCCTCGACATCTTTCGGCTCGCGTTGCAAAAGGGATTGATAGTGACCGAGAGCTTTGTCTGACATACCGCGAAGTCTGTAAATCTCCGCCAGATACCGGAAAGTCCCCGCGTGACTCACCGAATAATCAACGCTCCGAGCTTTTCCGTAACCATCGAGAGCTTCATCCAACTTATCAGCGTTGAACAGCATGGTGGCCCAGTAGAAGTATCCGGTCGCATCGATACCTCTCAGATCAGCGCCTACTTTAAAAACTTCAGCCGCCTTCATCCACTGCTGATCGTTAGCATAGGCTTCTCCAAGATAGTAAAAGTCTTCCTTGATGTAGCGCTTCAACGCTGTGATGCGAGTGAGGTACGCGATGGCCTCAGCACTTCTGCCGGACTTGCTTAACGCCACGCCTAAACTGCTGATCGTATCTGTGTCGTCAGGCTTCAACTTGCGTGCGTTTTCGAGTGGCTCAACTGCCTGCGCGTATCTTCCGTTTTCAAGATGGAGCCGGCCCACGTAATATTGTGCGTCCCAAATAGCGGGATTCTGAGCGATTGCGTCCTGATAGAGTTTGAGTGCTTCGTCGTCACGCCGGAGCTCGTAGTAGCAGCGCGCCAGGCCAGTCAACAGCTCGACCGAGTTAGGATCCTGCTTCCTCGCGTATTCAAGATACTGGAGCGCGGTTTGATCATCTGAGTCTTCAATCAGCCCATTACCAATTCGGATCGCTTGAGCGGCAGACATTGCAAACGGCAACTGGGAATCATTCGCGCTGTCGATCTTTGCGGTGGTTTGTCGTGGAGATACGACCGGAACGTTCAGAGGCCGCGGCGCCATCTTGTCCTGCGGAGGAGCGGCGATCAGATAGATCGGGTGAGCTTCGATTGGGTGCCGGTCAGTAACAACCTCAACAGTTTCCTCAGCACGGTTTCTTATTTCGGCGAATGGCAGGACGAGCAGCACCGGCAGGAGATAAGCCATCCAGCGGTGTTTAGTGAATCTGCGTTTGAACTTTCGCTTTGCGTGCATGGCTGTGAGCTTCACTCTGCGTAACAGAGGAGAAGCTACTCTCGATCACGAGCAAGCCGGAAGCCGATCGTGGGAAACTTGGAGTTTTCGTCACCGAACCAGGAGCGATCGGTAGCGTTGTTAAATTCAATATTCATCTTCTCGAAGAATGAACCGCCTCTTTGTACCCGAGCATTTTTGAAAGTGGGAGGCTGTCCGCCGTCGTAAAAACGTGGTTTCGACGACGTCCATTCCCACACGTTGCCAACCATGTCCTGCACTCCGTTCTGAGTCGCGCCCTCAGGGAAAGAGCCCACGTCTACGGGACTTCTTTTTTGATCGATATTGGCGCGTCCCTCTTCCCACGAGCCTCCCCACGGGAACATAGAATGTTTGGAGCCATTACGAGCCGCATATTCCCATTCTTCTTCCGTCGGTAACCGGTAGGTCACTCCATCGCGCTTCGAAAGCCACGCCGCAAAGGCTTCCACATCTTTGGGTGAAACATTAGCTACGGGCCAGCGCTCACGACCTGGCGGCGGATTCTTGCCGCTCCACGGCACCCAGTAACTCCCCTTCACAGACGGATCGATAGAAGGCGTGGGTTTGCCTGTCTCCTTGACGAACTCGGCATACTCGGCGTTCGTAACTTCAAACTTATCCAAATAGAAAGACGGCACCGTAACCGTGTGCTCTCCCCTTTGTTCATCCCCTCCGTTCCACCCCATTTTGAAACTGCCGCCTTCGATCAAAACCATTTCGCGCTGCGCGTTGGCTGGTCCAGTAGCTTGCGCGGGCACACCAGATGGTTCAGCTTCTTTCCGGGAATAAACAAACGCGGACAGGACGATCAAGCCAAGGACGACGATTCCCGCGACCACCGGCACGGCAAATCGCTTTTTAAGAAAGTTTCCAACCAGACTCTGCTGGCTGATCACTACGCGCCCAGGTAATCGTTGCTCAGGCGCGGGACGAACAGGAAGTTTGGTTTTAGGAGGAGCATCACTCTTTCCATTACCTTCGGACGGCGCGCTCTCTTCTGCTTTGCGTTGTGCTGGCTCAATTGCTTTGGGCTGCGGCTGATTCGGCGGTGGGTTAGGCACGGTTCGCAGTAACTTTGCCGCTTCATTCTCGCTTTGGACATGCGGAACTGGATTACGGACAGTGTTCACGTCCTGAGCAAAGACCGGATTGACGGGTTCTTCCTTTACATTGACGGGCGCGAGTGATTCATCAGTTGTTAGATCAACCGTCTTACGACGCCGCGCGCCTGCGGTGGCTTTGCCGGTGCTGCGTCTCTTTGTCCGGGCTTTCGTTGGCGCCGGTTGGAAAACTGCCTGCTCAAACTCCGCGATGAATTGCTCCACGGACTCCGTACGCGTTTCCGGTTGCTTCTCGAGGGCGCGATGGACCACCTTCTCAACTTCCGGCGATATGCCTGATTCCGCCGATGCCAGCGGAGGAGGCGGAGCCATCAGATGCTTTTTCATGATGGCTGGAATGTTGGTGCCTTTGTAAGGTACGTCTCCCGTCAGCATTTCGTAGAGGATTATACCGAGGCTGTAAACGTCACATCTGCGATCAGTCTCTTCACCGGACCATTGCTCCGGCGCCATGTAGGCAGGTGACCCAACAATTCCAACTGTCTTGGCCGCCACGAACGAGCCAAACAGGTCAGACGACTTGATCTTGGCGAGACCAAAATCGAGGATGCGAATCTGCTCGCGCACCGTCCCGCCGGATTCGATCATTATGTTAAGCGGTTTGAGGTCACGGTGAACGATGCCCTGTTTGTGTGCCGCGGCCAGCGCCGAAGTTATCACTTGCATGTATTCAAGTGCTTCCTGCGGCGTAAATCTTCCCTTGTTAGTGATCAGGGCCTCGAGCGACACACCCTCAACAAACTCCATCACAATGTAAGGAATCTTTTCTTGAAGCAGTCCGTAATCCAGGACCGAGATTATGTTGGGGTGACCGATTGCGGCTGCGGCCATCGCCTCCTGATGGAACCGCTTCACGAACGATGTGTCGTTACCGATGAGATCGAGTTTGATTGTCTTGACGGCGCGAGTTGTTTTCAGGAATTTGTGGTGGGCCTTGTAGACGATTCCCATCCCGCCCTCGCCGAGCCGGGATTCGAGCACATACTTACCCTCCAGCGCGACGCTGCCCGGTAACGAGTGGAATGTCGAGCACTTGTCATCCGGACACAGCACAACTGTGTCGTCATAACAACAAAAGCAGTGGGGGCATTCTCTCATGTCGGGTGGAGCCTGCGAGCCCAATTACCAGGACCGAAATCGTTTGCTCGCCCGGAAATGCGGCAATGGTGCGTTTGCCTTCGAGTGTGGCGAGCCTAGCCAGGTTCTGAAAAGATGCCGGGAATTCTAACAACTTTGCCGGAGGCGAGCAATGCTCGACGTGGACCGATCTTGTTAGACGGGACCATTTGGTTTATTCTGCGTGCCGCAATGATCCCCCGAAGTCTACAATCACTGCTTTTAGTTGCGGCTTTTTTTGTCTGTGCGGATGCTGTTCTGGCCCAACGACTGCCGAAAGCAACCGGGAGAGAACCCGAAAACAAAGCGGCTTCAGCACCCTCCCATCGTCCTAAGCCACGTCCCAGACCGCCGGCCGCATCAAGAACCCCTGCTTCGATCGAATCTGATAATTTCCTCAATTTGGGTAATAGCTTTCGCGAGCAGAAAAAATGGAATGCCGCTGAAGCCGCCTACAAGGAAGCGGTCAACGTCTGGGCCGGCAACGCTGATGCCTTGCTGGATCTGGGCTTCCTTTACCTCGACAGAAACAAACTCGACGAAGCGCAGCAAACTCATATCAAGCTGCGATCAGTCAACGCATCCTACGCTTCCGACCTGCTTGCAGAAATAAACAAACGCAAGAACGCGCTAGCCCATTAATTAGCCACAAAAAGGCACAAAAAGCACAAATGTATTTGTGAATTTAAGTCGCATAACTCATTAATCATTTTGTGCTTTTTGTGCCTTTTTGCGGCTAAAGCATCGAGGCGCTCCAGCGGCGCGTATCGAGGATGTGTTGGACGTGACATGAGGTGCAATTAGGTTGGCCGTTGACGACGTGGCAGTTAGCACAGGTGGTCTTCGGCGTGACGCGATCGAGTGGCTCAAATGAATTGTGGCAGCTCGAGCACGACAATCTGCCTTCCGCATTACCCTTCATCCCCGGCGCGATCTTTACACGCTGATCGTGCAGCGCATGAAACTGATTGCTGCGCCACTTCTGATCGGTATCACTTGGCAGCCGCACGACGCTGAGCTTCCGTAAATTCCACTCCTCATCGTTGATCGACTTCGCGCTCCATTCTCCATTCACCACCGGATATCCAAACGTTCCACCGTGCGGCGTTCGGGCCTTACGACTACGATAAACCTTCTGATTCGCATCATTGTGGCACTGCGTACACGACGCCAGCGCCCCCGCCTTCGCACTAAACTCCACACCCTTATGCTCGGCATGACAATCAACACAACCAATCCCCGCGGCTTCGTGTGGCTTGATCACCGTCGCTGTGAACGCTTCCGTTCGGTGACATGCAGCACACCGCTGTTCCATGTTGCCTGACAATGAGTGACACGTTGTACACGAGCCGGAGTTTGGCGTCGTGGCGATTGCGGGAACGATGCCGAGCTGCGTTAGCGCGTGCGCCTTCGAGACCGGCGCGGGCGAGAAAGCGCTCGTATACCAGTAAGCTGCGGCCACAGAAACCAACCCGACAACGAGCAGCCCCCACGTAAAAAACGCGACCGGCCAGCGCGACAGCAGATCCGTCGTCGGTATCCAGTTGTATTGCGCTTTGCCACTGCGCCGCCCACCCTTGGGAGAAAGCGGCGAAGGACGGACCATCTTCCCGACATCACGAATGCGTTTGTCCCAGAAGATATCGAGCGCCTTGGTGGCGGCGATCGGCGCTGCGCGCGGCTTCTTTGCTTTCGCATCCGCAAGTTCGAAGAGGTTTTCGGTGTTGATCCCCGGATCGCTGACGTCGATCTCGGAAAGCTTCATGCCGATGCGAACCTCGACGCGTATCACGAGCCCATCGTCAGCGGACTCAACCTGCAGGTGGAATGGGCCAACCTCGATGATATCGCCGGCAGCGAGTGCTTCGTTCTCTTCCACCGGTTTGCCATTGAGGATGACAGGGTTCTTCGGCCGCAACGCAAAAAGGTAATAGCCCTCTTCAAACTGCTTGATGCCTGCCTGCACACGTGACACTGACGGATGATTGAGGAGCAGCTCACACTGCGGCAGCCGCCCAATCAGCAAGCCCTCGCTGAGGATCGTGACTGGATCGACCAGCAGGTCGTCACGAATGATGACGTATTGGTTCGAAGGCATACTTTTTGTCCACAGATTACACAGACTACACAGATTAATCGGTGTAATCTGCGTAATCTGTGGATTAATTCACTCTGAAGAAAACGACTTGCACGATATGGACCAGCATCAGCGCCAGCATGAGCGAGGTCGCCGCAATGTGTATCGGTATCCAGAATCGCAACAACCAGTGCAGCGTCAATAAAGCATCAACACGTCGCAAAGTGACCGCCGTTTCGACTGCATCGATCAACAACTCTCGCTCTTCATCCGTCGCCTGTCGTGTAGTTCGCTCTTTGAACTCCTGTCGCGCCTGGGCCAATAATGCCTTCAACTCCTCACGCCGCCACATCTGTCGCCATAGAAATCCCCACGACAGGAACCGCGGGTAAACTCGCTCCCTGATCTCTTCCTTCAGCCATCCCTCGCTCTTTTCGAGAAGGGTTCGCGTGTCGTTTCGTAACTCTTTCCGGCGACTTTCAAGATCCTCAACCAGCAACGGCTCACCTTCGATACGCGTCATGATCCGCGGCATCACCCAGTAAGACACAATGCCAACGACGCCCGACAGCAACGTCAGATCGAACGCGATATAAAGCAGGCTTGTGAGCAAGCCACCTGTGCGCGGCCCGGAATGAAACAACAACACCACACCAGCTATCGCACCAACGTAAACGTGGGCCAGCATCCAGTAACGCAAGGCGCCCACTCGCCTGCGGTAAATCTGCTTCCGAAACGGGTACGACATCACCACCGCGACACCCACGAACCCGACGATTCCGGTGAGCCAGCGCAATGTCAACCACGTGCCCGCGAGCACGGTATCGAACCCATATTTACCGAGCGCCCATAACAAGACGGCAGCGGTTAGAATCGTTACTGCAGCCCCGCCCATATGCCACGCGCGCGCCAGCGGATCGCTCTTGTGAATGTTGCGGCCTACCGCGTGAGTCTGATCGCGAAACACAAACTCCTGCGCTGGACCAATCTCACTGAAGTACTCGATCGGATCGACGCGCACGAGCGCACCAGTCGGACAATTCTCTTCACACGAGTACGCCTTGCCCCGCGCACCGGGCGGATTAAGCGGCGTGTCTTCGCAAAGATTGCACTTGATCGCAACCGGATCATCCGACGGCTCCGTCGTCGCCAGCGGATCATTCCGAAGGCTGAAAACCTTTCTCAGCTTCGAAACGAAACCATTCGGCGCCGGCGGTGCAGCACGCGGCACCATTGTGATCGCGTCGTACGGACACTGCGTCGCGCAATCGAAGCAGCCGATACACGTGTGCGGATCGATGTCGATCTGACCTATCGGATCGCGAAAGATCGCACCCGTCGGACAACCAGTCATACACTCCGGATCCGCGCAGTGCATACAGACTTGCGGCACTAGCGCGTGTTGCAGACGCTTCTTACCAATCTTTGATGGCCGCTCGATCTGAATACCCCTGCGCAACAGGCGCGACTGCCCGTGCATTTTGTGACACGCGAGTGAGCAGTTGCCGCAACGGATGCACAGGTCCATATCCATCACGAGCACGTTAGTCCCGTCGATGATGCCGGTCGTGATCTCCTCTTCCGCTGCTTTCAACGCGTTGAGGTCGGGAACATTTTCGATGGTGGGCGGCGTCGCGCTGCCCGTCACGGAGAGTGCAGCAAACGTTTCTGACAGTTGTTTACGGAGCGCCGGATCGGTCGAGAAAAGATCGAGCGGGATTTCGAGCACTTCGGTGCGCGCCATCACACTCGCTTTGAATCTCCAGACTTCCGGCTTATTTATCCCCGCGACGCCGAGACAGTTTCCACCGCCGAGAAAATCGACACCGATGCCTTCATCCATTCCCAAAACGACTTCGGGTGAGGCCGCATCGAAAAAGACGCCGTGCGAACGACGAATCCAGCCGTTCTTGATGAGTATTAGTCGATCGATCTGATCGCCTTCTTTGCACAGCGCGTGATTCTTGCTATAGACCATGTAACGCGCCGTGCGGCGCAGCTCGTGGACGAGTGGCTCGCTTAGAGGTTTACCCGTGACGAGCCGGATATCTTCGAGGAGACGATCGATGCCGTGTGTGCGATAAGTCGCATCGAGAATGGTGCCGAAGGTTGGGAGCTTGCGCAGCAGTCTGAGCGCGGGGCGCGTCACTTCGAGCACGAGCGCGGTTTGATTGGCGGGCACTGAGACAGTAGCGTTGCGCTCGATACCGGCGAGCAAAGCCATCTCGCCGAAACACGTACCCGGAGGAAGTTGACCAATTCTCTTTTGCGCCCCCGAATCGCGAACATAAACGTCGAGGGTGCCTTCCACCGTGATATAGAACGTGTTTCCACCCCACTCGCCCTCTCGCATGATCTCTTCGCCTGAATCATAGGTGAGCAGGCGGACGTAGGGTCCGACGCGCTTGCCGTTCGCGTAATCGCGACCCTGAACTATGACTTCGAGATCGGTGCCGTGCTTCTGCTTGCCGTTTTGTTCTTCGAAAAGTTCAGCCGTAAGAGCGAGATTCTGGATGGCTTCAATAACGCGACCCCGGTCGGTAATTTCGCGCATGAGCCGTTTATACATCATTTAGCCGCAAAAGGGCACAAAAAGGACAAAAGCGAATTGGAGTTGAACTAAAAGTACGAATCACATTTATGCTTTTTGTGCCTTTTTGCGGCTAGATGATAAACTCGCGCACAGATGCTGCCAGAAAATTTTTACGCGCTTCCCCTTGAACAACAAATCGGACAATTCCTATTCATCGGTCTTCCCGGAACCGAGCTCGACAACGAAGCACGCGCCTTAATCGAAGAAGTTCAGCCCGGCGGTGTGATCATCTTCGGCCGCAACGTCGCCGGTCCGGAACAACTCCGCTCACTGCTGGACGCGGTTCGCGAAATCGTTCCGACGCCACCGCTGTTCGGAATCGATCAGGAAGGCGGGCTCGTCGATCGACTGAGACGCATCTTCACGCCGATGCCGTCCGCGCGCACGATTCGCCAGCACGGCGATCTCGCCGCGGCGCGAGCGCTCGGAAGAATCACCGGCGAAGTGCTGCGTATGCTCGGCTTCAACATCAACTTCGCGCCTGTGATGTCGATCATGACCGAAGATCGCGACCTGCTGTCGAACGGTCTTTATTCAAGATCGTTCGGCCGCTCGCCCGGCGAAGTTCTCGGTTACACGACCGTTTACATGCGCGGCCTCCAGGGCACAGGCCTGCTCGGCTGTCTCAAACATTTTCCGGGCATCGGCGCCGGCGAAGTTGACTCACACGAAGAGATGCCGGTCGTGCGGCTTTCGCACGACGATCTAATCGCACAGGATCTCGCGCCGTACATCGAGCTCTTTCAGCGTCGTGACGATCGCGTGCGCTGCGTGATGGTAAGTCACGGCGGCTTTCCCAACATCGACATCAGAGAAGAAGTCACCGGTGGTTTACTCGAGCCTGCTTCATTGAACTACAACATCGTGACGACGCTTCTGCGACAGGAGCTCGGCTACAAACATCTGGTCGTGACTGACGACCTCGAGATGGGCGCGATCGCGCGTCACTGCGAGATCGAAGATGCCGCCGTGCGAGCGATGCTTGCAGGCGAAGACATGCTTTTGATCTGCGCGAGTCCGGACAAAATCCGTCGCGGCTATCACGGCCTGCTCGAAGCGGCAAAGAGTGGAAAAGTATCACCGGAACGTATCAAACAATCGCTCGACCGGATTGCGAGGACGAAGACGATCATGGAGCCGCCGCTGCCACTCGACCTGGCGCGCTTCCAGTCGCTCGCAGACGAAATCCTCAAACTCAATTCCAAGCTCAACTACACCTATGGAGGCACCGTTAAGTGAGCACCGGCAAGCTTGTATTGCTGCTCGTTTTGACACTGCTGTTGATTATTCCCCCGGGTTGCCGTCGCCGCAGTAATGCGTTTGTGATCGCGCTCGGCGACAACGTGCGCACCATCGATCCGATTGGCGCGCCTTCAGTCGAAGCGGCCAGCGAGCGCGTGCGCACGCTGATGTTCAACACGCTCGTCAAGAAAGACGAGAAGTTTGATTACGTGGGCGAGCTCGCGTCTGAGATCAAGAGATCCGACGATGGTCTAACCCACACGTTCACGCTTCACGATGGGGTGAAGTTTCATAACGGGCAGGCGCTGAGCTCCGCGGACGTGAAGTACACGCTCGATCTTGTCTTCTCGAGCACCTTCGGGAAGTCGGCGAGTTTTTATAAAGGGATAGGCGCGGAGAAACGCAGTTATATAAAGAGCGTCGAGGCGCCTGATGCGCGCACGGTCGTCGTGACGTTGATCGAGCCGTGGGTGGGATTGCTCTCGAACCTGGTTCCGATCGCGATCATCCCGAAAGATAGTTATGAGTCACAAAAGACGCATCCGCTCGGTACTGGTCCATTCAAGTTTGTGAGTTACGACAACGCGCAGCAGGTATGCGATGTCGAAGCGTTTGCGGATTACTGGGAAGGCGCGCCGACGCTGCCGTCCCTGCGCGTACGCGTGATCTCCGACATGAATGCGTTACAGGCGGAATTGCAGGCAGGCCGTGTTGATATTGCGCCGATGCCGACAAGTCTATCGCCCGATGCTGTGAAGCGACTCGAAAACGATCCGAACCTGCAAGTGAAGGTTTTCAACGGCTCGAACGTTAATTTGCTGACGATCAATACGGCAGCGTCTCCGCTCGACAACGCGAAGGTAAGACAGGCAATTGCTTACGCAATCGATCGTGAGAGTTTGATCAAGAACCTGTTGCTGGGATTCGGGAAGATTGCGCACTCGATCATTCCCGAGGAGTCGTGGGCATATTCGCCAGGGCAGACGTATTCGTACGATCCTGCGCGAGCGAAGCAGTTGCTCGACGAAGCCGGATTTCGCGATCCGGATGGTGATGGGCCACGCATGAGATTCGATAAGCCGATCGTCTTCAAGCTTTCCGGAAGCAGTATCGCAGGGCGCCAGTACGCGGGAGTGATTCAGAATTCTCTGAAGGAAGTCGGGATTCCGGTAGATATTCAGACGGCCGAGCAGAACACATTCCTGGATGAGCTTAAACGTGGCAACTTCCAGATGTCTTATTCGCAGTGGGTCGGTGGAAATCAGGATCCGATCTTCTACAAAGATCTCTTCGCGAGCTCCGAGATCCCGACCGAAGCGCGGCCGGCGCGTAATCGCAGCCGCTACAGTAACAAAGAGATCGATGCGCTACTGAATGAAGCTGTGAACACTTACGATCGTCAAAAAGCTCGGGAACTTTACGTAAAGATACAGGAGATCGTGAGCCGCGACGTACCGGTGTTTCCATTGTGGTATCAGTCAAACATCGTGATCGCGCGGAAGAACGTGCAGAACATCCAGGTGAATGCTAGCGGCGACTGGGGCTTCGTCCGTAATCTAAGTCATTAGCCACAAAAAGGCACAAAAAGCACAAAAAAGAAAGTTCAGAGTTCAAGCTTTAGCTTGCTCCGTCAAAACCGCAGCCTAAAGGCTGAACTCCAAACTCGGATTTCAGCTTTTGTGCTTTTTGTGCCTTTTCGTGGCTAAAATTCGGTGATTTTGAGCGAGGCAGTGGCTGAGAGTGGTGGGCTAACTCCCGCATGAAGATAGTCCCAGGCAGCGAGGCCGATCATCGCGGCGTTGTCGGTTGACCACTTCAGGGGTGGTAGACAGAGCTTAACTCCCATTCGATCGCAGAGCTCCGCGGCGCCTTCACGTAGTTGCGGGCTCGCCGCTACACCACCGACAACAACCAAACATTCTGCCGGATACTCCTCCAGCGCACGCCTACACTTCGTCAGCAGGATCTCCATACACGAGCTTACAAACGACGCCGCCACGTCCGCATGGGCCACGTCGGGATTCTTGTCGAGGTACCTTCCCACCGCAGACTTCAATCCCGAAAACGAAAACTCAAATCCTTCATTCAACATCGGGCGCGGAAATGGAATCGAATCTCTTCCCGTCTTCGCAAGCTTATCGACAGCCGGTCCGCCTGGATATCCAAGCCCCAGCAGTCGTGCAACCTTGTCGTACGCCTCACCTACCGAATCGTCTCGCGTCGAGCCGAGCAGTTCGATGGAAGTCAAACTCTCCATTCGCGCAAGAAACGTATGTCCACCGGAAACGAGCAACACGATCGCGGGTAGCTCGACTCGTTTCTCAACGAGATCGGCGCTGCGCAGGTGACCACGCAGGTGATTGATTCCTATCACCGGAACATTCCAACCAAGACCGAGCCCTGCCGCGGTATTCACACCGACGATCAACGAACCGATTAGACCCGGACCGCGCGTCACGCCAATCGCTTTCAAATCCGGTCCTTCAACATTTGCTTCTTTCAGCGCGCGCTCGATCGTCGGCACCACGACGAGTGCGTGTGCGCGACTCGCAAACTCCGGATACACACCGCCCCAGTGCGAATGAATATGCGTTTGGCTCGCGATGATTGACGACAACACATTGCCATCGCGATCGACGACCGCGGCGGCCGTGTCGTCACAGGACGATTCGATTCCCAGGATCACGTCTTGACTCATGATAAATACTTTAACACTTCGGATTCAGGTACGACGCCGGTGCGCTCGATCGCAGGCGGATCGACGCGACAGTTCACGAGCGTCGATGCGGTCGTGCGCAGCTTGCCGCCATCGATCGAGAGATCCGGCGCGCCGTCGAGTTGCGCAAGGATGTCTGCGAGGTTGTCTGGCGTGTCGGCGCTGTGCGCATTCGCGCTGGTGACTAGCAACGGTCCGGTCTTGCGCAAGAGGGAAAGCAGTCGCTCGTCGTTTGGTATTCGCACCGCCGCTTCGTCTCGGCCTGCAAGCCACACCGGTCTGGAGTCGGAACGAAATCCCATCGCGAGCGTCAGGCTACCGGGTATCAGTGGCGACCGAAGCAATCGTCTCGCTGACTCACTGACCTCAAAACCGAGCGCCTCAAGCTCAGCATCGGATGCAACCATGATGGGGAGACTCACATTCCTTGGCCGCCTCTTCAGTGCAAACAGACGACTAATTGACTCGTCAAACTCCGGACTCACCGCGAGCCCATAAACCGTATCCGTCGGCAACAACACCACACCGCCGGTTCCAAGACACTCAACGATCTCCTCAACCGTTCCCTTCATCCGTTTTTTATCCGTGTAATCCGCGTTAAGTTTTACTCAAAAAACACGTCCGATTGGTCATTTAGCGCCTCAACCTGCGTCGTCGATCTATCTCTGCTCCACGCCAATCGCAATAAGGTGCGTGCATCCGGATTCTCGATACCCGTGTCAACAACTCTCGCTTCACCCAACAACTCGGCAAGCCGGTGTCGAATCCTTCCAGCTACCGCGATGTCTCCGATTCCATCGCTAACCTTCGCCAACGCTTCATGCACACGCCCGAAACGCATGATCTCAACAGACTCACCCCTGATCAACCCAACGTACGCGTTGTCGTTCGACGCCGGCACTGCGCATATCACCGGCAGCTCAGTCATCTCACGCGTTTGCTCGGCAATGATCTCAAACCAGTTGAACGGATAGATACCCACATTCAAACTAAAGGCGAGCGCATTAACAAACGAAATGCCCGCACGCACAAACGTCAGCGATCCCGGTCCAACATTGATCGCCACGCCCTTGATGTCGTTAGCCTGTGCACCAATCGCTTCGAGCCCGCACTCAAGCAGCGCACTCAAAGTCCGCAGAGACTGATCGCAATCATGCACATCCGAATCGAAAATCGCCTCACCATCGCGTCCCAGTACAACGCGATACACATTCGACGACGATTCAATTGCCAACAACAAATTCATACCTGGTTCTGCAAAGCAACGAGCACTGGCTGCCACTTCTCCGTCGCGGAAAACGTCAACCGGCGCGAGTTGTCCTCGTTCTCAACAAACTCGAAATTGATCGACAACGCATTCGGAAAATCCTGCTCGACGATGTCGCCCCACTCGACCGCCGTGATGCTCTCCGCCACGAAATCTTCGAGCGCCAGATCGCGAAACTCCGCGACACTCGAAAGCCGGTAAGCGTCGATGTGCAGGAACGTGCCGAAAGGGATCGGATAAAACTGCGCGATCGTGAAAGTCGGGCTCGTGACTTCGGCCTTCGATCCGAGCGCAGCCACTAACTCCTGTACGAACGCCGTCTTGCCACTCGCCAGCGGCCCCTTGAGCATCATCGCATCACCGGGCCGCAAAAGAGGCGCGAGCGCCGTCGCGACAGCGCGCGTCTCTTCCCTGCTCCGGCAAATGACATGAAACTCATTCATAAAATTTTTGTGCTTTTTGTGCTTTTTGTGCCTTTTTGTGGCTAATCAAGGCTTTGCCCAACTGGTGTTCATGCGTGTCTTCTTCAAACTCGGCACATCCAACACGTTCACGTCGAAGCCCGAAACATACGGCTTCACCAGCGAGTACGACGAAGCAAAATAGATCGGCACCGCCTTCATGTCTTTCAACGCCTGCGCCTCCGTCTCAACGGGCACTGTGGGTTGCGGTGAGGGGCTGGCCTCCGGCGACGCAGACGGCAACGGCCTCGTATCGCGCTCAAATAACATCCGCAGGTTCACCAGCTCGCTCGTCGACTGCATCACCATCCCACGGCGCACAATGTCGTAATCACCAGTCTTGATCGCTGCTTCATACTCATCCCAATTACGTACAACGATCTCCGTCTCGATATTCAGCGCTGCTCGCCACATCGCCGCGATCGACTGCGCCACAATCCGCTGCTGCTCGTTGCGATTGATCAAAAGCCTGATCATCGGAAACCCCTCGCCATTCGGATACCCGGCTTCGGCAAGCAGATCGCGCGCTTTGTTGACATCGTGTTCGACTAGCCCCGTCTTGTCGACCACAGGCCTTTCACCTGAGATTGCTTCGGGGAGAAACTTTCCGGCAGGCTCGGTTGCGCCGCCCAGATCGTCACGACTCACACGTTCGCGATCGATCGAGAGCGCCAGCGCTTCACGCACACGAACGTCATCAAAAGGCTCGTGCGCAGTGTTGAATGCATAGTAAGTCAAAGCGCCGAAAGTTGAGCGACGGAAGTCCTGGTACGGCGCCAGCAGTTTGAGCGCCAGCGGCTCGAACGGCGCGTTCGTGACAGCATCGATCTCACCGGCTTTGTAGGCTGAGAGCGCGTCCTCGGCGTTCGTCGTATTCACAAACGTGACGCGATCGAGCGCGACTGAAGCATCGTCCCAGTATGTTTTGGCGCGTTCGAGCTGCACCTGATTGGTCTCGGCCGCGAGCAGATGAAAGGCGCCATTTGAGATTAGCTCGTGTGATTCGAGACGCGTTGTGCTTTCCGCGTCTGCAACTTTGACCGGCCGAAAGACCGGATGGGCCACAAGCGCTGGAAAACTCGTGTCTCCGCGTTGCAATGTCACTTGCAGAACATTCTCGTCGAGCGCGCGAGCGCCGAATGTATGTGGCTCGGAGACGCTCGGAATCGCGCCCTCGATGTTTGCAAGGAGCTCTGTGTGCGGTGCGAGTGGTCCGATCTTGAGCGTACGTTCCCACGAGCGGACGAAGTCCTGCGCAGTAACTTTCTCGCCGTTGGACCAGCGCGCGTTGTCGCGTAGATAAAAAGTCCAGACGCGACCGTCGTTAGATGACTCCCAGCGTGTCGCGACGGCAGGCACGGGCGCGAGTGTCTTGGGATCGTAGTCAGTGAGACCTTCGAAGAGTGCCCTGACGGCGTCCGTATCCGGTGGCGCAGCGGCGAATGCGGGGTCGAATGTTTGCGGCAGCCCGCCGTTGCTCCAGCGAAACTCCTGCGTCTTCGGCGGCACGACTTTGCCGTAGTAGATGGAAGGCTCGTTCGTGTCGAAGCAGCCTGTGTGAGTCAGACACAGCACCAGAAGCAGCGAGCAGATCCAGGAGAAGGGTTTTTTAGCCACGGATGACACGGATTAGTTGCTGATAGATTTCGACTGTTCGAGCTCGTGTTAATTCAAAACCATCGGACGTATCGATCAGGTAATCTGCAAACTTCTGCTTCTCTTCCTGCGGCATTTGCGAGTTGATGCGCCGCAACGCTTCGTCGCGCGAGAGCTGGTCGCGTAGCATCAGACGTTCGAGCTGCACTTCAGGACGGCAATGGACCACGATCAGTTTATCAAAACGCTTGTAGCCGCCCGATTCGATCATCAACGCTGCATCGATGATGCCGATGCCGTCCGGATCTCCGGCTTCCCATTCGTTCAGGATCTCATCCTGCCGGCTAATAATGAACGGATGAAGGATACTATTCAGACGCTGGCGCTGACTCTCATCATTAAAAACCACGGCGCCGAGTTGCTTTCGATCGAGCGTGCCGTCGGGATTTAAGATCTCTTCTCCAAACGCCTCCGTCAATGCTTTCAAACCCTGCGTGCCCGGCATGACGACTTCGCGCGCCGTTTGATCGGCATCGAGAACGTGACACCCGAGCTCGACAAAGACCGACGCGACAAACGACTTACCAACACCGATCGAACCTGTCAGGCCAACACGTAGCATTCAGATCATTGGGAAATGTTTAGAGTTCAGCCTTTAGGCTGCAGTCTCGGGCTTCACGGCCGCAAGCTAAAGCTTGAACTCTGAACCTTGCCGCAACTTAGCGGCTTTCAATGTGTTCTTCATCAACATCGCCACCGTCAACAATCCCACGCCGCCAGGCACGGGCGTCAACCTGCCCGCCACGGCAGCCGCCTCTGCCGGATTCACATCGCCAACGAGAGTCGAGCCGCGTTTGGCGACAACTTCGAGTCGCTTGTCTGCTTCGTCACCAAACAGCCTGCGCACCTCGTCGACGTCTGAAACCTTGTTCATGCCGACATCGATCACAGTCGCGCCCGGCTTGATGTGATCGCGGCCGATAAATCCTGTTCTTCCGATCGCGACGACCAGCAGGTCCGCCGTGCGCGTCACCGCCGGTAGATCGCGCGTGCGTGAATGACAAATCGTCACCGTCGCATCACGCTGTAACAGCAACTGCGCCATCGGACGTCCGACAATCTGGCTGCGACCCACGACACAAGCATTCGCGCCACGAATCTCGACACCACGATCGTCAAGTAGCTCGATGATGCCGGCGGGCGTGCAAGGCACGAAGACAGGTCTTCCCATCGCGAGCTTGCCCGCGTTCACCGGATGAAAGCCGTCAACATCCTTCAAAGGATTCATCGCTTCGATGATGGCAGTCTCATCGATGTGAGCCGGCAATGGAAGCTGCGTCAGGATTCCATCAACATCATCACGCGTGTTCAATGAAGTGATGAGCTCGAGTAGCTGTTCAGTAGTCGTCGACTCGGGCAAGGAGTGATGTTCCGAGCGAATGCCGACCTCTTCACACGCGCGTATCTTGTTCCTGACATAAACAGCCGATGCCGGATCGTCGCCGACACGCACCGCAGCAAGCGACGCACGCACGCCGCCCGCGATCTCTGCCTTAACTTCCGCTTTGATTCTTGCCGCCAAATCGGCCGCTTCAAGTTTGATCATATTTATGGCCATAAAAAGCGCACAAGACACAAACCGCCGTGACCGCCGGGAATAAAAATGGTCTGTGCTCTTGTGCCCTTCTGTGGCCTCATTATAATCCGAGTCATGTCGTTTGCGAGACTACTCCTTTTTGTAGCTTTACTTACAGTTGCGGCGCTTACCGCAGCCGCACAATCAGCCGATCCGATCATCGCGGCAATCGAAGCCGAAGACTGGCAGACTGCGCGCGCCGAGATCGGCAAAGTCCGCGCCGCCAATGAGGCGCTATTTCGCGACAAGAATTACGAGTACCTGCTCGGTCGCATTGCGGAACGAACCGGCGACACCGCCGGCGCTGTCGCAAACTACCAGGCAATCGCGTCGAATAATTCAAAACTCAAAGAGTACGCATTGTGGCGGCTCGCGAAGATCGCACGCGCGACTGGCGACCTCATGCTCGAGCGTGAGCGTTTGCAACAACTCATCGCCGCAGCTCCGTCAAGCCTTCTCTTTGACGCGGCGACGTTGCGGTTGACTGAGAGTTTCTTCGAGAGCGGTGATTTCATTGCAGCGGCGAACAGTGCGAAGCCTTTGACGCAATCGAAGAACATCAGCATGGCGCGTGAAGGCGCAGCATTGATGGGCCTCGCGTACTTGCGCGGCGGTAAGACGACCGAAGCGCGCGACGTGTTCGCGAGATTAGTGATGCAGATGCCCGACGCATCGCGTCCGGACGACTACGCGCTCGAAGCAGTGCGGCAACTCGACCTGCTCGACAAGAATTCGCCCTCAACTTCAGAAGCCGAGCTACTGCTGCGCGCATCTGTCTACCAGTTCAACCGCGATTTCGCGGGCGCGCGCGTGCATTACCAGGCAGTTGTCGATCGCTTTCCGCAGAGCACGACTGTTCCCAACGCGCTCTTTCAGATCGCACGTGGGCTTTACAACGAAGCGAAGTACGACGAAGCGGTCAAACTTTTCCAGAAAGTATTTGACGTATCCCCGCAGTCGTCGAGTGCGCGTGATGCAGTCGGCTTTCTCGGCTCGAGTTACGTGCGCATGAAGCGTACCGACGATGCGGTGAACGCTTACAAACTGCTGATCGATAAATTCCCGGACAATCCGGCACCCGAGCGCGCTTACCAGAACATCATCGACGCGCTACACGAAGCCGGTCGCTACCCGGAAGCGCTTAACTGGGTGCAGCAGGCGCGCGCCCGGTTCAAAACAGATCTCCCGAATGCGCTCGTGTTGTTTGCACAGCTCCGGATTCACATGGCCCAGGGAAGCTGGGCCGTGGTCGTGCGCGACGCAGATGAGTTGTTGAAGTTTTCTGATCTCGGCGGCACACGCGTGCCCGGCGGCACCAACAAGGCCGAAGTGAATTTCCTGCGCGCGTTCGCGCTCGAACAGCTCGGACGCGCTGAAGAAGCAATTAGTGGCTATCTGTCGATTCCGGATGGGCGCAATGAGTACTACGGCACGCGCGCGACCCAGCGGTTATTAGATTTGTCGACGAATGAGAAGTCACGATCGCTCGTGCGGATGCGTCTCAATGCGTTGCTGAACGAGAGTAAGATCGCGAGCGCGGCGGGACAGCTCGAACAAGCGCGTGCGGCAGCGCAATCCAGTTTGCGTCTCACGAATGATCCACAGACACGCGCAGAAGCGCTGAAATATTTACAAGGGGCATACAATGCGTTATCGACATACCGGCTGCCGACATTCAACAAGATCACTCTGCTGAAACAGGATCCGGAGATCGGACCGCACGAGGCGCTGGCGAACAGCTTGCTGCTTCTCGGTCTTTACGACGAAGCACTTCCCGAGCTGCTCGCGGCGCGCAAAGTTTCTGCCGGCCCGGACGAGGACTACTCGATCGCAGTGCTCTCGCTGCGTGCCGGTATTCCGAATCGCGCGGTCCGTTTTGGCGAACAGATCTGGAAAACCGTGCCGGCAGACTTTGTGATCGAGCTGGCGCCACGCGAGCTGGTCGAGTTACTTTACCCCGCGCCACATCGCGGATCGTTGTTGAAACATGCGCCCGGCAGGAACGTCGATCCGCGATTTGTGTTGTCGATTGCGCGGCAGGAATCACGGTTTCAAGCGGATGCGAAATCGGTCGCCGCTGCGCGCGGCATGATGCAGTTCATTGCTTCGACTGCTAATGAAATCGCCGCCCAAGTTAATCAAGGCAATTTCAATCAGGACGATCTCTACAACGCTGACACGGCGATCTTGTTCGGGTCGCAGTATCTCTCGAACCTCTTCAAGCAGTTTCCGAATCAGCCGCAGGCCGTGGCTGGTTCGTACAACGGCGGCGCCGACAATCTTGCGCGCTGGATTGCACGCTCGCACGCAACTGACGCTGATCGATACGTCCCCGAGATCGGTTTTACGCAGACAAAGGATTATGTCTACAAAGTGATGGCGAATTACTGGACCTATCAACGCCTCTACGACGCCCAACTCCAACCCATCAGATGAAGCCGCAAAAAGGCACAAAAAGCACAAAAGCTGTTCTTCTTATTTTTTTGCGACTTATGTGCCTTTTTGTGGCTATAAGTTGTCTTTCTTTTATGGCGTGCAGGCGCAGTAACGCGAAGAGATATGACTTCAAAGGCAAGGTGATTGTGGTTGAGCCGGAGAAGCATCTCGTCACGGTTTCGCACGAGGACATCAAGGGTTACATGCCCGGGATGACGATGCCGTTCGCTGTAAAGAACGAGGCAGATCTGCAAATACTCGCTCCGGATGATGAGATCACCGCGACACTCGTGATTGATGGTAAGCATTCATGGCTTGAAGATCTGATCATCACGAGACAGAGTGCGACTGCGCCGGCGATGCCCGGTGCGCAGATGGCTAAGGAAGGTGATGAAGTTCCAAACTTCACGTTGCGCAACCAGGACAATCGCGAGATTCACATTAAAGATTATCGCGGCAAGACGTTGCTGTTGACGTTCATCTACACGCGCTGCCCCGTGCCGGATTACTGCACGTTGATGTCCGATAACTTCGCGCAGATCGATCGCGCCCTCGGAGAAAATCAGGAGCTTTACGGAAAGACGCACTTGCTCAGCATCAGCATCGATCCCGAGTACGACACAGCAAAGGTGCTGCGCAGCTACGGCGCCGCACACACCGAGCGTTACCAGAACGAGACGTTTGCGCACTGGGAGTTCGCGGGAGGAACAAAGGAGCAAGTGAAGGAGATCGCGCAGTTCTTCGGTCTAACCTACATCCCCGGGAAGGACCAGATCATCCACGCACTACGGACGGTGATCGTGAATCCGGATGGAAAGGTCAAAAAGATCTATGGTGGGAACGAATGGAAGCCGGAAGAGATCGTGGCGGAAATGCAAAAGCAGTAACACAGATAACACGGATCAAATCCGCGGATTTTATCCGTGTTATCCGCGTGCTAAATTCCCTTAATCTTTTTAATCTCTTCGGTGAGTACAGGCACCGCTTCGAACAGATCGCCGGCGATGCCGTAGTCGGCGATGTCGAAGATGGGAGCTTCTGGATCTTTGTTGATCGCCACGATCGTTCCCGAGTTCTTCATGCCGACGAGATGTTGGATGGCGCCCGAAATTCCGAGCGCGACGTACAGTTTCGGAGCCACGGTCTGTCCCGAGGATCCAATCTGCCGATCGATGGGTAGCCATTCGGCGTCACAGATCGGACGTGACGCAGCCAGATCGCCGCCGAGCACTTCAGCGAGCTTCTCCGCAAGCGCGAGATTATCTTTACTCTTGATCCCGCGTCCGACCGCGACGATCACTTCAGCCTTCGTGAGATCCACTGCCTGCTTCGCTTCCTGGAACGGAGCCTCAGGCTTCATGCGCACTTCGCCAATCTCGACGGCCACATTTTCAACCGGCGCGCCACTTCCCTTCGCCGCCTGGTCCGGGCGATAAGCTCCGGTCTGAAACGTCGCGAACACCGGCGCTTCACCGTCAGACATGACATCAGCATCGAGCTTGCCGAGAAAAATCCTGCGTGTGAAACCGAGCTTGCCGCCTTCAGCTTTCGCGCGAATGCAGTCGCTGATCAGCGACTTACCAAACCGCGCCGCGAGTTTTGGAGCGAAGTCACGCACCTGATACGTGTGCGTCAGGAAGACAAAATTCGGATCGACCTGCTTAACGATCTGCTCCATACCATCGGCATAAGCATCGGGCGTGTAGTCAGCCAACTTCGGGTTCGTCGCGCAGATAATCTTCTCCAGATCGTAACCCGCGATCTCCTGCGCGAGTCCCGCAACATCGGCGCCAAGCACGACCGCACTCACACGCTGCTGCAACTCCGATCCCAGCGCCTGCGCCGCCGCAATCGCCTCGATCGAACTGCGATTCGCCGTTCCGCTCTTATGTTCAATAAATACAAGTAATCCGTTACTCATCCGTTTAATCCGTGGCTAAAAAACTCTCGCCTCAACATGAAGCTTCTGGGCCAACTCCGCGGCCCCAGCCTTCGCATCTCCGTTTCCAAGCATCTGCGTCTGCTTCATCTTCTGCGGCAGGTAGATCTTCTCGACCCGCTGGTGCGACGGTCGCCCAACAAGCTCCGCCGGCGGCGTCACCTCTTTGATCTCTTTCTTCTTCGCCGCCATGATGCCCTTCAATGTCGCATAGCGAATCTGACTGATACCAGACTGAATGGTCAGCAACGCCGGCAATGGCATCTCGTACCACTGGTACCAGCCACTCTCCAGCTCTCGTTTCACGCGCAGCTTGTCGGCCGCGGCGTCAAGCTCGATGACGATCGTCGCGTGCGGCAATCCAAGCAACTCAGCCATGATCACGCCCGTTTGCCCGTAACCATGATCGTCTGACTGTAAACCCGTCATCACGAGATCTGGTTTTTCATCACGGAACGCGCCGGCCAGAATAGTCGCCGCCGCATACGGCGTAAGGTGCGTGAGATTGTCGCCGACAACATGAATCGCCCGATCGGCGCCGCGTGCAAGCGCGTCCTTGATGACGCTCTTCACGCGCTGCGGGCCCATCGAGCAAACAACCACTTCACCACCCAGCTTCTCGCGCACACGCAACGCTTCTTCGAGCGCATAGCCGTCTGACTCGCTCACTTCAAAAGAGAGATCGCCCTCTTCAATCCACGTCGCATCTTTGTTAATCCGCAGGATCGCGTCTTTATTCGCGACCTGCTTCATCATCACTATGATCTTCATTAACCTTCATACCTCTTGAACAACAACGCCGCGTTCGTGCCTCCGAACCCGAAGCTGTTTGAAAGCACGTACTCGACTCTTGCTT
>Ga0126311_10000182_pt1 | contig 31172 bp, 29 predicted proteins | sample Plot61_FD_92539 | JGI IMG/M metagenome (GOLD analysis project Ga0126311, IMG submission 92539) | Serpentine soil microbial communities from UC McLaughlin Reserve, CA, USA - Plot61 | ecosystem: Environmental > Terrestrial > Soil > Grasslands | place: USA: UC McLaughlin Reserve, Lake County... | reverse complement strand
CGTGCTGACCGCCCACGACGTGCTGCCGCGCGAGCCGCGGGGTGGGCGGGTCCAGTACGACGCTCAGCGCCGGCTCTACGAGCGCGTCGACGCCGTCGTCGTCCACTCCGAGCACGGCGCCGCCCGCCTGCGCGACGAGCTGGGGATCGACCCGGCGCGGGTGCACGTGATTCCGCACGGCGCGTTCACGCACCTCGCGGAGCTGGCGCCCGCGGATGCGCGCGCGCACGCCGCCGTCGAGTCGGCCGTGCCCACCGCGGCGCCTCTCCCGCCTGAGCTCGCCGCCGTCGACAAGCCGGTCGTGCTCTGCTTCGGCCTCATGCGCCCGTACAAGGGGATCGACGTCCTGCTGGAGGCGTGGCGCGGGATCGAGGACGCGGAGCTCTGGGTCGTCGGCCTGCCGAAGATGGACATCTCTCCGCTGCGCGCTGCGGCACCGCCGAACGTCCGCTTCGTGCCTCGTTTCGTCGTCGACCGCGAGATCCCGGCATTCTTCCGCCGCGCCGACCTCGTCGTGCTGCCCTACCGCGAGATCGACCAGTCCGGCGTCCTGTTCACCGCGCTCGCGTTCGGCAAGCCGCTGCTGATGAGCGCCGTCGGCGGCTTCCCCGAGGTCGCCGCGACCGGCGCCGCCGAGCTCGTCCCGCCCGGCGCTCCGGCCGCGCTGCACAGCGCGCTGACCGGCCTGCTCGCCGACCCCGTCGCTCGCGACCGCCTCGCCACCGCCGCTCGCGCCGCAGCGGCCGGGCCGTACGCCTGGGACGCGATCGCCGCGCAGCACCTCGCGCTCTACAAGGCGCTCGTCGACGTGTGACCGCTCGCGCTTGCGTGAGCTGGGCTGCTCCTCCACAATGCGGAGCGTGGAGAGGAAATGGCTCCTGGCTCGCCGCGACGCGCTGATCGACCGCGCGCTCGCCTATGCCGTCCCGGTGGCTGCCCTGCTCGCTCCGATGGCGCTGGAGGCGCTTCCCTTGCCGGTTGTCACAGGGTTGGGAGGGGTCGCAGTAGGGATCTGTCTGACGTCTATAAAAAAACCCCAACTCCTTGTTGAGTAATCAATAAATACTGCTCATATTTGTTGAATTTGCAGGGATTTTGTGAGAAGCACCGCGCACTGCCCTGATTGCTGAGGACGCTTTGGGGCAAACGCCTCAATCGTCCCAGAAGCCCTCGTGGATCAGCTCGCCATCTCTCTCGTGGTGCGGGCCGATGACGACGTAGGACATCCCTTCGGGCCCGGCCTCGAACTGGCGCGTGACGTTCGGTGCGCAGCGGATCGCGTCGAGCGCGCGGATCTCGCACACGTCGTCGTCGAGCTTGACGCGGCCGCCGCCGGAGATCACGACGGCGATCTCCTCGGCGTCGTCGTGTCTGTGCGCGAAGCCCTGCCGTCTGTTCGGGCGCAGCACGTGGTAGGTGACGCCGGTGTCCTGCGCCTCCAGCGCCTGTCGTGCGAAGTGCGCCTCGCCGACCTCCGCGTACCCGAATCTGGGCGCCGAATCGTCGACCGATGCGAGGTTCTTGATCGTGTAGGTCATGCCGGCGAGCCTACCCCGCTGCCTCGCGGCGACTCGCTGCGTTCAGATGCAAATGCATCGGCTGTAGACCCGCCGCCAACGCTCGCGGACAATCACGTGCATGGATCGCCACGCTTCCATCGCTCCGGCTCCGGCCGCCGACGAACACGAGGTACCCGTTGTGCTCGGGACGGGTGGCCCGCCCTTCTGGGAGGAGTGGCGCGGCATCCTTCCGGACGAGGAGATCGAGTTCGTTCGGGTCATCTTCGAGGACTTCTGCGGGTCGTGGGACTGACCTCAAGCCGGCGCGAGCGGCTCATCGCCGACACGACGTTCGTGAGCGTGTGGCAGCTGAGCTTCAGTCGCATCTGGCACCACGAAGCACTGGCCGCGCCACGTAATGCGCCGCATCGAGGACGCGACGCTCTCGATCAGCGTCGTGACCGTCGCCGAGCTGCGCGCCGGTCATCTGAACGCCCGTTGGGGAGCCCGGCGCAGGCTCGACCACGAGCGGTGGCTCCGGCAGTTCGAGCAGTGCGGGGTGGATCGCTCGATCGCCGAGGCTTGGGCGATCCTGAAAGACATCACCGGGCGGAGTGGGCGTGCATGCGGCGACAACGACCTCTGGATCGCCGCCACCGGTGTCGCGAGAGGCGTGCCGGTCCTCACCTGTGATCGTGACTTCCTGACTATGCGTCGGGCTGGGCTGGACGTGATCCATCTCCCGCGGCATCCGGTGCCTTCGGGAGCTGACTGAGCGCGCCGCGGCGGCCGCCCGCCCAGTCCGCCAGAATCCCCCGCCGTGCTCGTCGTCGCGATCGTCTTCTGGGCCTGTGCGGTCCTGATCGTCTACACGCAGCTCGGCTACGGCCTGCTGCTCGCGCTGCTCGCGCGTGTGACGTCGCCCGCAGGCGATCCGCTTGCGGTCGCCGGAGGGCGAAACACCGGATCAGCAGGCGACGGGCAGCGCGCGGCGGCGGGCGAACTGCCGTCGGTGTCGTTCGTCGTGGCGGCGTACAAGGAGGAGGCGGTCATCGAGCAGAAGGTCGCGAACGTGCGCGCGCTCGATTATCCGGCCGATCGCCTGGAGTTGATCGTCGCCTGCGACGGGTCGCCCGACGCGACCCCCGAGCGAGCACGCGCCGCCGGCGCCGACGTCGTGCTGGAGCTGCCGCGCGGCGGCAAGATCCGCGCGCAGGACGCGGCCGTCCGCCAGGCGCGCGGCGAGCTCGTCGCGTTCTCCGACGCGAACGCGTTCTGGTCGCCGGACGCGCTGCGCCGCCTGATCGTGCCCTTCCAGATGGACCCGGCGGTCGGGTACGTGTGCGGGCAGGTCTCGTTCGTCAATGACGACGACGGCACGAACCAGGAGGGCCTCTACTGGCGCTACGAGATGGCGCTGCGCTCGCTTGAGTCGCGCCTGAAGTCGGTCACCGGCGGCAACGGTGCGATCTACGCCACGCGCCGCGACTCCTATATCGAGGTCGACCCGGTCATGGGCCACGACCTCTCCTTCCCCTTCAACATGGTCAAGCGCGGCTGGCGCGCGCTGTACGCGCCGGACGCGAGAGCCAGCGAGAAGATGGTCCCCTCGATCGAGGGCGAGTTCGCGCGCAAGCGGCGGATGATGAGCCACGGCTGGCCGATCGTCCTGAAGGGCGGCCTGCTCTCACCGAAGGGCTACGGGCCGCTGTACACGCTGATGATCGTCTCGCACCGCGTGCTGCGCTACGCGATGCCGTTCCTGCACCTGCTCGCGCTGCTGGCGAACCTGCTGCTGCTGACGATCAGTCCGGTCTACGTCGTGACGATGGCGCTGCAGTGCGCGCTCGTCGGCGCCGCGGTGCTCGCGCGCTGGCGCCCGCACCGCCTGCTGCTCGTCGCCCGCTACTACGTGCTGACGCAGGCCGCACTGGCGGCCGGCCTGTGGGACTGGAAGCGCCACGGGACCGAGGCCGGCTGGTCGCCGCCGGAGGGCACGCGATGAGCGCGCTCGCCACGCGTGCGCTCGACCTGCTCCTCGGCGGGCTCGGCTCGCTGCTGAGCGCTCCGCTCGTCGCGCTCGCCGCGCTCGCGATCCGGCTCGAGTCGCCCGGGCACCCGCTCTACCGCCAGACGCGCGTCGGCAAGGACGGCGAGCCCTTCCAGATCTGCAAGCTGCGCACGATGGTCAGAGGCGCCGAGTTCACCGGCGCGGGCCTCGCAATCCAGGAGGGCGACGACCGCATCACGCGCGTCGGCGCGCTGCTGCGCCGCACGTCGCTCGACGAGCTGCCGAACCTGTGGAACGTCGTGCGCGGCGAGATGTCGATCGTCGGCCCGCGTCCGACCGTCCAGGTCCAGGTCGACCAGTACACCGAGCGCCAGCGCGGCCGCCTGAAGGTCAAGCCCGGCATCACCGGCTGGGCCCAGATCAACGGCCGCGCCTCGCTGCCGTGGAGCGAGCGGATCGAGCTCGACCTCTGGTACGTCGAGCACCGCACGCTTCTGCTCGACCTGAAGATCCTCGCCAGAACAGCCAAGACCCTCCTCAGCGGCGACGGCCTCTACAAGGGAGAGACAGGAGGCTGGGACAAGTGAGTCGCAAGTCCATCCTCCTCACCGGCGTCGGCAAGCGCTACGACATCGTCTCCGCCTTCGCGCAGCACACGACGACGATCGCGGCGGACCCGAGCCCGCTGGCGCCGGCGCAGTATGCGGCGCATCACCGCGTCGCGCCGCCGCGGATCGACGACCCGGGCTATGTGCCCTTCTTGGCGGAGATCTGCGCGCGGCACGACGTCGGCGCGGTGATCCCGTTGACGGACCTCGACATCGAGGTGCTCGCGCAGGCTCGCGCCGACGGGCTGCTGCCCTCGCTCGTTCCGGAGCCCGAGATCGCGAGCGCGACGTACGACAAGTACGAGACGCACCATCTGCTGCTGAGACACGGCCTGCCCTCGCCGCCGACCGTCCTGCCCGGCGAGCAGCCCGACTCTTATCCCGTGATGATCAAGCCGCGCCGAGGCTCCGGCGCGCGCTCGATCCACCTCGCGCACGACGCCGAGGAGGCTGCCTTCTTCGTCAGATACGTGAAGGAGCCGACGATGGTGCAGCGGGCGATGGACGGGCCTGAGTTCTCGATGGACTGCCTGTCCGACCTCGACGGCCGCTGCCTCAACGTCATCCCGCGCACGATGCTCGAGTCGCGCGGCGGCGAGTCGATCAAGGGCGCGCCGCTTGCCGATCTCGAGCTGGTCGAGCTGGGACGCCGCGTCGTCGAGGCGCTCGGCGTGCGCGGCCCGTGCACCGTGCAGGCATTCCGCGACAGAGAGATCGGCCTCGGCATCACCGATGTCAACACGCGCTTCGGCGGCGCCTTTTCCGCGCCGATGTACGCCGCGCTGCCCGGCCGCACCTACCCCGAGCTGATCGTGCGGATGGCGAGCGGCGAGCGGATCGAGCCGCACGTCGGCGAGTTCATCGCCGGCCGCCACTTCACGCGCTACTACTGGCAGCTCGAGTTGGACGAGCAGCTGCGGCCCACCGGCCGCGACATCGTGCCCGGCGGGCCACCCCCGCCGAGCACGACGCCCGGAACCGCCTAGGAGGCGGGTCGGCCGGTCAAGAAGCCGGCCGCACTGCCGGTGACGGTGATCGTGTTGCCGTCCTCGGTGAAGCTGAGCGAGTACGTGCACTCGACCGAGGTGCGGTTTCTCGCTCTCGCCTTGCCCTTGCCCTTCGCGATGGCCGGATCGGTGAACTGGTCGACGACGGTTCCTTCCGCGTCTCTCACCGTGGTGGTCTCCTCGCCGAACGCGACGGGGATCACGACGCCGTTGCCGTCGAGGAGATGCCCCGGCGACCACGCACCGCTGCCGTTGACGACGACGTCGAACGCGCCGGCGTCACCGCAGTCGAGCGCGACGACCTGCGCATTGGGCGCGTTGACCGGTGCGGCGGCCGCGGTTCCCGCCGACAGAGCGGTTGCGATGGCCGCGATCGCGAGCAGGCTCGCGAGGCGACGGACGATGCTGCGCATGCGGATGCTCCTTTCCCCTGTGGAGTCTCTGCGCGCGCGAGGCTAGCTCGCCTGCGCGCAAATGCAAGCGCTCCAGCGGTCGCATGACACCGCTTCCTGGTACTGGTTTGAGGAACAGCGTTGGCGGGGAAGCGACCTACGCCGTCGCGGCGCGCGGACGTCTCGCGGACGCGCGTCTGCGCGGCGATCTTCTGCGCGCCGAGGTCGTCGTCCGCGTCTTCCAGCAGTCGTCGACGAACGCCGCGATCTCGCCCGTCAGCCGTTCCGGCTTCGTGCGCAGCTCGAGGATCGAGTCGGCGTTGAGCAGGCGGCCATTCGGCAGCTCGGCGGCGAGCATGTCGGCGTCCGAGAACGGGTGGACCGGATCGCGCCGGTGCCCGATCACGAGCGCGGGCGCATCGAACGTCCGGCGCTCGTCGCGATGCGGGGCGATGCGCCCGAAGAAGATGCCCTGCAGCGCCGCCGCGCTCGGACCGGGATCCTGTGCGACCCAGTCGACCATGATCTCGGCGACGAGCGGGAGTGGCGCCCGCGGTACGCGGCGCGCGACCCGCTGGACGAGCTTCATCACCGGCTCGCCGAACGTCAGCGAGACGAGCAACGGCGTGAACGCGAGCGCGCTGCCGAGCAGCCCGTTGTCGAGTACGGGCATCTCCAGCAGCATCCCGCGCACGCGCTGGGGCGCGGCGGAGGCGACCTCGAGCGTGACGTTCGCGCCGAGCGACGTGCCGCCGATCACGGCCTGCTCGATCTCGAGGTGGTCGAGCAGCGCGACCACCTCGCGACCGAAGGCGCTCATCGAGTAGCGCCACATGTCGCGCGGGCGGTCCGATCTGCCGTGCCCGAGCGGGTCCATCACGATCACGCGCTCCCCACGCTCGGCGAGCGCCTCGGCGAGCGGCTCCTGCATCCGCTGCGACAGCAGCAGGCCGGGCAACAGCACCATCGCGCGCGGACCGTCGCCGTAGACGGTGTAGGCGATCCGCTGGCCCTCGTGCTCGAAGAACGGCATCGTTCGAGGGTAGCGCGGGCGATCGTCCCCGGCGCCGCGTGGATGGCCGAGCGCCGACGCGCCAAGCTCCATGCGGAAACGGCCCCGAGACCCCGCCGCACGGGCGAATCCGTCAAGCTGCCCGTCCCGTCGCACCCTCCTCCGCAGCGCCCCTCCACCCATGAAGCCAGCCGTACGCGATCGCCTCGATCGCACGATCGAGGACATCGGACCCCTGCCGGTGCTCAGCGGCACTGTCGCGCGCGTGCGCGCGCTGTCAGCCGACCCCGACGCGACGACGCCGCAGCTCGTCGCGACGATCGACGACGACGAGGCGTTCAGCGCGAACCTGCTGCGGTACGCCAACTCGGCCGCCTACGCGCGTCCGCTGCGCGCTCGCACGATCCACCAGGCGGTGACGATGGTCGGCCGCGACGCGCTCGCGCGCATCGCGATGGAGTCCGCCACCTACAGCCTGCTGGAGCAGCTGCCCGGCACCGGCGGCCGCTCGCGCGGCGCGATGCACCTGCACGCCGTCAGCGTCGCCTCGTGTGCGGTGGAGATCGCGCAGCGCACCGGCGCCAGCGCGGAGGTCGTCCATCTCGCCGGCTTGCTGCACGACATCGGCAAGCTCGTGATGCCGCTCGCCTTCGGCGCCGACGCGGTCGACGCCATTGCGCGCGAGCAGGCCTCGGGCAGCGCGCGCGTCATGCGCGAGCGCGAGCGGCTCGGCGTCGACCATGCGTTCGCCGGCGCGCTGCTGGCCGACCAGGAGGGCATCCGCGGCGAGCTGTTCGAGACGATCAGCTTCCACCACGGCGGCCTGCCCGGGCCGGAGTCGCCGACGCGCGAGATCGCCTGCGTGCAGCTCGGCAACGTCGTCGTCGGGATGCTCGCCGGCGACGAGGCCGACCAGGAGCTTGTGCACGTCGCGCTGCAGCAGCTCGGCGCAGCGCCCGCGCTGCTCGACGAGGTGGCCGAGGCGGCGCTGCCGAAGCAGACGCCGGCCAGCGCGGCCAACGACGGTCTCGCGGCGCGCATCGCCTCGCTCGAGCGGCTCGCGAGCACCGACGAGCTGACCGGGCTCGCGAACCGGCGCGAGTGGCTCGCCCGCACGCGCACGCGCCTGGTCGGCAGCGAGAACGGCGCCGTGCTCGTCTGCGACGTCGACCGCTTCAAGCAGATCAACGACAAGGTCGGCCACCTCACCGCCGACCTCGTGCTGACGGAGATCGCGCGCGTGCTCGGCCGCCACGGCGATGCGGGCCGGCTCGGCGGCGACGAGTTCGCGGTCTGGCTGAGCTGCGACGCCGCTGCGGCACAGGATGCTGCGACCGCGATCGTCGAGGAGGTATGCGCGCGCCTGCCGGGCGACGGCGAGCTGCCTGCCGTCTCGGTCTCGATCGGCGTGGCGCTGAGCGGCGAGCACGGCCGCGAGCTGACGAACCTGCTCGAGGTGGCCGACACCGCGCTCTACGCGGCGAAGGAAGCCGGCCGGGCGCGCGCCGCGCTTGCCGGCGCCTGAGCCAGCGGGCCCCCGCCCGGTCTCCTACGCGCCGGGCTTCGAGCCCGCGACGACGAAGCCCAGGATCGCGGCGTAGAAGCGCCCGCGTGCGTGCGCGGCGTCGATCTGGTCCCACCACCCGATCAGCTCCGCGGGCGTGAACGAGCCGGCCGCGATCGCGGCGTCGAGGTGGCCGGAGAGGACCCAGCCGAAGAAGTCGAACGGGATCTCGACCGCATGGGGGATCGTCAGCACGTCGATCAGGCCGGCATCGCGCAGCAACCGCGGCAGTGTGCGCCCGACGCAGCCGTTCGCGACGCCGTCGCTGTAGCTGCGCACGATCCGCCGCGTCACCGCTTGCTCGGCGCCGTCGATCGCGAGCGTGTCCCAGTCGAGCTCGAATGCGACGAGCCGGCCGCCCGGCCGCAGCACGCGGATCATGCCGTCGACCATCTCGGCCGGCTCGCCCTGCGCATGCATCAGCAGCCGCTCCGCGCGGCAGCGGTCGAACGCCGCCTCGGGCAGGTCGAGCGCGACGGCGTCGCCGACACGGAAGTCGACCGGCAGGTTGCGACCTTGCGAACGCCGTGCCGCCTCTGCGACCACGAGCGGGGAGGTGTCGACGCCGAGCACGCTGCCGTCCGGGCCGACGCGCCGCGCGATCGTGCGCACGTCGTCGCCGGTCCCGCAGCCGACCTCCAGCACGCGCTGCCCGCGATGCAGGCGCATCTGGTCGAGCATCACCGGCTTGACCGCGCGGATGCCGGGAAGCCGGTTGCCCGCGTCGAAGAAGCGCAGAGCGAACCCGGGGTCGGTAACGATCCGCGTGCTCACGCGAGCCACTCCGCGATCAGTCGCCCGATCAGCGGGCCCTGGTCCTCCTGCAGGAAATGCCCCGCGTCGGGGATCGTGTGCGCGACCTCTGTGCCGATCGCCTCGGCGAAGCGCTGCCCCGTCTTCAGCGGGATGATCGGGTCGCTGTCGGCCCACAGCACGAGCTTCGGCCGCGGATCGTCTGCGAGCGCGTCGAGCACGCGCTGACCCTCCGCGGCGCCCGGCGCGTCGGGCGTGCGCGGGATCATCAGCGGAAACGCGCGCGCGCCCGCCTTGGATGAGCCGTCGGCGAACGGCGCCTCGTAGGCGGCGATCACCGCGTCGCCCGGGTCGCGGTGGCAGCCGCCGCGCACCAGCATCCCGATCGGCAGGTCCTCGGTCCGCTCGACGAAGTCGCGGAACATCGTCCACGCGTCACTCATTCTCTGGTGGCCGGTGAAGAGGCCGGTGTCCATCACGACGATGCGGTCGATCCGCTCGCGCTGCTCCACGGCGACGCGCAGGCCGATCGGTCCGCCCCAGTCGTGCACGACGACGGTCGCGCCACGCAGGTCGAGCCGCTCGACGAGGTCGGTCAGCAGCTCGGTATGACGATCGTATGAATACCAATCGAGGTCGGCCGGCTTGTCGGAGCGGCCGAAGCCCGCGTGGTCGGGCACGACGCAGCGGAAGCCGGCCTCGACGAGCGGCGGGATCGCGTGGCGCCACAGGTAGGACCATGTCGGCTCGCCGTGCACGAGCAGCACCGGCGGCCCGTCGCCCTCGTCGAGATGCGCGAGGCGCAGCCCGTCGACATCCCGGTACTGCGACGCGTACGGGAAGTCCGGCAGATCTGCGAAGCGCTCCTCGGGCGCTCGCATCGCCTCCGTCATCTCAAGCCCCTCATGCTCGATGATTCCGTCGCCGGACCGCGCGACCAAGTGAATTGCAAATCTAGTTGGCCGCGCGGCACCACGTACAGCTGTGATGTTCGCATTGTGACGGTGTACGGCTCGACCGCGAATCGGGTGGCGCGTCTGCCGTCGGATAGAGCCGTCGTCAGGCGTGAGCGCTGTCGGTAGCCTGCGCGCCGTGCCGGATTCTGGGGCCAAGGCGCCCGCCGGTCGCCTTGCGCCGCGGAACCGGCGGGAACGGTGGCGCAGGCGCCTCAAGTTCATGAGCGAGAACGCGCTCGTCGCCGCGCTCCTGGCGCTGGCCCTGGCTGGCGTGGCGAGTCGCGTCGCCGGGGTCGTGCAATGGGGGTGGGATCACGGCCCGTTCGGCCGGTCTGCCACCGAGCGCGCCGTCGACGCCCTGCTCGACGGGACCGCTGCGAGCCCGTTCTGGCGCGTTCCCCCGCATGTGAGCTCGGGCACGCGCGGGTTCCTCGTCGCGCACTGGGGCAAGCTCGACCCGGATCGGGTTCACCCCTACTCGACTGCCGGAGCCGTTCCGGTCGACCTCGACAGGTTGCTCGAGGATCGCGCGCTCGACGGGCGCAAGCTGGCCGTCGACGGCTTCGTGAGCTACGTCCTCAGCACCAACGAGCTGTCTGGGGGACGGCTGCGCCAGGTCTTCCAGCTGATGGTCGGCGGCCGGAGCAGCGCGGCCTGGTGCCGCACGACGCTCCCGACGGCGCAGCAGGTACACGTGGACGACGAGGTCCACGCGGTCGCCGTCGTGCTCGCGCGCGGGGCGGCGGACCTCGGCGGAGGCGGCTTCGTCAGCGGAACCTCGCTCGCCTGCCCGGCAGTGACGAAGGACCCCGCCGGCGTGGCGCGCGTGAGCGTGGCGCACCTGTTCGACGAGACGCGCACCGACGGGTTCTGGGACATCCCGCCGGACCTCAGCGACAGCTCGCGCACGTTCCTCGTCGCGCACTGGTCGCAGTACGACCCATACGTCCTCCACGACGGCGCCGACCCGAAGGGGCCGAGCGTTCCGTTCGAGCGCTTGCGGGACAATCCAGCAGCGTACGACGGGCGGTCTGTCACCGTGGGCGGATGGGTCGAGGACGTCTCGACCCATCGCGGAGCCGATGGGGTATTCCAGACGATTCTGCTGCAGGTAGGTGGAAGCGACATCGACGTGTGGTGCTACGCGACGCGACCGCGGGACGACGCGGTGCGAATCGGACCGTTCGCGCGCGTGACGGGCGTGGTCGTCGCGCGCGGGTCGACGAACGGACCGCATGGCGGATACCACCCGGCGATCTTGATGACTTGCCCGGCGATCCGGCTCTATCGCTGAATTCCGGCCGCCCGCTCTCCGGACCCGCAGGGCCTTCGCATTCGCGATCCGTCCGCCGCGGATAACCTCCGTCGTCCCGTCCCGCGACCCAACGAGCGTCCCATGGCCACGACCGAGCCCCAGACCAGCACGCAGGTCGACGACCGCCTCGCCGTCGACACGATCCGCACCCTCGCGATGGACGGGGTCCAGAAGGCCAACAGCGGCCATCCGGGCACGCCGATGGCGATGGCGCCGGTCGGCTACCTGCTGTTCAGCGAGGTCATGCGCCACAACCCGCGCGACCCGCAGTGGCCCGACCGCGACCGCTTCGTCCTGTCGGCCGGCCACGCGTCGATGCTGCTCTACGCGTGCTTGCACCTGTCCGGCTACGACGTCTCGCTCGAGGACCTGCAGCAGTTCCGCCAGTGGGGCTCGAAGACGCCCGGCCACCCGGAGCTGCACGACACGCCTGGGGTCGAGACGACGACCGGCCCGCTCGGGCAGGGCTTCGCCAACGCGGTCGGGATGGCGCTCGCCGAGCGCTACCTGCGCGAGCACTACGGCGCCGAGGTTCAGGACCACCACATCTACGGGATCTGCTCCGACGGCGACCTGATGGAGGGCATTAGCGCCGAGGCCGCCTCGATCGCCGGCCACGTCGGTCTTGGCCGGCTCGTCTTCCTCTACGACGACAACCACATCTCGATCGACGGCAACACGTCGCTGTCGTTCGACACCGAGGACGTCGAGATGCGCTTCCGCGCGTACGGCTGGCACACCCAGCACGTGGACGACGCGAACGACCTCGACGCGCTGCGCGCCGCGATCGCCGCCGCCAGAGCCGAAGAGAGCAGACCGTCCCTCATCCGCGTGCGCTCGACGATCGCCTGGGGGGCGCCGAACAAGGCCAACACCGCCGGAGCCCACGGCGCGCCGCTTGGCGAGGACGAGATCCGCGCGACGAAGGAGTTCTACGGCTGGGATCCCGACAAGCACTTCTACGTGCCGGACGGAGTCTATGAGCACTTCAGCGCGGTCGAGCGCGGGGCGGCGCAGCAGGCCGAATGGGCGGAGCGCTTCGCGTCCTGGCGCGCCGCCGCCGCCGACCGCGCCGCCGAGTGGGACCTCGCGTGGGCCGGGAAGCCGCTGCCCGGGTTGACCGACGCGCTGCCGGATTACAGCGGCAAGGACAAGCTCGCCACGCGCGCGGCCGGCGGCGAGACGCTGCAGGCGATCGCGCCGTTCCTGCCGACGATGGTCGGCGGCTCGGCCGACCTCAACGAGTCCGTCAAGACGGGCATCAAGTCCGACGGCGCGTATTCGAAGGAGCACGCCACCCGCAACATCTACTGGGGCATCCGCGAGCACGCGATGGGAGCGGCGGTGAACGGCCTCGCGCTGCATGGCGGGATCGTGCGCCCCTACGGCGCGACCTTCCTGCAGTTCGCCGACTACATGCGCGGCGCGATCCGTCTGTCCGCGCTGATGAGACTGCACGTCGCCTGGGTCTACACGCACGACTCGGTCGCGCTCGGCGAGGACGGTCCGACGCACCAGCCGATCGAGCACCTTGCCGCGCTGCGCGCGATCCCGAACCTGACCGTGATCCGCCCGAGCGACGCGGCCGAGACGGCCGAGGCGTGGCGCTTCATGGTCGAGCAGCTCGACGGCCCCGGTGTGCTCGTGCTCTCGCGGCAGAACCTGCCGGTGCTCGACCGCTCCATCTACGGCCCGGCGAGCGGGATCGACAGAGGCGCCTACGTGCTGGCCGAGGATCCGGACGCCGTCGTGACGCTCGTCGGCACCGGCTCGGAGGTCTCGCTCGCGCTCGAGGCGCGCGACCTGCTCGCCGGCGAGGGCGTGAAGGTGCGCGTGGTCGCGATGCCGAGCTGGGAGCTGTTCGCCGCGCAGGACGACGCCTACCGCGCGTCGGTGCTCCCCGCGGACCAGCCGAAGGTCTCCGTCGAGGCCGGTATCGCGATGGGCTGGGCGCAGTTCGTCGACGCCTCCGTTTCGATCGAGCGCTTCGGCGCCTCGGCGCCGGGCGAGCTGGTCATGCGCGAGCTCGGCATGACGCCCGAGCACGTCGCCGAGGTCGTGCGCGCCGCGATCGCTTGACAGCCTGACTAATAAAGGTCCACAATCCGGCCTCCACGGCACGTCCGGGAGGCGCGATGCAGGAGGCTGCGCTCGCACCGGCGCTGCCGACACCGGTTGAGGGGACCGACCCCGCGGCCGCGGCGGCGCAGGAGCGGCTCGAGGAACAGATCGCCTGGTATGACGGCAAGAGCCGTCACAACCAGCGCTGGTTCAAGCGACTGAAGATCGGCCAAATCGTGATCGCGGCGGCGATCCCAGCCGCTGCCGCGATCGGCGCCGAGAGCCCGCCGCTCGCGGTCGCCGGCGCACTCATCGTGGTGATCGAGGGACTCCAGCAGCTGCAGCAGTACCAGCAGAACTGGACCACGTACCGCGCGACGTGCGAGCGCCTCAAGCACGAGCGGCACCTGTACGCCGCGGCCGCTGGTCCATACGCTGGCGCCGCACGCCCCGGCGCACTGCTCGCCGAGCGCGTCGAGGGACTGGTCTCGCAGGAGCACGCCGCCTGGGTCTCCCAGCAGCGCGAGGCGGTCCAGGGGGCTTCGGCATGACGGCGGCGCAGACTCCCAGCGTCTTCATCAGCTACCGCCGCGAGGGCACGGCGATGCACGCCGGCCGGCTGTACGACGCGATGGCTGCGCGCTTCGGCGAGCACAACGTCTTCATGGACCTGGAGATGGCCCCCGGGATCGACTTCGTCGAGCGCATCACGACGGCAGTCGGCTCCTGCCGGGCGCTCCTCGTCGTGATCGGGCCAGGATGGATGGGTGACGGCGGAGCGCGCATCGCGGATCCGGCCGACTTCGTCCGCCTGGAGGTCGAGACGGCGCTGCGCGCCGCCGACGTGACCGTCATTCCGGTGCTCGTCGAGGGCGCGCGCATGCCCGCGCCCGAGCAGCTGCCCGCGGAGCTGCGCCCGCTCGCGCGGCGCAACGCGATCGAGCTGAGCGACCTGCGTTGGCGCTACGACTGCCAGCGCCTGATGACGGCGCTCGACGACCTGCTCGGCGAGCAGGCAGGCGTCCCGGCCGGTCGCGACGAGCGGCGGGCGCGATCCGCTCCCGTGGCCCCCGCGTCTGTGTGGGCGCTCGTGCCCTTGTGGCTGGAGGGTGTCGCTGTGGCCGTCGCGGCCGGGCTGCTGGTGCGCTGGGCGCTCGCCGACCTCGGGCCGCCCGACGATCCGACCGAGGACCAGATGATCGCGGGACAGATCCAGTTGCGCGCTGTCTGCTGGGCGGTGGTCGTCGCCGCGCTCGCGATCTGGCTGACGCTGCGCCGTGGCGACCGGGGACGCCTGCTGCGGCGCACCGCGATGGGGCTGCTGCTGGGCGGGCTCGCCGGCGCGCTCGGCGGCGGCCTGTGGAGCCTGCTGTGCTTCGTGCTGAACGACCCCAGCCCGATCCAGGAAGTGGCGCAGCAGCAGCAGGAGCGGATGCAGATCGCCGCGCTCGCGCTCACCGGCGGGATCGTCGGGATCGCGGTCGGGATGCTGTGGATCCCGCCGCGCGCCCTCGCCGGCTGTCTTGCAGGGGCCGTTGGCGCGGGGCTCGTGCAAGTGGCGACCAACGCGCTCGAGCACCCGCCCGGAGCCGGGGCGTTCGCGCTCAACTGCTTCGCGATCGTCGGCGCCACGCTGCTCGTGCTGCTGCTGCTCGCCGTGCGCGCCGCCGTCGCCGTGCGCCGCACCGGGCTCGCCGCGGAGCCTGTCGCCTCTTAGGGCAGCGTCTCGCCGCGCGCGAGCATCGAGACGAATCTGTCGATGCGTCGCGCGCGCGTCTCGGGGCGCTTCGCGTCTTGCACCCGGTAGAGGATCGCGTAGCGGTTGGCGCCTCTGAGCGTGGCGAAGAAGGAGGCCGCGGCGGGGTTCGCATCGAGCGCGGACTGCAGGTCGGGCGGGACGGTTGCGTTGCCCTGGCTCTCGTAGGCGGCCTCCCAGCGCCCGTCGGCTCTGGCGGCCTCGACCTGTGCAAGGCCGGCGGGGCGCATGCGGCCCTCGGCGATCAGCCGCGCGACGTGCTCCGTGTTGACCTTCGACCACCTGCTGCGCGCCTTGCGCGGCGTGAAGCGCTGCAGGAACCAGGTTGCGTCGAAGCCGCGCTTCTGACCGTCGATCCAGCCGAAGCAGAGTGCGACGTCCAGCGCTTGCGCGTAGGTGACGGTCGCGATCCCGGTGTCCTTCTTGGCGATCTTCAGCCACACGCCCGCGGCGTGCGCGTGCTCGTCCGTCAGCCACGCCTCCCAGGCGGCGGCGTCGGCGAACGGCAGGATCGGCAGCTCGTCGAGTGGCACCGTGCCCGAGTGAAGCACACGACCTCGCCAGCAGTGTTGGGCATAGACGCAAGAGGGGGCCCGCCGTGGTGGCGGACCCCCTCCCGCTACGGCCCGGGCTTGAGGTCCCGGAGCCGGCACTCGCGCGTCGAGGCTTGAACGGAGATGCTCGCGGGACCCTGCCGCTCGATCCGGATCGCTGACGGATCGGCCGGCTGGTGTAGGTAGGTCCACGCTGCCCTTCGGCGACCGAGGCATCGCAGACGCTAGCTCCCGTCCTTCCGCGACGCGCTGGTTGCCGGTAAACCGGCGGTCAGAGGGCGAACGCTGTGCCTGAGCGTGAGTCGTCCCCGCTATAGCGGGAACCGCGAGCCGCCGCGCGAGCCGTCCCACGGACACCGCCTTGCGCGGTAGGCTGGCGCCGTGAGCTCTGCGGGGGGCCCATCCGGCACGCAATCCGGGCAGCCGGTGTCCGGCGCCCCTGCTCGTGCCCGTACGGGGAACGCTGCTGCCGAGACCCCACTCGAGCGCACGCGGGAGCTGGCCGCGCTCGAGGAGACGATCGCCGCCGCCACCGCCAGCGAGGGTCGCGTGGTGCTGCTCGAGGGTGCCGGCGGGATCGGCAAGACCCTGCTGCTCGGCCATGCGATCCAGCGCGCGCAGGCAAGCGCGATGACGGTGCTGCGGGCACGCGGCGGCGAGCTCGAGCGCCAGTTTCCGTTCGGCGTCGCCTTGCAGCTGTTCGAGCCGTACCTGTCCGCGGCTTCTTCGCGCGAGCGCAGACGCGTGCTCGCCGGCGCGGCCGCGCATGCCGCGCCATTGCTGTCGGGCGATGTCACCGGGCGCGAGAGCGGCGCGCCGGAGTTCCCGCTGCTGCACGGCCTCCACTGGGTCGTCGCGAACATCGCCGAGCGCCAGCCGCTGCTGATCACGGTCGACGACGCGCACAGCGCCGACGATGCCTCGCTGCGCGCGCTGCTGTTCGTCGCACAGCGGATCGAGGACCTGCCGCTGGCGATCGTGATGACGGCGCGCCCGCGTCCCTCCGCGAGCACCGGCAGCGCCGACGCGTTGAGCGCACTGGCGACGCATCCGCTCGCGCTGCGCCTGGAGTTGCAGCCGCTCAGCGAGCAGGCGATCACGACGATCGTGCGGCGGTCGCTGCCCGAGGCGGACGACGCCTTCTGTGCCGCCTGCGCGCGCGTGACCAACGGCAACCCGTTCTTCCTGCGCGAGCTGCTGAGCGAGCTGCGGGGGGCGGCCGTCGAGCCGGCTGCCGGCGTCGGCGCCGAGCGTCCGGCGGACATCGAGGCGCTCGGGCCGCTGACGATCGCCCAGGCGGTCGACACGCGCATCCGCCGCCTTTCGTCCGGGGCTCCTGCGCTCGCTCATGCTGTTGCGGTGCTCGGTGACGACGTCCCGCTCGCCCAGGCCGCCACGCTTGCGCAGCTCGACGCCGTCGCCGCCTCCACCGCGGCCGACGAGCTCGCCGGTGCCGACGTGCTGCATCCGGCGCCGGAGCTCGGCTTCGTCCATCCGATCGTGCGCCAGGCGGTCTACCTGGGAATCCCGACCGCCGAACGGGGACAGCTGCACCTCGCCGCCGCTGAGCTGCTGCGCTCCGCCTCCGACAATGACGCGGACGAACGCGCCGCGGCGCATCTGCTGCAGACGCTCCCGGTCGGCGCTCCGTGGGTCGTGACCTGCCTGCACGCGGCCGCGAGACGCGCGCTCGTCGGTGGCGCTCCCGACACCGCCGCCAGCTACCTGCTGCGCGCGCTCGACGAGTCGCCCCCGCAGGCGGAGCGCGCCGGCTTGCTCGTCGATCTCGGGCGCGCCGAGGCGCTCGCCGGCCTGCCGAGCGCGGTCGAGCGGCTGCGTACCGCGGTCGCGCTGCTGGAGCTTCCGGCCGCGCGCGCGAGTGCGCTCGCCCAGCTCGGCCAGGCGCTCTACGCCGCCGGCGACAACGCCGGCGCGGCGAGCGCGTTCGACGAAGGCCTGCGCGTGCTCGACGGCGCCGACCCGGTGCTCGAGGAGCAGCTGACGGCCGGGTATCTCGGTGCCGCGCGACTGGACTTCCGCACGCGCGAGACGGCGCAGACGCGCTTCCGCGACCTGCTCGCGGGCTCGACGGAGGCGGCCACGCCCGCGCAGCGCGAGCTGCTCGCCCAGCGCGCACTCGAGCACGCGATGCTCGGCAACGCCCCGGCCGACGAGGTCATCGAGCTGGTCGGCCACGCACATGCAGGCGGCGAGCTGCTGCGCGAGGCGACCGCCGACGGCGTCGCGTGGGCCGGCTCCGTTGCGACGCTGCTGTTCTGCGACGCGCTCAACGAGGTGGAGCAGACGACGAGCGCCGGCCTGGAGGACGCGCGCAGGCGCGGCTCGGTCATCGGCTTCGCCGTCATGTCAACGGTGCGCGGTGCCTCGCGTTACCTGCGCGGCGACCTGACGGGTGCGCTCGGCGACCTCGAAGGCGGCTTGGAGCGCGTCCCGCTGATGGTGCTCGTGCGGCCGTTCGCGCACGGCTGGATGGCGCTTGCGCACATCGATCGCGGGGAGTACGAGCAGGCGCATGCGCTCGTCGGCGTGCCCGACGAGGAGGCGGACGTCCACTTCACGTACAACTGGTCGCTGTTCGCGCGCGGCCGGCTTGCGCTCGCGGAGGGGAAGCCCGACCGAGCACTCGACGATCTGCTCGAGTGCGGTCGCCGGCAGCTCGGGGTTCCCGCACCCAACCCGGGCGTGCTCGCCTGGCGCTCGGAGGCAGCGATCGCGGCGCATCGCCTCGGTCGGGCCGAGCAGGCGCGCGGGCTGGCGGACGAGGAGCTGGAGCTCTCGCGCGCATTCGGGTCGGCGCGGGCGCTCGGCGTCTCGCTGCGCGCGGTCGGGTTGGTCGCCGATGACGGCGAACGGCTTGCCCTGCTGGAGGAAGCGGTCGCCGTGCTCGAGCAGTCGCCGGCGCAGCTCGAGCTTGCGCGTGCGCTTGTCGACCTTGGCGCCGCCCAGCACGCAACCGGTCAGCGCACGGTCGCGCGCGAGACGCTGCGAACCGGACTCGACATCGCCCACCACGCGGGCGCCGACGGACTTGCCACGACCGCCCGCGCGGCGCTCGTCGCAGCCGGTGCGCGCCCGCGACGCCCGGCGGTGAGAGGCACCGACGCGCTCACCCCGAGCGAGCGCCGTGTCGCCGAGCTGGCCGAGCGCGGGCTGACCAACCGCGAGATCGCGCAGGCGCTGTTCGTCTCGACGAAGACGGTCGAGTTCCACCTGCGCAACGCGTACTTCAAGCTGCGGATCAGCTCGCGGAGCGAGCTGGGCAACGCGCTGCGCGGCGGCGGCCCGGTCGCGTCCGAGCCTGAATCGACGTCCGCGGAGCCGGGCTTTGCCGCGCCCGGCCCGTCGGCCGCGCGTCAGGCGCGGCCGTAGACCGGGATCGCGGCGCCGCTCGTCGCGGCGCCGTCGTCTGAGCAGAGGAAGGCGATCGTCGCCGCCAGCTGCGCGGGTGCGACCCACTTCGCGGGGTCGGCTCTCGGCATCGCCGCGCGGTTCGCGGGCGTATCGATCACGCTCGGCAGCAACGCATTGCAGCGCACGCCGTCGTCGCGGTACTCCACCGCGACCGCCTGCGCGAACGCGATCACCCCGGCCTTCGCCGTCACGTAGCCGGCTGCGCCGGGAAACGGCTGCAGCGCCGCGCGCGTGCCGACGCACACGATCGAGCCGCCGCCGGCCGCGACGAGATGCGGCAGCGCCGCCTGTGTCACGAGGTACGTAGGGCGCAGGTTGAGGCGCAGCTGCGCCTCGAACTGCTCGATCGGCTCCTCCGCCACACGCGCACCCTGCGCGAAGCCGCCGACAAGGTTCACGACCGCGCGCAGCGGCGCCGCTGCGCTTCCGGCCGCCAGCGCGACCGCCTCCGCGACCGCCTGCTGCTCGAACAGGTCCGCCTGCACCAGCTCCAAGCCCTCGCGCCGCTCCACGCGCTCCAGCTCACGCTCGGCGACCCACGGCACGACGACGCGCCACCCGTCGTCGAGCAGTCGCGTCACGACCGCGGCGCCCAGGCCGCCGGTCCCTCCTGTCACGAGTGCGCTGCGTTCGGTCCGCATGGCGTCCACCCTAACTCATCAAACCCCGCAAATTGCGGGGCGCCGCCGGGGACGCGGGGGGGCGAAGATCGCCCGCGGACTAAGGTGTCGCGACTGCATGGCGAAGGACACCGAGAAGCTCATCCGTCAGCTCTCGCTCATCAGCTACCTGATGGCCGAGCGGCGCCCCGTCACCGCCCCCGAGATTCGGCGGGACGTCGAGGGCTACAGCGCGATGAACGAGGACGCCTTCGCGCGCCGCTTCTACGCCGACCGCTCTGAGCTCGAGGCGCTCGGGATCCAGCTGTCGGTCGACAAGCCGGTCGAAGGTCTCGCCGAGCAGGAGAACTACTCGCTGCCGCCGGAGAACTTCCACCTCCCGGCGATCGAGTTCACGGACGCCGAGCTGGCCGGCTTGCAAACCGCCCTTTCGCTGCTCGACGGCGAGTTCGCCTACGCGGAGCCGCTGCGGCTCGCGCTCCAGCAGATCTCGTGGGGCCGCTCGAACCCACTGCAGGCCCCCGAGCAGCGCTCGATCGCGCTCGGCATCACCGCCTCCGCCGGCGGCCACGACCTCTCGCAGCGGCTCGCGAAGATCGAGACGGCGATCTTCCGTCGCAAGACGATCGTCTTCGACTACTACACGATGCAGCGCGACGAGCTCGGCTCGCGCAAGGTCGATCCGTACCAGCTGCTGTTCCAGGGCGGCCAGTTCTACCTCGTCGGCCGCGCGCACGAGCGCGAGGACATCCGCGTCTTCCGCCTCTCGCGCATCCGCGGCAAGGTCGCGTACGCGTCGAAGGCCGAGCACGACTTCCAGCGCCCCGAGGAGTTCGACCCGCGCTCCTACGCGAACCGCATCCAGTGGCAGTTCGGCGAGCCGCTCGGCACCGCCGAGGTGCGCATCGGCGAGAAGATCGGCTGGCAGATCGAACGCCACTTCGGCCGCCACGGCGAGATGCGCCCGGCCGACGACGGCAGCGGGGATCGCATCTTCGCGACCGCGTACGCCGACGCCCGTCAGCTCGTGGCATGGGTGCTGGGCCTCGGCGAGCAGGCGCGCCTCGTCGGACCGCCCGAGCTGGTCGAGGAGCTGGACAAGCGCGTCGACCTGCTCGCCGACCGTCACCGCGGCGAGCTCGAGCTGGCGGCGCCGGTCGCCCCGGGCGCCGAGACGGTCGTCGAAGCCGAGTCCAACGGGAACGGCCGCCGCGAGAACGCTGCGATCCGCCCGGAGCGCTTCGCGCGGCTCGTCACGCTCGCATCGATCCTGATCCAGAACGGCCGCGCCGGCCGCCGGATCGCGTCCGCCGAGGTGCAGGAGCGGCTGCAGATCTCCGAGCAGGAGCTGGAGGAGGACATCGGCGTGCTGAACGTCGTCAACTTCGGCGCCGGCTCCTACGTCCTCTACGCGGAGGTGCAGGAGGACGGGATGATCGAGGTCGACCCGGAGGCGTACGGCGACTCGTTCGCGCGCCCGGCGCGGCTGCTGCCGGTCGAGGCGAAGGCGCTCGTCGCGGCGATCGACCTGATCGGCGAGCACATCCCGGAGGGGTCTTTGGCGTCCGTGCGCGAGAAGGTCGTCGGCGCGCTCGGCGAGGATCCGATCCGCGAGGGCCTGCAGGTCGCGACGTCCGGCGGCGACGACTCGCAGGTCGCGGGCATCGTCTCGCGCGCGATCGCCGGCCAGCGGCTGCTCGCGATCGATTACTTCAAGGAGAACGAGGGCGAGTTCTCCAAGCGCACCGTCGAGCCGTACGCGCTGATCAACGGGCGCGAGGGCTGGTACGTCGCCACGTACGACCCTGCCAAGGAGGCGGTGCGCCACTTCCGGCTCGACCGCATCAAGGCAGCGACCGTGACGGACGAGCGTTTCGAGCCGCGCTCCGAGGTCAACCCCGCCGCCGACGTCGACGGCTGGCCGCGCACCGGCGAGGTGCCCGCCTCGCGCCGCGCGCGCCTGTGGATCTCCCCGGAGCGCGCGCGCTGGGCGCGCGAGGAGCGCACCGTCATCGAGGAGCTGGAGGACGGCGCGCTGATCGTCGAGCTGAGTTTCGCCGGCGTCGCCTGGCTCGTGCGCGAGGTCCTGAAGGAGGCCGGCGACGCCGCCGTGCTGGAGCCCGAGGACGCCCGCGAGGCGGTTCGGACCGCCGCCGCACATCTCGCGACGGCGTAGCCTCCGCGCGGTGAGCCGCCGCGACCAGATCCGCCTGACGGACGCCGAGCTGGCGGCGTTCCTCGACGAGCAGCGCACCGTGATCGTCGCGACGAACGGGCGCGACGGCTGGCCGCACCTGATGCCGCTCTGGTACACGGTCCGCGCCGGCGAGCTGTGGGCGTGGACGTACGCGAGATCGCAGAAGGTGAGGAATCTTGAGCGCGATCCGCGCGTGACGTGGCAGGTCGAGGCGGGCACGTCGTACGAGCAGCTGCGGGGCGTGATGGTGAAGGCGCGGGTGGAGCTGCACCGCGATCTGGACACGGTCTCCGCCTTCGGCGTCGAGCTGTTCGAGCGCTACACCGGCACGAGCCCGCTCGCCCCCGAGGTCCGCGCGATGATCGAGGCCCAAGCGCCGAAGCGTGTGGCGCTGCAGTTCGTGGCCGCCGAGCCGGCCGTGTCGTGGGACCACGGGAAGCTGGGCGGGACGTACTGAGGCGAAGCGTCAGGCGGCGGTCGTGCTGCGCCGCCACACCTCGCCGGTGCGCTCGTACTCCACGCCCCGCGCCAGCGCGTCCGCGAACTCGGTGCCGCGCTCGCGCTCGACGAGCCACAGCGCCAGGTCCATCCCGGCGGTGACGCCTTGAGACGTCAACACGTCGCCGTCGTCCACGACGCGCGTGTCGATCACCTCGGCACCCGTCTCGCGCAGGCGGTCCAGCGCAAGCCGGTTCGTCGTCGCAGGACGGCCCTCGAGCAGCCCGGCAGCGGCGAGCAGCAGCGCGCCGGTGCAGACGGATGCCATCGCCACGCCGTCGGCGTGCAGGCGCGCCAGGGCCGCCGGGATCGCCCCGCGCTCGATCTCCGCGAGCACGCCGGTCGGGCTGCCGTCGAGCAGCCCGCCGCCGGGCACGAGCACGAGGTCCGGGCGCTCGGCCAACTGCCGGTCGGGGATCAGGGTCGTGCCGAGCGCGGTAACGACGCGCTCCGCGCCGTCGAGCGTGACGAGCGAGACCTCGAACGGCGCGCCCGCGCGGGCGGCATGGCGCAGCAGCTCGTTCGGGCCGAGCGCGTCGAGGTCGTCGAAGCCGTCGAAGATGAGGATGTCGACCTGCATGTGCGTGCCTCCTGGCGGTTGCGGACGAGCGGCGTCACCGATGCTCGCGCGCCACGCCGGCCCACGCCAGTGGCAGGAATGACAATGTGCGTATGATTTCAGCCATGAGCAGTGGATGGGCGAACGGGCGGCGAGCGGCGGGCCAGCGGCCCGCGCACCATGTCGCCGTTCTCGCCCTGGAAGACGTCGTCCTGTTCGACCTGGCGACGCCGTTCCAGCTCCTGCAACGCCACTATGAGCTGACGCTGTGCGCCACCGAGCCCGGCTCGGTCCAGACCACCAGCGGCTTCCGGCTCGTCGCCTTGCATGGGCTCAGCCAGCTCGCCGGAGCCGACACCATCATCGTCCCCGGCTTCGATCCGCAAGAGTGGCCGCCCCCACAACACGCGCTCGACGCGCTCCAAGCGGCCCACGCCCGCGGCGCCCGCATAGCCTCGATCTGCACCGGCGCCTTCGCGCTCGCAGCCGCCGGCCTGCTCGACGGCCGCCGCGCCACGACCCACTGGCGCTACGCGGCCCAGCTCGCCGAGCTCTGCCCAAACGCCCACATCGATCCCGACGTGCTCTACGTCGACGACGGTGACCTGCTGACCTCCGCCGGCGTTGCTGCCGGGATCGACCTCTGTCTCCACCTGCTGCGCCGCGATCATGGCGTCGAGGCGGCGAACAAAGCCGCCCGCCAGACCGTCGTCGCCCCGCACCGCAGCGGCGGACAGGCGCAGTTCATCCAGCGGGCAGTTCCACCAACCGACGACGGCAGCCTGGAGGCCACACGCGCCTACGCGCTCGCGTGCCTGGAGGAGCCGCTGACCGTCGCGCAGCTCGCGCGCCATGCGCACACCAGCGAGCGCACCTTCAATCGCCGCTTCCGGGCGGAGACCGGTACGACGCCGCTCAGATGGCTGCACGCCCAGCGCGTCGACCACGCACGCCGACTGCTGGAGGCGAGCGACCTGCCGGTCGAGCAGGTCGCGCAGCGCTGCGGCTTTGGCTCGGCGGCGAGCCTGCGTCAGCACTTCCGCCGCGCCACCTCGACCACGCCGACGGCCTACCGGCGCACCTTCGCAGGGAGCGTCGGAAGCACGCCGCGACGGCCCCCGGTACGCTGAGCCCCATGGAGCAGCTCCGGGGGCTCATCTTGTCGGGGGGCAAGGGCACGCGCCTGCGCCCGATCACGCACACGAGCGCGAAGCAGCTCGTGCCGGTGGCGAACAAGCCGGTCCTCTTCTACGGCATCGAGGCGATGGCCGCGGCCGGGATCAAGGAGATCGGGATCATCATCGCGCCCGAAACGGGCGACGAGATCAAGCAGATGGCAGGCGACGGCTCGCAGTTCGGCGTCGAGATCACCTACATCCTGCAGGACGAGCCGCTCGGTCTCGCGCACGCCGTGCTGACGGCCGAGCCGTTCCTGCGCGACGCGCCCTTCGTGATGTACCTCGGCGACAACCTGCTGCAGGGCGGGATAGCCGAGCTGGTCGACGCCTTCCGCGCGAACGAGCCGGAAGCGTTGATCCTGCTCACGCCCGTGCCCGACCCGGAGAACTACGGCGTCGCCGAGCTGAACGGCAGCAACACCGTCAAGCGCCTCGTCGAGAAGCCGAAGGAGCCCGCGACCGACCTCGCGCTCGTCGGCGTCTACATGTTCACGCCGCAGATCCACGACGCCGCCCGCGCGATCGAACCGTCCGCGCGCGGCGAGCTTGAGATCACCGACGCGATCCAGTACCTCGTTGACGAGGGCCGCCGCGTCGAGCCGCACATCGTCACCGGCTGGTGGAAGGACACCGGCAGACTCGAGGACATGCTCGAGGCGAACCGGCTGGTCCTCGAGAACGTCGAGCAGCGGATCGACGGCGAGCTCGACGCCGCCTCGAACGTCGAGGGGCGCGTGATCGTCGAAGCGGGCGCGCGCCTGATCCGCTCGACCGTGCGAGGACCGGCGATCATCGGCTCCGGTGCGACGCTGACCGACTGTTACGTCGGGCCGTACACGGCGATCGCCGAAGGCTGCGCGATCGAAAACGCCGAGGTCGAGCACTCGATCCTGCTCGCCGGCTCGTCCGTCTGCAACCTCGCCGGACGCATGGAGTCCTCGCTGCTGGGCCGCAACGTCGCGATCCGCCGCGACGACCGCCAGCCGCGCGCCTATCGCTTCATGGTCGGCGACAACAGCGAAATCGGCATTCTGTAGCGCGTGAAGCTGCTCGTGACAGGCGCCGGCGGGATGCTCGGCCAGGACGTCGTTGCCGCCGCCGAGGCGAACGGCGACGAGGTGCTCGCGTTCGCGCGTGCCGACCTCGACGTGACCGACGAGCGCGCGGTCGCCGCCGCGATGTCGGACGACCACATCGACGCCGTCATCAACTGTGCTGCGTGGACCGACGTCGACGGCGCCGAGTCCGACCCAGACGGCGCCGACGAGATCAACGCGGTCGGCGCCGACCACGTCGCGAACGCGGCTGCCCACGTCGGCGCGCGCCTCGTGCACGTCTCGACCGACTACGTCTTCGAAGGCGCGCGCTCGCCGGACGAGGGCGCCTACGTCGAGTCCGACATGCCAGCGCCGCACACCGTCTACGGCGCCTCGAAGCTCGCCGGCGAGGCGGCTGTGGCCGAGGCTGGCGGCTCGCACGCGATCGTCCGCTCCTCGTGGCTGTTCGGCGTCGGCGGGCGCAACTTCGTCGCGACGATGCTCGCCCTCGGCGAGGAGCGCGACGAGGTCACGGTCGTCGCCGACCAGATCGGCTGCCCCACCGCGACGGCGCACCTCGCGCCCGCGCTGCTGCAGCTCGCGCACGACGACGACGCGCAGGGGATCTTCCACGTCGCCGGCGGCGGGCAGTGCTCCTGGTACGACCTGGCGGTCGAGACGTTCCGGCAGGCCGGGATCGCCTGCCGCGTCCTGCCGTGCACGACTGCCGACATGCCGCGCCCGGCGCCGCGGCCGGCCTTCAGCGCGCTCGTCAGCGAGCGCGACGACGCACCCCTGCTGCCGCCGTGGCAGGAGGGTCTCACCACCTATCTCGCCCAACGGGGGGTCCACGCATGAAGCTGCTCGTCTGCGGCGGAGCGGGCTTCATCGGCTCGAACTTCGTCCGCCTGCGCATCCGCGACCACGGCGACGAGGTCGTCGTGCTCGACAAGCTCACGTACGCCGGGCGCAAGGAGAACCTGCACGACACGCTCGACCAGGTGCGCTTCGTGCACGGCGCGATCGAGGACCCGGACGCCGTCGCCGATGCGATGGAGGGCGTCGACGCGGTCGTCAACTTCGCCGCCGAGACGCACGTCGACCGCTCGATCGCGGACCCGGACGCGTTCTTGCGCACGAACGCGATCGGCACGTACGTGCTGCTCGAGGCCGCGCGCGAGGCCGGCGTGCGCTTCCTGCAGGTCTCGACCGACGAGGTCTACGGCTCGATCGAGGAGGGCTCCTTCACGGAGGAGTCGCCGCTGCAGCCGTCCTCGCCCTACAGCGCGACGAAGACGGGCGCTGACCTGCTCGTCCTCTCCTACTTCCACACGTACGGGTTGGAGACGCTGATCTGCCGCGGGTCGAACAACTACGGGCCCTACCAGTACCCCGAGAAGCTGATCCCGCTGATGGTCCTCAACGCGCTGCACGGCGACAAGCTGCCCGTCTACGGCGACGGCATGCAGGTGCGCAACTGGCTCTACGTCGAGGACTTCGGCCGCGGGATCGGACACGCGCTGGAGCACGGCTCGGCCGGCGAGGTCTACAACGTCGGCGGGCCTGACGAGTGCCCCAACATCGAGGTCGTCAACCGGATCGTGGAGCTGACCGGGAACGACGACTCGCTGATCGAGTACGTCACCGACCGTCCCGGCCACGACCGCCGCTACTCGCTCGCCTCCGAGAAGCTGAGAGCGCTCGGCTGGCAGGCGCAGGTGCACTTCGCCGAGGGGCTCGATCAGACCGTCGCCTGGTACCGCGAGAACGCCTGGTGGTGGGAGTCGATCCGCTCCGGCGACTACCGCGAGTACTACGAGCGCCAGTACGGGCGCGCGCTCGGATAGCGCACAGGCGCGCCTGTGCGCACGGGGAACGTGCACGGAAGCTGTGCACTTACGGACCCCGCAGGTGACGGCGAGGTCATTCGTGGGCAAGACTCGGTCATGCGCGTTCGTCGCAACACCCGCAGAAGACCCGTCCAGCGGTGGCGCGAGGTGTGTGTCGACGGCGTGTTGCACGCCGCCTTCGCGGCGGCGGAGCGGGCCGAGTCGGCCGCCGACCGCTGCGTGCCGAGCGGCCTGCGGCTCCATCACGGGCGTCGCCGCAAGCATCGCCGCGGCGCGCGCTGGCGCTAGCGTGACCGCTCAGCGAGCGCGATCCCGCGGCTGCCTCCCCTCACCGCCGAGTCCTTCAGCTTGACCGCGACCGCGCCACACGGCGGCTTCACTGTGACGGGGTTACACTCAAGATTGATCGCGTAATGGCCAGCCAGGATCACACCCCCACTCGGCCGACGGTTCCGCGCGGCCGTCATGCCCCGCCGCTCGAAGTGCGTCTCGCGCAGCAGCGCGAGCGGCTGTTCGAGGCGGCCGCCTCCGTCTTCGCGACGACCGGCTACGCCGACGCGAGCGCCGAATCGATCAGCCGCGCCGCCGGCATGTCGAAGGCGACCTTCTACGAGCACTTCGCCAACAAGGAGGAGTGCATCCTCGCCCTGTTCGACGCGGCCAACCAGCTGCTGTTGACGCGCATCCTGGACGCCGTCGCGGAGGCGGGCGAGGACCCGGTCGCGCGCATGCGCGAGGGGATGCGGGAGTTCCTCGTCGTGATCGACGAGTACCCCGCGCAGGCCCAGACGCTGCTCGTCGAGATCATCGGCGCCGGCCCGGCCGCGATGCGCCGCCGCGACGAGATCGTCGCCAGCTTCGCGCAGGTCCTCTTCCGCGAGAACGAGACGCACGCGCAGGAGGGCGTCATGCCGCGCTTCACGAGCCCGGTCGACGCGTTCGCGATCGTCGGCGCGATCGCCGAACTGGTCTCGCGGCAGCTGCGGCTCAGAGAGCCGGAGCACTCGGCCGATCTGCAGCCGGTGATCGAGCGCTTTGCCTTCGGCCTGCTCGGCATCGAGCCGCCGCCGCTCGCCTCTGCCGCGTAGGCGTACGCTGGGCCGCGTGACGGCCGACTCACAGGCGGCGCTCGCCGCGCTCGATGCCGAGGTCGTCTCGTGCCGCCGCTGCCCGCGCCTCGTCGACTGGCGCGAGCGCGTGGCGGCGGAGAAGCGCGCCGCCTACGCGAGCGAGACGTACTGGGGCCGGCCGATCACCGGCTTCGGGGATCCTGGCGCGCGCATCCTCGTACTCGGCCTCGCGCCCGCCGCGCACGGCGGCAACCGCACCGGTCGCGTCTTCACCGGCGACCGCTCGGGAGACTGGCTGTTCGCCTCGATGTGGCGCTGCGGGTTGGCAAATCAGCCCGAGTCGCGCTTGCGCGACGACGGCTTGGAGCTGCGTGGCGCATACGTGACCGCCGCGGTCCGCTGCGCGCCGCCGGCGAACAAGCCGCTGCCCGCCGAGCGCGACAACTGCTTCCCGTACCTCGTGCGCGAGCTCGAGCTGCTGACCGAGGTGCGGGTGATCGTCTGCCTCGGCGGCTTCGCTTGGGACGCCGCTCTGCGCGCGCTGGCCGCGCTCGGCGAGCCGCCGCCCCGTCCCAAGCCGCGCTTCGGTCACGGGGCGGAGCTCCCGTCGCTCGGCCGCCTGACGCTGCTCGGCTGCTACCACCCAAGCCAGCAGAACACGTTTACCGGCCGGCTGACGGAGCCGATGATCGACGCGGTGTTCGTGCGGGCGCGGGAGCTGGCCGGCCTGAGTGCGCCTTGACGGTCGCGCGATGCCGCTCAGCCGACGAGCGGGTTGCGCGTCTTGAGCGACGGGAAGCGGCCGAAGTCTCGATCGGCGGTCCACAGTTCGCTCACCCCGTGCTCCAGGCAGATCGCCGCAATGCGCGCGTCGTGGATCGCGGCTCCGCGAACGCGCCCTTCGCGCGAGACCGCGCCGAGGAGGTCGAGGTGCCGCGATCCCTCGCCGATCAGTCGAACGCGCGGAGCGCTCTGCCACGTCATCACCTGCCCGAGCGCGACATCGAGCGGAGTGGGGTCGGCATAGATGCGCGGGTCGGTGACGTTGCGGATGAACTCGTGGACGCACGGATAGGGGATCGCCCACAACGCGCGGCCGGTGGCGAGCTCCTCGAGCTGGGCGCGCGCGCTCGCGTACGCCTCGTTGTCCCGCCGATGCGCGTAGATGAGCAGGTTCGAGTCGAGGGCGATCACGAACCTGCGCCCCGGGTGAGGTGCTTCATCGACATCCAGTCGTTGATGTCGATGCCCGGCACGCCACCACCACTGCCGTAGCTGCAGTCTCTGAGTCTGAACCCGGTCTGCTGCTGCGCGCGCTCGTCGATGACGTGCCGCAGGCCCTCCTCGACAAGGGCTTTGAGCGTCGTCCCCTCGCGGGCGGCGATCAGCTTGGCCTCTCTCAGCATGGTCTCAGCAATATCTACGGTCGTCTTCACCCGTACAACCATACTCCGCAACGATTCAGCCTCAAGGCGGCGGAGATTCCGCCACTTCGGCGCTAGGCTCGGCGGAGCCGATGGCGTCGTCCTCCTCCGCTTCCTCGCCGCTCGACGCGTTCGCTCCGCGCACGCGCGAGTGGTTCGTGCGCGCGTTCGACGCGCCGACGGAGGCGCAGGCGCAGGCGTGGCCGGCGATCGCGACCGGCGAGCACGTGCTGATCTCGGCGCCGACCGGGTCCGGCAAGACGCTCGCGGCGTTCCTGTGGGCGCTCGATCGGCTCGCAGCGGAGCGGACCGGCGAAGCCGCGTCGTCGGACGGCGAACGTCGCACCCGCCTCGTCTACGTCTCCCCGCTCAAGGCGCTGTCCTATGACATCGAGCGCAACCTGCGCGCGCCGCTGCAGGGAATCGGCGCCGACCTGCGCGTGGCTATCCGCACCGGCGACACGCCGCAGAGAGAGCGCGCCCGAATGCTGCGGGAGCCGCCCGACGTGCTCATCACGACGCCGGAGTCGCTCTACCTGATGCTGACGAGCAGAGCGCGGGAGATCCTGCGCGGGGCGGAGTGGGTGATCGTGGACGAGATCCACGCGGTCGCCGGCACGAAGCGGGGCGCGCACCTGGCGCTGACGCTGGAGCGGCTCGACGCGCTCGCGCAGGAGCAGAACGGCGGGCGCGAGGTGCAGCGGATCGGCCTGTCGGCGACGCAGAACCCGCTGGAGGAGGTCGGGCGCTTCATGGTCGGCCCGCGGCGCAGATGCCGCATCGTCGACACAGGCGTGCGCAAGCCACTCGACCTGAAGATCCACGTGCCGGTTGAGTCGATGGTCGAGCCCGACGCGACGCCCGCGCCCGACTTCGACCCGCTCAGCGGCGGCACCGAGGCGACGCGCCGCTCGATCTGGCCCGCCATCTATCCCGAGCTGCTGAAGCTGATCCAACAGCACCGCTCGACAATCCTGTTCGTCAACAACCGCCGCTCCGCCGAGCGGATCGCGCTGCGGCTGAATGAGCTGGCGCACGAGGAGGAGTCAGCCTCCGACGAAAGCGTCCTGCCCCAGCCCGCTCAGGCGAGGGCAGGTCAGGACACTTGCGGTGACGCTGCGACGGAGAGCGGGAGCGCGGGGGCGGCGGCCGGTGGCGCGGGCACCGCCCCGGTCGAGATCGCCCGCGCCCACCACGGCTCGCTCGCGCGCGAGGAGCGGCTGGTCGTGGAGGAGCTGCTGAAGGCGGGCGAGATCCCGTGCATCGTCGCGACCTCCAGCTTGGAGCTGGGGATCGACATGGGGGCGGTCGACCTCGTCCTGCAGGTCGAGTCGCCGAAGTCGGTCGCGGCCGGCCTGCAGCGCATCGGTCGCGCCGGCCACAACGTCGGCGACACGAGCAAGGGCCGCATCTTCCCGAAGTTCCGTGCCGACCTGCTGGAGTGCGCCGTCGTCGCGAGACGGATGCGCGACGGGGCGATCGAGTCGACTGTCGTCCCGCGCAACCCGCTTGACGTGCTCGCACAGCAGATCGTCGCGATCGCCGCCGCGGCCGAGAACGACGACGAGCCGGTCTCAGTCGACGACCTCCAGGCGCTCGTCACGCGCACCCACACCTACGCCGAGCTGTCCCGCACCCAGCTCGAGAACGTGCTCGACATGCTCGACGGCCGCTACCCGTCATCCGAGTTCGCCGAGCTGCGCCCGCGCATCGTGTGGGATCGCGTCGCCGGCACGATCCGCCCCCGCAGAGGCGCCCGTGCGCTCGCCGTCACGAACGCCGGCACGATCCCCGACCGCGGCCTCTTCATGGTCACGCT
>Ga0126311_10000181_pt1 | contig 31260 bp, 35 predicted proteins | sample Plot61_FD_92539 | JGI IMG/M metagenome (GOLD analysis project Ga0126311, IMG submission 92539) | Serpentine soil microbial communities from UC McLaughlin Reserve, CA, USA - Plot61 | ecosystem: Environmental > Terrestrial > Soil > Grasslands | place: USA: UC McLaughlin Reserve, Lake County... | reverse complement strand
TGTGCTCGTGGCCATCGTCAAAAAGGAATTGCACCTGGAGAGCAGTCTCTACAGAATGCTACAGATCTGCAGCGTCACTCTTTTCGAGAAAACCCCCATTTCACAGGCTCTTTCTTTAGTAGATGACCAAACCGACTTGGACCGTCTCTGCAAACAGCTGATTCTGTTCAACTAACGTTGGGACAGTAGTGTTAGTGGATCAATAGTATCGACCGAAGGATCCTTCCTGCTCTGGTATGCTCTGTGGCGTTATAGAATGTGTTCGTTCAATTGATGCTTAGGAGGAGTGCAGATGAGCGAGGTTGTAGTTACTTCTCTAACAAACCTGCGCAACGAGGTGCGTTATGGCGCGGGGCATTCATTTATTACTGACGAGCCCGTCGCGGCCGGCGGCGAAGATGCTGGTCCTGATCCGTATACGTTGTTACTCGCGGCGCTCGGCAGTTGTATCTCGATGACGGTCACGCTTTATGCGCGACGAAAGCAGTGGCCGCTCGAGAATGTCACCGTGCGCTTGCAGCAAAACCGGATCCATTCGAAGGATTGCCAGGAGTGTGTCCAAAACAAGGACGGATACATTCATCGCATCGAGCGCTCGGTGAGCTTCACTGGTCCACTCACTGAAGAACAGCGCGCACGCTTAGAAGAGATCGCGCACAAGTGTCCGATTCACAAAACACTTAGCTCGGAGATCGTCATCGTGTAATCCTGAAAAAGATCCTGAAAAGATTGACAACGGCACCAACCCGCCTTATCTTCCCGCACGTTTATACCTAATCCGGTCAGTTCCCCCGACAGACCGTCCAACGCAGCCGGCCATGCCGTCTCGCGCCTAACCCCGATCTTCAAAACGGAAGGACACTCAAATGAACTTACTCAGACCCTCTACTCTTCGTATCAAACTCTCGGCTGTCTCACGAAACAGGAAATACTGGCTACTTCTCTCTGTTCCTCTGGTTGTCGCTGCATTGATGTGGACCAGCGCGGCGTCAGCAGCGTGTAACTTCCTTTCAATATTGGCATCCATAGGATCCGGCGATGGGCAGGTGCTCACGCCGAGGGCCATCGCGATTGATCCGTCAGACAACGTCTTTATTGCCGATCAAAACAATCGCGTTCAGAAATTTAATTCAAGCGGTGTCTTCCAGTTTAAGTTCGGTACAGGAGGCAGTGGTACCGGAGCGGTCGTCGCACCTTCCGGCGTCGCAGTTGATCGGACCACTGGCGATATTTACGTGTCCGATGGATTCCCGGAACGGACGAGTGGGATAGTTCAGAGATTTAATTCAAGCGGTGTTTTCCAATCGTCATGGGGCACGTCGGGAAGCGGCAATGGCCAGTTCTTAAACGGAGCCGGAGGTGTCGCGGTTGATTCGGCCGGCAATGTTTACGTTACCGATCTCGGTAACCATCGAATTGAAAAGTTTACTTCCGGTGGAAGCTTCATCATGAGCTGGGGCGGCAGCGGCACCGGTAACGGGCAGTTCAGCGCGCCGGAAGGAATCGCGGTTGACGCGTCAGACAATATATATGTCGCCGATACCGGCAATCATCGCATTCAGAAATTCAACACGAGTGGCACGTTCTTAACTAAATGGGGAACGAATGGCACTGGTGACGGACAGTTTGACACGCCGTGGGGAGTGTCGATTGATGGTGTAGGTGATGTCTATGTTGCCGACACAAACAACAATCGCATTCAGAAGTTTTCACCGACCGGCACGTTCATTACGAGCTGCGGGACTAGCGGAACGGCCAACGGAGAGTTTTCTGGACCACAGGATGTGGGAGCAGATTCTGCCGGCAACTATTATGTAGCGGATACGGGCAACGATCGCGTGCAAAAGTTCGGCCCCGGCGGCGCCGCTCCGGTTGCAGATGCGGGTCCGGATCAAACAGTTGAGTGTGGCGGCGCAACTACATCAGTCACGCTTGACGGAACGGCGTCAACCCCAGGCACCGGAACTATCAACTCATACTCATGGGCCGAAGGTGCGACTCCTCTCGGTACAGGCTCAACCTTAATGGTGTCGCTTGCCAAAGGCTCGCACACGATTACTCTAACCGTGACGGACACTGGCGGTGGATCTGATACAGACGACGTAGTAGTGAACATCGTCGACACGACTCCGCCTGTGATCGACTGTCCGGATGACGTTATCGTTAACCTGCCTTTGAACTCGACTGCCACTTCCATGGTTGTTAACTATCCGGCGGTGACCGCTACTGATGGTTGTTCGTCGAGTGTAAACGTAACGAGCAGTCCTGCTTCGGGCTCCGTTTTCCCGGTCGGCACGACGACGGTACACGCATCGGCTGATGATGGAACCACTACGCCAAGCACATGCACGTTCAAAGTGATCGTGCAGTATAACTTCGCCGGTTTCTTCCAGCCGGTCGACAATCTGCCGGTCTTCAATGTGGTTCAAGCCGACAGAGCAATACCGGTGAAGTTCAGCTTGAGTGGAAATAAAGGACTGGGAATCTTTGCACCGGGCTCACCGTCTTCAGGGCCGATCGCGTGCAATTCAAGCGATCCGGCAACCGATCTGGAAGAAACAGTAACAGCGGGCGGCAGCAGTCTCAGTTATGATCCCACCACGGATCGATATACCTACGTGTGGAAGACTGAGCCATCCTGGGCTGGTACCTGTCGTCAACTAGTATTGGAGTTGAACGACGGCACGATCCATCGCGCGAACTTCAAGTTCAAGTAAGGGGTCATATTTCATAGAGCATTAGCCGCGGATGAAGCGGATAAACGCAGATCAGGGTTCATCTGCGTTCATCCGCGGCTGCAATATCGCCGCCATTCCTCAGCAGTGATGGCCCATCTCTCGTGATCGCGCCAGCGACTAGCAATCTTTAAATATCGCGGAGAGAATCCTTCTAATCGGAAACCGACGCTTTGCACCAGACGGCGTGATGACTCGTTCTCGGGTTGGATGTTTGCTTCCAAACGATGGAGTCGTTGACGTCTAAAGGCCTCCGACAAGACCGCACCAAGACCCTTCTTCATGTAGCCACGTCCATCGTGAGGAGCGAATGCGTAGTAGCCCAGGTAAGCTGAGCAGAATAGACCACGTACTATCTCGTTGATGTTGAAAACTCCAGCAAGCTCACCACGCTCAGTACACACCCAGTAGCTGAGATGGGTTTCCTTGTGCAAGCGCTTGAGATAAGCATTGAACTTTTCGACCGTTCCGGGCGGCGATACCCACCGTCCATGCAATTTTCTGCTCCGTCTCACAGCGGCCAAAAATTCGTCGCGCCGTTTTCGAGAGGGTTCCACCAGAATGCATTCCGTGTTCATTCGGTTGCCATTAGTCGAAATCTTTCGCTCCCGGCGGGCGGGCGTCGAGGACTTCTTTCGGCACGTCAAATAAACTCATCGCTCAACTCCTTTGAATTGCTGCTTGAACGCCGAGAGTGTTGTTCGTTCTTTAGACCTGTCATAGATCGCGAATACGACGCGCTCGAAGGCTCCAGCGAACTTCTCAGACGCGAGCCACTTACCGAACGCATCGGCCACGAGTGCGGGATCGTTCTGAAACACGCCACAGCCCCAGGCCCCGAGCAATACCGTTCGATGACCGTTGTCCGCAGCGACGGCGAGCACGAGCCCGGCCCGCCGCCGCAGCGCCGCCTCGACTTCGGCTGGTCCACCTGACTCGCGGCTCAACACGACGCCCGCGTTCGGAGCCGGCGCCGTGATCACGGACGCAAGAAACAAGGTATGCGGATCGTCGCGGCTTCGCGTCCGAAACCAGGGCACGTTCGGCGAGTAGATCAGGTGATCGGTGTAGATGGCTGACTTATTTTTACGGTTCGCTTCGTAATACTCGTGCTGAGAAATCAGACACGAATAGAGTCCTGAGCAACGGCAGAGATCCTCCTCCTGGGCCTTCGCACCGTTAATGAAGCCACCACCGGCGTTCCGCGCCGAAGCGAAGTTAAGCAATACCAGATCAGCGACAGATTCCGACTCGACGAGACGACGTGCGGCAATCTGTGTGGTTTCGTCCGTTACTTCGATTGTCGCGAGTTGTGAAGGAGTCGGATTGAGCTTTTCCAACGCCGCCGACGCTTGCTCAGGAGTATAGAGTCGTGTCTTCTCGACAGCCTCACTCAGCGCCGGTTCTACATCGACGCGCCGGCCATCAGGTGCGATGAAGTAGCCCGCCGCAAGGATTTGTAGTGTTTCAGTGGCAGTTTCTTTGAGAGACATTTTCAGTCTTCGTCGATTTGAAACTCGATCTTGAGATGTTTGTGTATGCCATATTAAGTGTGTCTCCGCCGGCAGTTACGAATGATGTGATGCGGAGTCGGCGCGTCGTATTCGAACGCCAGCGCAAAAAAGGGATATCCATGCGGCACGATCCACATAGTCACCTGAAAGTCGTCGCCGTAGCCGGTGTCGCGCCAGATAACGCGGTTCCACGGTATATGACGAACGTTCATTAGATAGTTCCTGGCGCGAAGAGCATGATTTTGCGCTTCACGTTTGCACGATGATTTACCGACACGAACGAGAAAGTAGCCAGTTGTTTTCGGGTGCATTGTTAGTTGAATAGCGAAGTTGTCCAACCTTGCCTTCTCGTCCTCCCACCGTATTCGACCATAACGGTCAAATGCTGTCGTTGGTGTGCGTGCAGTGGACGCAGCAAGAGAACCGCTGACGCACGAGAGAACAAAACCGATTAGTAGGAGTTTTGATTGGCATGTAATCATCTGGTTATGCGCGTTTTGTGTCCCATAAGATCCGCTCACAGATCGAAAATCTTCACCCATTCCGCCTTTGCTACACGATAATTCAACTTCTCCATGAGGAACCTCATCGTATTTCGCATGTGACGAGCGCCATACACGATTCCAATCCGCCTAGCTTCATTCTGCTGATTTTCGAGGTCAGTAATATGCTCAATCAATATCCGGTCGCGCTCATCGACTATCAATGAATCGAACGCCTCCAGATCTTCATTATCCGAAAGGATCTCCTCATTAGACGGTAAGTCGTCCAACGCAATATGCTCCGCCAGCGTTTCTCTTGTGCCACACAGGAATAAATACACAACGAAGATCGGAACCAGAACTACGAACTGCACTCTCAAAGAAATCGGGAGCGACGACCAACGCTCGTCAAACGCCGCGCTATCGATATCAGTATTCAAAATCTTCGAACGGAAATCATCGAGCCGCATACCATCCTGCTGAGTAACCAACTCCATTCGGCGGATGTATTTCACAGCTCGATAGGAGAGCGTGATCAGTTTAACTCGTCTCGACTTCACACCCTCGGCGAGAATCAGGTCACAACTTGCCAGTCTCCGGCTGATCTCATCGTAAAACTCAGTTGAGCCCACGTGAATCATTGGAAAGATCAGAAACTCTAAACGAGAACCATCCTTCTTGAGGGAATAGACCACGGATCGGACGTTGAAGGAATTCTTTTCTATAAACTGCATACGTAGGCCAGCCTCAGCTTATACCCTCCGCATCTCGCACAGTACAAGTACGCTAGCGCACTGACCGGCCCGCATGTTGTTGCTACTTTCATAGACTTCATATGAAACAAGACGATCCCGAGAAACTCGGCAACGAGTCAGCATACGAAGATGCGACGGAGATGATTCGTCGGGTCCGGCGTGGTGATGAGTCGAAAGGTGATGCAGACGAAAGAGACGTTGCTGGAGACTATGCGGACGATCATCCCGAGAATACCGACCCTGCCGGCGATCAAGGTATAAGAGGCGGCCGCGTTCCAAGCTGATCTCCCAAAGTGCCTGACAGTACTGAAAACCGTGATCACAAGACCGCGACCAGCGCCGCAGTTCTGCTTGGAGCGAATCGATTTCGATCTGCCTCGCTGGTATTACTCAGTTGCGTTCTGGGGGCAATCATCTCATGCAGCAACCTGCCACGCGATCCGAAGCAGACGCTGCGGCGCGTGCAGACGCAACCGATGCGGGTCGGTCTGATCGAGCATCCGCCGTGGGTGATACGCGCCAACGGTGAACCTCGCGGAGTCGAAGTCGAGCTGGTGCGTCAGTTCGCGAATGAGTTGGGGACAACTCCCGAATGGCACTGGGGCGGCGCACAGCAGCAAATGGAAGCACTGGAGCATTACGGATTGGATCTCGTGATTGGTGGCTTTACCAGTCGCAGTCCGTGGAAAGATTACGTCGGCTTCACGGCCCCTTATTTTGAAGAGTCAATCCGCGTCGCCGCCCCTCCCGGCACGTCAGTGAAAACTGTTAAAGGTGTTCAGGTAATAGCAGAAGACGACTGGGCAGCGTCGTTGTTGCAGGAAGAAGGAGCAACAGTCATTCGTGTGAACCAAATACAGAGTGTGACGGGCCCGGTCGCAGCGGCTGATTGGCGCCTCCAGACGTTGAACGTGACGAACACTGATATTGAGCTCGATCGGGTGAAGCACGTGATGGCAGCTCCGCCCGGCGAGAACGGCTTCATCAAACGATTGGACGAATTCCTACATCAGAAGCGGCCGTCCCTCGTGTCAATGCTTCAGCAGGAGGCCTCTCAAAATGAAATTGCCAGGTGATCCATTTCGCCTGCCGCCGGACAAACGGCCCGCCAGCGACCGCGCCAAGCGGCTCGAATGGCTGACGATCATTTTCATATTATCGATCATCGGCGTGATCAGCGCGGTGATGGGTGCGTCGCAAACGATGAAGGCGATGTGGGTTGAAGACGTGCTTAGCCTTATTCCGCCAATCGCATTTCTCGTCGGCCGTTACTTCTCTGACAAAGCGCCCGATCAGCAGTTCCTCTACGGGTACCGTCGCACAGTATCGATTGCGTTTCTGAGTGCCGCAACAGCGCTGTTGGGATTGGGACTCTACGTCCTGATCGACTCAGTCGCGAAACTCGTGTTCGGGGAAGCGCCGACGATCCAGACGGTAGAGTTGTTCGGTCATCGTGTGTGGCTTGGCTGGTTGATGATTGCGGCATTGATCTACAGCATCATTCCGCCGCTTATCCTCGGCCGGATGAAGCTGCCGCTTGCTACTGAGCTTCACGATAAGGCGCTGCAGACTGACGCGAATATCAACAAAGGTGACTGGCTGGCGGGACTGGCAGGCATCTTCGGAATCGTGGGCATTGCTTATGGTTACTGGTGGAGCGACTCAGTTGCGGCAATTCTGATCTCCGCGGAGATCTTGCGCGATGGGATTTCAGATATGCGGAACAGCATCGCTCAGTTGATGAACAGAAGGCCTACCAGCGTCGACGGCAAAGAGGATGATCCGGTGCCGGCAAAAATAGAGGAAGAGTTGCAACGGCTGAGTTGGGTTAAGAAAGCTCGGGCCAGGCTCCGAGAAGATGGGGATGTGTTGACCGGCGAAGTCTTTGTCGTACCGCAGGACGAGCATAGCCTCCTGGATCGTTTACAACAGGCCACGGACGTGGCCCACCGCGTCGACTGGCGCCTGTACGACGTCAACGTCGTCCCAGTACGCTCTCTTGAGCCATAGTCGATGAGAAAACTAGTAGTGCATCAGTTTGAAACTTGATTGCAATTACGCCGAAGGCGTTCGCTAATTTCAAACTTACACATTACGAAAAAACTGAAGGGCCTTCAACCGTTCACGATTGAAAGCCCTGAAATGGTCGGGACGACTGGATTCGAACCAGCGACCTCACGCACCCCAAGCGTGCGCGCTACCAGGCTGCGCCACGTCCCGTTTGCTCTGCACTCTACTACAACAATTCAGGATTTGCTATTCCGGCTTGTCTCCTGCTCGAGCAGCGACAACAGCTCGCGAAGCTCCGACGCGATTTGCTTCAAACCCTGTCGCTCTTCAGCAGTGCGTGGGGTAACGGCGCGTGTGTAGGTGGGTGTTTCCGGTGAGAACAACTCGCCGTCGTTGAATTCAACCGGCGCGCTCTCGGCTTGCCCGTCTTCATCAGCACCGACGACTTTTAGCTTTCCACCACCGCGAAGCTCGTTGTTGAGTCGCTTCTTTGCGCCCGCGATCGTGTACTGGTCTTCGTAAAGCAGCTCTTTAATCCGCAGCGCCATTTCCACGTCGCGTTTGCGATAGACGCGCTGGCCGGCGCGGTTTTTTTGCGGCGCCAGCATCGAAAATTCCGATTCCCAGTAGCGCAAGACGTGCGCCTGCACACCCGCGAGCTCACAAACTTCCCCGATCTTGAAAAACAACTTTTCGGGAATGGCTACAGCAGGGCGACTCATTGACTAAAGCCTCGATTTATCAGTGGAGCTGAACTCCTTAAGCCGGGTTCAAAGTGTTGGAAGTGTTTTGGCAAGTTCGCCAACGTTCGTGCGACGCGAAACATGTTACCCGCGTGGTCTTTTGCGTGTCAATACTTACACTTAGCGCATCTCACTTAAAACTCTTTCTTAAAAGTATCGGTTGAGGGATGAATCTCAGATTAAAACCATAGAACAAGTCAGGAAGAGGGGCTTGCCCCCGCTCGTCCAATCCAAGCAGCGGCCGGGGCAAGCCCCTCTTCCTGACTTGTTCTATGTTTGGACTTCTGTACTTGTTCTATGTTTGGAGAGCGAGTGTTGAGCACGCTATAATCCGCCGTTCCCACGCACAAAGCCGGAAGGAAACGACCCAGACAGTGACAACCTCGCCAACGGTACTCCGCCTTGCTACGCGACTCGAGCAGGTCGGTTTTTCCGATATCGTCAAACTTCGTAACCGCATCATGGACCTGCGCAGCCAGGGCGCAACTGTCTACCAGTTTGAAGGTGGCGAGCCTTTCATGCCTACGCCCGCTCCAATCAAAGCAGCAATGAAGCGCGCACTGGATGAGGACCAAACGCGTTACGCGCCATCGTCGGGTATTCCCGAGCTGCGCGAAACAATCGCGGACAAACTGCGCATTCGTAATCGCATTCCCGCAGAGTCGAAAGACGTGATCGTTGTTAACGGCGGCATGCAGGGTTTGTTCGGCGCGTTTCAGTCGATCGTGAATCCAGGTGACGAGGTGCTTCTCTTCTCGCCTTACTGGACGCCGATCAAAGATCTGGTTTCGCACTGCCAGGGCCGCAGCGTGTTCGTGCCAACGAGCGAAGCGCGCGAGCGCGGCTTTCAACAAACACTCGCACGCTACGCAACCGATCGAACACGCGCGATCTATTACAACACTCCACAGAATCCGAGTGGCGTCGTCTTCACACCGGAAGAAGCCAAAGCAGTTGCTGAGTTTGCGCAGGACCGCGATCTCGTCGTCGTTGCAGACGAAGCTTACGAAGATCTGGTCTATGACGGCGAACACTGCTCGATCGCTTCGCTCGACGGAATGTTTGATCGCACGATCACTTGCTTTACGTTTTCGAAGTCGTACGCGATGACCGGCTGGCGACTCGGTTATGCAGTTGCCTCTGAGCCGTGGATGACTGGTCTAAAAAAAGCAACACTCTATTCATCAAACGGTGTCTCAACACCAACGCAGTGGGCCGGTGTCGCGGCCTTGCAGATCGAGACTTCGACACTCGCTGAAATCACCAAGCAGTATCGACGCCGTCGCGATCTGTTGTTGTCAGGCCTGAATGAGATCGGTTTGCACTGTGCTCCTCCCGCGGGCGCGTTCTATGCTTTCCCGGATGTGAGTCGCATCAACAAAGACAGCCGCGAAGCTGCCGATGTGTTGCTCAATCGCGCACAGGTCGCGACTGTTCCGGGAATCGTCTTCGGCGAGAAAGGCGAGAGCCACCTGCGCTTCTCTTTTTCCACTTCGATCGAAACCATCGAAGCAGGGCTCGATTCGCTTCGTCGTAACCTTTAAGGATGAGAAGCGAATTCGACTTCATCAATTTACTCCGCCAGCGAGTCGCATCGTCATCTCAATCGATCGTTACAGGTATCGGTGACGACGCCGCTGTCTTTCGCAACAACTCAGGAAAAGAAACAGTCATCAGTACCGATCTGCTGGTTGAAGACATCGACTTTCGCCGCACGACAACACCGCCTTACCTGCTGGGCCATAAAGCGCTTGCAGTCTCACTGTCCGATCTTGCCGCGATGGGATCGAGGCCGCTCTGGTCTCTGATATCGATTGGCGTGCCGGAAGATGTTTGGGAATCAGACTTCATCGATCGTTTCTACGACGGTTGGCTGGAACTTGCGAATCGTTATGCCGTGCAATTGATCGGTGGCGATACGTCGCGCACGAATGAGCGCATGGTGATCGACTCGATCGCGATCGGCGAGTGCTCGGCTGGAATGGCGGTGAAGCGAACCGGCGCGACTCCCGGCGATCGGATCTTTGTTACCGGTTCACTCGGCGCCGCGGCCGCGGGTTTGCGACTGATCGAACGTGGCGCAAATCTCGGCGATGAGGACTTGCAAAAACTCGATCACGTTTTGCTGCGGCAGCTTCGACCTGAGCCACGCGTCGGCTGGGGCATCGTGCTGGGCGAAGAGCGAATAGCCAGCGCGATGATCGATCTCAGCGATGGCTTGTCGTCAGATCTCAATCATCTGTGCGCGGCGAGTAATACCGGCGCGTTGATTGATGCATCGTTGTTGCCGATTGACGAGCGGGTCGTGGAGCTGTGCGGGCGTCGTGCGCTCGATCCGCTCCAGCTCGCGCTGCATGGTGGTGAAGATTTTGAGTTGCTGTTCACGGTGAAGCCGGAGAACGTTGCGCGCCTGCCACGACGAGTGGATGGAGTTGAGATCAAGCGCATCGGCGAGGTCACCGAGGCTAACGCGGGCGTCAAGATTTCGGAAGGCACGCGCATCTGGGATCTGAAGCCCGGCGGCTGGAAGCATTTTTAGCCAGTAAGAATAGAACAAGTCAGGAAGAGGGGCTTGCCCCCGCTCGTCCAATCCAAGCAGCGGCGGGGGCAAGCCCCTCTTCCTGACTTGTTCTATTCTTCTGACTTCTTTTATCCTCATCATCCCATGCTCAAGTTTCGGAATACCCTGACCGGTCGCGTCGAAGAATTTCGCCCGCTGCGCGAGGGCGAGGTCGGCTTCTATTACTGCGGTCCTACCGTCTGGAATTACGGCCACATCGGAAACTTCCGCAGCGCCATCGCCGCTGACATCGTGGTCCGTTACCTGAAGTTCAAGGGCTACAAAGTCACGCATGTCATGAACATCACTGACGTCGAAGACCGCATCATCGCCGAGTCGCAAAAAGCCGGCTTGACGATCGACGAGTACACCGCGAAGTACATCGACGCGCTCTGGGAAGACTTTGACGCACTCGGCTGCGAGCGGCCCAACGTGGTGCCACGCGCCACACGCCACATTCCCGAGATGGTCACGCTGATCGAGAAACTGCTCGCGTCGGACCATGCGTATCGTTCAGACGATTCGATCTACTACCGCATCGCTTCGTTTCCCGAGTATGGCAAGCTTTCCAAGATCAACTTCGCGGGCAACATCGCCGGCGCGAGTGAGCGCATCGACACCGATCGGTACGAGAAAGAAGACGCGCGCGACTTTGCGCTCTGGAAAGAACCATCGAGCCAAACGGAACCTGCGTGGGACACGTCGATTGGTCGTGGGCGTCCGGGCTGGCATATCGAGTGCTCGGCGATGTCGATGAAGTATCTCGGTGAGACGTTTGATATTCACGCGGGCGGCATCGATCTCGTCTTCCCGCATCACGAAAATGAGATCGCGCAGAGTGAAGGCGCAACGGGCAAAGAGTTTGTTCGTTACTGGATTCACTTCGAGCATCTGAAAGTCGACGGCGAAACGATGTCGAAGTCGAAGGGCAACTACTACACGTTTCGTGATGTTACGGAGAAAGGTTTTTCAGCGGCCGCGCTTCGTTATTTTCTATTGAGTGTGCCGCACAACAAACAGCTCAACTTCACTTTCGACGCGCTCGCCGGCGCTGAACGCACGGTCGCAAGTCTGCGCGACTTTCGCGCGCGCTTGAGTGAGGCGAAGACTGAGCCCGGCAAAAACGAGAAGCTCGTTGAAACTGCCGCACGCGCGCTGCAGGAATTTGAAGCAGGCATGGACGACGACTTCAACACCTCGATCGCGCTCGCAGCGATCCACAATCTCTCACGCGAAGTGAACACAGCCCTCGCGCGCAAACACGTCAAGACGGAGAACCAGCAGGAACTGCTCGCGCTGATCGATCGCTTTGACACAGTCTTGAATATCTTCGGCAAGCAGGAACGCGAGATGCTCGACAGTGAGGTTCAAGCGTTAATTGATGAGCGCCAGGAGGCGCGGCGGCGGCGCGACTTTGCTCGCGGCGACGAAATCCGTGACGAGCTTGCGAGCCGCGGCATCATCCTCGAAGACACCAAAGACGGTGTCCGCTGGAAACGCAAGTAATAACAGAACCGAGCGCGGTAGCGCCGGGTCAATCTCCCAAATCACGCTCTCGAATAAGATTGACCCGGCGCTACCGCGCTCGGTTCTGTGCCTTTTTGTGGCAACTAACTGATCGGCTGCACGTGATCGAGTAATGAGTGGAGCTTCTCGCTCTGTTCGTCTGAGAGAGTTACGAACCGCAAGCCAAAGCCGAGTGGTGGTGTCTGGTGAGCAACTTCGCCCGAGAGCTGGAGCCACTCACCGTTCGGCAGTTGCAGTCTGAAGGCAATCACTTCGCCGATCTGAGCTTCGCCCAGGCTGTCGACGTAACAGCCACCTTCGGATAAATCTGTGACGCGGGCCGAGTAATTTCCGCTCTTACCGTCCCAAATCGCGTCGAGACAAACGTCCCATCTTTTTTCGTTTCTGCGGTCGCTCATAGGTGAGTCAACGACTGCCTTTTTTGGTGATTGGCGTTCCAGCCGGCGGCAGGTGAGCGCGACGGCTTGCCGCGTTCATTCTAACCCGCACCGCGGGAAATGGGAACGACTTTGTTATCATGAGCTCCAAATGTCAACAACTTCCCTGCAACCACAAGTCGCATCAGTCAACGAAATCAGAAGCCACTTCCCCGCTCTCGAACGTGTCCACAACGGCTATCCGGTCGCCTATTTCGACGGGCCGGGCGGCACGCAGGTGCCGCGCTACGTCGTCGAGAAGATGACCGATTATCTTTACCATCACAACGCGAACACCCACTGGGCATATCCAACGAGCGCTGAGACAGACGCCGCGCTCGAGCATGCGCGCGAAGTCTACGCGCAATTCCTGAACGCGTCGCCAACAGAGATCGCCTTCGGCGCGAACATGACGACGCTCACACTTCATCTTTCACGCGCACTCAGCCTGAGCTATAAGCCCGGCGATGAGATCGTCGTTACCGAGCTCGATCATCATGCGAACATCGATCCGTGGCGACGTCTGACAGTCGAGCGCGGCGTAACCGTTCGCAGCGTAAGCATGGATGTGGAAACAGGCCAGCTCAATCTTGACGATTTCGAACGCTCGCTTGGACCAAAAACAAAACTGGTTGCGATCGGCGCTGCTTCGAACGCGCTCGGAACGATCAACGATCTGAAGAAAATAATCACGATGGCCCACGACGCCGGCGCACTCGTGTTTGTTGACGCCGTTCACTACGCACCGCACGCACTGATCGATGTAAAGGAGCTTGACTGCGACTTCATGGGAATGTCAGCGTACAAGTTTTATGGACCGCACATCGGCGTGCTCTTCGCGAAGCGCGAGCACTACGAACAGATCGACTTTCCGAGACTTGTACCCGCGCCTGATTACGCGCCCGAGAACGCGGAAACAGGCACGCAGAACCAGGAAGGAATGGTCGGCGCAGCGGCAGCCGTCGAGTATCTGGCATCACTCGGTGGTGGCGCAAATTTGCGCGAGAATCTTCGCAACGCCTTTTACGAAACACACGCGCGCAATATGAGTTTGTTTACTCGCATCTGGAATGCTTTGAGCTCGATACCGCGCGTCAAGCTTTATGGCCCACCACCTGACTCCGCACGCACACCGACTCTGGCTTTCACGATCGAAGGCTGTACGTCTACAAACGCCGCCCGACATTTTGCCGAGAAAGGTCTCTTCCTCTCGCACGGCGACTTTTATGCTTACACGATTGTCCAGCGTCTGGGCTTAGCGCCGGAAGGCTTGATCCGCGCAGGCTGCGGCATCTATACAACCGAATCAGAGATCGACCGCTTGATAGAATCCGTGTCGTCAATCCGCGTTAATCCGTGTTAACGGCATTGATAAAGTCGGCGAGCAACCCGTAAGCAGTGCTCTGTAAGTTAGGCCGGTGCGACGTGATCGTCAACCCTGGCATCACATCGAGCTCAAAGTGAATCGCGAGCGATGTACCGCGAACCCCACCGAGCGGATCACTCGCGGCAACCTGCTCGGGTCTGACAGAAGCGGTCACTGATCCATCAGCGTTGACGACTACGCGTGAGACTAACTTGTAAGGCCGGCCTTCGGCTCGCGCCGCTTGCAACGTTGCGGAATCGAGTCCACGTATTCCTTCACGTCTCACATTCGACGGCAGCAACGGCACTTGCAAAATAACCCGCGCCAGCGCACACACCTTCATGATCGAGTCCCAGCCATCGACATCGTGACTCGGATCCGTTTCAGCGACACCAAGCTCCTGCGCCGTCTTCACGCCCTCGTCAAAGCCCCTGCCCGCCTCCATCGTCTCGATAATCACGTTTGTAGTTGAATTGAAGGCGCCGCTAAATCCACGCACCCGCACAGCGGGAAGCGTCTCACGAAAGAGTGAGAACACGGGCGCACTGTCGAGCACCGTTGCCTCAAACATGAATCGCCTGCCCTGTGCTATAGCGAGCTTGTTCAACTCGTCGTACGCATAAACGAGCGGCGCCTTGTTTGCGGTGATTGTATGTGCGCCGGCCTGTAGTGATTTCCGCAGATACTCGATCGCAGGTTGACCCGTCTCCGGATTCAGCGACGTTGTCTCGAACACAACATCAGGCTTCGCAAGCGCTAGCCACTCATCGATGCCGTGCACAGTCGCTGTCTCATCACTGCCATTGAGCAACTGCGTAACATCAATCGCCTTCTCACTCGCGCGCCAACCCATCCGCCGCGTCGCGACACCCGCAATCTCCCATTCGATGTCGTACTTCTCACGAAGCTCGGTTGACTTCGAGACGAACAATCTTGCGAGCGCGCGGCCGACATTGCCGAAACCAAGGAAACAGATTCGATAGCGTTTCATGTATATTAGACAAGATTTAGATTCAGGAACTAACAGATGAAACAATACCACGATCTTCTGAGATCGATCCTGGATAACGGCAGTGAGCACCGCGATCGGACCGGCGTCGGCACGATTTCGCATTTCGGTTTTCACACGCGCTTCAATCTGCGCGAGGGTTTTCCGATCGTCACGACGAAGCGCGTTCCGTTTCGCTGGGTGGCAGAGGAGTTGTTCTGGTTTTTGTCGGGAGATACAAGCGAGACAAACCTGCGCGCGCGCGGTGTTGATATCTGGGCTGAGTGGGCGGATGAAGAACACACGGAGAAGTTTGGACGACCGGCAGGAGATCTTGGACCAGTTTATGGTTACTTGTGGCGATCGTTTGGTGGAGATTACCCCGAACGCAACGGTGTGGACCAGATCGCCAATCTCATAAAACAGATCCAGACAAATCCTGATTCACGCAGGCTAATCGTCACCGGTTGGGATCCACGACAGGCTGATAACGTCGATCTGCCTCCGTGTCATACGCTCTTTCAGTTTAAAGTCGAAAATGGCCGCATCCTGCACTGCCAACTTTATCAACGTTCCGCTGACGCATTTCTTGGTGTTCCCTTCAACATCAGCTCTTACGCGTTGCTGACGCACTTAATCGCACACGTAACGGATCTCGAAGTCGGTGACTTCGTCTACACGCTCGGCGATTACCACATCTACAAAAACCATCTGGAACAGGTCCAGCAACTGCTGTCGCGCGAGCCGCTGCCGCTGCCGCAACTGAAGATCAACGATCCTGAAAACAAACTGCGCGGCCTGGAAGGTCTGTTAGCAGTGAAATACGAGCACCTTGAACTAGCCGGCTACCAATCACACGGCAAGATCGCCGCCCCCGTCGCGGTATAGAGACAAACATCATGATCATCGGGATTGCAGCAGTCGATCGGAAAGGCGCTATCGGGAAGGGTGGGAAGTTGCCGTGGCATTACTCGGCGGACATGAAGTTTTTTCGAGAGACGACGAGCGGGCACGCGGTGGTGATGGGACGGAAGACGTGGCTCACCATCGGTAAGCCGCTGAAGAATAGACTCAACATCGTGCTCAGTCGCGATACGGATATCGAGCCGCAGGAGTCGCTGATCGTGTTCAGTGATATTGAGTCGGTGTTGTCGTTTAATAAATCATTGACGACTGAGCTGTTTGTGATCGGGGGCGCGCAGATCTATGAAGCGTTCCGGGAGCATATTGAGAAATGGATCATTACTGAGGTGCCGTTGACTGTGCAGGGTGCGGACGCGTTCATGCCGAAGGGTTACTTGGATGGGTTTGAGGTGGTGGATTCAAAAACCCTCGACGATGATCTTGTTGTAAAGTTTTATGAACGCGGATGAACGCGGATTGAAAAACGCGGATTTAAAACAATTCGTTCAAAGCGTCGTCAACGGACTTCACGCCGATGACGCGGACGCCCAGGAGTCGTTCGAGGCCGGGAACGTTTGAGGCGGGGAGGACGATTTTTTTAAATCCAAGAGCCTGCGCTTCGCGGGCGCGTACGGAGGCTTGCATTGCGCCGCGCACTTCGCCAGTCAATCCGATTTCGCCAAAGACTGCCGTGTGGGGATCGACGATCAGGTTTTTGAAACTGGAGACGATCGCCGTCACGACGCCGAGATCAACCGCCGGTTCGTCAACTTCCAATCCACCGGCTATGTTTACAAATACATCGTCACCCGTGAGCTGCAAGCCTGCGCGTTTTTCGAGCATCGCGATCAGAAGGGCGACACGACTCTGATCGAGGCCTTGCGTCATGCGGCGCCCGGTGCCGTACTTCGTTCCTGAAACGAGGGCTTGGATCTCAACGAGCAGAGGGCGCGTGCCTTCCATGCAAGCCGTAACGATCGATCCGGCAACGTTCTGCGGTCGTTCCTGTAAAAACATCTGCGATGGATTGGCCACGGGCATCAATCCTGTGCTCGTCATCTCAAACACTCCGACTTCATTCGCAGCGCCGAACCGGTTCTTCACCGCACGCACGATGCGATGATTGTGATGACGCTCGCCTTCGAAATAGAGCACCGTATCGACGATGTGCTCCAGGATCTTCGGACCTGCGATCGAGCCGTCTTTCGTGATGTGACCGATCAGAAAGATCGGAATGCCACGATTCTTCGCGAGCAGCAGAAACTGGTGCGCCACTTCCCTCACCTGCGAAACAGATCCAGGCGCCGAGTCGATCGCGCTCGAAAAGACTGTCTGGATCGAATCGACGATGATCGCGCCGGGCTTCAGACGCTCAATCTCGTTGCTGATGTTTTCGAGATTCGTCTCGGGAAGGATGAAAACGTTCTTTGCTTCGACTGCCAGCCGCTCACCACGCAACTTGATCTGCCGTTCCGACTCTTCACCGGAAATGTACAGCACGAGCGATCCGGCGGCGCTCAGTTTGTCTGCGACCTGAAGCAACAACGTGCTCTTGCCGATGCCGGGATCGCCGCCGATCAGGACGAGCGTACCAGGCACGATGCCGCCGCCGAGCACGCGATCGAATTCAGTGACGCCGGAAGTAATGCGGACGTCGTCCTGTGGCTCGATCTCTGTGAAAGGAACAGCGGAGACGTCGCGGAGTTTGAAACCATTACGGCCGCCTGGGCGACGCGCAGGTTGCGATTTTTCTTCGACGAGTGAATTCCACTCGCCGCATTCAGAACACTTGCCGAGCCATTTGCCGGTTGAGTGCCCGCAGTTCTGACAAACGAATAGTGTTTCTTTTTTCAACGAAATACACCCGGCGCTACCGCGCTCGGTTCTGTGCGCTACACGCGGCGCACAGAACCGAGCGCGGTAGCGCCGGGTCAATCCTCCCTATAACAACTCTTTCACATTCTCGGTCGGCCGGCCCAGCACCGCGCGATCACCACGCTCTACGATCGGCCGCTGAATCAGATCCGGATGCTCGATCATCAACCCGATCAACTCGCTATCACTGAACTTGTCTTCAGCCAGTCCGAGCTCTTTGTAAACCGGCTCGCTCTTCCGCAAAAGATCGCGCGGCTTCAGGTTCATCTTGCGCAATAGCTCAGTGAGTTTCTTTCGACTCAGCGGCTCGATGTAGTAATTGACCTTGTCGTAGGCGATGCCGCTCTCACGGAGCAGCTTGTCCATTTCGCGACACTTCGTTCAAGTCGGTTTTTCGTAAACTGTGATCTTGTCTGCCATGACTTACGGAAATATCCCCCTTACGCTCGTAGCCTCAGCCACCCGAGCAACTGCCAGAATGTATGCACCGGTCCGCATGTCGGTGTTGTGACGCTCAGCGGTCTCGTGTACTGAATTGAACGCCGTATGCATCGTCTGTTCGAGCGTCTCATTGATCTGGCGCTCCGACCAGAAGAACGAATACTGATCCTGCACCCACTCATAGTAACTCACAGTCACGCCACCCGCATTCGCCAGAATATCAGGCACGAGGAAAACTCCCTCCTCCTCCAGCACTCGATCCGCTCCCGGCGTGGTTGGACCATTAGCCAGCTCGGCGATGATCTTTGCTTTGACTTGGCCCACGTTGCTGAGTGTGATCGCGTTCTCGAGCGCCGACGGCAAAAGGATGTCGCAATCGACGCCGATGATCTCCTCGGGAGCGATCTCCTTCGCGCCCCTGAGTCCCCCCAAAGAACCGGTCGCGGCTTTGTGTTTCAACGCCTCAACAACATCGATACCCGTGCTTGCATAAACTGCCGCTTTCGAGTCGCACGCCGCGACAACGCGAGCGCCATCTTCAGCCACGAGTCGAGCGATATTCGCGCCGGCGTTTCCGAAGCCGTGTACCGCTACGCGCGCGCCACTCAAGCTCGTCCCTTTCACGCGACAAGCTTCACGCAGTGCATAAAGACAACCGCGTGCCGTCGCTTCAGCACGTCCCTGCGATCCGCCGAGCGAGATCGGTTTGCCTGTGACGACGCCGAGCTCCGTGTGACCACGCACCATCGAGATCGTGTCCATGATCCACGCCATCGTCTGCTCGTCGGTGTAAACATCGGGTGCGGGAATGTCACGATCCGGACCAATGATCGGCGCGATCTCGAAAGCGTAACGTCGCGTCAGTCGCTCCAGCTCGTTTCGCGACAAACTCTTCGGATCGCAAACCACTCCGCCTTTACCGCCGCCATAAGGAATTCCAACAGTCGCACATTTCCAGGTCATCCATGAAGCAAGCGCTTTGACTTCATCGAGCGAAACGTTTGGATGGTAGCGAATGCCGCCTTTCGCTGGTCCACGCGCGATGTTGTGTTGCACGCGATAACCTTCGAACACCTGCACGTCGCCGCCGTCCATCTTCACTGGAATCGAGACGATCAGTTGTCGCTTGGCATTTTCCAGAACGTGACGCAGGGACGGATCGAGATCGAGGTAATCGGCCGCACGATGGAACTGTTGTTTCGCAATCTGGTACGGATTGAGGTCTTCCTGAAAGGCCTTTTGGGTAGCCATGCAATCTCCTCCTGGCAAGAATGGAGCTCGGAGAGCGGCAGTAATCCTATGCGGTGCGCCGACAGGTTTCAAGCGAACGGGAACCCACGCGGCCATGTGGTGTCTAAATAGCCCAGTAGCTCCTGCGACCCGAATGGCACCGGCAAACAGCGGAGGAACTCGATGTTTAATAATCTGATTGAATCCAGTTCGCACGCGCGGGAATACAAGCGCCGCGGGTCGTTTCTGCTCTTCACCACCGGCGTTTACGCTATGTTGCTGGTGCTAGGTGGCGTTGCAAGTATCTACGCTTACGATGCGCGTCTCGAGGAGCAGTCTCTCGAAATCATTACGCTGCTGCCGCCGGTAGAGGTCGTTCCGGCACAACCTGAAGTAATATCGCGTCCTAATCAACCAAGAGAAAACAGCCGCAATGAGAGCGGTGTACCTGAGCGCGCGACGGCAATGCTCAGCGTGAATCACCCGGAGAGCGTGCCTGACTTTATCTCGAGCGCGCCGAACAAAAACCTGCCGTTGCCTGAAACTGGTCCAGTTCGTATCACGGGACGGGATCGCGATTTCGGACCAGCGGGTGGTCCAGGAACTCCAATCGACGGTGGAAGAGTAATAGTTCCACCTGCTCAAATCGTCACAATGCCGGACCAGCCGCCACCGCCTGATCCACCAAAACCACCGAGGGTTATTAGTAAAGGAGTGATCACAGGACTGGCCATTTCACTACCCAAGCCGGCATATTCGGAAATCGCCAAGCGGGCCCGCATACAGGGCACAGTCAGTGTTCAGGTTTTGGTTGACGAGACAGGCCGCGTAGTCTCAGCGAAGGCGGTGAGTGGGCATCCGCTGTTGACGCTCGAAGCACAAAAGGCCGCGCTCCAGGCACGCTTTGCACCGACGAGGCTCAGCGATCAGCCGGTCAAAGTTTCCGGAGTCATAACCTACAACTTCGTACTTAGTAATTAAGACACCTGCCAAGCAAAGAGGTACGGAACACGGCGTTCCGTACCTCTCCCGCCCCTAAACTTTTATCCATAGATTACACAGATGTTAATAAAAAATCTGTGTAATCTGTGGATGTGCCCTTTGTAGCTAAAGTGATCTGATCCAGCGATCGATCTCGTCCATCGACGTTTCGAAGATCTGGTCCGGCGACAGACCAAACTTTTTCGGCGCCTTGAAAGAGTGGTCGCCGCCCTCGATCTCGTGAAACTTCGCGGCGGGACGAAGATCCTTGACCCACGGTTTGATCTCGTCCGGGGAGCCGAGCGCGTCGCGCGTTCCCTGCACAAACAGCATCGGCTTCTTGATGTGCTCGAGGTGTTCGACGCGGAGCTTTGCAGACTGCCCGGGCGGGTGCAGCGGGTAACCGAGAAACACAAGACCAACAACGTCGCTCGCAAACTTCTCGCGATCTTCCCTCGCCATCACCTGCGACGCGATGCGCCCGCCCATCGATTTCCCGCCAATCACCACACGATTGTTCTTCAGCTTCTTGTTCTTGAGCGCCGTTTCGATTACTGCCTCAAAACAGCTTTCCAGCTTGTGCTTCTGATCGGGAACCGAGCGGCCCTGTTCCATGTAGACGAAGTTGAACGTCATCACGTCGAGACCGCGCGCGGCGAGGCCCTTCGCATACATGCGCATGAAACCACTCGTCTGGCTCGCGCCCGCGCCATGACCCAACACGACCGTCACGTCTGCACGGTTCTTTTTGTCGGCCGGATAAAACAGCGCCGTCACTGCCTCTTTATCGTTAACCTGGACAGTCAGATTCTCGGCTTCGTCTGGCATTCGCTTATTTGACGTCCTTCGCGAGCATGGCCAGCGCGTCGTTCAGCTCGTTCTTGAACCTGTTGGCCACGCCTCTTTGCACGTTCGGCGAGTTCCTTGAGAAATAGACCAAACTACCGTCCGCTTTTGTCTTGCCACGCTCAGCATAGATTGCGCGAATCAGTTGCTCGTCAAAACTGGGATCACTCTTATCAACTTTCACCCTGGCTAAGGCTTTGTGCACGATCGAACTTGCGCCGCCGTGCTGTACGGCAGTTGACCAGACGACATCCTTCAGCGCATGACAGCGACTATTCACATCGAGCCCGTCTTCGCTGATTATCTTTGCAACCAGCAGATCGTAATGAGTCTTCTTGATGAAGTCGTGCTGGCATTTTTGAAATGCGTCCGGTTCATTCCTGGCAATCCGCTTCCAACACGCCGTAAATTCGGCAGTGCCCGCGGTGAGGTTCTGGAAATCAGCAAGCCACGGAAAACCCTCCTGCTTGACGAATCGCGTTGTCACTCCGAGTTTCGAGGCCATCTGATACGAACCGTAGGAAACACCGCCACGATCTCCGGCGCCGGTCGAAACTGTGCCGGGTCCGCGACCGCCTGTTTCATACTTCGCGGAGAGTACGCCCAACACTTCGGCCAGGGCTTCACCCAACGCTCCGGCAGCGGCGGCGACGGTAGAAGCAGTAGCGGCAACCGTAGAAGCAGCGTCAGTTGTCGTAGTCTTGGAAGCTGGCTCAACTGCGGGAACGACATTCGAGGGAAGCGGCTGGGTGGTGTCCGTAGAAGTGTCTGGGAGATTGATAAGCTGCCCGACCTGGATTTTGTCGGGGTTTTTGATCTGGGGGTTCGCTGTAAGCAAGTGGGCGAGGCTAATGCCGTAACGCTTGGCAATTTTCGAAAGATTATCGCCTGCCTTTACTCTATAAGTCATTTGCGGGGCTCCTTTTGCACTGCGGATACTGTGGGAGACGAATAGTAGTAAACCGTTTGGGACTGAGTCAATCCGAACTCTTATCCACAGATTTTTCTATATCTATGTAATCTGTGGATGAAGAAACCTACACGTACACGCGCGGCACACGCCCGCTGATCCCACACGTCACCTCATACGAAAGCGTCCCGACAATCCGCGCCAGGTCTTCCGCCTTTACCTTCAACTCCGTGTTTTCGCGGTTCCATCCGAGCAGCGTCACCTGATCGTCAACCTCAACACCGGCCACGTCAGTCACATCGATCAACGTGAGATCCATCGATACGCGTCCCACCACCGGCACATACATGCCACGCACGATCACATGCGCACGATTCGAAAGGCCACGCATGTAACCATCGTGATAACCAACCGGCACCGTCGCGATCAAACTTCTGCGCGATGCTTCAAACGTACAGCCGTATCCGATCGTCTCACCAGGCGGCACCCACTTCAGCAAACAGATTCTTGAGTGCAGCGACATGACGGGCAGTAGTCCGGGGCTCGGAGTCGAAAGCCCCAGAACATCACGCCAAAGTCCATACAACACGCCACCCGGCCGCACGAGGTTTCCCCACGATTCGCGATATCCATAAACGGCCGCTGAATTGGCGAGATGCAAATGCGTCGGACGAAAGCCGTGATCGCGGAAAACCTTAATCGCGTCGTCGAAACGCTCGATCTGGTCGCGCGTTAAAGGCTGGCACGAAGCGTCGTCGGCTGCGGCGAGGTGAGTCATGACGCCGTCGATACGCACATTACGAAACTGCCTCAGCGCGGCGACGAATTCACTCAATTGATCGAAACGGACACCGAGCCGGCCCATGCCCGTGTCGATTTTTACGTGAACATCAGCCACCACACCCGCGTTCGCAGCGGCTTGATTCAGCGCTTCGATCATCTCGAGACGATAGACCACCGCCGTTAAGCCGTGTCGAATTAAGGCAGCTGCCTGGCCCGGCCAGTAACCGGCGAGACATAGAATCGGCTGTGTGATTCCGGAATCGCGTAGCTCGATTCCCTCTTCAGGAAGCGCGACGCCGAACCAGTCTGCGCCTTCACGCGCGAGTCGTTGGGCACACTGGACCGCGCCATGCCCGTAAGCATTGGCTTTCACGACCGCCATGACACGCGCTGCCGGACTTACGCGTTGTTTGATCTGGCTGAAGTTTGCAGCAAGATTGTTGAGATCGATCTCAGCCCAGGTTGGCCGGCGGGCGAGAAGGTTTTGTTCAGTTTGCAACATGCGTTTTGAGTTTAATGTACCAATTAATTGACTGTCGTTCTACGCCGCCGTAAACTCCGCCTCGCTCTCACTCCGCCTGCCCCTGGAAAAGGAGAAGTTAACGACATGAAAAGAATCATAGTTGCCCTGCTGATTGTTTCCCTCTGCTCGATAAACAGCTTTGGGTATGGACCACGCGGGCACGGGCTCGTAGGCGCAATCGCCGACAAGCGTCTCGCGAAAAATCAGGCAGTCGCAAAGAAAGTGCGAAAACTGCTCGACGGCATGACGCTGCAACGGGCATCCACGCTTCCCGACGAGATCAAAAGCTGGAAATGCGGTCGCGCGCCTTCGGGTACGAATCGAATCAACCGCGAGCTACAGGCATTCGTCAACGCGAATTGCTCTCAGCCCCCTAATCATGGTGAGTTTCACTACACGGACGTGCCTGTTACCGGCGATGAAGAGTACGACGGTGGCGCAGTCGGCCGCGGCGAGTTTGATATCGTGCAGATGATCCCGTTCTGCATTCGCGTGTTGAAAGGCGAAGTGCCGGCAAACAACGAACGCGCGATCACGAAGTCAATCGCAGTCATTCTGCTGACGCACTATCTCGGCGACATACATCAACCACTGCACGTTGGTGCGGAGTTTTTCGATTCGCATGGGAAGCCGTTCGAGCCGTCAGCGACAAATGTTGGCTTTGGAGATCAGGGAGGTAACAAGCTCATGCTCTTCACTTTCGTGAACGGGCATCTACAGTCAGCGGGAAAGCTGCACAGTTACTGGGACACGCAGGCCGTCCAGAACGCATTCGGCGGCCAACCAGACGTGACAGTTGTGCGTCGCTTGAGCTCGAAGAAACCTGCGGATTGGGAGTTGAATGGTGGCGTCGAGACGTGGGCACAGCAGTTGGCGAACGGCATTCTTCCCACGGCGCGTGAGGCACGCGAACGCCTGCAGTATAAAAGTATTCAGTTGCAGAGTGGGAAGCACGAGATCAACAGTGGACGTGCTGAAGAAAGACGGCACGCGGCAGGTGAGACGTTTTACGCCATCTGGGCGGCCGACATCGTGAAGGATGAAATTCACAAGGGTGGCTGGAGATTGGCGGCGCTGTTGGAAGAAGTCGTGCAGTAATTGTTAGAGGTTCAGAGTTCAATCTTTAGCTTGTTCTTCCCGCCACAGCAAGCTAAAGCTTGAACTCTGAACTGTCCCTAAATCTTGTTAATCGTGTAATCCTGTCTTAGACTGTCTTCTGCCTCACTAAGCCTATATGAAGTTAAGAAGTCTAATCTCCCACGTCCTGCTCCTTCTTTTAACTTTCACGACTAGCAACGCACAATCACGTGACGGGTGGCGTAGCGTCCGCACCAACCATCTCTTCGTGATCGGCAACGCCGATGCGGAAAACCTGCGACGAGTCGCAGTCTGGCTCGAGTACTTCCACGCCGCCTTCGCTCGCTTCGTCTCGCACAATGTAATCGACTCGTCCGTACCAACAACAGTCATCGTCTTTCGCGATGATGCATCGTTTACGCCGTTCAAACCGGTCTACCACGGACGACCGGCAAGTATCTCCGGCTTCTTCCTGCCCGGCGACGACGTCAACTACATCGCGCTCTCGCTCGATCCGCGCGGGGATCCTTACGCCACTGCGTTTCACGAGTACGTTCACTTGCACGTCAAAGACAACGTGCCCGGCGCGCCACTCTGGCTTAACGAAGGACTCGCCGAGCTGAAGCGCGCGATCAGTTGGCATCGTTGATTGCCGTTGGACAGGCAATCAACTCATTGCAGAAAGGGGATCTTGATTCCGCCCGTGTGCAGATACAAAGATTACCCGCAGGCAAGGATCGAAGTTTCCTGTCGTTTGCAATGGCTAAGCGAATAGTGGAAAAAGGCGACGTGCAGGGCGGAAGAATCGCCATAAATAGCGGTCTCGCCGACGCACGCCGCACTGATGGATCCGTCAAGGCTTCGCTTCTATTGATGGGTAGCGAGCTCACTTGCGGGATCGACTTTCCGGCCGGACTGAGCATTCTTTCGGAAGCGCTGAATGTAATTAATGGTTTTGACTCGAATCTTGATGAACCGCTTCGGTTTGATCGGTTTGTCAGAGTGAGACTAGGGTCGCAGTCAGCGACTTTTTCGACCGATGTTAGCGGGTTCAAATTGGGCTCAGTCCGAGGAGCGTTCAAAGCGCCGATTTCCCGAGACCCAAATGGAGTACTCACTTTGATACTGCACTTGAAGAATGAGTACATGCGAAGCTCAGCCCTTCTTGCCTTTATGTCTGAATTGACTTCTTGAAGGGGAGTCAGAGTTTGTACAGCAAATATCTCCATCGCGTGTTGAATATCGGGATCGTTGTTGCTTGTGTTTTTCTCGTGACAAGCTTGGCCCAGCGTTATTACATAAAACGTTCCTCAGGTCGGACGATTTCAGTGCCAGGCGTCGAGTTTTCTCGCAGTAATAAAACTCTGCTGCTGTTTCTGCAGCAGGACTGTGGCGCTTGCGTTGAGAGCATGCCTTTTTATCGACAGCTCGTTGACACTTTTCAGGATTCGAAAAATGTAAGGCTGGTGCTGATTACACCTTATCAACCCGAGTTCGCGAACCAGTTTTTCGAGAAGGAAGGACTACGATTCGAGACAGTGCTTCAGGCCAAAAGAGGCGAGCTGGGAGTAAAGTTAAGTCCTACCCTGATTTTGGCAGACGCCACAGGAACCGTACACGGCTCGTGGATCGGACAGTTGTCTCCACAACAAGAAATTGAGATTCGGACCATGCTGGCAAACTAAAATGCCTCTCGACTAAAGGATCTTTCATCGTTATGCGAAAAGTAATGAAAAGTGAGAAGGAACGACTAATGTTCAAACTCCTGCTGCTGGTTAGCCTGGGTCTTACGACTCTCGCAACTGCGCTGCCTACGTCGCCACGCCAGCAACCGCGGATTCAGTGCGTGCCTGAGCTGACAGCCCGCACGATCGCGGAAGAGACAAGCTTGCCCGATTACCCGGAGGAGAGCGAGCCAGGTAGCTCTCAAGGTGTAGTTTTTGCGGCAGTCCTTTTCGGTACTGATGGGAAGTTGAGCAAGATCAAATTCTATGAAACGCCAGGCCCTCTGGCCTCGGAGGCCGTAAAAAAGGCACTTGAAAAATGGAAACTCAAGGAGCTGTTTGGTGGCGGTGGAGAACCAACCATGACGCGGACAGCCCTGCGCTTTCACTTCGTCTTTGCGGACGGCAAAGGTCATGTTGAAGTGGCCACCGAACAACAGCAAACTGAATTTGGTGGCGAGTGGGGCAAGAAAGTCTGTCGAGCTTCTCTTGACGATTGAAAACAGCGTGGACTAGCAATTAGCGGCGGCTTCGAACGACTTACTCCCGATACAAACTATCAAACCTCATGCTCGATGGCGTGAAGCGCAGGTCAACAGTTCCCGTTGGACCATTGCGCTGCTTCGAGATGATCAGCTCGGCGATATTTTTTCGATCCTCCGGCATCGCTTCGCGTTCTTCCGCTGTTTTGTATTGCTCTTCGCGGAAGATGAACGCGACCACGTCCGCATCCTGTTCCAACGCGCCTGATTCACGCAGGTCTGCAAGTTGCGGCCGGTGATCCGATCGCGATTCAGGAGCGCGTGAAAGCTGCGACAGCGCCACGAGAGGCACATTCATCTCTTTCGCAAGCCCCTTCAACTCGCGCGAGATCTGCGACACTTCCTGCTGCCGCGATTCAGGACGCTTCGAAGAGCCACTCATCAACTGCAAGTAGTCGACAATGATCAGATCGAGCTTTTTCTGTTCCGCCGCGAGTCGTCGCGCCTTCGCACGCATCTCCAGGACGCTCAGTCCCGGTGTGTCGTCGAGAAAGATCTTCGTGTCAGCGAGTACGCCGAGTGACTTCGCGATCTGGGCCCACTCGAGTCGTGAAAGAAATCCATTGCGGAAACGCTGAGCATCGATGTTGCCCTGCGCACAAAGCATGCGCATGACCAGCGACTCTTTCGACATTTCGAGTGAAAACACACCGACGCACGCGCCCGAGAGAATCGCTGCATTCTCAGCCAGCATCAACGCGAAGCTCGTCTTTCCCATCGATGGTCGCGCGGCGAGAATGATCAGGTCGGAGTTCTGAAGTCCCGACGTCATCTTGTCGAGATCAGCAAAGCCGGTCGTGAGTCCGGTCAGGACAGCCGCTCGGCCTTCCATTTCCTGGATCTTTTCGAGCAGTTGTTCTGCGATTGGTTTCACGTGCATGAAACCTTGTCTGACGCGCTCGTCAGCGAGCTGGAAGATCGCATGCTCGGCGTGATCGAGAATGAGCTCGGGCTCGTCTTCTTCGGCGAGTGCTTCCTGTGTGATCTTGTTGGAAGCTTTGATGAGCTGCCGCAACATCGACTTACCGCGCACGACTTTCGCGTAGTGAGCGATGTTGGTCGAGTGTGGCAGGCCGTAGGTCAGGTTAGTGATAAAACTGATCCCGCCGACTGCTTCGAGCGCGTTCTCTTTTTTGAGCTCTTCGCCGATGAGAATCGGATTGATCTCCGCGCCACGCTCGAAGAGCTGGATCATCGCGAGGAAGATGCGCCGGTGTGAAGGCACGTAGAAATCTTCCGGCCGGAGCTGTTCGATTGCCTGGCTGATCAAGCCGTTATCAAGCAGGACCGCGCCAAGAATGGCTCGTTCTGCTTCGGCACTGTTTGGTAAAGCCCGCTCGAAGGGCTGTTCGCGAATAGGGTCTGGAGTGGCCATAAGAAGACGCTGCAGTTTGTATTAAACATGCAGCGTCTATAATGTGCAAAAAATTTTCGGTTTTAAATCCCTAATCGATCCGCGTTAATCCGCGGCTGATTCTTCCTCGTCAGATTGCGCCTGTTTCGCCAATTCGGCTTCCTGATCAGGCGTCAGGTGACCAGCAATTACTTCGCCTTCCGGCGCCACTCTGACCTTCAGATCGATCGTGACTTCACGGTGCAATCTCACCGGGACACTGTATTCACCAACACGCTTCAAAGGCTCGCGCAGGTGAATGCGATGCCGTTCGATCTCGTAGCCTCGCTCTCTCAGGGCCTCAGCCACGTCCATCGAAGTGACCGATCCGTAAAGCGCACCCTGCTCGCCGGCTTTGCGCCTGAACTCGAGCTCGAGCGTGCTCATCTGCTGCGACTGTGCGTCAGCGCTCGCGCGCTCCTTCGCTTCCTTCTTCAACAGCGCCGCGCGCTCAGAGTCGATTCCCTTGACGTTGCCGGCAGTCGCTTCAACGGCGAGGTTGCGAGGCAGAAGGTAGTTGCGAGCGTAGCCCGCTCTAACTCTGACAATCTCACCACGCGCGCCGAGATCGTCAACGTCTTCGCGCAAAAGTACTTTCGTGTGTGCCATCTCGTTCTCCCTTTAGTCGGTCGTGTACGGAAGCAGCGCGATGTTTCGCGCGCGCTTGATCGCTTCCGCCAGCATGCGCTGGTGCGTTGCACAGGTGCCGGAGATGCGTCGCGGCAGGATCTTCCCGCGTTCCGGCAGGTAGTTCTGCAACAGCTTCACGTCCTTGAAATCGATAAGGTCTACTTTGTCGATACAGAATCGACAAACGCGCCGCCGGTGCATACGGCGACCACCGCCGCGGCCGCCGCCCATTGGCCGTCTATCGCCGTCATCGTCACTATCGTAGCCACCACCACCGCCGCGCTGGCGGTCTTCATAATTGCTTGCCATACATTTATCCTCTTAAACTTTCGGGCATCTATTCGCCGGAGGCTATTCGCCGGCAGGTTCGGCAAACTCCATCGCTGGTCCGCGCCGCCGGTGCTCACCAGGCGCGGGGCGCTTCGCAGCTTTACGAGCGCGACGATCCTTCAACTTATCCGCGCGCCTGCGATCTTCATCCACACGCACCGTGATGTAACGCAGCACGCGATCGTTAACGCGCATGCGGCGTTCAAGCTCGGCAATCTCCTTGCCAGAGCCCTCGATCTCGAGCAGCACAAACGTACCGTCTTTGTGGTGCAGGATTTCGTAAGCGAGCTGGCGCTTGCCCATCGTCTCGGCCTTGGTCACCACACCGCCCTGATCGGTAATGATCTGCGAGAAGTTTTCGGTGAGTTTCGGCACTTCATCATCGGCCGTCGGGTCTACTATGAAGACCACTTCGTACTGTCTCTTTGTATCCAACTCAAACCTCCAGTCAAGGTCACACTCTTACTAAGTTCGTTCAATTAAACACGCTCATCGCCCGTAAAACGCCATCCGTGATAATCGTTCGTATCGCCTTTGCACTCTGCGCTAGTGTCTCTTCAACAATCAGCCGCTCACTGCGTGAAAAGTTATCGAGCACGAAACGCTTCGGATCCGAGATCGGATGTTCCGGCTGAATCCCGATCCGCAGGCGGATGAACTCATCCGTTCCGATCGACGCGATGATCGATTTCAAACCGTTGTGCCCACCGGCCGAGCCGCGCTCGCGTATGCGAATCTTGCCGATCGGCAACGCGAGGTCGTCCGAAATCACTACGAGCTGCCCAATAGACTCAGTCGGCGACTCGCTTTCGATCTTCCGGAGCAAACACGCGACCGCGTGTCCACTCAGGTTCATGAAGGTTTGCGGCTTCACTAACCTTGTCCGCGTGCCTTCAATCTCGCCGCGACCAACGAGCGAGCTGCACTCGCGGCTATTAACGCTGATGCCCTCGTCGTGGGCCAACTTGTCAATCAACATAAACCCGAGATTGTGTCGCGTCGACTCGTAATCTTTCCCGGGATTTCCTAGACCGACGATAAGCTTCACAGGATTTACAAGATTTTTCAGGATTTACAGGATCAATCATGTGAATCATGAATAATCTTGTAAATCCTGTACAACAACTGTCTACGACTGTTCGCCCTCTTCATCTTCCTTCTTGCCCTTACCAATCACTTCGGGCTCGGCAGGCTCTTCACCTTCAGCAGGTGTTGCCGCAACCTCTTCCTTCACGATGCCGACAGTCGCAATCACGATCTCGCCATCGGTCAGGATTTCGACTCCCTCAGCAACCTTGATATCCGAAACGTGCAACGTGTCATGAACGTCGAGATTGGTCACATCAACTTCGAGCGTGTCAGGAATCTCACGCGGCTCACAACGAATATCGATCTCGCGAATGATCTGTTCCAGCACGCCCTGCTTCTCACGAACGCCCAAGGGCTCACCGGTCAGGTGCAGCCGCACCGTCACTTCGATCTTCTGACCCTTAACGAGTCTCGTTAGATCGGCATGGATCAAACGACCCTTAACCGGATCGATCTGCCGGTCGTGAAACATCACTTCACTCGCGCCGATGCCCTCGACGTCAATCGTGAAGATCGTATTTCGCCCGGAATCAGAACGAAGGATTGCAGCGAGTTCAGCAAGCGGAGCGACGGCGGCGACTGTTTCGGCACCACCGCCATAAACCGTAACGGGCACCAGGCCCTCACGCCGCGCGCGCCGCGCGTCGTTCTTGCCGCGACCTTCACGAACCCTCGCCTGCACCTTGTAATCTTTTTTCTCCGCCATGATTTTCTCCCTACACAAACTTTCAGCGACCCGGGCCCCCGATATCATTTGGGGTCCAGGTCGCTGATGGTCTTCGTTTAAGCCATCAGGTGTTTGCCCTTCGTCTAAACGAAGAGCGAGGAAACTGAAGTCTCCTCGTGGATCGACTTGATCGCTTTCGCCAGAAGCGGCGCGATACTTA
>Ga0126311_10000179_pt1 | contig 31618 bp, 31 predicted proteins | sample Plot61_FD_92539 | JGI IMG/M metagenome (GOLD analysis project Ga0126311, IMG submission 92539) | Serpentine soil microbial communities from UC McLaughlin Reserve, CA, USA - Plot61 | ecosystem: Environmental > Terrestrial > Soil > Grasslands | place: USA: UC McLaughlin Reserve, Lake County... | reverse complement strand
GCGGAATGCCGACGACCGTCGCGTCGCCCTCGAACCGGCTGCCGGCCTGCAGATACACGTGGCCGACCTGGAGCCGGTACGAGGCCTCGCGCACGTTCGCGAGGCTCGACACCACCTGCATGACGTCCTCGCGGGCGGCGGGGGAGAAGGTCGCCAGGATGTCCGGCAGCTCCGCCCTCGCAGCCGTGCGGTCGAAGCCGGTCGCGAGGCCGTAGGCAACCGTCACCGACGCGCCGAGCATCGCTCCGGCGGCGGCGATCCCCCCGGCCGCGAGCAGCACGCGGCCGCGACGGACGCGCAGCCGCGCGAGCGAGTACAGGAGGATCGCCCTCACCGCAGGCGCCCGCCGTCGAGCCGCAGCACGCGGTCGGCCCTCCGCGTCGCCTCACGCTCGTGCGTGACGAGGAGCACCGCCCGTCCCTCGTCCGCGATCGCCCGCAGCAGCGAGAGCACGATCGCGCCGGATTCCTCGTCGAGATTGCCCGTCGGTTCGTCCGCGAGCACGAGCTCGGGGTCGTTCACGAGCGCGCGCGCGATCGCCAGTCGCTGCTGCTCGCCGCCCGACAGCACCACCGGCAGGCGCTCTGCCGCGTCGCCGAGGCCCAGCTGCGTGACGAGCTCCTCACCACGCGCGAGCGAGCGCCCACGCCCGTCGAGTCGCGCCGGCAGCAGTACGTTCTCGAGGCCCGTCAGCTCAGGCAGCAGGTGGAAGGACTGGAAGACGAACCCGATGCGGTCACGGCGCAGCGGCGCGAGCACGCGTTCGGGTGCGCCGTCGAGCCGCACCCCGCCGACTTCGACGAGCCCGCGGTCCGCGTGATCGAGGCCGCCGACGACGTTCAACAGCGTCGACTTCCCCGACCCGGAGCGGCCGGTGACGGCGACGAGCTCGCCCGCGGCCAGGTCGAGATCGACCCCGTCGAGCACGCGCAACGCGGCCCGCCCGGCGCCGTGGATCTTGACCACCTCCCGCAGCCGCACGACGCCCATCGCGTCAGAGTGCCTATGTCGGCCGGCGCCAGTAGGATCGAGCTGCGGGGTCATACGACGGGAGGAGCCCAGCCATGGACGTGATCGCAGGGATCGACGCCGCTCGGGAGCGCTGGAACGTGCTCGAGCATCCGTTCTACACACGGTGGGAGCAGGGCGAGCTGACGCGCGAGGAGCTGACGCGCTACGCCGGCGAGTACCGGCACGCGGTCGTGGCCCTCGCTCGCGCCGCGCGCACCGCGCAGCTGCACGCCGACGAGGAAGCGCAGCACATCGCGCTCTGGGACGACTTCGCCTCCGCGCTCGGCACGGAGCAGGCCGAGCCGCTCCCGCAGACCCGGTGCTGCGCGACCGCGTGGGCCGCTGCCGCCGACGAGGCCGGCGCCGCCGCGATCCTCTACGCAATCGAGTCCGGTCAGCCGGCGATCTCCCGGACGAAGCTGCGCGGCCTGGTCGAGCATTACGGCTTCTCGGACGATTCGCCGGCAGTCGAGTATTTCGCCGTCCACGGCGAGCGCGACCACGAGCACGCCGCCGAGGCGCGCGCGGCGCTCGCGGACGCCGAGGACCCGCAACTCGTCCGCGTGGCCGAGGCGGCGCTGGCCGCGAACTGGGCACTGCTCGACGGAGTCGCCGCGTAGAATGGCGGCCGTGCTTCCCGTTCACGGCAGGGGGCCGGACTCGGAGAGCCGGCGCTAAACGGGGGGCTGCTGCTCCAGGATCTGGCGCGCCCGCTCGAGGTTCTCCTCGTGCACGAGGATCTCGCGTGGGCCGGCGCCGCTCGACGAGGCGTCGGCGAGGCCGACGGCGAAGTTCGTCTTCTGCGCGATCGACGGGATGCCCTCCGTCCGCAACAGCGCGAGGATGATCTCCGCCTCCGGCTCCGACCCGACGACCTGGACGACCGCCAGCTCGCTCATGGCCCGAGCCGGAACGGCGGGTAGTCGTCGGTGACGAGCGCGAAGGCGTAGGCGGTGACGCGGTTGCCCCACCGCATCACGCCGACCACGAACTCAAACAGGCCGCGGGGATACCGCCCGGTGAAGAGGATCGCGAACCACGCGAAGATCGCCGAGACGATCGCCGCGAGCAACAGGAAGAAGAGCACGATGTAGTGCGGGATCGCGAGCAGCCACTTGACGAGCGGGAGCCACCGGTTCAGGTCGCGCGGCACGTCGGGGTACGGGAACTCGAGCCGGACCGCCTGCTGCTCGTCGGTCGACGGGTAGCGGTCGTCGAGCAGGGCGAGGTAGGCGACGACGCGATTCTCGAAGCGCAGCAACTCCCGGTTCCAGTCGAACCACCAGCGCGGGTACTTCCCGCGGAAGAGGATCAGCAGCAGGGGCGGGAGGAAGAGGACGCCCGCGGTCGTGGCGCCCCAGTGCCACTGGTCGGTGCCCCAGTTGGTGCCCTGGTCGCCCACCGACGCGAGGACGATCGCAATCGGGATCACCATGAAGATCCGGAACGCAGTCGTCAGCCTGTTGAGGTCGCGGTCCGGGTACTCCACCTCGAACTGCACCGGGTAGGACGTGCCAGCTTCCATCGGAACCTCCTGTCTAGAGCCTGCCGGCCTCGATTATCCGCTCCAGGAACCGCTGCGTCCGCTCCTGCCGCGGGCGGGCGAAGATCTCCTCCGGCGCGCCCTCCTCGAGGATCAGGCCACCGTCGAGGAAGCAGACCCGGCTCGCGATGTCCCGCGCGAACCCCATCTCGTGGGTCGCGATCAGCATCGTCATCCCGCCCTGAGCGAGCTCGCGGATCACGTTCAGCACCTCCGCCACGAGCTCGGGATCGAGCGCGCTCGTGACCTCGTCCAGCAGCATCAGCTCCGGACGCATCGCGAGGGCGCGGACGATCGCGACCCGCTGCTGCTGCCCGCCGGAGAGCCGGTCCGGGTAGTCGTCGCGGCGGTCTGCGAGGCCGAAGCGGCCGAGCAGCTCGAGCGCCCGACCCTCGGCCTCTTCGCGGGAGAGGCCGAGCACGTCGCGCGGCGCGAGCGTGACGTTCCGCAGCACCGTCATGTGCGGGAAGAGGTTGAAGGCCTGGAAGACGATCCCGATCCGGCGCCGCACCGCGTTCACGTCCACACCTCGGGCCGTGATCTCCTCGCCGCCGAGGAAGACCCGGCCGCGGTCGAGCCGCTCCAGCAGGTTCACGCAGCGCAGCAGCGTCGACTTGCCGGAGCCGGAGGCGCCGATCAGGCACACGACCTCGTGCTCGGCGACCTCCAGATCGATCCCGCGCAGCACCTCGTTCTCACCGAACGACTTGTGGACGTTCTGCAGGCGCACGGCGCTCACGCGAGGCGGCCCGTGGCCTGGCGCCGCCTGCGGTCGCGCGCGACGAGCCAGTCCGTCAGCCGCGCAAGCGGAATCGTGATCGCGACGAAGAGCACCGCCGCGGCGAGGTAGGCGCCGTAGGTGAAGGTCGCGTTCGTGTCGATCTGGGACTGGTTGAACGCCTCGATCACGCCGAGCGTGCCGACGAGCGCCGTGTCCTTCTGAAGCCCGATGAAGTCGTTCAGGAGTGGCGGGATCACCCGGCGGATCGCCTGCGGCAGGATCACACGCCGCAGTGCCTGGAACCGCGAGAGGCCGAGCGACCGCGCGGCCGCCTCCTGGCTCGGGTGCACCGACTCGATGCCCGCGCGGTAGACCTCGGCGACATAGCCGCTGTAGACCAGGATCAGCCCGACCCCGGCCCAGAAGACACGCGACCGCGGCACGCCCGTCAGCTGCAGCGCGGGAGCGCCGAAGCCGAGCAGCGCGATCACGAGGATCGTCGGGATTCCGCGCGCGAGGTCGGAGTAGACGACGGCCAGCGCCCGCAACGGGAAGAAGACCGGCCCAGGCAGGCTCCGCAGCACGGCGATCACCAGCGCGAGCACGAGGATGAACACCTCGCAGACGAGGAAGATCTTCACGTTCAGCACGAACGCGCGGGCGATGTCGGGGAACGAGCCCGAGATGTCACCCCAGTCGAAGAACGCCCGCCGGACCTCGGGCCAGCCCGCCGACTGCGTGACCGCCACGATCACGACGGTCAGGAAGACCGCCGTGCTCAGCAGCGCGATCGCGACCCCTTTTGCGCCCTCGCCCTCGAGTCGGAGGCCCGACAGCAGGCGCGAGCGCCGCTCGGCTACTTCAGGGTCGGCGCGCCGGTCGCCTTCGCTAGCCACTGCTGCTGGAGCTGCTTCAGCGTGCCGTCGCTACGGAGCGTCGAGAGCGCGTCGTTCACGCACTCGACGAGCGAGTTCCCCTTCTCGAAGACCACACCGAAGTGCTCGCCGCCAGGCTTCGTCGGGAACTGCCCGAGCACCGTCGAGTTCGGGACCTGCACCGCCGTGACGTAGAACGCCGTCGGCAGGTCGACGACGAGCCCGTCGATCTGCTTGTTCTTCAGTGCCTGCACGGCGCCGGCGTTCGAGGGGAAGACCGAGGGTTGCTTCGAGGGCTCGATCTCGTCCTTGATGAACTGGTAGCTGGTCGTGCCGAGCTGCGCTCCCAGCTCGTACGGCTTGAGCGCCGCGACCGACTTCGCGGAAGCGATCGGTGTCCCCTTGTTCACGACCACCGACTGGTTGACGTCGTAGTAGGAGTCGCTGAAGTCGACGACCTTGGCGCGCTCCTTCGAGAACGAGATCTGGTTGATGTCGAAGTCGAACGACTTCGGGCCGGGGGCGAAGGAGTTGTTGAACGGGACGTGCTTCCACGTCACGTCTCCCTTCGCGAAGCCGAGCTGCTTGGCCACGGCGTAGGCGACGGCGCTCTCGTAGCCCTCGCCGCTGCGCGGGTCGCTCACCTGCCAGGGCTTGTGCGGGGTGCCGCCGAACCAGGGTGGGAACGCCGGATTGTCGGTGCCGATCGTGAGCTTCCCTGCCGAGACGAGGTTCAGGTCGCTCTTCGAGCAGCCGCTCGAGGCCGCCGTGGTGCCGGCGCCGCTCTTCTTCGTCGAGCCGCAGCCGGCGGCGACGAGGGCAAGCGCCGCAACGACCGCCGCCGCTACCCACAGGGAGATGCGCCTCCGCCCGCTCACCGCGCTTGAGGCTAACACGGCGCGTCGCCGTGCCAGCGGCAGCCGCGCAGCGAATCTCGCACGCAGGCGTTACAGATCGATCATCCAACCGAGGTAGACGATGCACATGAGGCAGCGGTCGACACCGGCCAGGGCGGCGATCGTCGCGGCGCTCGCCTGCGTTGGCCTGCTCGTCGTCGCGCTCGACGGCTCGGCCGCACGCACCGCGCCGGTATGGCAGAGGGTCGTCGCCGGCCAGATCGAGCGGTTTTCGTTGAGCGGCGCCCGGATCGCCTACGACGTCCACGCTCAGGCGGCGTCGCCTTGCAACAGGGTGCTGGTGTGGAGCCCGCTCCGGGGCTCGGCGGCGCGCATCAGCGGCCGCCAGACGTGCAACGCGGACTCGACGAGCACGGGCGCCGGCGTTCGCGAGCTCGCGCTGGCGGGCGGACGAATCGCGTGGATCGTCAACGAGGGCGGCAACAGCGAGAGCAGCGACCACCTCTACGTCTCGGCGGTGGCGCGGCCGCACGAGCGGCTCGTCGCTGCCGCCTTCCGCAGCGGCGACGTCAGCGGCGTGCTGACCGGTAACTGGCTGGGCGGCCTCGTCGGCGCGAACGGGTTCCTCGCGGTCGACCACTGGGCGACGAACGCGGGCGGCGAGGTTACGACGGTGCGCCTCCGGCGCGTCGGAACACGGCTCGCCGACCTCGCGCAGGGGCCGGGCACGATGCTGGCCAAGTCGACCGATGGGAAGCAGGTCGCCGTGCTCCGCAGCGACGGGGTAGTCGGCCTTTACTCCAGCCACGGCGCGCTCCTACGAACCGTGTCCCCGCACCTGCCGACAAGCGTCGCCGTCCGCGGCGACTTCCTCGGCGTCCTGACCGACGACGACACGCTCGTGGTCTACAACTCGCACTCCGGCCGCCGCGTGCGCACGTGGCGCGCAGCGCACAAGGCGAGCTCGCTCGACATCAGCAACGGCATCGCCACCTATGCGGCCCCGTTGCCGGGCGGCGGCTACTCGCGGGCCGTGCACGTTCGGTGGCTGAAGAGCGGCCGCGACCGTGTGCTGCTGACGACGCCACCGGCGCTGATCGGCGTCCAGCTCGAGCCGGCCGGCCTCGGCTACGCCTTCGACCGCATCGCGCCGAAGCGTCCGAGCACGCTCGGGTTCGTCCCGATGAGCCAGATCGTGCGCGCGTTGCGCGCCCGCTAGCCGCCGCGCGTCAAGCCGCGACGGTCGTGAACTGCGGGATCACGTGGCTGCCGTAGGCCGCCAGCGTCTCGTCGGCCCGCTCGGTCATCAGGTAGATGTCGAACTGGTCGACGCCGATGCCTTCGAGCTCGCGCAGCTTCTCCGTGATCTCCTCGGTTTTGCCGAGGACGCAGAAGCGGTCGCAGATCTCGTCCGTCACGAACTCGCCATGCGCCGCGCCGACGCGGCTGTGGTCCTTGTAGTCGTAGAACTTGCGCGCCTTGACGAAGTCCGTCAGCGCCGACGGGATCTCGTCGGAGTTCTCGCCGTAGCGCTCGATCAGGTCCATCACGTGGTTCGAGACCATCGCGGGGAACCAGCGCACCTGGTCGCGCGCCTCGGCGAGGTCGTCCGTCACGTGGCTAGGGGCGCAGACGATGCACTGGAGGCCGTCGGGGTCGCGCCCGGCTTCCTCGGCGGCCCTGCGCGCGGTTCCCATGATCCACTGGATGATCTGCGCGTCGGCGAGCTGGATGATCACGCCGTCGCCGACGCGCCCCGCGACGCCGAGCGCCCGCGGCCCGTAGCCGGCGACATGCATCGGGATCGGCGGCAGCTCCTTGCGCACCCAGGCGAGCTCGAGCTCCTTCTCGTTCCAGTCGACCTGCCGGCCGTTCATCAGGTCCTTGATCATCACAAGCCGCCGCTCGAACTCGTCCACCTTGACCGGCTTGAGACCGACGACGCGCCGCGAAGAGTCGCCGCGGCCGATGCCCATCACGGCACGGCCGTCGGAGACGTCGTGCAGCGTCGCGTACCAGCTCGCGGTGATCGTCGGGTCGCGGATCCCGGGGTTCGTCACGCAGTGTCCGAGCTTGATCTTCTCCGTCTGCGTCGCCGCAATCGGAAGGAGCGCGTAGCTCTCCTGCCAGAGGATGTGCGAGTCGTACGTCCAGCCGTACTCGAAGCCACTCTGCTCGCCGTTCTGGAGCACCTCGACGAGGCGCGTGTAGGGCGGATCCGGCAGGGCGGTCACTCCGAAGCTCAGCATCTGCTCCTCCTCCCGGTCGCTGGCAGGGGATGAGCATATCGCCGCCCCGCCTCATGAAGGCGGCCGGCGAAGGACGGAGAGCTTCGACGGGCGTACCGCCACGAACGCCGCGGCCCACGCGGCCGCTATGGCGACGAAGCCGGCCCGCCCCTTCCCCGGGAGCGCGAAGGTGAGGCCGACGAGCGGCGTCCCGACCAGGATCACGAAGGTCGCGCAGCTGTTGACGAAGCCGATTACGGCCGCCGGGCGGTCGCGGCGGATCAGCTGGGCTCCGGCGAACGCGGGGGCGAAGGGAACGCCGGCAGCCAGACCGAGCAGTGCGGCGCCGACGACGCGGGCCGCAAGCGGGAGATCGAGCAGGAAGAGGATCGTCCCGCCCGTCGCCGCAAGCATGCTCGCGCCCACGAGCCGCGCCGCCGTCTCCGGGAAGCGCCCCACGACCCAACCGCCGAGCGGCCGCGTGACGAGCCCGGCGAGCAGCGTCAGTGCGGCGACTGCGCCCGCCAGTCGCCGACCGTAGCCGTCGTGCTGGAGCAGGGACACGGCCCAGGTGCCGGCGATGACGCTGAGCCCGAAGGAGGCCGCGTGGGCGACGGCGAGCGGGTAGAGCCGCCGGTCGCGCACGATGTCCGCCACACCGGCCCCGCCCGGCGAAACGCTGCCATCTCGAGCGTGATCACGCGGCGCGAAGGGCATGCAGACGAGTACCGCACACGCGAACACGAGGGCGGTCACGTATGGAGCCCGCCAGTCGAGCGCGGGCGTGGCGAGCGGGACGATCGCGAGCGCAAGTCCCGCGCCGCCGATACCTGAAGCGCCGTAGAGCCCCTGGGCACCGGGCGTGCCCACCGTCGCGCGGACGTAGTCGCTGCCGGCGACGAAGCCGATCCCGGTCCCGACACCCGTGACGAGGCGCGCCAGGATGCCGAGGGCGAAGGACGGCGCGACGAGCGCGATCACGTTGCCGAGGGCGGCCGCGCCGAGCGCCACCATCCCCAGCTTCCTCGCGCCGCGCCGGTCGACGAACCTGCCGCCGGGAATCTGCAGTGCGAGATGGGTCACGAAGAGGGCCGTCGCCAGGAAGCCGATCGCTCCCAGCCGAACGCCGTACGCCTGCGCGACGACGTCAGCCGCCGGCCCGACGTTCGCGAGGTTGTAGCCGACCCCGGCGCCAAGGGCGACACCGGCGCCGAGTGCCGCCGACCTCACATGCAGGTCCAGCCGCCGTCGACGGCGAGGTTGATGCCGTTGATGGCTTGGTTCTCGAGCAGGAAGCGCGAGGCGCCAACGACTTCCGCCATCGTGACGAGGCGCCCGATCGGCGTTCGGTCGACGAGCGCTTGCATCCTCTCCGAAGGCATGTCGCGCCACTGCGGGCTGTCGCCGACGATGGCCGGGTGCATCGCGTTCACGCGGATCGGCGCCAACTCGACGACGAGCGTCCGCACGAGGCCTGTGATGCCGCCGTTCACCGTCGTCACCGTCGTCGAGCCGGGGTACGGCCGTTCCCGCGCCAGGCCTCCGAAGATGAGGATGGACGACTCCGGCCCCAGCCGCGACACCAGTGCGTGGATGACCTCCGTGTAGCCGACGAGCTTCAACGTGACCAGCCGCAGCGCTCCTGCGATGTCGTACTGCTGCACGGTGTTCGTGTCGCGCTCGATGGCGGCGAGCACGAGGTGGTGGACCTCGCCGACGTCCGCGAGTCGCTCCGCGATCGTCTGTGGCTCGGCCAGGTCGAAGCCGACACCGCGCGTGTTCCCCGCGATCTCCTTTGCCGCGGCCTCCGCGCGCCGGCCGTCGCGACCCGTCACGACGACGTCGCGCCCCTCGTCGGCGTACGCCTGAGCGAGCTCGCGGCCGAGCCCCTGCGTGCCCCCGACGATGACGACGTTCCCAGTGCTCATTGGCTTTCTCCTTCGCGCTGCGGCCGTGCGAGGCTCGGCCCGCGGAGGGCCGAGCCTCCTTGTCGTCTCAGACGGCCGCCGCAGGCGCCGCCGCCCATTCGGGCAGCAGCTCGCCCTCCGACAGGATGTGGTTCCTCGACTCGTCGAGCTTCGCGAAGACGTCGTCGAGATTCGCCCCGACCAGCTCGCCGTTGCGCTTGACGGCGCGGCCGGCCACGAAGACCGAATCGACGTTCGACGTGTCGGAGAAGACCACGACCGTGCCGATCGGGTCGACCATCGGCGCGGTGTTGATCGCGTTCGTCTTCAGCAGGACGATGTCCGCCTGCTTGCCCGGAGCGACCGAGCCGACCCTGTCCTCCAGCCCGATCGACCGCGCTCCGTCGATCGTCGCGAACTCGAGCACGTCCTTGTGCGTGAGCGTCGGCGCGAACGCGACGTCCGGCGTGTCGGTGAACTCCAGGATGCGGTCGTAGGCAAGCGCCGTGCGCATCTGCGTGAACATCTCGCCCGGGACGCTGGAGACGACGTCGACGCTGAGCGACGGACGGACGCCGCGGGCGAGCATCTTCCCCGTCGGCGGCGGGCCGTGCCCCATCAGCATCTCGACGTACGGCGCGATCGAGGCCTTGCCACCGGTCTCCGCGATCCAGTCGAGCTCCTCGTCCGTCAGGTCGGTCATGTGGATGTAGCAGACGTCGGGACCCATGAGCCCGAGGTCGTGCATGTCCTTCACGGGCGTGTAATGCAGGTTGTGGAGCCGCATGCCGACGTGCACGCTGATCAGGATCCCGAGCTCGCGCGCGAGCGCCCAGTCGTGCTTCGCCACGTCGGCATTCACGTTGCCGGGCTGGCGCGCGGCCATCGCAAGGGTGAGCAGGCCGTCGTCCGACGAGAAGTACGTCTCGCGGATCCGCCGGATGTCCTCGGGGTGGTTCAACTCGCTCAGCATCCACCACTCGCCGCCCGTGGGCATGCCGTGGGCGTAGACGGCGCGGATGCCGGCGTCCTTCAGGCCCTGGATGGCCGCGTCCGAGTGATCAGGCGTGTTGCTGATATGGGACCAGTCGAGCAGCGTCGTGACGCCGGCGTTCAGCGCCTCGAGCGCGCCCGCGTAGTCGCCGATGTACACGTCCTCCGGCCGGTAGTGCCCGCCGACGCTGCCGAGCATGACGGCGAAGTAGTGGTCGAGCGTGCAGCTCGGGAGGACGCCGCGGACAGGCGTCTGCCAAGTGTGTCGATGGGTGTCGACGAAGCCGGGCATCACGATCATGCCCGTTGCGTCGACCTCCTCCGCGTCGGACACCGCAAGGTCTCGGCCGACGTCCACGATGACGCCGTCTTCCACCAGGACGTCCCCGCTCGGGATCTCGCCGAGGCCGGAATCCATCGAGACGATGAAGCCGTTACGGATCAAAAGGCGTTGCGAGCTCATACCGCTCTTCTCCTTGAGTCGCGAGACACGGACTGCGCGGTCTGACGCCAACGCATGTGCAGCGAGCATAAACGCGGGTCACGCGAGCAGTCAACGATCGCCGGAAGGCGTTAAGCAGCAGTGAACGCACTTGACGCATTCGGGTCATTCCGTCCGGTGATGGTTGACACTTTCGATCGCACATGAGCAGAATGGGCGCCTGTCGGTTCAGCTGCAGAGGAGCAGGTGAACGCGCACGGTGCGACCGGGGGCGCCGTGCCGCACGAGGGGCGCCTCTTGAGGTCCCTGCTTGTGGACGCGCTCGTCGGCGCGCGGTTCTTCCCGATCTGGATCGCAACCGGCGTCCTGATGCTGGTCGCGGCGATCATCGCGCCGGCCGCGCTGCAGAGCACGTCGTGGGCCTTCGTCCTCCCCTACATGACCGTGCTCGCAATCGCGGCGCTCGGCCAGATGCTCGTCGTCATGCAGGCCGGCATCGACCTCTCGACTCCGGGGGTGATGTTCCTGGGCGGTTACCTGATCGTCGGGGTCGGCAACCACTCGAACGGCCGCCTGGGCATCGCGATCCTCGCCTGTCTCGGCGTGGGCGTGCTCGTCGGCCTGATCAACGGGATCCTCGTCGGGATCCTCCAGCTCAACCCGCTGATCGTCACGCTCGCGGTCGGGGAGATCGTCGTGGCGGAAGGCCTGAGGTACGCGAACGGCCTTGCGGAGGCCGAGGTGCCTTCCCGGCTCGCCTCGTTCGCGCAGAACCGGCCGTTCACGATCAGCGCGGTCTTCTGGGCAGGCGCGGCGATCACGCTCGCCGTGGCGCTGCTCCTCCGGTACACGGCGCCAGGCCGACGCTTCCAGGCGGTAGGCGCGAATCCGCGCGCCGCCTGGATGGCCGGGATCCACGTCCGCGCTCACGTCGTCTTCGCCTACACGGCCGCCGGCACGCTCTACGCACTCGCGGCAGTGCTCCTCGCGGGGGTTCGCGTCAGCATCGATCCGGCGTTCGGAGCGTCCTACCTACTGGCGCCGATCGCCGCGGTCGTGATCGCCGGGGCGTCACTTTCGGGGGGCCTCGCGAGCGCGATCTCGACGTGGGTGGCGGCCCTCGCGCTGACCCTTTTGAACCAGATGCTGCTCATCCGCGGCCTGTCCGCGGGCATGCAGTTCGTTGTCTTCGGCGCAGCGATCATCGTCGGAATGCTGATCTCCGGAGACAGGATCGCGTCGCTTCTCGGCCGCCTGCTACGACCTCGAGCGTCGCCGACACGCGTCGCCCCAGCGCTCGACCAAGACATGAGCTGACGGAACGAAAGGAGAAGGAAGATGCATGTACCCAAGCTCAGCGAGGGACGGCGATGGCGACTCGGCCTCGGTCTCACGCTGCTCGCGGTGGCGCTCGTCGCCGTCGCGGCCGCCCTCGGCGGCACCAGTAGGACGACATCGGCGGCATCGCCGCAGGCGAGCTCCAAGAGCGGTGCCTACGGCGAGGTCTACAGGGCCAACCCGAAGATCCTCAAGAAGGCGCTCTTCAACGCCAAGCTCCTGCCGCCGAGAGGGATGGCCCGCAACATCGCGCTGGCTGCGTATGGCCGGGCGAGCAAGAAGGTCAACTTCAACCTGGCGCTCAAGTGCTGGAAGAACGACGGCTGCAAGACCGGCACAGGGGGCAAGCTGACCGTCGCCTACGTCGAGCCGTTCGGTGAGAACGTCTTCCGCCACATCTCGAAGATGGAGTTCATCCTCCAGGCGCTGACGTACAAGTCGATCGGGAAGATCATCTACAGGAGCGCCCACTCCGATCTGAACCGCGCTCTCTCGGACTTCCGCGCCATGATCGCGCAGCGCGTCGACGCGATCGTCACGTATCCCGACTTCGCCGACGCCGAGCTGCCGGTGTTCAAGGAAGCAGCGAGGGCTCACATTCCCGTCACGACCTACGCCTGGGGTTACGTGAGCGGCCCGGGCAAGAACTACACGACCGTCGTCGGCGAGAACGTCTGCAAGCTCGGCCGGGCCTACGCGAAGATCATGAACAAGTTCGTGAAGTCCGGCGACATCGCCTTCCTCGGCGGCTTCCCGGGCAACCCGCTGTCGGCGGGCTGGCAAAAGTGCGAGAAGCCGGCGCTGAACAAGCGCATCCACGTCGTGGCGAGCGAGCCCACGAACTGGGACGCCTCGAAGGTCCAGCAGGTCGTCTCGGGCATTCTCGCCGCGCACCCGAACATCAAGGGCTGGAGCTACGAGTACGGCCTCGGCATGGCTCAGGGCGCGTTCGCGGCGTACAGGGCTGCGGGCAAGCCGTTCAACGCGGTCCTGACCCTGAGGACGGACGATGTCGGCATGGGCTGCGCGGCGAAGAGGCTGCACAACCCGAAGCTCAAGGTCTACTACTACACGGCCGGCAACTCGCAGATCCGCGTCGCGCTGACGGCCGCGATGATGAAGCTCAAGGGCGCGAAGATCCCGCCGAAGCTGGTCTTCCCGATCCAGCTGCAGAACGAGGCCAAGCGCACGCAGTGCGTGAAGGGCTACCCCACGGAGGCGTCGGCGACGTCGCTCGTGCCGCTGAAGCTGCTGCACCGGATGTACCCGTAACGAGGAAGTCCAGGAAGTAGGAGATCCTGAGCCAGAAGGACGATGTCGACTCCCGGGCCCGAAAGCCCCGTCGTGCTGTCCCTTCGCGGAGTCTCGAAGGCGTTCGGAGCGGTGCAAGCGCTGCGCGATGTCGAGATCGAGTGCCGCGCAGGCGAGATTCACGCGCTCGTCGGGGAGAACGGGTCCGGGAAGTCGACGTTGCTCGGGATCGCCAGCGGCTTTCTCGCGCCTGACGCGGGCGACGTCGAGATCGGCGGTCGCCGCCGCAAACGCGGATCTCCCGCGGAGGCGCGTCGGCTTGGTCTCGGCATCGCGTACCAGACGTATTCGCATCTGCTCGATCTGTCGGTGGCGGAGAACGTCTATCTCGCCGTCCCGGCAGCCGAACGGCCGGCCTACAGGCGGATGCAGGCCTGGGCAGCCGCAACGCTCGCCGAGTTCGGGCTCGGCGTGCCGGTGAACGTCGCCGTCGGGTCGCTTTCGCTCGCGCAACGGCAGCTTCTGGAGGTCGTCAAGTCACTGCTCGCGAAACCGAAGGTGCTCCTCCTCGACGAGCCTACGACCGCACTCGGGCCGCAGGAAGTCGAACAGCTGATGGCGCTCGTGCTGGAGCGGAGCCGGGCCGAGGTCGGGATCGTGTACGTGAGCCATCGGCTCCCGGAGGTGCTCGGAATCGCCGATCGCATCAGCGTCCTGCGCGACGGCGTCAAGCAGGGGACGTTCGACGCGGCCGGGATGACGGAGGACGCCCTCGTCGCCCACATGATCGGGCGGCCGCTTCAGCTCGCCTTCCCCGACCGCGGCGCCGAGGGGCGCGTTCCGGAGGTGCTGCTCGAGGTTGCCGGCCTTCGCGGCGACCGCTTCGGTCCCGTCGACCTGAAGGTCGAGCGGGGCGAGATCGTCGGGCTTGCGGGCGCCGAGGGGAACGGCCAGGTCCAGTTCCTGCGCGCGCTCGCCGGCGTCGAGCGCCCGACCGGAGTCGCGTCGTGCGACGGCGGCGAGCTGAACACGAAGTCACCGCTGGCCGCGCTGCGCGCGGGAGTCGTCCTCCTGAGCGGCGATCGGATCGCGGAATCGCTGTTCCCCGTCCTGAGCGTCCGCACCAACACCACCATCCAGGTGCTTCGGTCGCTCGGTCGGGTGGGATTCCTGCGACGCCGCCGAGAACGCCGTACGGTCGACGAGATGGGCCGCCGACTGCAGATCCGCATGGCCTCGATCGAGCAGCCTGTTCAGTCGCTGTCCGGCGGGAACCAGCAGAAGGTCTCGCTCACGCGTCCGTTTCTCCGCGGAAACGTCAAGGTCATCCTCGCCGACGAGCCAACCCAGGGTGTGGACGTGGCCGCGCGCTTCGACATCTACGAGGCTCTGCGAGCGAAGGCAAACGACGGTGTGGCGCTGCTCGTCAAGTCGAGCGACCCGCTCGAGCTCGCGGGCCTCTGCGATCGCGTCGTCGTGATGTCGCGCGGGACGATCGTCGACGAGATCTCGGGCGACGAGCTCGGCGAGCGCCGAATCGTCGAGGCGATCGTCGGCAGCCGCGCGCTGAAAGCCGGAGCCGGCGCATGAGGTTCCGCGGCTGGATTCCCCTCGTTTTGCTGGGCGCGCTGATCCTCGCGGTCAGCGGCTACACGGCGGTGCGCCAGGACGCGTTCCTGACGCAGTACAACATCAACAACCTCCTGCTCGCGACGATGCCGCTCGCCCTCGTGGCGATCGGCCAGACGAGCGCGATGCTCGTCGGAGGCTTCGACGTCTCCGTCGCCGCGCTGATCACGATGTGCGTCGTCACGGCGTCCTTCACGCTGAAGCCCGACGAGTCCACCCTGTCGCTGTTCATCGGCTCACTCGCGATCCTCGGAGTCGGCCTGGCAACCGGCATCTTCAACGCCTCGCTGATCCGCCTGCTCCGACTGCCTTCGATCATCGCGACGCTCGGCACGCTCAGCATCCTCACGGGTGCATCGCTGCTACTGCGCGACCATCCGGAGGGCACGATCAACAGCGACGTCATCGACGCGCTGACGACCACGCGCTTCGGCTTCATCCCACTCGCGTTCATCGGGGTCGTCCTGCTCGTCGTCCTCGCCGACCTGTGGCTGTACCGCACGCGCACCGGCATCTCGGTGCGGGCGGTCGGCCTCGACGAGACGTCGTCGCGGCGCCTCGGAATGTCGACCGGCCTGATCGTCTTCGGTGCATTCGTCGTCTGCTCGGTGATGGCGTCGGTCGCCGGCTTCTACTCCGCGGCTCAGGTCCAGATCGGGTCGCCCATCGTCGGCGGCTATGCGCTCACCAGCATCGCCGCGGCCGTCCTCGGCGGCGCGAGCCTCGCGGGTGGACGAGGCTCGTTCGTCGGCACACTGCTGGCGGCGCTCTTCCTCTCGCTGATCGAGAACGTCCTGCCGCTCTTCCAGCAGCCGACCGAGTACGCGCAGATGACGATCGGTCTCCTGATCCTGCTGGCGCTCGTGATCTACCAGGCGCCGGAGCTCGTCGCGCGCCTCCGCTCCGGTTGGCGCGGCGTCGGCCGACTGCAGACGGGCGAGGGCGAAGCTTCGGCCGGCTAGTCCCGGGACGGCGCCTCGGGCTGCGACGGCGTCGCCGCTCGAGGATCGGCTTTCCTGCCGATCACGACCCAAATCGCGTGGACCGGCTCGCCGCCGATCGCCCAGAGACGGTGTGGGGATGTCGAGTCGAAAGCGATCGAGCCGCCCGGCCCGAGCTCGTACTCCTCGAAGCCGACGCGCACGCCCAGCGTGCCACTGCTGACGTAGCCGTACTCCCTGCCGCCGTGCGTCGTCAGCGCATCGTCCGGACACGACGCGGCGCCGACCGGATAGACGACGTAGAGGAACTCGACGTCCCGGTCGTCCTGAGACGTCAGTCGCTCCCAGCGCACGCCCGAGGCAAGGTTCAGCACCGGCCGCGTATCGGGGCGCTCGGCGAGGCCGCTGTCCTCGCGTAGCCGGCGTACGCCGTGATCCCCAGACACCGAGTCGCCGAAGACGTCGCTCATCGTCATGCCGAGCTCCGTGACGAGCGCATAGAGCGTGCTGACGGACGGGTTCACGCGGTCGAGCTCGATCTGCGAGACGAGGCTCGGCGAGACGCCGACGCGCCGGGCGAGCTCTCGCAGGCTGATCCCGAGCCTCTCCCGCTCGGTGCGGAGGCGGTTCCCGACCTTCGACACCTCGACGGCGCGGTCGAGAGGGCCGGAGCTCGCCGCCGGATCGCTCATCGCAGGCGCCGCCGGATCTCGTCGGCGATCCGCTCCGGGCCCGGCAGGAAGGCGTCCTCGAGCGGTGGGCTGTACGGAATCGGCGTGTTCGGCGTGGCGATGCGCCAGGCGTCGTCCAGGTAGCCGAGCGCATGCTCGGTCACCGACGCGAGCACTTCGCCCGCCCAACCGCCGGTGAGCGGCCCCTCCTCGACGACGACGATCCGGCCGGTCTTGCGCACCGACGCGAGAACGGTGTCGACGTCGAAGGGACGGAGCGTCCGCAGGTCGATCACCTCCGCCGACACCCGATCCTGCTCCAGCGCCTCTGCCGCCTCGACGCAGTCGTGGACGCTTTTCAGCGCAGTCACGACGGTTACATCGTCGCCTTCACGCACCACCTTCGCTTCGCCGAGGCCGGCCGACGCGTCGTCGACTTCCCCCTCGAGCGTGTACAGGCGCTTGTGCTCGAAGAAGAGCACCGGGTTGTCGTCGCGGATCGCCGCTTTCAACAGCGCCTTCGCGTCTGCCGGCGTCGACGGGGCGACGATCTTCAGGCCCGGCACGCCCATGAACCACGACGCCGGCATCTGTGAGTGGATCGCGCCGAAACGCCCACCGGCTCCGACTACGGACCGGATCACGATCGGCACGCTCACCTGCTCTTCGGTCAGGAACCAGTACTTCGTGGACTGGTTGACGAGGCTATCCATCGCGAGAGTCAGGAAGTCGCCGAACATGATCTCGACGACCGGCCGAAGCCCTGTCACCGCCGAGCCGAACGCGGCGCCGGCCAGGGCCAATTCGGAGATCGGCGTGTCGAAGACCCGCTCCGGCCCGTACTTCTCGTACAGCCCGGGCGTCGTGGCGAAGACACCCCCGGCGACGGCGACGTCCTCGCCGAACAGGATCACGCGCTCGTCGGCGGCGAGCTCCTCGTCGAGCGCATCACGGATGGCGGTCCGAAAGGGGATCTGCGCCATTACCGGCCTCCGCCGATCAGGACGAGCGGCCGCTCGAGCAGCTCCCGAAGGCGCGAGAGGAAGCGCGCTCCGTCGGTCCCGTAGACGACGCGGTGGTCGCACGTGAGCGTCACGGTCATCAGCTCGCCGCGGAGGCCGCCGACCGCGAGGATCGCAACCTGCGGCGGATCGATGATCGCGGTGAACGACGAGATGCCGAACATGCCGAGGTTGGAAACGGTGAACGTCGCGTCGCGAAGGTCGGCCGGCTGGAGCGAACGACTCCGGGCGGCGTCGGCGAGGCGCCGCGTCTCGGCCGCGATCTCGTCGAGCGGCCGGCGATCGGCGTCGAACACAACGGGGACGAGCAGCGCGTCGTCGGTCGCGACGGCGACGCCGACGTTCACGCGCGCGTAGCACTCGACCTTCCCCTCCACGTACGACGAGTTGAAGCGCGGGAGCTCCCGCAGTGTCCTGGCGGCGGCCATGACGACGAAATCGTTGATGGACGGCACGTCGACGCCTTCCTCGCGCGCGCCCGCCCGCAGCGCCGCGATCAGCGACAGGTCGACGTCGGCGGAGACGGAGAAGACGGGGATCGTCGTCGCCGACTCGACCATCCGGCGCGCGATCGTGGCCTGCGTCGTCGTCAGCTCGATCGTCTCGACGGCACCCTTGCCGGCGGCGGCGGGGCTCGACACAGGCTCGCCAGCCGCAGCGGCGGCGTGTTCCACGTCCTCGCGCGTGATCCGGCCGCCGGGACCGGTTCCCGCGATGCCGTGGAGGGAGACCCCCAGCTCGACCGCGGAGCGCCGAGCGACGGGCGTGGCGTTCGGTCGCTCGCGCGGCGCGCCGTCGACGGGACGCCGCTCGGTGACAGCGGGGGCCGGGCGCGGTTGCGCCGACGCGGCGGCTTTCGGTGTCGGCCGTGCCTCGCTCCCGTTTTCGCTGCCGTTCGCGAGGGTGGCAATCGGCTCTCCGATCGCCGCGCTGCCGCCCTCCGGCACGAGGATCGAGTCGAGCGTTCCGGCGGCTTCGGCCTCGTAGACGACGGTCGCCTTGTCCGTCTCCACCTCGACCAGGCCCTGCCCGCGCTCGAACGTGTCGCCCGGCGAGACGAGCCAGCGGACGATCGCGGCCTCGGCCATCGAGTCGGACAGCTTGGGCATCGTCAGCTGCTGGGCCAACGCGGCAGGCCTCAGTCCTTGAACTCGCGCGAGTGGAGCTCGCTCGGGAACGGTGCCGCGAGGCCGCGCTCGCGCATCCGCTCCAGCTCGTCACCGGTCTCGTGCTGGATCTCGTCGAGATGCGCCGCCTCCACGCCCTCGGCTTCGAGCTGCCCACGGAGAAGGACGATCGGGTCGCGCGTCTTCCACTCGTCGAGCTCGCCTTCCGGGCGGTAGGCCCCGGGATCACTGCGAGAGTGGCCGACGTAGCGGTAGGTCAGCGCCTCGACGAACGCAGGCCCGTTGCCGCCGCGAACGTGCGCGAGCGCGCGCTCGGCGGCTCCGCGGACCGACCAGACGCTCATGCCGTCAACCGTCTCGGCGGGAACCTCCATCACCTCGGCGCGGGAGCGAATCTCGCCCGCCGTCACGGAGCGGAACGGCGTGTACTCGCCGTAGCCGTTGTTCTCGCACACCAGTAGAACCGGCAGCTTCAAGACCTGGCAGAAGTTGAGGCACTCGAAGACGTAGCCCTGGTTCATCGCGCCGTCGCCGAAGTAGGCGACGGCGACGCCGCCGGTCGTGCGCTGCAGCCCCAGGGCGGCCCCGGTCGCGGCGGCGATGCTGCCGCCGACGATGCCGAACGACCCGATCAGCCGCTGGTCGAGGGCGTTGACGTTCATCGAGCCCGCCCGACCGCCGTTGATCCCGGACTCGCGCCCCAGCATCTCGTCCAGGAGCCGCTGTGGGTCGACGCCGAGTGCGAGGGCGTGGCCGTGGCCACGGTAGGTCGCAGCGACGCGGTCACGCTCCTCCAGCAGGCTCGCGACGCCCGTGGCGACCGCCTCCTGGCCCGAATACAAGTGCGTCGTCCCGTAGACCTCGCCTTTGAGAAAAAGCGACTGGACGAGATCCTCGAAGCCGCGGATGAGCAGCATCCGGCGATAGATGTCGGTGTAGAGGCCGAGGTCCTCCAGCACGCCGCTCTGGGATTTGTCGCTGACGTGGCTCACGCCGTGCCAACCTTCGCTTGCAGCCGCTCGGAGAGGTATTCCCAGTCCCGCTGGTGCCGGTACGAGTGCCGCGCCGGCGGTCCCGGTGCCGAGGTCTCGAGCCAGCGCACCGGCGCGCCCTGCGTCTCGTAGAAGGCGTGGACGCAACCAGTCGCCGTCCAGAAGACGTCGCCGGGCCTGAGCGTATAGCGGTCGCCGTCGGCGACGACGTCGACCTGCCCGTCGAGGATGTAGTACGACTCCTCGAACGGATGGTCGTGCGGATGCGTGAGCGCGCCCGGCTGGTACGCGACCATGAACATCGTGTGGAGTTGCGCGTCCAGACGCTGGTCGACGAGCATCTTCACGGCGATGCCGCTATACGCGAGAAGGGCGGTGGCCATGCTCGCCGACACCGTCGGCGCGGCAAACACCTCGGCGCGCTTGAGGAGATCGACGTCCATCTCGCCGTGCCCCAGCAGGAAGAAGTTGCGGTTACGTGGGTCGCGCGCGTCGAGCCGCTTGGCGGGAGCGTCGGGTGCCGGCCGCAGGAAGAAGGTGTCGCTGCCGTCGACGCGCGGCCGTGGAGCCGCCATCTCGAGCCACAACCCCTGGTCCTCGCAGCGGAACGCATGCGGTGCGCCAAGAGGTATCAGCCCGCATGCGCCGGGCTTCAGCTTGACGCCCCGCCCTTCCAGGTAGAGCACCGGTTCCCCGTCGAGCACGTAGAAGCTCGTCTCGAACGAGTGCACGTGCTCGTCGACGTGACCCGCGACGAGCGAGGCGAGGGTCAATGCCATGTGCGTCGAACCGAGCGTGCCGCCGACGAGCCGGCACGTGGTGAGGCCGCGCGACCGGCCCGGCAGCGACTCCGCCAGCTCCACGTCCTCCCGACGGACGAGGCGGTAGCCCGGCATCCCGTCCGCGAGCTGGCGGGTACCCGTGTCGCTCACGGCTGGAGGCTCGCGGGCTCGACTGCGGCGGAGGCCGCGACGGCGTCGGCGACGGACGGCGAGCCGTCGTGCCGAGCGTCATCGTTGCGCGCCACGAGGTCCGCTCCGCGCACGTAGGTGCGGCCCGCAACCAGCAGCTCCTCGGCCGGGAACCGCGTGATCACGTCGCAGCCCGTCGCCGTCACGACGACCTCCTCCTCGATCCGCGCCGCGGAGCGGCCGTCGGTCGCCGCGCAGTACGTCTCGAGCGCGAAGACCATCCCTTCCTCGAGCCCGACCGGGCGCTCGAGGGAGTGGACGCGAGAGATCATCGGCGACTCGTACAGCCCGACGCCGATGCCGTGGCCGAACTGGAGCCCGAAGCACGTCTCCTCGTCAGGAAACCCCAGCTCCTCCGCCGTCGGCCAGACCTCCGCGATCCTGTCGGTCGTCATTCCCGGCCGAACGAGCTCGATGGCCGAGTCCAGCCACTCGCGGCACTGCTTGTAGGCGTCCAGCTGGGAGTGGCTGACGCCGCCGACGTTGAACGTGCGGTAGTAGCACGTCCGGTAGCCCATGAACGAGTGGATGATGTCGAAGAACGCCTGATCGCCCGGCCGCAGGAGCCGGTCGGAGAAGACGTGCGGGTGCGGGTTGCAGCGGTCACCGGAGACGGCGTTGACGGCCTCGATCTGCTCGGAGCCCATCTCGAAGAGGAGCTGATGGGCACGGGCGACGATCTCGTGCTCGTAGACGCCGGGGCGCAGCATCCGGTAGATCTCGTCGTAGACGGCGTCCACGAGGCCGGCCGACTGATCGAGGAGCGCGATCTCCTGGGCGGTCTTGATCCTCCTCGCCTCGAGCATGACCTGCGAGCCGTCCGTCACCTGCACGCCGGCGCGCTGGAGTGCCTCGATCGTGACGAGATCGGCCATGTCGATCCCCAGCGGCTCGGACTGGAGCCCGCGCTCACGCAGCTCGTGCGCGATCTTCGCTGCGAGCTTGTCCGGAATGCCGGTCTCGACCGGCATGGCGCCGCGCATCGGCGCGACGCCGGCGCGGAAGTTCTCGGCCGGAAGCCACGGCGCGAACAGCTGGTGATGGCGCGCAGCGGAGCCGAAGTCCCAGAGAATCGGGTCGGCGTCTCGGGCGAGCAGGGCGAAGCGGGCGTTCTTGTCGCGCGCCCACTCCCCGATGTGGGTGCTCGTGACGTAGCGGATGTTGTTCGGGTCGAAGAGGAGCACGGCGCCGAGGTCGGAGGCGTCGAGCGCCGCCTTGGCTCGGTCCAGGCGGTCTTGCCGCAAGCGCGCGAAATCGATGCGCTGCTCCCAGTCCACCGCCCGCGTAGCGTCGGGGGAGCCGACGGACCTCGAACGCGCCGTCATCCAAGGACCTCCTCACGGGACCCGGCCCGCAGGTGCGCGAAGAGCGCGATGAAGTCGTCCTCCGCGTACCCGGCTTCGACCGTTTCCCGCAGCAGCGACTTCAGCTCGCGCGCCAGGGGCAGGAGGACGCCTTCCTGCTCGGCGGCGTCCAGGACCAGGTCGATGTCCTTCTCCATCAACGCCGTCGTGAACGTCGCCGAGTAGTCGTCGCGCAGCAGCGGGTCGGTCTTGTACTTCACGAAGGGCGCGCCGACCGCGGAGCTCCCCATCACCTCCAGTAGCGCCGCGCGCGAGACGCCGGCCGCCTCGCCGAGCACGAGCGCCTCCGAGATCAGCTGCGCGAGCCCCGCGATCATCAGATTGATCGCGAGCTTCACGACCCGTGCCTGCTCGCCGTCGCCGACGTGGTGCACCGTCGGCCCGATGACGCGGATGACGTCTTCGACGCGCTCCAGTGCCTCGCGCGGACCGGAGACGATCAGGCTCAGGTTGCCGGCGCGCACCACCGTCGGATTGCCGCTGACGGGAGCGCGAAGATAATCGACCGAGGCAGCCTCGGCGAGCGAGGCGACGCGAGCCGAAGCGGCCGGCGAGACGGTGCTCAGGTCGACGAGCGTCGTGCCGGGCCGAGCCGCCGCGACGGCCTCGGCCGCCACGGCTTCGAACGCGCCGTCGTCGGCAAGCGAGGTGAGGACGACGTCGACGGCCGACGCCAGATCCGCTGCCGTGTCGAGTGAGCGCGCGCCCTGAGCCACGAGCGGCTCCGCCTTTTCGGCCGTCCGGTTGTACAGCTGGAGGGGGTACCCGGCCTGCAGCAAGCGCTCGGCGAACGCTGTTCCCATGTTGCCGAGCCCGATCAAGCCAACGGTGAGAGGCGCGTCCGGAGAGGCTGGCACTGTCCAGTATGAATAAACGAACGGCGACGGTGGGTCAAGGGAGACGGCGGTTGAACCAGCGTTCGATGCGCAGAATCCGTCGCGCCTGTACAGCGCTACCGGACGCAGCTCGCGGCCGCTCAGCCGGCGCCGACGCGGGCGATCGTCTTTTCGGCGAGCCGGTCGAGCGCGTGCACGGAGAGCTCGAGGTGCTCTTCCTTGGTGTCCTCGAGCCTCGTGTGCGAGAGGCCGCGCAGGCTCTGGACGAACAGCATCACCGTCGGCACGCCCGCTCGCGCGACCTCGGCGGCGTCGTGCAGCGGTCCGCTCGGCAGACGATGCGACTCCCCCGTCACCTCGCGGATCGCTTCGTCGGCAAGCTCGATCAGACGGTCGTCGAACAGGATCGGCTCGATCTTCCAGATCCGCTCCCACTCGACCTCGATCCTCTCCTCCTGCGCGAAGCGCCGGGACGCCGCCTCCGCATTGCTCAACATTTCCGCGAGCTGGTGGGCGTCCAGGTGCCGCTGGTCGAGCAGGCACTCGGCGGTCTCGACGACCGACGTCACGATCCCCGGCCTCGTGACGACGCCGCCCATCGTGCACACCGCTCCGCTGCCGACCCGCCGGGCGATCTCGCGGAGCTCGAGCTCGAGCCGCGCCGCACCGGCGAGGGCGTCGCGCCGCTTGTCCATCGGCGTCGACCCCGCGTGCGCGGCCTGGCCACGGAAGGTGACCTGGTGGCGCTCGACGCCGAAGGTTCCGAGCACGACCCCGAGCGGCAGGTCGAGCGATTCCAGCACCGGGCCCTGCTCGATGTGCAGCTCCAGGTAAGCCGCAGCGCCCTCGAGCTGCCTCCGCGCCTCCAGCGCACGGTCGAGCTCGACGCCGTGCTCCGCGAGCGCGTCCGGTAGAGCGACGCCGTCGGCGTCCCGCCGCTGCCTCAGCTCCTCCTGATCGGCCATCGACCCGCCTGCGGCCGAGGAGCCGAAGAGCGAGCGGCCGAAGCGCGCTCCCTCCTCGTCGGCCCACTCCACGAGGCGGACCGTCACGGCCGGAGCCCCGGCTTCGGCCAGGCGCCGCATCACCTCGACACCGGCCAGCACGTTCAGGCAGCCGTCAAGCCAGCCGCCGTTCGGGACCGAGTCGATATGCCCTCCGATCAGCACCGCGCGCTCTTCGACCCGGCCGCGCAGCGTCCACCACTGGTTCCCGGCCTCGTCGAGCTCGTGCTCGAGCGGGAGGCCGTCGAGCTTGCCACGCACCCACGCGCGGGCGGACTCCCACGTGTCGGTCCACGCGACCCGCTGGGCGCCGTTCGCGTCGCCCGTCAGCTCGCGCAGCTCCTTCAGCTCCGCGACGGTTCTGCCCGGATCGAGCGGCACGGCGCGACTCTAACCGCCGCTGCCGGAGTGTGGTAAGCATCCGCGAATGGCCTCGATCGCCGTCGAGCAGCCGCGCCAGAGGCGGGCGCACGCAGCCGCGCGGGGCGCGAGACACGTCGGCCTCGTGATCGCCGGCCTCGCCGTCTTCTGGGCATTCTGGGAGGCCTATCGCTGGATCGGCATCCGTGTCGGGATCACGTGGCCCTTCACCGTCGACGCGACGAACATGCCGCACATCCACGACATGCTCGCCGCGTTGACGAAGCCGCTGCAGCCCGGCGGCCCGATCCTGCTCGACTACGAGTGGCACTGGGCGCTCTTCACGGCGAAGGAAGCGCTCGTCGGCTTCACGCTCGGCGGTGTGATCGGCTTCGGCCTCGCCGTCGTGCTCGTGCAGTCGAGGATCCTGCGGCGCGGCCTGGTGCCGTACATCGTCGTCTCGCAGACGGTCCCGATCCTCGCGGTCGCGCCGATGGTCGTCGTCGGCCTCGGGACGAAGGGCGTGGAGCCGTGGGTGGCCGTCTCGGTGATCGCCGCGTACCTGACCTTCTTCCCGGTCGCGATGAACACCCTGCGCGGGCTGCTCTCGCCGGACCCCCGCTCCCTCGAGCTGATGCGCTCGTACGCCGCCGGCCGCCGAGCCGTCCTCTGGAAGCTGCGTGTGCCCGCGTCGCTGCCGTTCGTCTTCTCGGCGCTCAAGATCTCGGCTACCGCGAGCGTGATCGGGGCGATCATCGGCGAGACCCCGGCCTCGATCCAGGACGGCCTCGGCGGCGCGATCGTCAACTTCAACCAGTATTACTCGACCGGCCCGGAGCGCCTCTGGGCGACGAACATCGTCTGCGCCGTGGTCGGCCTTGCCTTCTTCGCGGCCGTGCTCGTGGCCGAGCGGCTCGTCCTGCGGCGGGCACCGGAGAACGTGGCGTGAACGACGGGCTCGCGGTCGCGCTCAGGGACGTCTCCAAGCAGTTCAAGGCCGGCGTCACGGCGCTCACCGGGATCGACCTCGAGGTGCAGGCACGCGAGTTCATCTCCCTGATCGGCCCCTCCGGCTGCGGGAAGTCGACGCTGCTGCGGATCATCGGCGATCTGATCGAGCCGTCCGCGGGGTCGGTCGAAGTGAACGGCAAGCCGGCGCACCGCGCGCGGCTCGACCACGACTACGGAATCGTCTTCCAGGAGGCCGTGCTCTACGACTGGCGCACGGTCGGCAAGAACATCGCGCTCCCGCTCGAGCTCCTGCGCTGGAACCGCGAGAAGCGAACGGCGCGGGTGAAAGAGCTGCTCGACCTCGTAGAGCTCGAGGCCTTCGCGGACCACCACCCGTGGCAGCTCTCGGGCGGCATGCAGCAGCGCGTCGCGATCGCGCGCGCTCTGTCGTTCGACCCCGCACTGCTGCTGATGGACGAGCCGTTCGGCGCGCTCGACGAGATGACGCGCGAGCGGCTCAACCTCGAGCTGCTGCGGATCTGGGACGCAAGCGGCTCGACGATCGTCTTCGTAACGCACTCGATCCCCGAAGCGGTCTTCCTCTCCACGCGCGTGGTCGTGATGTCGCCGCGCCCGGGGCGGATCGCCGGGATCGTCGAGGTCGACCTGCCGCAGCCACGAACCGCGCACACCCGGGAGGAGCCGCGCTTCTTCGAGCTCGTCACGGATGTGCGCGAGCGGCTCGCCGCCGGCGGCGTCGACCTCGAGGGCGCCGCATGAGCGTCGCCGTCGTCCAGCAGCGCCTCGCGGACTGGACAGCGCCCCTCGTCGTCTTCTTGCTCGGCATCGTCCTGTGGCAGGCGCTCGTCGCCGTGTTCAACGTCCAGGAGTTCCTGCTCCCCAAGCCGAGCGTGATCGCCCAGACGTTCTGGGACGAGCGCAGCTCGCTCTGGCACGCCGGCATCTACACGTTCAAGGAGGCGCTCGGCGGCTTCGCGCTCGGCTCGGGCCTCGGCATCCTCAGTGCCCTGATCTTCGCGGCGTTCCGTCCACTCGGCACCGCGTCGATGCCGTTCGCCGTCGCTGCCAACGCCATCCCGATCATCGCCTTCGCGCCGATCATGAACAACTGGTTCGGCCTCCTGAACCCGTTCTCGAAGATGGCGATCGCCGCCGTCCTCTGCTACTTCCCCGTGCTGATCAACACGCGGCGCGGCCTCACGGCGGTCGATCCGCGCGCGATCGAGCTGATGCGCTCCTACGCCGCCGGCCGTGCTGAGATCTTTCGCCGCGTTCGGATCCCCGCTTCGCTGCCGCACCTGTTCGCAGGCCTGAAGATCGCGAGCGTGCTCTCGATGATCGGCGCGATCGTCGGCGAGTACTTCGGCGGTCCGACGACCGCGCTCGGCGTGACGATCCTGAACGCGTCGGCCTACACGAACTTCCCGGTCGCGTGGGCGGGCATTGTGCTGGCGAGCGCGTTCGGCATTCTCTTCTACGGCGCGGTCGCGGCCGCAGAGCGGCTGGCGACCCCGTGGGATCCCTCGCGCCGGGAGTCCCACACCGACTGAAACGGGGTCAGAATGGCGCGAACGGATCGGGTCATAGAGATACGAAAGGGGAACGGATGAGTCGCAGGTTCTTGCTCGCGGCCCTCGTGGTGCTCGTGAGCGTCCTCGTCGCCGGCTGTGGCGGCGGGAGCAAGTCGTCCGAGAAGGACGAGGAAGGCGGCAGCGGCGGCGCCAAGAAGAAGGTCACGCTGCAGCTGAAGTGGGTGACGCAGGCGCAGTTCGCCGGCTACTACGCCGCGAAGGCGAAGGGCTATTACGACGAGGAGGGTCTCGACGTCAACCTCAAGGTCGGCGGCCCGAGCATCACGCCGGAGCAGGTCGTGCTGGGCAAGCAGGCCGAGTTCGGGATCGACTGGCTGCCCAGCCTGCTGGCCGCTCGCGACACCGGCCAGGACCTCGTCAACATCGCGCAGGTCTTCGGCAAGAGCGGCATGACCGAGCTGACGTGGAAGGACTCGAACATCACCTCGATCTCGCAGATGCGCGGCAAGAAGGTCGGCGTCTGGTGCTGCGGGAACGAGAACGAGCTCTACGCGGCGCTGAACAAGAACGGCATGGACCCGAAGAAGGACGTCACGATCGTCAACCAGCCGTTCAACATGGACCTGTTCCTCAAGCGCCAGGTCGACGCCGCCGCGGCGATGACCTACAACGAGCTCGCACAGGTGCTCGAGACGCAGAACCCGAAGACGGGCAAGCTCTACCAGCCTAGCGACCTCAACGTGATCAAGATGAACGACGTCGGCACCGGGATGCTGGAGGACGACCTCTTCGTCCGCGGCGACTGGATCAAGGACAAGGACAACCAGGAGACGGCCAAGAAGTTCCTGGCCGCGAGCTTCAAGGGCTGGATTTACTGCCGCGACCACGTCGACGAGTGCACGCAGATCGTCGTCAAGAACGGCCCCACCCTCGGGAAGGGCCATCAGAAGTGGATGATGAACGAGATCAACGCGCTGATCTGGCCCGCTCCGAAGGGGATCGGCGTGATGGACAAGGCCGCCTACCAGCGAACGGCGAAGATCGCGCAGGACTTTGGCGTGATCAAGAAGGCGCCGACCGCCGACGCATACCGCACCGACCTCGCCCAGGACGCGGTGGACGAAGTGTCCGCCGAGGGCATGGACGTCAACGGCGAGGACTACAAGAAGGCGAACGTCGCGGTGACGCCCAAGGGGGCGTGACCACGGGTCGGGGCCTCCTCCGGGAGGCCCCGATTTCCTCTACGCTCGCGCCGACCGAAGCGAGGAGGCCGACATGTCAGTTCTGATCAAGGGCGGGCGGATCATCACGGCCGCCGACGACTACGTCGCGGACGTCTACGTCGAGGACGAGACGATCACGCTGATCGGCGAGTCGCTCGACCTGAGCGCCGACGCGGTGATCGACGCGAGCGGCAAGTACCTGCTGCCGGGCCTCGTCGACCCGCACACGCATCTCGACATGCCCTTCGGCGGGACGACCACGATCGACGACGTGGAGTCGGGCCAGACTGCGGCCGCCTTCGGCGGCACGACCTGTCACGTCGACTTCATCATCCAACCGCAGGGGTCGAGCTTCGCCGACGCCGTCACGGAGTGGCGCGCGAAGGCGAACGGCAAGCAGGTGATCGACATGGGCTACCACATGGCGGTCACCGACCTGAAGGAGGGCGGCTCCCTCGAGGAGCTGGCCTCGCTCCCGGACGAGGGCATCACCTCGTACAAGCTCTTCATGGCCTACAAGGGCGCGCTGATGGTCGACGACGAGACGCTCTTCCGGACGATGGAGGTCGCCTCGCAGACCGGGGCCCTCGTGATGGTGCACGCCGAGAACGGCGACGCGATCGACGTGCTCGTCAAGCAGGCGCTCGCGGAGGGGAAGACGGAGCCGAAATACCACGCGCTGACGCGCCCCCCGGAGACCGAGGGCGAGGCCACGAACCGCGCGATCCAGCTCGCGCGCGTCGCAGGCGCGCCGCTCTACGTCGTCCACGTGTCGTGCAAGGAGTCGATCGAGCCGATCGAGCTCGCGCGCGAGAAGGGCTGGGACGTCTGGGGCGAGACGTGCACGCAGTACTTCTTTGTCGACTACACGTTCCTCGAGCGGCCGAACTTCGAGGGCGCGAAGTACGTCTACACGCCGCCCCCACGCGCAAAGGAGAACCAGGAGCACCTCTGGAACGCGGTGCGGACGGACACGCTCTCGGCGATCTCGACCGATCACTGCGCGTTCCTCTGGGACGGCCAGAAGACGCTCGGCAAGGACGACTTCTCCAAGATCCCGAACGGCGGCCCGGGTCTCGAGAACCGGCTGCACATGATCCACGAGTTCGGCGTCCGCGCCGGCCGGATCTCGCTCAATCGGATGGTGGAGCTGCTGGCGACCGCCCCGGCGAAGCTCTTCGGGCTGTACCCGAAGAAGGGCACGATCGCCGTCGGCTCGGACGCAGACATCGTCGTCTTCGACCCGGAGAAGAAGCTGACGATCACGGCCGCGAGGCAGCATTCGAAGACCGACTACAACCTCTACGAGGGCACGGAGGTGACGGGGTCGCCCGAGGTCGTGCTGCTGCGCGGCAACGTGCTCGTGGAGGGCGACGAGCTCGTCGCCTCGGCGGGCATTGGGCAGTACGTCGCCCGCGCCCGCTTCGGGCGGGAGCTGCGCGCGAGGAGCGTGGTCGCATGAAGCGGTTGCTGCTCCTGGCGGTGGTGATCGGCGCGGCGGTGCTCGCCCCGGCCGCCGCCGCCAAGGTCTCGTACTGCAGCCCGACCGGCGACTACTGCACCTCGGTCGCGAAGGTGAGGGGAGTCCGCTTCTTCCGTGTCACGAGCTTTGCCTTCAGGGGCCAAGTGAAGATCTGCGTCCGCGACCCGAAGGCGACTCGCGCGTGCCACAGCTTTCGACTGACCGACTCCGGTCCCGCCTACGGCCTCAGCATCCGCTGGCGGCGCTACTACCCCGACCGCGGTGCCGGCACGTACCGCGTCTCGTTCTTCCTCGGCGCCACCCGGCTCGGCCCCGTCCTCGCGTTCGTGAGGTGAGCGAGGGGCGGCGCCCGGCCGCCCCTCGCGTCGCCGTCAGTGCGTGACTGCCGCCTCGGCGGCACCTTCCTTCGCGAGGAAGGGCCGCAGCAGGTAGTAGAGCCCGCCCGAGACCACGAACGCCGCCAGCCATGAGAGGTCGGTGTTGTTCGTCGCCTTCGCCAGCGGCCCCTGGAAGAAGGAGACGAGGCCGTACTCCCATGACCAACCTGCGATCAGGCCCACGACCGCGGCGATCACCGCGGCCCAGTTGACGTCGCCGTAGATCGATGCCTGCGGGTCGGTGTACAGCGCCCGCACGTCGATGCTCCCGCGCCTGAGGACGTAGTAGTCAACGAGCATGACGCCGCCCCACGCCGAGATCCAGACGACGACCGACGCGAGCCATTTGTCGAAGTCGGAGGCAAAGTTGTTCGACTCGATGAACGCGATCAGCGTGATCGTCCCGACGACCGAGACCGCCACACTGACGATCCACCGCTTCAGCTTGATGTCGAGCGAGAGCGCCGCCAGTGACGCCGAATACAGGTTGAGGATGTTGGTCGCCACCGGCCCGTGCATGACGACGAAGAGCACCAGGATCGAGACGCCGGTGCCGAAGGCAGCGGTGACGATCGCCGCGGGGTCGGCGTCGGCGGTCACGCTCGCGACGGAGGCACCGACGAACGCGAGCCACACGGTCGGAACGAAGACGCCGAGCGAGGTCGACCAGAACACCTTCCGGTCGGGCGTGCCCGGCCTCATGAAGCGCGTGTAGTCGGACGACCAGCTGAGCCACGTGATGCCCCAGCCGATCCCGATCGCCGTCATCAGCTGCGTGATCGCCGTCCACTTGTCGCCGCCGCTGACCGTCGAGTGGTTCCAGACGACGTCGACCTTGGTCCAGGCGAGGATCGAGATCACGACCATGAAGGCCGCGGCCACCGGCACGGTGTAGCTCTCGAACGTCTGGATCAGGTAGAAGCCGACGATCGCGATCACGACCTGCACCGCCATGATCCCGATGCCGACGGCGTATTTCGTGCCGGTGCCCGGATGGTCGTAACCCATGTTCCTGAAGATCCCGAGCACGAGGTCGAGCACGACCCAGGTGTTCACGCCGAGCCAGCCCATCGTCATCAGCATCTGGGCCGTCGCCGGCAGGTAGGCGCCGCGACGTCCGAACGCCGCGCGCGAGAGCACCATCTGATTGACGCCAGTTCGGCTGCCCATGATGCAGAAGAGCCCGAACAGGGCGCAGCCGATGGCGTTCCCGACGATCACCACGATGATCGTCTCGATCAGGCTGAGGCCGAGGATGATGCCGAGCGCCCCGAGCACCCAGTTGATCGGCGCGATGTTCGCGCCCGCCCAGATCCAGAACTGCCGCAGCGGCGTCGAGTCGCGATCCCGCTCGGGAATCGGCTCGATGCCGTGCTCGTCGAACTGGATCTCGGCGAGGTCGTTCCTTCCAGCCTGCTCCATGCTTCCTCCTAGGGGTGAACAGCAGACCGACTGTCCGCGCGATTCTCTGCTCCCGGCAGGCCGGACGGCAAGTTCTGTGTGCGTCGTAGAGTCCGCGCGATGCGAGCCGATCTCATCCTGGAGGGCGGTCTGGTGGACGTCGGGGGCGGCGAGTTCCGGCGGACGAACCTGTCCGTGAAGGCTGGCCGCCTCGTAGCCGAGGCGCCGGCGGCGGCGGAGCGGGTCGACTGCTCGCGGTTCCTGGTCGTGCCGGGGATGATCAACGCGCACAACCATTCCAATGAGAACTGGTTCCGCGGCATGTGGGACAACCTGCCGCTCGAGCCGTGGATGCTGTTCTCGTACCCGGCCCTCGCGTCGCCGGCGCAGTCACCCGACGAGATCTACCTGCGGACCCTGGTCGGCGCGATTGAGCAGCTGCGCTCCGGCGCGACCTGCGTCGTCGACTTCCTCTACGAGCTCGACGGCTTCACCGACGACACCGTGGACGCCGTCGTCCGCGCCTATCGCGACGTCGGTCTGCGCG
>Ga0126311_10000178_pt1 | contig 31813 bp, 31 predicted proteins | sample Plot61_FD_92539 | JGI IMG/M metagenome (GOLD analysis project Ga0126311, IMG submission 92539) | Serpentine soil microbial communities from UC McLaughlin Reserve, CA, USA - Plot61 | ecosystem: Environmental > Terrestrial > Soil > Grasslands | place: USA: UC McLaughlin Reserve, Lake County... | reverse complement strand
GCGCGCGAGGTGGAAGCCTATGCCGCCGAGCCGACCGTTGACGTAAATCTCCTGCTTGGCCGCTTCGTCGAGGAAGTCTTCGTCGGGGTGCGGGTGCGCGTCCTCCGCGACGACGATGATGGAGAAGGCGCTCCCCTGACGTTCGCGCCTGCGCAGTAGCTCGCAGACGCGCGTGAGCTTGAAGGGGTGCTCGGGGACGAGTATCACGTCGGCGCCGCCCGCGAGCCCGCCGTACGCGGCTATCCAGCCCGCGTGGCGGCCCATGACTTCGATGACCATCACGCGGTGGTGCGACTCCGCGGTCGAGTGCAGGCGGTCTACGGCCTCCATCACGGTGTTGACCGCCGTGTCGAAGCCGAAAGGGAAGTCAGTCCCGTCGAGGTCGTTGTCTATGGTCTTAGGGATGCCGACGAGGTTGAGGCCGTGCTCGTGCCACATGTCGCGCGCGGCGCGCAGAGTCCCCTCGCCGCCGCAGACGATGAGCGCGTCGAGACCTATGCGCTTCCAGGTCTCGCTTATGCGCTCGGGGAAGTCGTGGCCGTCGTTCGGGTTGATGCGTGAGGTGCCGAGTATGGTGCCGCCGCGCGGGAGTATGCCCGTGACGGAGAGGCGGTCGAGCGGACGCCAGTCGTCTTCGATGAGCCCGCGCCAGCCGTTCTTGATGCCGAGTATCTCCGCGCCTTCGTGCAGCATCGAGCGGCGCACGACGGCGCGTATGACTGCGTTGAGGCCGGGGCAGTCGCCGCCCCCCGTCATGATTCCAACACGCAGACCCATTCGCGCAAGACCCCCTCGGACGCTCAGGACGAAACTGTCAATTGATTTGATTCGGGCACGCGCCTATAATCTCGCGACCGACACGGCGTGTCAAACAACACAAATTTTCGGCGCGGTGTGAAGTGAGACTGTGCGCCGGCGCGGGGGCCGCGCGTTCGAGCGTATGCTGACACTGAGCGTAGAGACGGCGACGGAGCAGAGGAGCGTGGCCGTGCTGCGCGGGGGCCGTGTGCTCTCGCTCTGCGAGAGGGAACTGCGCGACGGCGGCGGCGCGGCCGTCCTCGCGGACATCGACCGCGCGCTCGCGGAGGCGTCCGTACGCGTCGCCGATGTCGAATTGTTTGCGGCGGCCTTGGGGCCGGGGAGCTTCACGGGCCTGCGCGCGGGGCTGGCGACGGTGAAGGCTCTGGCGGCGACGCTCGGCAGACCCGTCGTCGGAGTCCCGACGCTTCACGCGCTCGCGCACGCGGCACGGCCCGCGCGGAGGCTCTGCGCGCTCCTGCCCGCGGGGCGCGGCGAGGTCTTCGCGCAGATGCTTCTAGTCACGCACGAGGGCGGGGTCGAAGAGTTGAGTGCGCCGGAGCACGTGCCGCCCGCGCGTCTTCTGGAGGGGATGTCGGGCGAGGGCTGTGTGAAGTTCGCCGGCGGCGGCGCGCACAAGTTTGGAGTGTTGTTGAGGGAGAGGGCCGACGCGCTCGGGCTCGACTTCAGAGAGTTGACGGACGCGCGCGAAGAGCCGCGGGAAGGCGAGTGGGCGCTCGCGCCGGAGGTCTCGTCGCTCGCGTCGGACGTGGGCGCGCTCGCGCTTTCCAGATACGAGGCGGGAGAACGAGGGGGCGCGGACGAACTCCGCGCGATATACGTAAGGCCGTCCGACGCGGAGCTGAATGAGCCGCGGGGCCGAGTAAACAATGTCACGCGCAGTGCTAAAGGGTGAACGCGGCGAAGAGGGTTGTGCCCTGGTGCCCATGTGCGAGCACGACCTGCTCGAAGTCGTAGAGATAGAGGAGACGACTGGCCTCAGCCAGTGGGGCTGGGAGGCGTACCGCGCCGAGCTGGCGAGGCCCGAGGCGGTCATGCTCGTCGTGCGCCGCGACGTGCCCGACGACTCGGGCCGCGGCGTCGTCGCATACATAGCCTCGCGCGTCAGCGCCGACGAGCTTCACATAAACAACATAGGCGTGCGCGAGGAGGCGCGGCGAAAAGGTTTGGGCGCGGCGCTGCTCGGGGCCGCGCTCGAAGAGGGCGCGCGAAGGGGCGCGACTCTGGCCGTGCTCGAAGTGCGCGCGGGCAACGCGGCCGCGCAGGCGCTCTACAGGCGCTTCGGCTTCGGGGTCGTGGGCGAAAGGAAAGATTACTACCGCTCGCCGGTCGAGAACGCCTTAGTGATGACGACGCCGCTCGCGCCTCCGGCTTGATACGTGTAAGGAATTGGGCTAACATTTTCCCACGACACGGCCACGCGGGGCGCGGGGGAGAAAGACCCCGCGAGACCCTTTGGGACAGACCCACACAGAGCATCTGAAAGGAGACTTTTCCGCGATGGAAATTACGAACACGGACAGCCTGAAAGAGGAACTGATGTCAGCAGACCCGGAGTTCAGGGAGTTGGCACGCGAGCACGGCCGCTACGAGCAGCGCTTGAGCGAGTTGTCCGCGCTACAGTTCCCGAACGACGAGGAGCAGCTGGAAGAAGTGATGCTCAAGAAGAAGAAGCTGGCCGTGAAAGATCAGATGCAAGCAATCATGCTCAGACACCAGAAGGCGGAGACGGCCGCGCACTGAAGGGATTAAGCGCGGCGTCGAAACTGAGAACGCAGTCGAACAAGCAGAGGGTACGGGGGCCGCGTCAAGTAGTTTGAGCGCCCCCGTTTCCGTTAGACGGCCGCGGGCGAGTTCGATTCGGGGGCCGCGACGTCGGAGCGAAGTCGTCGAAGCGAACAACGGTACGCCGGATGAATAGAGAAGGTTACGTCTGGACACTCGCGCCACTTCTGGCGGCGCTCGCCGCGGGGGCGCTCGGGCTCGCATGGGTTTCGGTGCCGCTGCTCGTGCTGGCGTTCGTGCTGCTCCTGCTCGCCTGCTTCATGGCGTACTTCTTCCGCGACCCGGAGCGCGCGGCCCCAGGCGAGCGCACGGTCATCGTCTCGCCCGCCGACGGGCGCGTGACGCTCGTGGGCAAGCTCTCGCCCGAAGACGCCGACTCGCCGACGATAGTCAGCATATTCCTCTCGCCCTTAGACGTTCACATCAACCGCTCGCCCATAAGCGGGACGATCCTGGACGTGACCTACACGAAGGGCCGCTTCAAGCCCGCCACGAGCGACACGGCGAGCCTCGTCAACGAGCAGAACGCTTTGACCATACAGGGCGAGGGCGTGACCGTCGTCTGCAAGCAGATCGCGGGCGTGCTCGCGCGAAGGATCGTCTGCTGGAAGAAGCCCGGCGACCGCCTCGAACTCGGCGAGCGCTTCGGTCTGATAAAGTTCGGCTCGCGCACAGACCTCGTAATGCCGCCGGAGGTCGAAGTGCTCGTCTCCACGGGCGAGCGAGTGCGCGGCGGAGTGACAGTCATAGGGAGGTTCTAAAGTGGCCGCCGAAGCACCCCACATAGAAGAGCCGACGGCGGAAGTCGCCGTCCAGCGCAGAGGGATCAGGAAGGGACTATACCTCCTCCCGTCTGCCTTCACGGCCGCGAACATAGGCATGGGGTACTACGCCGTCATGGCCGCGCTGCGCGGCTTTCAGGTGCTCGGGGGCGGGGGGGGCGGCGAGGTCGAGCGCGCCTTGGGGCACTTCGACAGCGCCGCGCGCGCGATAGGCTGGGCTGTACTCTTCGACGCGCTCGACGGCAGGATAGCGCGGCTCACGAAGACGACGACCGAGATAGGGATTCAGCTCGACTCCATCGCGGACGTGGTGACGTTCGGGATAGCGCCCGCGGTTCTGGTCTACGCGTGGGGCTACGGCGCGGTCTTCCAGGCGGCGACGGGCTTGACGGGCTGGGACGACCAACTACACAAGCTCGGCTGGTTCATGTCCTTCATGTTCCTCATCTGCGGCGCGCTTAGGCTCGCGCGGTTCAACGTGCAGGCCACGCGCCCGCGCACGCTCGCCGAAGGGACGGCCAAAGTAGATAAGAAGAACTTCGTGGGGCTACCCATCCCGGCCGCCGCGGGCCTCCTCGCCGCGATTATTCACTTCGCGCCGCGCCCGCTTTCTTCATACGAGGCCAACCGCGCGACACTCTTCGCGGGGCTGCTGATGGGGCTCGTGGCCGTGCTGTCCGTGCTGATGGTGAGCACGATAAAGTATTCGAGCTTCAAAGGGGCCGGGGCGGGCAGGCGCAGCGCCATGACCGTCATGCCCATAATCGCGGCCGTCGGCATGCTGGTCTGGCTCTTCTCGCGCTACGTTCTGCTCGCGATTGTGTCCGTGTACGTTCTGCACGGTCTGCTCTTCCGCGTCGCCGCGCTGTTCGGCCCGCGCCGCGCCGCGGAGGAATGACTCGGACACGCTAACGCCTCAGCGTGAACGCCCCTGCGCGGAGGCGTCCGGCGTCTGATTAGAGAAGGCCATGACCCCTTTTCTGGTCGTGAGGAGTAGAAGGTCGCCGGAGAGCATCGGGTCTGCCTCGCTGTTGTTGTCCTCGCCCACGTAGACGCTGTTAATCTTCCTCCCGTCTTGCAGACTTAAGACCACGCACTCGTCGCCCGCGAGCGGGGACAGAAGTACTTCGTCCTCCAGCACGAGCGGGCGCGCCGTGACCCTCCCAGGCAACTGCCGCTTCCAGACCTTCTTCCCGCGCTGCGTCGAAAGGCAGTAGACGAAATTGTCCAAGGACGTGGCGAGCAGACATTTGCCCGCGGGTTGCACGGTCTGAACGGCCGCGCCCGCCCGCGCGCGCCAGCGCATACGCCCAGTCCTCTCGTCAATCGCGTGCACGTACCCCTCGTCCGACCCCACGTAGACAGTCCCTTGGATTATAGCGAGAGACGCGCCAGACTGCGCGCGCGTCCGATAACGCCAAGAGGTCTGCCCCGTGTTCTCATCTATGGCATACAGGCTGCCGCCTTTGTCCACGACGTACAGCTTTCCCCCGTAAAGCACGGGGGACGAGTTGAAGGGCAGGGAGCCGTATTTTATCCACTGAATCTCCCCGTTCTCCTTCTTCACGGCGTAAATGCGGCCGTCGGAAGACCTTCCGAAGAGCGTCGTGTCATTGGCCGCCAAGGCCCCGCGTATAGGCGACGGCAGAGTGCGCATCCAGAGCGTCACGCCGCTCTTACTCCCGAGCGCCCGAAGGACTCCGGTCGCCTGCGGATACTTGCTGCCTTCCGAGGGGGGAATTTCCGACGCAAGGTAGACGCCGCTCGAATCCGCCGAAGGTGATGAAGTGATCACCCCGCCGAGCTCGCTCTTCCAGAACAACTCTCCGCTCTCCCTGCGCAGGGAGACGACCGCCCCGTTTCCCAGAGGGACGTACACGGCTTCGCCGTCAACCGCGGGCGTTATGTTGGATATTTTGTCGTCCTCGAATGACCAACGCACGTGCAGGGGCCTCGAAAGCGTGGCCTGTACGACTTGGGCGGCGGAAGTGCCCGGCCCGCACGGGAGGAAGGCGGGCGCGAGTAGGATCACTAACAGAATGAGTCGTTTTGAAGACGAAAAAGTCATGCGTTAAATGTCCCGTGCTCGAAAATAACGGCCGAGCGCCTCAAGTCTTTGTGGGCCGCCGGGTTACAAGTATAATGACTCACAGAGCCTTCAACACGCCCGCGCCGTACGCGATCCCGCGTCGCGCGGACGGGGCCTTCGAAGGCGGCGCACTCTTCAAATACGGCCCGGCAGGAGATTGACCTTGAGCGACCCGAACAGTTCTCATGATTCCGTAATCATCCTTGATTTCGGCTCACAGTATACGCAGTTAATCGCGCGGCGTGTAAGGGAGTCGAACGTCTACTGCGAAATTCTCCCATACAACGCCCCTCTGGACGCGATAATCTCGCACAGGCCCAAGGGAATCATTCTATCCGGGGGGCCCGCATCGGTCTACGACGAGGACGCCCCGAAGCTCTCCTACGGAGTCCGCGAGAATATTAACTGCCCCGTGTTGGGGATATGCTACGGCCTGCAAATCTTAGCGCACGAAATGGGCGGGCGCGTGCAGCCGTCTTCGAGGAGGGAGTACGGGTACGCGCGGCTCGAAGTGACGGAGGAAGGCAGCGCCCTCTTCAAAGGTCTGCCCGGCGAGATTGACGTGTGGATGAGCCACGGGGATCACGTGACGGAAATTCCCGGAAACTTCCGCGTCACGGCACGCACGGGCGGGGCGCTTAACGCTTTAGAAGACTTAAGCGGCCGCATATACGGCGTTCAGTTCCACCCAGAAGTCGCGCACACGACCTACGGCAAGCTCATCCTTCAGAACTTCCTTTTCGGCGTCTGTAAACTCGCGGGCGACTGGTCGCCTCGGGCAATTATCTCCGAGCAGATAAAAAAAATCAGGGAAACTGCGGCGGGCGGGCGGGTCATCTGCGGACTGTCCGGCGGTGTTGATTCCACGGTGGCGGCCGCGCTCGTACACGAGGCAATAGGCGACCGCCAGACGTGCATCTTTGTAAATAACGGGCTTTTGAGGGAGGGCGAGTTCGAGACCACCTGCGAGCTTTTCAGGCGCAAGATGAGTCTGAACGTGGTCGGAGTTGACGCGACCGGGCAGTTCCTTTCTGCGCTTGAGGGGGTCGTAGACCCTGAAGAGAAGCGGCGCAGGATCGGGCGGGTCTTCATAGAGGTCTTCGAGAAGGAGGCGCAGGAGATTGGGGACGTTAGATATCTCGTGCAGGGCACGCTCTACCCCGATGTGATAGAGTCCACGTCCGTGCGCGGGCCGTCGGCGGTCATCAAAAGCCATCACAACGTCGGCGGGCTGCCGGAGCGCATGCGGCTCAAACTCATAGAGCCTCTACGCGAGCTTTTTAAAGACGAAGTGCGTCTGATCGGGCGCGAGTTGGGCGTCCCGGAGGATTTCATAACCCGCCACCCTTTCCCAGGCCCTGGGCTGGCCGTGCGCATACTCGGGGAGGTGGACGCGGAGCGTCTAGACCTTCTGCGCGCCGCGGATCGAATCATCGATGAAGAGTTGCGTCTGGCGAACCTTTACGAGAGCGTCTGGCAGGCATTCCCGGTCTTACTCCCCATCTCGACCGTGGGGGTAATGGGGGATTTCAGGACTTACGAGAAGGTTCTGGCTATTCGCGCGGTGACGAGTGTAGACGGCATGACGGCCGACTGGGCGCGCCTGCCGCACGACGTTCTGGGGCGGATGTCTTCGCGCCTGATTTCTGAAGTACGCGGCATCAACCGAGTAGTGTTCGACATAAGCTCCAAACCCCCCAGCACGATAGAGTGGGAATGAGTAGGACTTGATAACGCCTCAGGAATAAAAGCCCATCCTTAAGCGCATGTTTAAACGTTAAGCGCTTATCGTCAGGTTGGAAAGTTCTGTCTCCCTGACTTCGCGCGAACGTCCCCATCCACCTCGTCAAAACGGAAAAGGTTCTCGCGCGGGCTAAGTATTCTGATAAACTGCCTTTTTTGCCGAGGGAGTTGTGTTTTGGATAACAAGGTCGTTTACATAGAGACACACGGGTGTCAGATGAACGTGGCCGATTCTGAGCGGGCCGCGACGCGTCTGCGCGCCGCAGGGTACGAGCTGTGCGACTCGCCGGAGGCCGCGAATTTCGTTTTGCTCAACACATGCTCGATACGTGAAAAGGCCGAGAGAAAGGTCTTCCACAGGATAGACGACATACGCAGAGAGCGCGCCGGCAGCCTTCCGGTCATAGGTCTGATGGGCTGTGTCGCGCAGCTCGAAGGTGAGGCGATTTTTGAAAACGCCCCCGCCGTGAGGATGGTCGCCGGCACAGGGGCTGTAGACAGAATCCCGCAGCTTCTGGGGAGCATAGGCGGAGGCGTGCGGCGTGCGATAGACCTCGAAGGCCGCCGAGAGGGCGAGATCTGGGACGCATCCCCCTCGGAAAGGCGTTCGAAACATGTCGCGTTCGTCCCGATCATAGAGGGTTGTAATAAGTTCTGTACGTACTGCATCGTGCCATATTCGCGCGGTCGCGAACGCAGCCGCGCGGCCTCGGAGATAGTCGAAGAAGTACGTGGGCTCTCGGAGAGGGGTTACAGGGAAGTTCAGCTCATAGGGCAGAACGTCAACAGCTACCGCCCTAAGTCGGACGCGGGGCTTGAGGGGTTCAGAGGCGCGACGCCTTTCGCGAGGCTTCTGCGTGCGGTGGCGTCCACGGGTATGCCGCGTATAAAGTTTACGACCTCGTTCCCGAGGGATTTCGACGCGGACATCGTCAAGGCCATCGAGGAGCACGAAAACCTTTGCGAATGGATTCATCTCCCCGTGCAGTCCGGCAACGACCGCGTATTGCGCTCTATGCGAAGGGGCTATAATGTCGCGAGGTATCTTGAGAAAGTGGCGGCAATCGAAGGCTCGCGGCGTAGGCTGTCGCTGACGAGTGACATCATCGTCGGCTTCCCCGGCGAGACCGACGCGGAGTTTGAAGACACGCTGAAGCTCGTCGAGCGGTGCAGGTTCGAAGGTCTATATATCTTTAAGTACTCCGAGAGGAAGGGGACGCCCGCGGCGACAATGGAGGACACAGTCCCGGAGGCTTTGAAGACTGAAAGGTTTCTGGCCCTGGAGGCATTGCAGATGAGCATAGAGCGTGAGATTTATCAGTCTTATATAGGCTCCTTTGTAAACGTGCTGGTCGAGGGGCAGAGCGCAAGGTCTTCGAGCGACCTGAAGGGGCACAGCTCCTGCAACAAGGTCGTAAACTTTCGAGGGCCCTCCGACCTGACGGGTAGGATAGTCCGCGTGCGCGTCACGGAGGCGAAGACACACAGCCTCTACGGGGAATTGTCTGTAGAGGCATAAAGTTTCTGGGGGGGCGAGTCAAAATGGAGATAGAAGTTAAAATACGCGGCCTAATGATGGACCCGAGCAGCGGCACGCCCATAATCATCCTCAAGGACGTGAACAGCGAGACGATGCTGCCCATTTGGGTCGGGGCCTACGAGGCCAACGCCATCGCGCTAGAGATAGAGAAGATTACGCCCCAGAGGCCCATGACGCACGACCTTCTACGGAACGTAATCCTTGAGATGGGGGCGAGCGTCGAGCGCGTGGTGGTCACGGAGTTGCGCGACAACACCTTCTTCGCGATGATCGTCATGAAGAACCGCGCCGGCGAGTCTATAATGATAGACGCCAGGCCCTCGGACGCAATCGCACTCGCGCTCAGGACTGACTGCGCCATGTACGTCAACGAGGAGGTCATAAGGGCCTCGCGCAACACGGTCTCGGGCACGGAGGAGGACGAGCCTGCGGCTTCGGACGAAGAGTGGCCCGACGTGATAGGGGAGGCAGGGGATTTGCCGATGTGAGACGGCAGTGGTTTCCCGCGCGATCAAAACTCTTACAGCCGGAACGGGACGACTTGAGCACAATCATCGCAATCGCGAACCAGAAAGGCGGGGTGGGGAAGACCACCACCGCCGTCAACCTCGCGGCCGCGTTCGCGCAGAAGGGCAGGCGCGTACTCCTCCTTGACCTAGACCCGCAAGGGAACAGCTCCATCTCCTTCCTGGAACAGAACTCTATCTGCGCGTCCGCATACGACATGATGGTAGACGGCGAGAGTGATTTCTCCGGCTACATATACAAGGCTCCCATCGAAGGGCTCTCGATCATTCCCGCAAAGATTAACCTTGCGAAGCTTGAGTCAAAGCTCGTCGGCGACTTCGACGCGCCCTTCCGTCTCAAAGACCGTCTGGAGCATCTGCGCGAACAGTTCGACGCGATCTTTATCGACACGCCCCCTACTTTGGGTCTGATAACGGTAAACGCTTTAGTTGCGGCGACACACGTACTGATTCCAATTCAATCTTCATACTTTGCTTTAGAGGGGACGGACGATCTGCTTGAGACGATTGAGAAAGTAAAGGCGCGTCCGAACCCCGATCTACGCGTCTTGGGCGTCGTCGTAACCCTTTTCGACAAGCGGACGACGCTGGCGCGAGAGGTTTACGAGCAGATACGCAACGTCTTCGGGACGCAGATGTTCGAGACGGTCATAACGAAGAGCGTGCGGCTGGAAGAGGCGCCCGCATACAGGGAGTCCATCTTTAGCTTTGCGCCCCAGTCTTCGGGGGCGTTCGAGTACGCAAAACTTTGCGAAGAGGTGATGGGACGTGTCTAAGAGGGGACTGCCTTCAGGCGTACGCATGCGACATGACTCGCATTACGTAGAGGAGTTGGCGAGCCAGAGCCCGACCACGATTGGTAGGCTCATAGGCATAGACCAACTCGACCCGAACCCTCTGCAGCCGCGCGTCGAGATAGGCGACCTGTCAGAGTTAATCTCTTCCGTCAAGGAGCACGGAGTCTTGGAGCCCCTCCTCGTAAGACCCTCCGCGATTAAGGGGCGTTGGATGATTATCGCGGGGGAGAGGCGTTGGCGCGCGGCGACCGCCGCGGGGCTAAGAGAGGTGCCCTGCGTCGAGATGGACGTGGACGAAGAGGTCGTCGCGGAGATAGCCCTCATAGAGAACATGCAGCGGAAGGACTTGACGCCCTGGGAGGAGGCCGACGGCCTCGCGTCACTCTGCCAACGCTTCGGATACACGCACGAAGACGTTGCGCGTAAGATAGGGAAGAGCCGCAGCACCGTCACGGAGGCACTCGCGCTCGCGACGATACCTGAAGAGATACGTGAGGAATGTCGGCGTGCCGACATAAACGGCAAATCGACGCTCCTACAGGTCGTGCGTCAGCCGGACGAAGCGTCGATGCGGCAGGTAATAAAGGATATCGCCGGCAAGGGCTTGAAGAGGGACGACTTGCGCGCGGCACGCCGCCCTAAGCCTTCAAGAGAGAGCGACGGCGCGGGAACTGTTACAGGCGAATCCCTAAAGCCTTACGTGTTTAAGTACGAGCTGCCGGAAGTTAACGCAAGACTTGAGCTGCGATTCGAAAAATCCTCCCCCGCGAAGGAGGAGATAGTCGCAGCCTTAAGGGTTGTCTTGGGGGCCCTCGAAGGAGACTGAGACGAAAGCCCTGATCCCGCCTACTTGCCCGGACGATTACTTCCTTTTTTCGCCTGACGATTTAAAGAACGCGCCCAACGCTCCAGCGTCGGCTGCAAGGGCTTGAAGAGGCGCGTCCTGAAGCCGTGCTGGCGCTCGTTCCAGCGCCTCAAGTTTTTCTCCGTGTAGTCCCTTATGGAGACTTCGAGCTGACCCTTCTTCACAGAGTGTCGAAGGGTCAGGTAGTGGTGCTGTCCGACCAGGGAGAAGATGACCGTAGCCAGATTCGCCTTGATCGAAAGTCTCGGGAGAAGTCTCTTGTAGAAGGGCCCGCCTTTGGGCAGAAGCACGTCCAGAGCTACTTCAAGCCAGGCGGGCTGCGAACCCTGTCTGGGGTGATACAGGCCTGGGAGTTGTGTGACCCCTTTTATATTTCTCACGCGCGGGTCGTTGATTATGTCCACAAAACGGATTCTGTCGATACCCCTCAAATGTTCGCGCGGTAAAGACTCGAAGATAGAATTAATATTCTCCTCCGTACGCTTCGGGAGGCTCCTGCCTGAATTGTTCTCGATTTTGAAGGGCACTGGAAGCGGCCTCTGTCGAACAGTAATGTAATAGCCGTCTACTTTTAATGAAAAACCCTCTGCTTTGCAAGTTAAGGTGACCGCAACAAATCTACGCTCAAGCCTCACACAAAAGAGAAGGAAAAAAGCCCACACTCCTTGAGTCCGATAATATATATTATGAACAAGGGTAATACAGAAATCCCGAGACGCACAAACAACCCTTCCTTGACACGTAACGCCGCAGGTTGATACAGTACGCGGTCTTTTGTCTCGGCCATTTTTCAACCGTATCCTGTCCAAAGGAGCTAAACTTGAGCAATTCGGGAAGCTACCTCTTCACCTCCGAGTCCGTCACGGAGGGCCACCCAGATAAGATCGCAGACCAGATATCTGACGCCGTGCTGGACGCAGTCCTCTCCGAGGACAAAACGGGGAGAGTCGCATGCGAGACGCTCGTGACAACCGGACTGGTCGTGATCGCGGGTGAGATAACCACGGACGCGCACGTAGACTTCCCTCAAGTGGCACGTGAAACTGTTCGAGAAATAGGTTATACGCGGGCCAAATACGGCTTTGATTGCGACACTTGCGCCGTCCTTACGGCCGTGGACAAGCAGTCGCCCGACATCGCGCAGGGCGTCGACACGGGCGGCGCGGGCGACCAGGGGCTCATGTTCGGCTTCGCCTGCAACGAGACGGAAGAGCTGATGCCCCTACCCATACAGCTCGCACACAAGCTCGCGCGCAGGCTCTCAGACCTACGCAGAGACGATTCGATGCCCTACCTGCGTCCGGACGGCAAGTCACAGGTCACAGTCGAATACAGGGACGGCCGCCCGTTCCGCATAGACGCCGTGGTCATCTCCACACAGCACTCCCCCGAAGTCTCCAACGAACAGTTGCGCGAAGAGGTTCTGGAGCGTGTCATATACGAGACAGTGCCCGAAGAGTTGCGCGACGACTCGACGAAGTATCACATAAACCCCACAGGACGCTTCGTCATAGGCGGCCCGCAGGGCGACGCGGGGCTCACAGGCAGGAAGATCATCGTTGACACGTACGGCGGGTACGCACCACACGGCGGAGGGGCCTTCTCCGGCAAAGACCCTACGAAGGTAGACCGCTCGGCCGCATACATGGCCCGCTACATCGCTAAGAATATCGTCGCGGCAGGACTTGCTGAACGCTGCCTCGTGCAGCTCGCGTACGCAATAGGCGTGGCAGACCCCGTCTCCGTGCTCGTAGACACAGGCGGCACGGGGCGTGTTAGTGAAGGTAATCTCTCAACTCTCGTCCGAGACCTGTTCCAACTGACCCCCCAGGGCATCATCGAAACCCTTAAGCTGCGGCAGCCAATCTATAGAAAAACTGCGGCTTACGGCCACTTCGGCCGCACCGAAGAGGGTTTCACATGGGAGACCACGGACAAGGCCCAGGCGCTACGCGAAGCCGCGGGCGTCTGAATACGTAATTCTCAGACACTTCTTCATAAATCCCCGCGCTGTTTTGAGGCGGGTGTGACCGGGGTAAATAAGATAATGAGCACAAAAAGCGCGGGCGAGTTCGACGTAAAAGACCTAAACCTTTCCGCTGACGGCAAACGCCGCATCGAGTGGGCCGAGCGTGAGATGCCGGTTCTGCGACTCATACGCGAAAAGTTCGCGGAAGAGAGACCCCTGGACGGTGTGCGTCTTGTAGCTTGCGCACACGTGACGACGGAGACTGCCAACCTCGTACGCACACTGCAGGCGGGCGGCGCGGAGTCAGTCCTTATAGCTTCCAACCCCCTCTCGACACAGGACGACGTGGCCGCCTCACTCGTGGTGGACTGGGGCGTGCCGGTTTACGCGATCAAGGGCGAATCCACAGACACATACAACAGGCACGTGCGGACGGCCCTGGACTTCCGCCCGCATATCATCATAGACGACGGCTCGGACGTGGTCGCGACCCTTATAAAGGAGCGAGGCGAGCAGAGCAAAGAGATAATAGGCACCACGGAAGAGACCACCACGGGCATCGTACGCCTGGAGGCCATGGAGAAGGCGGGCGTCCTCTCCTTCCCTTCCATGGCGGTCAACAACGCGCAGACGAAACACTTCTTCGACAACCGATACGGCACAGGGCAGTCCACGATCGACGGCATCATACGCGCGACGAACATACTCCTTGCGGGCCGCACGATCGTCGTGGTCGGCTACGGCTGGTGCGGCAAGGGCGTCGCGATGCGCGCACGCGGCCTCGGCGCGAACGTATGCGTGACGGAAATCAACCCCATAAAGGCCGTGGAGGCCGTCATGGACGGGTTCCGTGTGATGCCCATGTCGGAGGCCGCGCGGATAGGCGACATCTTCATAACGGTGACGGGCAACCGACACGTTATAGACGGACAGCACTTCGCCTTGATGAAGGACGGCGCGATAGTCTGCAACAGCGGCCACTTCGACCTTGAGCTGAACCTCGTGGCCTTGCGCGAGATGTCGCACGAGCCGGCGACACTGCGCCCGTTCGTAGAAGAGTTTAAGGTGCGTGAGAGCGGCAGGCGCGTCATTGTTCTGGGAGAGGGCCGCCTGATTAACCTGGCCGCGGCCGAGGGCCACCCGGCGAGCGTCATGGACATGAGTTTTGCGAATCAGGCGCTTTCGGTCGAATACCTCGTGAAGAATAAGGGGCAACTGCGGCCGGGCGTACATACGCTCCCGGAAGAGGTTGACACGGAGATCGCCGGGCTGAAGCTAAAAGCCCTAGGGATCGGCATTGACGAACTCACACCCGAACAACTCGAATACCTCAACAGCTGGGAGACCGGCACCTAAGCCTTATACAATATGACTAAAAAAGGGAGGAGATCAACACGATCTCCTCCCTTTTTTAGTCACCCATACAGCTTTCATCTTTTATTTGGTTAATGGTTAACAGGGAGTCGCTAAGGATGATTTTCGTTATCGGACGCTGCCTCTCTGTATGTCTGAACTATATTTCGAGGTTAGGTACGCGTACGCGTGAGCAGGTAGCCGCCGACGGCCAGAAATAGCATGGATGGTGCCCACGCGGCAACGGTGGGTGTTAGGAGACCGTTCGCGCCCGCCTGCTGGAAGCCGCTAGTGAGCCCGAGGAAGGCGAGTCCTGAGCCTATTGCCATACAGAGCGCCACCATCGTGCCGCGCCGGCCGAATGCGAAGGCGAGGGGCGCTCCCACAAGGATCATTATAAGGGGGGAGAACGGCTCCGCCTTTTTACGCTCAAGTACTACAGCCAGCGGAGACACATTCACGCCACGCGCTTTAAGCTCCGATATGTAAGCGCTTAAAGCCCTGGAGTTCAGTTCAGTCGGCTTGTTAAGCTCACTGTTAAGCACGTAGAAATCGCCCGCGCTCAGCCGTATCGAAGCCCCGCGCTCGTAGTCGGCGCCCCCGCCGCCCAGCTCGATCAAATCCCCCCGCCCCTCCACAAAAGCACCCGGCGCCAAGCTCATGCCCGGCGAGACCAGAACTCTCTCAAGGTGCAGCGCTTCCGAATCGAACTCGAAAACGGAGAGATTGTTGAGCTGCCCGCCGACCGAGACAGGGTCGTAAGAGTATATTCGGCGCGTGTCCGTGCTCGAAACCCATACCTTTCCGGACTGAATGTCGGCCTGCACGGCGCCCGTACGGATCATTCCGCGCAGTGCATTCTGCCGTCGGTTCGCGTCCGGCATTATCTTCTCCTGCACGAACCAGACGCCCACGCCGACAAACACCGCGAAAAAGACGCAAGGCTGTATCAGGCGGAAGACGCTCTGCCCGCTGGCCCACCAAGCGACGGACTCGCTTCGTCGAACCATCAGCGCAAAAGTTACCAAGACGGAGAGGAGCGTGCCCACGGGCGTAACGGCCACGAGCGCGAACGGCAGAAGGTACACGAAGTAGCGCGCCACGACCGCCGCGCTCACGTTGTTGCGCGCGATAAAGCGCAGCAACTCGAATAGCGTGAAGACGAAAAAGACCAGCACGAGCGTCGAGACTATGAGCAGGAAGTTACGCGCGACGGACTTTAAAACGTCCCTGTCCAGGAGCCCCGGAACGAACGGGCGTCGCTTCTCTGCCCCGGACGCACGCTGCCCCTGCGTCCGCACTTCGCCCTCGGGGCGCGCCCTCTTGAACCTAAAGCCGAAATGCCTGCGACGCGCGGCCAGGAGCAAGATTCCGCACGGTATCGCAGTAATAAACGCCAGCCAAGACCCCAAGACGGGCGGCAACGTTCCCGCGCGCCCCAGCTGCTCGCCCGCCAGGGACAGAAGATAGTAGAGGAGCATAGAGGCGAGCGACAGAAGCACGCCTTGAGAGCGCCCGCCGCGTCCGGCCCTCAGCCCCAACGCAGCGCCGAAGAAGGCAAAGACAATCGGCGAAAGACTTAGCGCGAGCCTTTTATGCAGAGCTATTGTGGCTTCTCGTCTCTGTATTGCGTTATCGGACGTGCGCGCCTTTTGAGACAACTGCGAGAGACCCATCTCGTCGAACTCAAGCTCGCGCTCCTGTATACGCCTCGCCAGTGCGCCCCTGCCCGTGTCCAGGCGCTCGTCCCTTACACGCATGCTCTGGGAGCGCTCGACCGTGACGTGCTCGCCACGCGTTATAGCCTCCGCGCCGCCCGCCGGCAGCGTCGTCATGCGCGCGTCCTCAAGCACGAGTTCCGTCCGCTCGCCCGAGAAATCCAGACGCCCTTTGCGCGCCGTCACAAGCCTCACCTGCCCGCCCGGCTCCTGCCAGTGCATGAAAATCCTGCCCCACTGGCCCGTCTCCTTGTCGCCTTCGCGCACGTATATGACCTTCCCCTGCATGCCCGTGTAGAAGCTCCTCGGGTCTACGGGGGATTCGAGCTTGTAGAAGGCTATCCGGAGCCCTATGTCGCGCAGGTTCTTCGCGGCGGCCGGCGCGACCCAGAATCCCACGTAGAAGGTCAGAAGGCTGAAGAGGAGCCCGAGCAGGAGCGGCGGGAGAATTACACGGGTCGTGCCGACGCCCGCGGCCTGTATGGCCGTGAGCTCGCTGTCGTGGCCCAACTGCCCGAAGCCCGTCGCGACGCCCACGAGCACGGACATCGGCAGCGTGAAGATCAGTATGTTCGGGAGAAGGTTGAGTGTGACTTCGGCCCCGAGGCGCATGGGGGCGGACGCGGAGCCGAGGACTTCCGCGAACTTCGTCGTCTGCTGGATCAGAAGGATCGCGGAGAGCACGAGGAGCGCCAGCGCGAGGTACGGGAGCACCGCCGCCAGTGTATACCTGTCTAAGGCCCTGATAGCCATCCCGCCTTACCCGTGCCTCGCGCGCAAAAGTCCCGCGCTTCCCTTCCGAGGCTTTAAACTGTAGGAGACTTTGCGAACCTGCCCGCGCGCGGCTCTGCCTCCAGGGCACGTCTCACGAGTCCGCGCGCGATATCAGAGGCGGTCTGCCTCGTCTCCGGAGGGCTTGAAGAGTACTCCTCGGCCCACTCGCCCGGCTTAAGATTTCGTGCGGCGTATAGAAGGTCGTACGCACCCCTCTTCAAGACACGCGCGCCGCCGGCCCTGCACTCACGGCACCACAAGACCCCCTCCTGCGTCACGTACATCTCCCCCGCGGGAGACTCTCGCAGCCTCAGGCCACACCCCCCGCACGTACGCATGTCCGGGAGAAAGCCCGTCAGCCTCAAGACCCAAAGCTCGCAGTATGTAAAGACGGGGGCGGCTTCTACGCCCCCCGCGAGTGCCTCTATGCACGCCCTGAGCATCCTGAAGAGCCTCTCGTCGGCCTGGTGCGGCGGCGCGAACTCTCTCACGAGTTCCACGAGCTGCTCCAAGGCCGCGACCGTGTCCGAATCGCCCGCCGCGCCGAAGTAAGAGCGGATGATTTCGGCGTTCTTGATCGTGACGAGCTCGCGCGTCTCCTTCTCGAAGAAGGTCAGATTTATGAGCGTAAAAGGCTCCAGGCTCGCCCCGAATCTGCTCTTGAGACGCCGCGCGCCGCGCGCCACGCCGCGCACGAGCCCGGCCCTCTCCGTGAGCGAAACGACTATCTTGTCCGCGTCCGCGAGCTTGTGCGTGTGTAGCACAATGGCTTCTGTCTCTACGAGTCCCATTCGTACCTTGTCCGACGATCATCCGAAAGCTTCCCGCGCCCGCGGCGCACGGAGCAGACACCCTCTACCAGGGAATCCAGTAGAGCAGCCACGCGAGGACGAAGCCGACCACTACGAACTCCAGGAATATCTTAAAGGCGTAACGCACGCGCCCACGGTCGCCCTCACGCCCGACTATCCCGAAGACGACCGCGACGAGCGACGCGAACAGAAGCATCAGAAGAAAATGTTTCAAGGCTTTCTCCCAGCGCCTATGTCGAAGGCGTCCAGGGCCAGAATGAAATTTAGAAGGCCCGCGACCATCATGAAGACGTTGCCGTACTCCGAAGTGGCAAGCTCTGGCTGTTCTCTCAAAGCGAAACCCGTCGCCCTCGAAGCGAGGTACAGAAGCCCCGAGCCGAGGTCGCAGAACCCGAAGAGCGTGGACAGAAGCCCCTCGCTCGTGTCCCAGAGGCTGTACACGTGACCGCCCAGAGCTGCGCCGAGCCCGAACAGCAAAAGAACCGCGAGCCCGCCCAGAGCGCCCTTCAAGAGCCGCCCCTGCCCTATGTGACCTAGCCCAGGCACGAGCCATCCCGCGATTGCCGCAAGCCATGTGCTCGCCGGAATCTCTCTAACCTCACCCGCCTCTCTACTCAAGTCGCTTCCTTCTTTCGCTCGAATTTTGTAGACCGCCGAAGATTTTCAACCTTGCGTTATCGGACGTGAATTTGACTTTAAGCGTTACACGAATCTGCACGATAGTAACTACCGCCGCGCAAACGCCCGCACTCGTTTAAGAGTTCATCCAAAGGTTGAAGCATCTTCGGCTATAACGTGCGCAAGTGATAATTTACAAACGACTTCCGCGCACGCCCCGCGCAGGAGCTTAAAGTTCTTCTTTAGAAGTCGGCACGGCGACATATCTGACGTTTTAGTTTAAGTGATTTCTTCCAAATCCAATACACGAAGGGCGTTTTTGCCCCCAGAGCCTTATAAAGCCTTTATTACGACGATTCTAAGTGATAACTCGTCCGACGCGAACTTTGTCAGTAGAGCAGATATTCGGAGCGCGCACTCATAAATTCCGAAAGCCCTTCGGCCCAGGAGTCCCTGATGGTCTCAAGCGAATCTCCACGCTCTATCGCGGTACGGAGCGCGTCCGTGCCCGAGATCACGTCGAAGGGATTCTTGTCGAAGACGTACTCGTACGGCGGCTCCTTCCATCGAAAACTCTCGCCGTACATATCGAAACATGCCTTTACAACCGCTACGCCCGTCACGACGGGCTTGAAGCTCTGCCTGTCGGTTACGTGTATCTGTACGCCGCCGCAGACCGCGCCCGCGTGCTTCTGGAAGGTCGGGAGAAAGTTGGACGCGCGGAACCTTACGCCGGGCAGCCCCGTTCCCTGCAAGTGTCTCTCGAAGTCGGCCGCGTCGATGTAGGGCGCGCCGACGAACTCGAAGGGGCGCGTCGTGCCGCGCCCTTCGGACACCTGCGTGCCCTCTATGTGGACTGTTCCGGGGAAGACCGTCGTGCTGTCGAGTGTCGGCATGTTCGGCGACGGGATGACCCAGGGAGCGTCCGTCTGGTCGAGCCAAAGCTCGCGCGACCAGCCCTCCATGGGCACGACTTCAAGCTCGCAATTAATTCCCCATCGTGAGTTAAACATGCGCGCGAGTTCGCCCGCCGTCATACCGTGCCTCGTGGGTATTGGAAACTGCCCCACGAAGGAGGCGAACTCGGGTTCGAGTACGTTCCCCTCGACCTCCACCCCGTTGATTGGATTCGGCCGGTCACAGACGACGACGCGCTTCCCGAATTTGGCCGCGGCCCGCATGCAGTTCGCAATCGTGTAGACGAACGTGTATATGCGGCAGCCAACGTCTTGCAGGTCGCAGACGAGCACGTCTACGTCCGAGAGCATCTCCTCGGTCGGCTCGCGCGTCTCGCTGTACAAGGAATAGACAGGCAGGCCCGTCTCCCTGTCCAGCGTGTGCGGCGTCTCGACCATGTTGTCCTGCACGTCGCCGCGTATGCCGTGCTGCGGCCCGAAGAGGGCCTTCAGGTTTACGCCTTCGCGAGAGCGAAGAACGTCCGCGGAGTGTCTGAAGTCGTGATCCACAGACGCCTGATTACAGACGAGCCCTACGCGTGCGCCGCGTATGAGTCCCGAATCAGACTCACAAAGCCTTTCCATTCCGAGTACAGTCTTTCGCCCCAACTTTGAATCTCCCTTGAGAATTTACTTAAAGCAATCTTGAAAATGTTAACGACTAAGTTGTGTCGCCATATAGCCTTAGTCTCAAGCTTAATTATTTACACGAACATCGGGCTATTCGTAGAAAGCCGTTGAAATCCTTAGGCGTTATCGGACGCGAAGCCGCGGGCCGCGTTTACGAATGACTCGAATAAAGCGCGTGAAAAATCGTCTTCCTGCCAGCCGATCTCCGGGTGCCACTGGACGCCCACGGCCCAGCGCCCTTCGAGCGTGTCTTCGACGGCCTCGACGAGGCCGTCGGCGCTCCATGCGGTCGCCTGTAGATTTCGCCCGATTGTTTCGAGCGCCTGGTGGTGATGACTGTTCACGCGCAGGCTCTCTCCCCCGTTCATGCGTGCGACGAGGCTTTCAGGCTTAACCTTGACACCGTGCGAATGACGGTCGCGCGGCGCGCCCTGCTCGTGTTTGAGCGCGCCCTGCACCTGCGACTCTATGTCCTGAATCAGCGTCCCGCCGCGGAAGACGTTCCAGACCTGCATCCCGAAGCAGATCGAGAGGAGCGGCAGCCGCCTCGCCTCCGCAAATTCGAGGACGCGCATGTCCGTCGAGTCTTTTAAAGGATGCACGGCCCCCAGGCGCGCGTGCGGCTCCCTTCCGTACAGCGCGGGGTCTACGTCCGAGGCGCTGCCGGGCAGCAGCAGCGCGTCGAGCCTGCCGACGACCTCTTCAAGGTACGACGCTTCCGGGATGAGCGGGATGTGCAGGGGCGCGCCGCCCGCGGCCTCGACCGCCTCCGAGTAGAAACGCGCGAGGTAGAACCTCTCCGACTCCAGCTCGTGGCGCATCGTTATGCCCACGAGCGGCCTCACGCGCCGCACCCCGCCTGAAGACTCTTTCGACATTCCGGGAGACACTATAACCCAAACGAAGGCGCAGTCCGAACGTGGGCGCGCGTTCAACTTAATAAGCGACCGCGCAAGGCGTAGGCGCACGCGCGTCTCGCTTGACTTCCCTTCCGGGCAGTTTCTATAGTGCCTTGAAAAACATATTACGATGAGCAGCCCCGAAAACAGACTCCGAAGCACGACCATCCTACTCGTACGCCGTGAAGGGCGCGTCGCGCTCGCGGGCGACGGGCAGGTGACGCTCGGCGACACGGTCATGAAGAGCGGCGCGCGCAAAGTCCGGCGCCTCTACAACGATAAGATTTTAGCGGGATTCGCGGGCGCGAGCGCAGACGCCTTCTCACTGCTCGCGCGCTTCGAGGGCAAGCTCGAACAGTACCACGGGAACCTCGAACGCGCGGCCATAGAGCTGAGCAAGGAGTGGCGTACGGACAAAATCCTGCGCCACCTCGAAGCGATGCTCATCGTCGCGGACGAGAAAGCCTCTTTCTTACTCTCGGGCAACGGCGACGTGATTGCGCCGGACGGCGGCGTGCTCGCCATAGGCTCGGGCGGCCCTTACGCGCTCGCGGCCGCGCGCGCGCTGCTCGAATACACGGAGTTGGGCGCGCGCGAGATTGCCGAGCGCGCGCTTCACATAGCGGGCGAAATTTGCATCTACACGAACCAGAACTTAATCGTCGAAGAGATTTGAAGGAAGACCGCGCCGCCCCCGCGCGCGACTTCTGAAGAAGTACAAACAAGTCAAAAGCCTTTCGTAAATGGTCATATATCTTTCAGGCGAGGTGGACGAGGAGCAGCGTCTCGACGAGATGACGCCGCGGCAAGTTGTCTCCGCGCCTTGTTAGCATCCCACTTATCAACAGTTTACGCCGACTCACGCGGCCATGATTGTTGCGCTTCATATCGTCAAAAGCGCCTTCTCTTGAGCCGCATGGCCCTTTCGTCCGCCTTTGCTCATGGGAATAATCTAACGTTCGGATGACATTGTAGGCAACCTCACTTCTTTAAGAGTGTGCGAACAGACAGACAGTCACGCCTATAGGGGATGACTGTCTGTCTGTTCGGAGTGTAGCGGCGCAAAATTCTGTTGCAATTAAACCGGCATGGGTTTAATCTCCCGCCCGTGGGCGTCACCTCTACGAACGTTTCAGACTCTCACAACCAGACAGGCACACTAATATTTAGCCGCCACTAGGCAGCTTGCCCCGTCTAGTATGGCGCGTGACTTAGAGCAGCGACGACAGAACCGCGAGCAGTTCTAACGCGGTCTGCGTCAGACTGTCGGGTGCAGGGTTCGGCATCTCGCCGCCTGTCGGCTCTTGCACGGCGTTAGCCGCCTGTGATGGGGGCGGCGCGGGCGAGCCGAACGGCATCTCGCCCGCGCTAGCCGAGCCGGTTAGGAGCAGGACTAGCAGGGAGACTCCTAGAGTTTTACGCATCACTTTCCCTTTCGTGGTAATGGGAGCTAAACATAGTTGCCGCCGTATCTTGTTGAGGTACGGCGGCTTTGCTGCGTATGACCAAAAATGGTCATACGCGAAGAAAGGCGACCTCACATGAATTTAGCAGACGAGCGCCTTAAGGAACTAGATAACCCAACGCTTACCGATAACGAGCGTGTCTTGCTGCGCTGCCAAGTAGCGGCAGACCTCATCCACAGGGGGCAGTATGAAGCCGCACGCGAGGCGCTAGGCGAGTTGTGGCTCGGCATCGGGCAAAGGCCGACAGTTACAAACCTGCCGCCCGCGGTAGAGGCCGAAGTGTTGCTCCAATGCGGGACGCTGACGGGCTGGCTCGGCAGCGCCCGCAACGTCTCAGGCGCGCAGGAGCAGGCGAAAGACATGCTCTCGGAAGCCGAGCGTAAGTTTCGCTCTCAGGGGATGCTCTCTAAGGCTTCGGAGGCTCAGTACGAGCTAGGCATGTGCTACTGGCGGCTAGGCGCTTACGATGAGTCCCGCCTAGTTATGCGGGAGGCGTTAAAGCTACTGACGGACGCCGACCTTGAGCTAAGAGCTAAACTCCTGATTAGGCGCACGCTGGTAGAGATATGGGAGCACAAGTATTACGACGCGCTGAACATCTTGAGAGAAGCAGAGCCAGTTTTCGAGTCTGCCAACGACGCGCTCAAAGGCCGGTGGCACGGACAAAAGGGGCTAGTCCTCAGAAGGCTCGCCGCCGCCGAAGGGCAGCCCGACTACTACGACAGAGCTATCATCGAATACACGGCCGCGGCCTATCACTGCGAACAGGCGAGACACGAAAGGTATTGCGGCACTGCTTTCAATAACCTTGCTTTCCTGCTCTACAAGCTCGGCAGATACCGCGAGGCGCACGAACATTTAGACCGCGCACAACTGATATTCACGAAGCTTAAAGACACGGGCAACTTGGCGCAGGTGGATGAGACGCGGGCGCGCGTGCTGGTAGCCGAGAGGAAATACCGTGACGCGGAACGCATCGTCTGCGGCGTGATAAAGACCTTCGAGCAAGGCGGCGAGTCGGCCTTACTTGCGGACGCGCTCGCCTTGCAAGGCTTAGTGTGGGCGCGGCTCAGGGGGCATGAGGCGTCGCTAAAGATTCTGCGGGAGGCGATAAAAGTAGCGGAGGAATCAGGCGCTTTAACTCAGGCGGGACACGCGGCCCTTACGTTGATAGAGGAACACGGCGCGGGCTGGCTTCTGCCGCGAGAGGACTTAAGGGCGGTGTTCGTCCGCGCCGTCGAATTGCTGAGAGGCTCGCAGGACGCCGAAGATAAGGAGAGGCTTCTGGCTTGCGCGCAAATAGTGATAAAGAGACTTTCAGGGATGCAGATACACGACAGGAACTTTACCTTCTACGGCGCTGTGGAGGAGTTAGAGGCAAGGCTAATAGAGGAGGCTCTGGAATTGGAAGGCGGCAGCATCACGCGGGCCGCCGAGAGGCTAGGGTTAAAGCGTCAGACGCTCTCGAACATGCTCAAAGTCCGCCACAAGAAACTATTCGGCAAAAGGACGCCGCCCGTCCCGCGCCTCAAGAGTTTCATCAAAAAAGACGCCTGACCGCTGCCCCGGCTTTTAAACTTGGTGGGGGTGGGTGACGGGTGATGCTATCACGCGCGTACGATTTTGCTTTTCGGTAAAAAGGCCGTCTGAGGAGCGCAACGGCAACCCTCTGGCAACCTATAACGGCCCGTTACCCCTAACAGGGCATGTTTGATTCTTTGCCCGCCTGCCCCGCGCCCTGCTTTTGCCATGCTCCTGCGGCCACATTTCGTCGTTAGGCGGTCGCCCGTGCGCGCGTTCTCTCCCCCGTAAAAGTTCCGCGTAATGAGACAAATCGCGCGGCGTAGGCCGTCTGGTTTAGCCGAGTAGAACAACAGACAGACAGTCATGGTATTAGGGGATGGCTGTCTGTCTGTTCCAGTCGCGTGCGTGAGCTATGCGGAACCGAGTCATCATCTACGCCCCCGCGGGTCTCGCACGTCAGGCGATGTTGTACCATTGGTCTCGGCTCGACAATTTGAAACTTCGCCGCTGGTGCTTCGCTCCCGAAGGGGGTAGGGGTCAGTGGGGGGAGTGGTGTGTCTAGTCTACGACTAGACCAGATATTGACCGCGGCTAAGTAGTAGCCTTCGCGGTATAGGGCACCAACGCGGCGCTCAGATGTGCCGCGCCCAATTCACCTCAACAGAAGAATAGACAGTACAGTCCCTCGCCTCTCGGCTCGCGCTGTCTGTCTATTCTTCTGTTGAGGCAATCACAAGGAAGGAATCTAAAAGGATGGCAGAGGAGTTCTACTCAGAACGAAGGGCGGCAGTGCGGCTTGGCGTCGCACGCACAACGTTAAGGCGACATCGCGCGGCCGGACAAATTAGGCCGCTGTGCCTCGGGGGTGCCGTGCTCTACGGCGAGTCGGAGTTGGAGCGGTTCGAGGCGCGGCACCTCTCGTCGCGCGGCGGAAAGGGGACGCGGTGAGTAACAAAGCAATCGAACAAATCGAACGCGAGATAAACGAGCGCAAGGCCGCGGAGAAGGCGAAGCATGATGCCGAGATTCAACGCCTTGCCGATGCAGACAATACTGCTACAGATGAGGCAGGGGCGCATTAATGTCGCTTCTCCTACATGTAATGTCGCATCTCTTACATGTGCGGATACTCACGGCTAAAGTGGCGAAGCAGGAAAGGTAGACATGCTTCGCCACTTTTTTTATTTGAATCGGCGTTACTTGTTAGGCAGGCGTGGAACAGTTTTACAAACTGACTTAAAATACTGACTATGAATGCCGACTATGTTCACTGCCCAAATTGCGGGACGGTGTATCTTACCCCTCCCGGCAATCTACGGATATATCGCTGCGCTAACTGTCAATACCCATATCTTGCCCCGATGCCCCAAGCGCCTCAAGAGACATCAGAGAAAACAGCCCTCGCGGTTTTAGGTGCGTTGATTGGAGCAGGGCTGGTCGGCGTTCCGGGTGCGATTGTAGGCGGGCTTATTGGTTATCTAGCAGGCGGCGGCGAACAAAAGGACGGCGAAACAAAGTGAGCACCTTACTCTCACTTCAACAATGGCTCGCCACTTGGGGGACGGCCACGTTCTGTGTAATTGCGCTATTGGGGCTTTGCTTGCGATATGGCACGTTCAGGCACGGTAAACCGCCTCCGGCTGACGCTTGTCTAACGACTCTCGGCGGCGCTTTTTCAGCACTATCAGGCGTTGTCATACTCTACGAGAACGCTAAGAATCTACACCCCGCAGACCTGCGCGGCAGTGGGGCTTCTCTTGGCGGTGTTGCGTTCCTGTGGCTAGGCTACGCAGGTCTGCGGTATGGCTTCAGTAAGTGTAAGACGAAGGTGTCTAAGGGACTACCAGAGAAGAAAGATGTGCAGACTCCGCCGCAAGATTAACTTACTACTCCCTATAGAAGAACAGACAGACAGACACCGCTATAAGCGGTGTCTGTCTGTCTGTTTGAATGAAGAGTTGTTTTATCTAGCAGCGGCGATTGTCACCAATGGAAAGTGACCAATCGTTACGACTTGAAACCTTCTGGCGTGCGGCCATGCTGCCGCAAAATGGCCGTGATACATTCGCCGGGAATTGCCTGAGTATCGAAATTTCCTGCGCTGGCCGCGTGAACTAATTGTTGTACGTTCCAACGATACATATAAACATCGGTCGCGCCCGTCACCGGTTGCAAAAAGGGCTCTTTTTCCAGAAAGCAGCAGACTTTCATGTACACCGAACGCCACAACGCGGCCTCTATATCATCATCATTTGTAGACGGTCTAAATTCTTCGCAAGCCTCGCGACTCAGGCGCTCGTATTCTGTTTTCGTGAGTTTCTTCTCCACAATGATTCTCCTTACGTATTACTTGTAAGAACACACCTTTTTCATTAGCCGTTCGCCAACTGTCTCAGGTATGACGTAAGACCAGCTTGGCTTTTCCGGCTCAATCGAATCCAACGGCTTTCCTTCAGAGTCATATTTTATCAGAGACAGAAGGCGCTGCCGAGCATTGTTACAGTCGTACTCTTCGAGAGACATTTGTTCCTGAACGGCCTTGCCTTCAATAACATCCGCCTTCACATCCGGCCCTCGGTCATCGCGTAAAATGTATTTAATCCACGTTCTGGCGATGCCGTTAGGTTGCCGTGTAAGCCTCTTGGGACTGAAGAAAACATCATACAAAGGTGTAGTGGTGGCGAGTACCCATTCTGCCGGAGTAGCTACGTCTGAGAAGTCAAAAAGCGGCTCGTCATTTTCTGCCTTAGTAGGCGGATGTGTCGTCGCGGCAGATGGTTTGCGCGTTGGTCGCGTCTTTCTCTTCTGCAAGGCCATGTCTGACGAGCAGAGAAGCAGTGCGGCTAGAAAAGCTAGGGGAAGCCGTCTCATTGTAAATGCTTCCTTTCGTTACTACTGCGGGAGCGACTGAAGTGTGCCGAGAGTCACACGGAGTACAGAAGTCAAGTGCGATGTTATGTAAGCGGCAAAATATAATCCTATGTGACGAGTAGAGTAAAGTAAGAAGATTTCTTGAACAGACAGACAGACTTCCCTATAGAGGAAGTCTGTCTGTCTGTTCTATCTACTTCAACCGGGCGAGCGGCGAAGTTCTCGCGTGCGTCTGCTGTAAAGCCTCCTCTTCAACTTCAACATACCTTTCCGTCGTCTCAAGGCGGACATGTCCGAGCACGGCCTTCAGATAAAGCAGGTTGCCGCCGTGTCGTAGGTAGCTCTTGGCGAACGTCCGGCGCAGGGCGTGAAAGCCGATGGGCGTGATTCCGAGCCTTTTTTGCAGACTCGTAAAGTCCCGGTAGCTGTTTTGGTAATCGAATTTCGTCCCGTTACGTGCAGGGAAGACGAGCGCATGGTCGTGTGACTTTAAGTATCGCATTAGCACGCGGCGCAACTCGACGGACATAGGGATGATACGCTCTTTGCTTCCCTTACCTTTCACCTTAATTGTTAGGCTCTCGAAGTTGACGTTTTCTCTTGTCAGACTTAAGAACTCGTCAACGCGCGCCCCTGTGTCAATGAGCGCGAGCGTAAGGGCGTGCGTGCGGCGCTCGCCGAACGTCTGCGGCTTGTAGCCGAGGAGCCCCCGCAACTCCTCATCGGTGAAGGCGCGGCCGACCTTGCTCTCTTGCTTGAGGCGTTTGCAGCGCAGGCGCGTCGGGGTTAGCTCCTGTTCATGAAGCCAGTCGAGGAACGAATTAAAGCCGCGGATGTAGCTGTTGAGGCATCCCGTGGACATGCCTGCTCGCCTCGCTTCAATCACGAACGAGTTAATGTTATCCTGTGTCACTTCATCGCCCGCAACGAATCGCCGATAGGTCTTGAACGAGGCGCGATAGTGTTTGATGGTGCGCGGCGAGCGGTTGTCGAGGTATTGTTTTTCGCGGATGAAGCTCTCGAACTTTTGCTCTAATGTCATCTTTTCCCCGTCATATCGTCATAGGACGACGTTAAGCGGAGTCGGATGCGGCATTGTTGCCCGTAAGCTGTTGTAGATAAATGGTCATATACCTTTCAGGCGAGGTCGATGAGGAGCAGCGTCTCGACGAGATGACGCCGCGGCAGATCGTCGCCGAACTCGACAAGCACGTGGTCGGCCAGCACGCGGCCAAGCGCGCCGTTGCAATCGCGCTGCGCAACCGCGTGCGACGGCAGAAGCTCAAGCCCGACATGGCCGCCGACGTGATGCCCAAGAACATCATCATGATCGGCTCGACCGGCGTCGGCAAGACCGAGATCGCGCGCCGCCTCGCGCGCATGTCCAACTCGCCCTTCCTCAAGGTCGAGGCTTCGAAGTTCACGGAGGTCGGCTACGTCGGCCGGGACGTGGAGAGCATGATACGCGACCTCACGGAGATAGCCGTGGACATGGTTCGCGCGGAGAAGATCGACGAGGTCGCGGAGAAGGCCGAGCTGAACGCCGAGGAGCGCGTGCTCGACCTGCTCCTCCCGCAGCGACCCACGTCGGGCGTCTACAGCTACGAGACCGGCGACGCGTCAGAAGAGGTCTCGGGCGCAAACACGGAGCAGCGCGACGACCAGTTCCAGAAGACTCGCGAGAAGCTTCGCGCGCAGTTGCGCGAGGGCAAGCTCGACAGCCGCCTCGTAGAGATGGAGGTGCGCGAAAAGAGCTTCCCGACGATTGAGGTCGCGGGCCCGCAGGGCGTAGAGGAGATGGGCATCAACATGAAGGACATGCTCGGAAACCTCTTTCAGGGCAAGACCAAACGCCAGCGCATGCGCGTGGACGAGGCGCTCGAATACCTCGTCGCCGAAGAGGAGGAGCACCTCGTGGACATGGACGCAGTCGCGCGCGCCGCGCTCGAACGCGTCGAAAACGCGGGGATAATCTTTCTGGACGAGTTGGACAAGGTGGCGGGCCGAGAGTCGGGCACGGGGCCGGACGTTTCGCGCGAGGGCGTGCAGCGCGACCTCCTGCCCATCGTCGAAGGCACGAACGTAAACACGCGCTACGGCATGGTCCGAACTGACCACATACTCTTCATCGCCGCCGGCGCGTTCCACGTCTCGAAGCCTTCCGACCTGATACCGGAGCTACAGGGCCGCTTCCCCATACGGGTCGAGTTGGACTCTCTGACGCTCGACGACTTCAAGCGCATCCTGACCGAGCCGAAGAACTCTCTCGTCAAGCAGTACAAGGCTCTGCTCGAAACCGAAGGCATCGAGCTAGACTTCACAGAGGACGCGGTTGACGCCTTCGCGCGCTTCGCCGTCCGCGTCAACGAGCAGACAGAGAACATAGGCGCCCGACGCCTGCACACGATCATGGAGAAGGTTCTGGACGAGATAAGCTTCCTCGGCCCTGACCTTGAGCCCAAGCACCAGGTTATCGACGCAGACTACGTCTCGCGCGCGCTCTCCGACATAGTCAAAGACCAGGACCTCAGCCGCTACATCCTCTGATGAAGCCAAGAGTGAAGGCAAAAAACAGAACCGCGGGCGGTAGCGAGCGGGTGTGTGCCCTGAGTCCGAGCCCGCATCAAGTAAGCACGACCCGCTCGCTACCGCCCGCGGTTCTGTTTGTCATTTGCCTTTTCACTTTTGCCTTTTGTCTTAGTGGTTGTGGCAAGCGACGCCCGCCGCTCCCGCCCGTCGAGCGCGTCCCGCAGAGGACGGAGCTGCTCTCGGGCGCGCAGCGCGGAAACCGCGTCATACTTAGCTGGCCCGCCCCGCGCCGAAACGCTTCGGACGATAGCGTCCAGAGCATACGCCGCGTGGACCTATACCGCCTCGCGGAAGGCGTGGACGACCCGCTGCCGCTCACGGAGGAGGAGTTCTCCGCGCGCGCCACGCTCATCGGCTCGGTCTCTTACGAGGAGATTCAGGCGGCCAAGGAGACTCTCTCGTACGCGGACGAGCTGACTCTCGGAGAGCCCCTGCGCCTGCGCTACGCCGTGCGCTACGTCAACGCCGCGAATCAGCGCGCGTCCTTCTCGAACTTCCTACTAATCGAGCCCGCCGCGAGCGTGAGCCAGCCGCCCGCAGTAGACCCTAGCCCGGAGGTCACGCAGAGCGCGGTCGTGCTGCGCTGGCAGGCCCCCGCGGCGAACGTAGACAACACGACGCCCGTCAACCTGCTCGGCTATAACGTCTACCGCGCCGCGGCGTCGCAGAATCAGCCCGCGCAGACGCCGCTCAACCCCCGGCCGATAACCGCCACGAGCTTCGCAGACCAGTCCTTCACCTTCGGCGAGGAGTACGTATACGTCGTGCGCGCAGTCTCGCTCGGCACGGGCGGCGAGCCCGTCGAGAGTCTGAACTCGAACGCGGTCGGTGCGACTCCGAAGGACATCTTCGCGCCCGCGCCGCCGACCGGAGTCACCGCCGCCGCGTCGCCCGCGCCGCTACGCATCTCCGTCTTCTTCGCGGCAAGCCCAGACCGCGACGTTGCGGGCTACAACGTCTTCCGGGCGGAAGATGAGAGTCTTCCGAAGGGGCGTTGGACGAAGCTCAACAGGACTCTGCTCGACCGCACGACCTTGCAGGACGACGCCGTCCAGTCGGGTAAGAAGTATTGCTACTACGTGACGGCGACGGACGCGGCCGGCAACGTCAGTCAGCCCTCGGACGTTTACTGCGAGACCGCACCTTAAACTGCGGGCCGCCCGGCCTCGGCCCGTACGCGCGCCAGCGCCCGAAATTTTATGAAAATCTGTCGCTTCTTAGACCCGGAGACGCAGCGCCCGCGCTTCGGCATGATAGAGGACGGCGCGCTCTACGCGCTCGCGGGCGAACTCTCCGAAGAGAATCTTTCGGTCGAAGGAAAAGAGCCGGTCGCGCGCCTCGAAGATGCGCGACTGCTCGCGCCCGTCGAGCCATCGAAGGTCGTCTGCGTCGGCCGCAACTACAAGGAGCACGCGGCGGAACTCGGAAACGCGATGCCCGCAGAGCCTCTGCTCTTCCTCAAAGCCCCCTCGGCAATCGTCGGCCACGGCGACGCGATAGAACTGCCCGGACAGTCCGAGCGCGTAGAGCACGAGGGCGAACTCGGCGTCGTTATCGGACGTAAGTGTCGTAACGTGGACGAAGACGAAGACCCGCTCTCATACGTCCTCGGCTACACGTGCGTCAACGACGTGACCGCGCGAGACCTACAGCGCAAAGACGTTCAGTTCACGCGCGCGAAGTCCTTCGACACTTTCTGCCCCGTCGGCCCGTACTTCGTGACGGGACTCGACCCCACAGACCTTAGCGTCGAGACGCGGGTCAACGGCGAAGTCCGGCAGAGCGGGCGTACGAGCGCGATGGCCTTCCCGGTGCCTTTTCTCATCCGCTACATCTCGAAGGTCATGACGCTAAACCCCGGCGACCTTATCGCGACGGGCACGCCCGCGGGCGTCGGCCCTCTGCTCGACGGTGACACGGTAGAAGTCGAAGTCGAAGGCGTCGGGACGCTCCGCAATCAGGTGAAGAGTTTAAAGAAGTAGTTTAAGAATCCGCCCCCTTTCTCCTGAAGTACTTCAACATGAAGCTCTTTCTCGGCCGGGTTAAACTTAACGGATAACTTTAGGTCGCCCCGCCGCGTGATAGAGGATTTAATAAGGAGAGTGGGGCGGCGCAGTCTCTCTAAGGTAAAGCCTTCCCCTCGACAAAAGCTTTGGATGCGTCTTTAGACAATCCGACACGGCCCGCGGAAGCCGTCGAAACGGTCGTCGCCGCCGAGCGTCTGACCAAGTTGTACGGCGAGCGCAGGGCCGTGGACGGGATAAGTTTTACGGTCGGGCGCGGCGAGGCGTTCGGGCTGCTCGGCCCGAACGGCGCGGGCAAGTCAACGACGATGCGAATGATTGCTTGCCGCACTCCCCTCACGGCAGGCAGCCTTCGCGTCGAAGGCTTCGACGTGCGCGCGGACGCTCGGCGCATACGCTCACTCATAGGCGTCGTCCCGCAGGAGAACAACCTCGACCCGGACATAAGCGTCCGCCAGAACTTACTCGTCTACGCGCGCTACTTCCGCATCCCGCGCGAGACGGCCGAGCGTCGCGCCGACGAACTTTTACAATTCGTGGGTCTCGAAGAGCGACCAGACGCGCGAGTCATAGAGCTTTCGGGCGGCATGAAGCGCAGGCTCATGATTGCCCGCGCACTGATACACGGCCCGCGCCTTCTCGTCCTGGACGAGCCGACCACGG
>Ga0126311_10000177_pt1 | contig 31873 bp, 17 predicted proteins | sample Plot61_FD_92539 | JGI IMG/M metagenome (GOLD analysis project Ga0126311, IMG submission 92539) | Serpentine soil microbial communities from UC McLaughlin Reserve, CA, USA - Plot61 | ecosystem: Environmental > Terrestrial > Soil > Grasslands | place: USA: UC McLaughlin Reserve, Lake County... | reverse complement strand
TCAGGCGTCAGCGGCGGCGACTATTTCTTCGCCCCCGTTACGTACAGCTCCGGAAACTGCTCGCGCAGTTTGTCCACTTTCGGCAGATCGTGGGATACGATGTACGGCTCGTCTGGATGATGTGCGGCGTAATCCTGATGGTAAGCCTCTGCGGGATAGAAGGCGTCCAGCGCGCCGACTTGCGTGGCGAGCTTCCGCCCGAAGCTGTCGGACTGGTTGAGTTGTTTGACGTAGCCCTCGGCGATGCGCTTCTGTTCCGCGTCGGCGTAGAAGATGGCGGAGCGATACTGCGTGCCGGTATCCGGCCCCTGCCGGTTCAGTTGCGTCGGGTCGTGCGCGACGGAGAAGAAAATCTTGAGCAAACGACCGTACGTGATCTGCGACGGGTCGTAGGTGATGCGTACCGCTTCGGCGTGCCCGGTCTCTCCCGTGCTCACCTCATCATAAGAGGCCGTCTTTGAAGTCCCGCCCGAGTAACCCGAGACGACGTTAGTCACACCCTTAACGTGCTCGAAGACGGCCTCGATGCCCCAGAAGCAGCCCCCTGCGAGGACGACGGTTCGCTCGCCTTTCGTCGGCGTCAGTGGCGCGTCCAGAATCGGGTCGGGGACGGCGGCGGCGGCGGGGCCGCGGGCGGCCGTCGCCGCCCCGCAAGCGAGAGCCGCGCCGAGCAGGAAAGCACCCAGTATCACAGGAATATAACGAGACATATAACACGCCCTTTCAGAATGAAACGCACGCGCTCGCGGCGCGCCGTCGAAAGAAGTTTGGGGCACGGCTAGTCGGGCCTCGGCCGCCGGGCGGGACACGCGCTTCTATGTTCGGCGTAACCTTCGGCACATTTTCAATCCCGTCTTCCGGCCGCCACACAATATTCATTACCATCGGATGCGCCCCGGCGGACTTTAATGGCCTGAGTACCAGTCGTAGCCGCGCTCGGCCCGGAAGTCGCCGGGGCGTTCGTCGGTGAAAGTGACGCGGCCGATGCGCTTGATGTGTTTGATGCCGTATTTGACCGGCGTGACGAGTCGCAGGGAGTCGGGCACGGGCTCGCATCAGGCGGAGTCGTCGGCGACGGTGCCGACGACTCCGCGCGTCTCCGGACTGCTTACGACAACATAGACGTGTCCGCGCTCGCGGGCTTACTGGCCCGCCTGCCGGCTGGCCGCGACGACCTTCACTTTCCAGTTCTCCATCGGCGTGCCCAGCGTGCGTAGGTTGGAGGTCAGATAGTAGAGCCGCCGCGTGGCCGGGTAGTCGGGGGCCTGCGTGAAGCGGTCGTGCAGGTAGTGCGGCGGGATGCTCTGGTAGTAAAGCGTGGCGCTCACCTTCAGATTATTCGGGTTGACGCCCGCGGGCAGCGTCACTTCGTATCTCGTCAGGCTCGTCCCGCTGCCGTCGTGGTAGCGCGGGTCGTCCCACACGCCCTCCGCGTGCGTCGGTTCGAGAAACTCTTTCGGGATGACCGCGCGGCCGTCCGGCCCGAGCGGCCCCGTCGCCGTCCAGCCGAACGGGAGCAGGCGGTTATCTTTGACGACGAAGTCGCGCCGGATGAAGCTGCTCGTGAAGACGCAGTCCGCGTTCAGGTCAAGCTCCTCGTAAACCTGCGCCTGATCCTGCCGCGTGACGGGGAAGCGCGCGCCCCAGAAGTGCGGCTGGTAGTGCTGCGGCACGACGTTCTTACACTGCGCAGGGTAGTCTTCGCGCTCCGGCTTCTGTCCCGCCCTGTACTTGTCGAAGAGTTCCGACGGCAGAGGCTCGCCGCCGTCGCCTTTCGTGATGACGCCCAACTCGTTCGTACAGCCGGAGCACCAGACGGTCTTCTCCCGCCCGCCGCTCGTGTCCACCACGCGCAGCTCAAGGAAGCCGCGGCGGAAGCCGACGCCGCTCGGGAACCTGTGGCCTGTCTTGTTCGTGACGAGCACTTCGGCGGTCAGTTTCCCGGCCGTGACGTTGACGGGGGCGAGTGTGACTTCGGCGGTCGAGTTCGCGGCCTGCTCGACGAACGCGTCGAGGGCGTTAGGCAGGTTGTCGGCGAGCAACTGCATGTAGTCGTTCTGGCGCACGCCGAGGATTGGGTTCGACATCAGGCTCGCGCCGTTCGCGTAGCCCTTCACCATGTACTGCCGGAACATCTCAAGCAGGGGGATGTTGAGTCCCTGTAACTGGTGGCGCGCGAAGCCGCTCTCGCGCAGGCGTACGTGCGTCTTGTCAGGACTCAGCATGCCCTCGGTCGCGGGGTAACGGTCGTCCTCGACGGCGGCGATGGGCTGTTGGATGAGCGGCACTTCGAGCGTCTCCTCCGAGTTGCTGTAGCTCGAACGCATGTGACACTCCTGACAGGTCTGCGCCTTCGGGCCGCCGCTGAACTCGTTCTGGTAGCCGCTGTTGAGCCACTCCAAATAAGTCAACTGTTCGAGGCTGCTGTGCGTGACGGGCCGCGGCCCCTCGGCGCCGGTGCCGCGCGGGGTCGGCTGCTTCCAGTCCAAGACCGGAAGGTTGATGGTGTGGCAACTGCCGCACATCCGCGAACTCTTGATGTAGGGGTCGTGCTTCGGCTTGATGCCGAGCGCGTTGTTCATCGGGTCGGTGACGATCTCGTCGTCCTTGAACGGGCCGTAAAGCTCGCCGGGTTCGCCGACCGTGAACTCGCCGGTGATGGCCTTCTCAAGGAAGTGTGTGAGCGGCGCGACGCCCGGCGGCGCCTTGTCTGCGACGATGCGGTGACAGGACATGCAACTGATGCCGTCGCGCGCGAGTGCGCCGTACTTGAAGTTGGGGTCGCGCTCGTCCGTGATGTAGACGAAGTCGCGTTTGAAGTCGCCCTTGTCCGTGCCGCCGCTGTCCATGTCCAGCGTGCGCTTGCCCATCACGCCGTGGCACTTGAAACAGGTGTTGGTCACCATCTTTATCTGCTTGTCGGCATCGGGCTGAGTCTTCAGGTAGGCGATCTCGCTGTCGAGCTGCGCGTAGAAGATCGGGTCGCGACCGGCGAGGCCCATCGGCGACCAACGCCACTCCGCGAAGGGCGAGACGTTCATCGCGGGGGTCTTGCCGTCCGGCTGCGTCGTCCCCGCGTAGAGCATCACGTTGCCGCTGTAGGTGATGCCGCTGTGACAGCCCATGCACGAGTCGGAGGTGAGAAACATGTTCGTCTTCGAGCCGGTCGCGGCCGGTCTCGCCCAGACGTGGTCATAACTCTCGCCCGGTAACTTCTGCGGCGCGACGACGGGCCGGATGGAGTTGTAGAAAGAGACGAACTGCGGGTTCGGCGTCGCCGCCGGAACCGGGGGCGCCGTGAGCCTCGCCATGACCTGCGCGCGGCGCTCTTCCACGTCGAGCGTGCCGGGGTCGTGGTGCACGGGCGGCACGAAGTCCGTGTGGCCGCCGGTCTCCCTGCACGGCGGGGGCGGCGTCGGCGTGGGGCCGGGCGGAGGCGTCGGGGCGTAGAACCATGAGTTGTCGTCGAAGTAGTTCAGCGGCTCGCCGGGGTTGTCCTTGATGTTCGACAAGGAGCTGAAGGTCAACTCGCGCTCGGCCGACGCGTGGCAGCGCACGCAGTAGAGTCCGAATCCCGCGTTGCGCACGGCGAAAGGCGGGTCGTTGTTATCCGCGCACTGCTTGTCCCAAATCTCTGCCCAGTACCAGCCGTCGGCCGAGCCCTTCGCGTCCTTAATCATGACCGTCCAGTCCGAGACCGGCGGCGGCGCGGCGAGCCTGTAACGGCCCGCGGGCGGCGGAAACTGCTCCTTGACGATCATGGCCCCGTCGGGAATCGTCCCCTTGCGGCCCTTCTTCAGCCAGCCGACGACCTGCGGCGAGTAGTAGATTTTCACCGCCGGGTGAACGCCGTAGTAATTCCCGCCGACGTAAGGCCCGGTGTCGCGCACACCCTTGTCCTCCGACCAGTCCAGCTTCGCGTACTGCCGGCACTGTAGGAACCGCGAGAGCTGCTCCTGAAAGGCCGGCATGCGGCTTGGCAGGAACGTACTCGGCAGCGGCAGCGGCGCGACGTTCTGGCAATCGCCCGGCGCTGCGGCCGGGGCGGTCTGCTGCGCGCCCGCGGCGTTCGCGGGGGCGTGCCTACCGCCAGACGCGGCGGCCCGCGCCGCGTCGAGCAGTTGAGGCAGGGCGGAGAGAATCAGTACGACGCCGAGAAAGCAGGCGAGAACCCAGAGCTTTATGCGATGAGACATCGGCCATGCTCCTTATCAACGAACCCCTTACGTTGAGTGACAAAGTTGCAGCCAGAACGCAGCTTGCCCGCGCCAGTACGACGTGAGGAGACGCCGAAGATAGCAAATAACCGAACGACCTGAATGGGTAAAGCTTGAGTGGTTCGAACCTAACGAGAATAAAGAACCGAAGCGCCGCGTACAATATTCTTCCTAAGGTTCTAAGTCAACACGAAGGTTTCATACCCGCGCAGTTCTCACTTCGTTTCGGCCCCGCTGCGAAGATGAGTTTGAGACGCGGAGGGACTCAACGTCGTTGCAGTCGGCGGCGATACTACCGAGCATATACTGTTCACCGTCCGAGCGGCGCCGCCACCGGCGCAGGCACGTCACGGACGGTTCATACTTCCCTTTCGGCTTAAACTAAATCAAAACAAAATATATTGACTTCCCTTTCCGCTTCTTATATCGTCCCACTCGATTCTGGAGATCATCATGAACAACGTACACAGGCCCAATGATTTGATACGCACCACAGAAGCCCGCAAGCTACTAGGTGTGAGTACGGTGAAGATGACGCAGCTCATTAAGCGCGGAGTCTTTACAGTCTACGAAGACCTACTCGACCAGCGCGTAAAGCTCATCAGCCGCGCCGAGGTAGAGTCTTTGAAGGACAGGAGCGTGAAAGCCGCATGAAAACCATCGCCATCGCTAACCAAAAGGGTGGGGTCGGCAAATCGACGACTGCGGCAATGCTGGCTACGGAGCTGGCCCTGCGTGACTACGAGACGTTGATTATCGATGCCGACCCGCAGGCCAACGCGACGCAGATATTTCTGGCCCCCGAACAGATCGAGGTCTCACTGGCCGACGTGCTGCTCGGCCCGGAGAAGTCCGTCGCGGAGACGCGGATGACGACGGAGATTCCGCACTTAGACATCGTCCCGGCGACTCTGGCCCTCGCCAACTTCGACCGCGAGCCCGCCCTGTCCGTCACCAAGCTCCGCTCCGCGCTGCGCGAACTCGGCGGCTCGTACGACTTCTGCCTGATAGACACGCCCCCGAACTTCGGCCTCCTGCTCACGGCGGCGCTCACGGCCGCCACGCACGTCCTGATACCCGTGCAAGCTTCCCCGTTCGCCTTAAACGGCCTTCAGGACTTGCTCGGCGTCATCCAGAAGGCCACGGAGCTGAACGAAGGGCTTCTGGTGCTCGGGGCCGTCTGCACCATCTACGATACTCGCGTCTCGGTCGCAGGGGCTTCCTACCGGGCTCTGACCGAAATGCTGCCCGACAAGGCTTTCGAGACCATCATCCACCGCGCCACGAAGCTCGAAGAAGCCCCTTCTATGCACCAGCCGATTCAGCTCTACGCCCCCAACAACCGCGCGAGCGAGCAGTATTCCCTGCTCTGTGACGAGGTACTATCGAAGCTCGGCGTCTCTGCCAAGCCCGCAAACCTTAAGGCCGTCAAATGACCGAGAAAAAGCCGAGGCGCAAAGTCGAGCGCCGCACCGTCGCCAAAGTCATCAACGTCCAGCCGCCGCGGCCGTCCGACGACCTTTTTAACCCCTTCGCGGAAGCCAAAGCCGCCGAAGAAGCTCGCCGCGCGCTTACCCCTGTCACCCCTGTCACAGAGGTCACCCCGGTGACATCGGTGACCCCTGTCACCCCTGTCACCCGAGTCAGAGATGACGTGGCACCGCGCCGAGACTTCACGCGTACGGCCAACTCCATCGTGCGGGACGCCGTTCCCGCCGGTGTCTTCACGGGCAAGGGTAAGCAGCTCTACGACTATCTGTACTCGCAGACTCGGGGGGCCATCGTGCCGAAGATGACTGCGCGCATCCCGACCGACGCCGTGATGCGTGGCGCGGGGATGACTCGACATCCGTTCCGCGCGCACATCGCCCGTCTCATCAGCTTCGGGCTCGTCAAAGTGACGGAGCGCGCCGGCAAGCACGGCGGCAACGACTACACCGTCTATCTACCCGAAGAGGTTGACACGGGTGACAGGGGTGACAGGGGTGACAGGGGTGACAAAGTACCAGTGGAACAGGGGTCACAAAGTGACCGGGGTGACAGGGGTCTAAGTCCTGATTTTCAAAGAGTTTCCGGCGAACCTAAGACTTTAATTAATACAAGTACTGAGCGAACAACTGATGATGACGCTGCGCGGGCTCTCTCGCTCCGGCTCGCACAGACCGAAAGGGAACTGACGGGCAAACAATCTGCCGATTCCGCGAAGTGGGAAGAGCTCGCCGAAATTCTCATAACCGAGCTTCGGATCGCCGCGGGCCGCACCACCGTCTCGTCAGTCCCGGCCTTCCTCGCGGAACATTTGAGAAGAAGGCTCTGGAAGAAGGACGCGGCGCAACTCAAAGCCGAGGCGGAGAGCACGCCACAGGTCAAATCTGAGCCGGGAATCGACATATTAAAGTGTCCCGATTGTTCAGGCACGGGCTGGGAATATCCCGAAGGCTACGACAAGGGCGTCCGGCGTTGCTCACATTTGCGACTCGGAGAGCAAAGCTAATTCTGCGAAGGCTTGGGCGCATCCTTCGACTTTCAACTGCGCCACCCGCTCGGTGAACTTCATAAGGTGCCGTGCAAGACTTCGCGGCCTCGCGCCCGTTCGCGTATCTCACCTTGCTTTTACACACCGTTCTCCCGCCCACGTTTCATACTAAGTAGTTGATTTCAAAGAGTCATTTATGACGTTACACAAGGTCAATATTGCATTTAGAATAAGTAATAACAGTTCGATTCTGCGACTTGAGTACACAAACTTCTCAGTTGTGTACCCTTAATGTCATAGTAGGAAAGTGGACGAAAGCCCCGGCATCGGCTCAAAACAGCCTTTGCGAAAGATCAGGTCAATCCAACAGTTATTCGCGCCAATAGATGATATTCGCCAGGATGATATTCACGGCAACAATACCGGCAAAAACCAACCTTTTCGGAACCGTTTAGATGGTCATATATTTATATTCATCAATGGGTTATAGTTAGGGCGTACCGGCAATAGCATCGGCAAAAGGATATGCATGTATAACCATATCAGCCAGATGGAGCCCCTATACCCGGCCCGCAGCGAGGCCCTGGAGGATTTCGCGCGGGAGGTGGTTGCCGCGTCGGCCAGGCTAGAGGGTCGCCTCGCTCCGGAAACGCTCGATGCGGTTCGGAAGCTACTGCGGGTGGTCAACAGTTACTACAGCAATTTGATAGAGGGGCACAGCACCCACCCTATTGATATCGAGCGGGCGATGCGGCAGGACTACTCCGAAGATCAGGAGAAGCGCGACCTACAGATTGAAAGTCGTATTCACATCGAGGTGCAGGAGGAGATCGCAGAGAGGCTATCGCGCGAGCCCGACCTGAACGTCGCCTCGTCGGACTTCCTGCGCTGGGTGCACGAGCGGTTCTACAGTCGGCTGCCGGAGCGTCTACGCTGGGTGAGAAGTGACGACGGGGAGCGGGCCTACGTCGAGGCAGGGCGGTTGCGTACAAGGTTCGTGAAGGTGGGTAGGCACGTCCCGCCCGCGCACGAGTCGCTGGACAGATTTCTTGAGCGATTCGCCTCCTTCTATGACCCGGCCAAACAGCACGGCGTGCGCCCACTTATAGCGCTGGCGGCGGCTCACCACCGGTTGATGTGGATTCACCCGTTCCTGGACGGCAACGGGCGCGTGGCGCGGCTCTTCACCGACGCATACTTCCTACGTAGCTGCATAGGAGGTTACGGGTTATGGAACGTGAGCCGAGGCTTGGCGCGCGCGCGGGACAGTTATCGCGCTCACTTGTCCGCGGGTGACGCGCCGCGTGAAGGCGATCTGGACGGGCGTGGCAACCTGTCGGACAGGACACTGACGGAGTTCTGCAAGTTCTTTCTCGGGGTGTGTCTGGAACAGGCGCGGTATATGGACGGGCTGCTGGCGCTGGGCGGTCTTATTAGCCGGCTGGAAGGATACGTGCAGCTACGAGAGAAGGGAATCGTGCCCGGCCCCGAGGGCGTCGCGGCCCCACTCAGGGTCGAGGTGGCGGCTGTGCTACGCGCGGCCGCCGTTGGAGGGCAGATCGGCCGCGGCGAGGTCGCCCGTCTTATAGGTATGAGTGAGCGAACCGGAAGGGGCGTCCTTCGCGGTTTATTGGAAGAGGGGCTGCTGGTCTCTAATTCCGAACGTGGGCCGGTACGACTCGGGTTCCCCGCACACGCCGCGGGTTACCTGTTCCCAGACCTCTACCCTCCGAAAAGTCACACCGAACAGACTGAGGCGGCCTACCGCGTGACGCGCGAAGACGGGGAAGCGCTCAGAAAGCTTTCAGAGTAGACACTATGCGGCGGAGTGCTTTAAGGGATTCACGGCAAACCTCGAACTCTCGCCGAGCACCTGCGGAGACGCAACGGTCTCGACGCTCGCGGGCGCGGCCTTGGCAAGTACTACAGCGGCGTTCACACGTGCGCGACTCCTCCCTGGGAGCGCGGGCATCCCTGCCCGCCTAAGCGTGCCAAAGCACGCTTGATGAAGAAGCGCCTTCACTCGATGTTGAGTGTCGGCGCTTCTCAGTCTTCGCGCCTTCGGCGCTCAATGCGGGCAGGGATGCCCGCGCTCCCGGCCTCAAGAGTCGCATTCATCTGCACGCCGCTATAAGCCTTAGCTTATTGCAGGCGAAAATTATTGTTGACCATCCCTGAAAGGAGCGTTAACTCGGAACCCAATTGCTCCGTGAGGGCGTTCATCCCAAAGACAACCCCGTCATTGATGACGCGCTCTATGAGCGCGTCCGGCGGCGGCTCGCTCGGGAATCGACGTTCCGGGTTAGCGGGCCCCAACTGACGCATCAACTCGTGGATGATGCCGCCGGCGACGTACTGCTCGAAGGGCAGGTTGAGGAGCTGGAACTGCTCAGTGATTTGCGACAACTGTTGGTTAGAAATCTGTTCCCTGAAGGCAGGAATTTCCAAGACCCACGCGGCCGGGTCGCCGCCGGGCGTGTGCTGTCCGAGCGCGTCGAGGGCCTCGGCCCCGAGGTGCCAGACGGGGTGGTCTACAGAAAGCTCCTCGATCTGATCCGTCCACAGGATTGACCACCAGACGGCGCGGCGCATCTCCGCCTGCCTGTCCGGCGGAGCCAGCCAGGTGGCGCAGTTAAGGAAGTAGGCGTCGATCTTTCTAAGAACGGCCCTGCCCTCGGGCGTCGCGTCAAACCCGGCGTCCGGGTCAGTTGGTATTACGTTAGGGTGTCCGAGCAGGTTAGAGTCAACCCAGTGATGCCAAGAGGAGTCGGCGATAATGCGTCCGACGTTCACCTTATGCCCGTCGTACGCCGACACGAGTCCTATTTCCTGACCGAAGTTGGTCGTGCCGGGGTCCTTAATCTTCCCCCACGCGATGACGACGGGCAACTCCCGATGGCGGTTAACCTCCGGCCACTCGTCGGCTCTCGGCTCCTTCGGCTTCACAGCTTCGCCCTCATGTTTGTGATCCGGGAATACGTCTATGGGGCCGTCGGGGCCGCGCATCACCGGGTGCGGGCGGTAGCTGGGCTTAAAGCCCACGGGCGTCCGAATGGGGAAGCGTGCGTACCGTACCTTCTGCGGGCGGTCGTCATTCTGGTCGGCCTCGTTAAATACGTCGCCCTCGTCAGGCCCCTCTTCGAGCGTCGAGTTAGACTCTTTCGGCCCGCTCCCAGGGGCCGGGTACTCCCGCATCTTACCCGCGCGCTTAATGTCCCCCGAGATGCTCTTCCCGCGGTCGCTGTGATCCCCTGTCACGAGCAACCCGCCCCCTCTTTCATCCATGAAGCTCTCAAGGAGGTCCAGCTCTTCCTGGGTCAAATCCGGTTTCTCATTGAAGCCGAAAAGCCAGATTTCGTCGAAGTCGTCCAAAATATGAAGGTCGGTTAACTTCACGGACTGCTTAGAGGCGGTCGGGTCACGCTCCCTGTGGGCGGTCGTGATTTTGAAATCGGCGTAAAAGTACAACTGGCTCTCCAGGAGGGTCTTGACATGTTGGAGGCCGCCCAGGGTCCCGCCGGAGAAAAACATGCCGCCGTCCGCGTACATAAGGATGCGAACCTCCGCGGGCCGATGCCACCACGGAAAGAGCAAATCCCAGTTGGCGACGCCCCAACGGCGGCGTATCGACGCCTCAATCAAATCCTGCATGAAAGCAGTCCTGGCAGCTAGTCGGTTAACTTCGTCCGCAGTTGGTTCCGGCATTCCTGTCTCCTTGCGCCCGCCATCCATTCTGCTTTGAATGAAGAGACGTGCTAGGTTCTACATAATGACTACTCGGGGTTGTTGAAACTCGCTGTTGCCTGCTTGAGGTGACGGATATTATCATTCGGCGCGCGTCGGGGGCCGAGCCAATTCTTTTAAGTCACGCCGCTTCTTTCCGGGAGTGTATTTAGATATCTTTTCGACACCCGTCGCGGCCTTCTCTTTAGTCGAGCCCCATGGGAGGTGGCCTCGCATTTCGCTCCCTACGTAGTTAACGGATACCGAAGCGAAATATTTCGCGGGGCTGAACGTGACCGGGTTCGGTGAAGAATGTTGTTGTCATGTTTCAGGCCGTCTCACCGCCCGGTGAATTTAATGAGACCGCTTACGGCCGGGAAGAGAAATGAATTCGACGACCTCCGGTTATTAAATTGAATAGGCCGACTGTACACGCTCTCAGTCAGTTGAGGTTTAGACTGCTTGGCGCATGTAAATGGCAGGACTTTGGAGGGCTGCGATCTCTTTCGCCCTTGCGTCCGCTCTCGGAGACCCGCACCTGCCGTCAACCGCAACCCGTCTCGTGCCCTGACTCTGGGAGGCAGGCGCGAGGCTTACAGGAGGATGAAACCGATGGCTTGCTCTGACGTAGACGGTGACTTCGCTGCGCCCTTGCTGTTAATAGATGCGACGGATTCTACGCTCGATGACCCTATATTAAGCATTCTTCAGCCCCCGAATGCTTCCGGGGTGTTTACGGGCAGGTTCGAAGGGGACACTGTCACTTTCACCGGGCAATGTAACCCCGCCGGCCAGCAGACGATGATATCGTTCACGAGGACTCACCCCGACGGAGTTACGTCAACGACATACAGGGCCAGGGTCATCGCAGTGCCCGCGAGGCAAAAGGTATTTATGAGGGGGAGGTTCGTGAGAACGATGCCGAATGCTGCGGCCAATCCCGCGGCGCTGGCTACGTTGGCCGGAGACTGGGAGACTGAGAAGCCGACCTAAATCGAATCTCGGCAATCACCTTGAGGCCCGTGAGACTGCGGGCCTCAAGGGGGGATGTCCCTAGCCGCAGCCCGCGCGGCTGCGTCGAGACCTTCACGCGCCTGCTCATTAGCCCACAGCACACGCCGACCTCTCGATTACCCCGCCGGCGTGACCTGCCGCTTGTCATCCCCCATATCTATCTTTAGAATCCACAGCTAAACGGGCCCTCAAGAAGGGCTTTTCGGCTTGTCAAAACTCCTTCGAGCGTCCGTTTAAAATTGCCCGTCCATGTGCATCGGTAAGTCGTCCGGGCTCATGTGTACCCGACTGGTTCCTGCTTTATTTCCGCACTAATTACAGGTTCGGGGGCCCGCCCGCACCTCGGTTTGATTCGACGCCATTCAGGTCGGCTTTATGCTCGAACGTAAAAGCGGACTAAGGAATTGCATGATGCTTCCTTACAATACCCGCCGGCGTCCACCTCGCATAAACTGGTCTAATTGTCGGCGACAGCCGTGCGTGACGGGTCTCCTATGGGCCGCGCGCGCCGCACTCTCGGTGTCGTTGACCTTATGGATGGCGTCGGCGTGCATCGCCGGGGGCGCATCGGCACGGGGCCGCGTCAACGCCTCTCGCGTGCAACAGGGAGAGGTGAGCCTACTCTCGGCGGGGGTGCCGGTGAGGCGCGAGATAAAGGGCGGTGAGACGCACCTCTTCGGCGTGCGCATGGAGGCCGCTCAGTACGTACGGCTCTACGTGCGCAGGCGGGGCGTTGACCTGCTACTCACCGTCTCGTCGCCGGATAGGGGCAACGTGACGAGCCATGAAAATCCCGCCGGGCTTCAAAGCCCGATTAACCTGCACATCGTGGCCGTCGTTCCGGGCGTGTTCGTCGTGCAAGTCAGCCCCACACAGAAGTGGGCCGCCGCGGGACTCTACGAAATAGAGTTGGAGGCCGCCCGCACGCCCGGCCCCGACGACGAAAGGCGATACGCCGCCGCGCAGGCGGTCGCGGAGGGCCGAAGGCAGCAGCTACTCGAAACCAGAGAGTCTCTGGACGCCGCCGTCGCCGGCTATAAAAACGCGCGCGTGCTCTGGAAGGAAGCGGGCGACCGCTTCGAGGAAGCCAACGCCCTCCACTTCCTCGCCGAGACCTACGGAAGGAGAAGTACTTTAGAGCCGACCAAAGAACTGAGAGCCGGCTACTCCTCGGCCGCCTTCAAAGCCTTCGAAGAGGCTATCGAGGTGCGACTGGCCGACGACGACCGGCAGGCCGAGGCGTACACGCGACTCGGGTGGGCCATGCTCTTTCCGCTGGAAGAGAAGAGCGCGCTGCCCCGCCATGCGCAGGCGCTCGCGCTCTTTGAGGAAGGTGGTAACCGGCGCGGACAGGCCGCCGCGCTCTACGAGATGGGCCTCGCCATGGCGAACATGCAGAATTGGTCGGCCGCGATTCAGTATTACCGGCGGGCGCTCGCCATCTACGGCGACGCGCAAGACTCCACGGCTTATGACCGCCACGAGGAGGCGCGCGCTCTACAGGCTCTCGGTGGTGCGTACGGCGATTGGCAGAAGCCTGACGAGGCGATAGGGTTTTACCGTCGAGCCCTCGAAGGCTGGCGCGAGACCGGCGACCCCGTTCAGGAAGGCAACACGTACAACAGTATGGCGGTACTTGAGGAGGGGCAGGGGCGTTTGCAGACGGCGCTGGATCAATACCACTTGGCGCTGGACAAGTACGAGCAGGGGGGAGCCTCGCCGGGGCGGGACGGCGCTTCCATCCGTAGAAAGAAGGCGGTCACCCTCTACAATCTCGCCGACACTTACTCCACAATTCTCGGGGACTTCCCGAAAGCTTTAGAGCTTTTCGAGGCATCTCTAAGATACCGCGACGACTTGCGCGGGAAGGGCCGTACGCTGATGATGATCGGCCTGACCCACGCCTTAGCCGGAGACCCGGAGAAGGCGCTGGAGTCCTGCCGGAAGGCGCTCCCGTTGCAGGAAGAAGCCGGCGACCCGCGCAAGTCACAAACGTATACAGTGATGGGCATGGCGTATGCCGCGCGCGGCGACCACAAGGACGCGCTTGATTATTACAAGCGTGCGCTCGACATTCAGCAGAACAAAGAGAAGCCGGACCCGGGCGGGGAAGCCATCACACAGTACAGGCTCGGCGAGTTGTACGCCGCGCTCGTCGATTACGACGCGGCGCTCTCCGCGTATGCGAAGGCGCGTCAACTCTGGCGCGAAGGAGGCCGCGACGGGGAAGCGCTCGCGCTCTCCGGTATGGCTCGCGTGGAGGGCAGGCGCAACAACCTGACCGCGGCGCTCGGGCACGTCGAAGAGGCGCTCAAGGTCATAGAGCCCCTGCGCGCAAGCCTCAACAGCCAGCAGCTACGCACCTCTTATTTCGCGTCCAGGGTGGACTATTACGAACTGTACGTAGACCTGAGCATGCGCCTGCGCGACGCAGGAGACGCGGCGGCTCTCACGACCGCCGCCTTCGAGGGGAGCGAGCGCGCGCGCGCACGCAGCCTGCTCGACACGCTCTCGGAGGCTCGCATCGAGGCCGGCCTGAAGTCCGACCCGGAACTGGCCTCGCTGGTCGATAAGTACCGGCGCGCCCAGCGTGAGTTACAGGCCAAAAGGGTTCTGAAGGGGCAGACGCGGGAAGGGAAGGGGGCGTCTGAAGGTGCCGCCCTCGACCTCGAAATCTCCGCGCTTCGGGCGGAGCGCGACCGTGCCGAGGCGGAAATCCGTTCCCGACGCCCACGCTACGCCGCGCTCATGTACCCGCAGCCGCTCACCGCCGCCGAGGTGCAGGGCCTACTCGACGACGACACACTTCTGTTGGAGTTCGCCCTCGGCGAAGAGCGGAGTTACGTCTGGGCGTTGACGGCCAACGAACTGCACGGCTACGCCCTGCCGCCGCGCGCCGAGATTGAGGGGGCGGCGCGGCGACTCGCGGAGCTTCTGCGATCCGGCCAGCCGCTCGCGGGTCAAACCGCCTCTCAGCGCCGCCAGCTCATGGCGCAGGCCGAGGCCGAGTACTGGCCGCTGGCGGCCGCGCTCGGCAGGACGCTGCTCGGTCAAGTCTCTTCGCTGTCGAAGAAGGCGCACGTCGTTGTCGTCGCCGACGGGCGGTTGCGTTACCTCCCGTTCGCAGCCTTGCCGCTCCCGGACGGGGCCGCCCAAACCCCGCCCGCGGACGGGGCGGCCCACAACCCCTTGCTGGGGAGAAAGCATGTGGTTGTCAGTCTCCCTTCGGCGTCGGTGCTCTCGGTCTTAAGGCAGGCCGCGCGCCGTGAGCCGCCGACGAAGGCGGTGGCCGTCTTCGCCGACCCCGTCATCGAACAAGACGACCCGCGTATTCAAACGGCGCGCCGCGGGCGGCCCGTGCCCGCCCCGGCAGAGCCCTTTGAGGCCATGACCGAGGCCCTGCGCGATACGGGCGATACGAAGCTCCAGCGCCTCCCGGCCAGCGGGCGTGAGGCGCGCGACATCATCTCCATCGCCCCCGCGAACTCCTCGATGGAGGCCACGGGCTTCAAGGCCAATCGTGAGAACGTGACCAGCGAGCAGCTGAGTCAGTACCGCGTCGTGCATTTCGCTACTCACGGTATAGTTAACGAGACTAAACCCGAGCTCTCGGGCGTGGTTCTATCCCTGTACGACGAGCGTGGGCGCTTCCGAGAGGACGGGTACCTGCGCCTCAAAGACATCTACGGCTTGAGGCTGCCGGTAGACCTCGTGGTGCTGAGCGCGTGCCGCACCGGCCTCGGTCAGGAGGTCAGGGGCGAGGGGCTCGTCGGGCTGACGCGCGGCTTCATGTACGCCGGGGCGCCGCGCGTGATTGCGAGCCTGTGGAAGGTCGATGACGACGCGACCGCCGAGCTGATGAAGCTTTTCTACCAGAAGATGTTAAAAGAAGAGATGACCCCGGCCGCGGCGCTCGGGGCGGCACAGGCGGAGATGTCCGGGCAGAAGCGTTGGAGCCACCCATACTACTGGGCCGGCTTCATCCTGCAAGGCGAGCCGAGGTAGATACCCGTAAGCGGAGCGTGAATATTGAGCAGCGGCCCACGGAAAGGATGGGATTTAACTCAGGAGGCGTTCGACGAACTGCTCGCGTGGCTCAACCCCGAACGCGAGCAGGCGGCGAAGAAGTATGAAGACGTTCGCACCCGGCTCATTAGAATTTTTATGCACCGCGGTTGCACGACCGCGGAAGACCTGGCCGACAAGACCATCAACCAGGTCGCGCGGAAGGTGCACGAGCTTAAGACGTATTACGAAGGAGACCCGGCCCCATACTTCTACGGCGTCGCCCGCAACATCCACAGCGAATATTTTAGGAGCAGGCCCGAGGAGGTGCCCGTCATCCCGGAAGTGTTAAGCGCGCCGCCGGCCGAAGAGCCCGAAGAGTCTGAGCGCGAGCATAATTGCATGGAGAGATGTTTGGGCGAAATGGCCCCACCCGACTGTGAGCTGCTTCTCGATTATTACCGGGAGGACGGGGGCGCTAAGATTGAACATCACAAGGAGCTGGCGCGTCGGCGCGGCATCACCAGTAACGCCCTGCGAATCTACGTGTGCCGCCTGCGTGCCCGCTTCAAAAAATGTATGCGCGAGTGTCTCGAAGCGGAGGCGGCGTGAAACGAATCGGCTGTTTTTCAGATACCTGTTGAGGGTGAGTTCGCCGCCGGGGTGAAAACGTATGAGTTCGCATAGGGGAAACGGTGGCTCGATTAGGCGTTACCTGCTCGGGGAGTTACCCGAGGAGGAGCGCGAGCTGGTCGAGCAACGCCTGATGTCCGACGACGACCTATACCAGCGACTCCTGCTCGCCGAGGATGACCTGATAGACGAGTACGTCTCCGGCGCACTCTCCGAACAGGACAGGGCGAAGTTCAGCCGCCGCTTCCTCCACGTACCCGAGTTGCGGCAGGATGTCAGGTCAGTCACGGCCCTCAGGAACTACGCCCTCAAGACCGCGCCGAAAGTCACCACGGAACGGTCGCCCGCCCCCACGTCCTTTTCGCTATTCGATCGGGTCAGGAAAATCTTCATGCGACCTGTCGTCGGCTTTGCGCTCGCCGCGGCACTGCTCGCGGCGGTCGGGTTAGCAGTCTTGCTCGCCGCGCAAAACTCACAGCTCAGAAAACAGGTCGAGCAGTTACATGCACGGCAGTCGCCCCCGTCCGTCCCACAGCCGGAACAGCGGGACGAACTCGCGGCGGAGCGGCTTCATAACGAACAACTTTCGGAGGAGCTTCAACGCCAAAAGGAACTGCTCGCCGAGGAGTCGCGCAAGCTTCAACAGGCACAGGGACAGCAAATGCAAACACCCACGCCCGTCCCCAACTCGCGCTCCGGGGTGTCCTCTGTTTTCGCCTTCGCGCTTGGCGCGGGGGCCGTGCGGGAGTCGGGAGAGTTGAAAAGAGTGTCTGTGCCCCGCGGCGCGCGCGAGGTCAATGTTCGGCTCGACCTGGCGGCGAACGACTACCGCAGCTACCGCGCCGTCCTGCAAACCGTCGAGGGGCGCGAGGTGCTTTCAAGCCGGGGGCGGCGGGGCGGCGGGGGGACGTTCGTACAACTAAACATCCCCGCCAGGCTCCTCATGCCGGGCGACTACCGGATACGTTTGAGCGGCGTGAACCCCTCCGGCGAAGCCGAAGAAATCGACAGCTATTATTTCCGCGTGTTGAAATAGCTTTCCCCCACGCCCCTCCCCGGGCGCTTCCGGAACCCCGTCTCTAATCCCAGCCACACCGACTCGCCTACACCCCCGGAGGTCATCGGCTTGCGCGGCATCAGCCGGGGCCATTTCAAGGACAAGTCAGCGGAGAGTAGACGGTCTGTTGCGCCCCGAGCGTGCAGTCCGTCGCGCCGTTATTCATGTTGCAGTCGGGCCACACGTCGAGCAGCGCGTCACGTATGTCTCCCCAGTACCACCCGTCGCTGCCGTCGTCGTCACGCAGCGCGCCCGCCTGCTCGACGTGCAGGAAGCGACCGCTGTCGGTGCCCGCGCCGGCCGGGCAGGAACTGCCGTCGTGGCCGTTCGTGTAGCGCCCTTCGACGTTGGTCTCGCCGCACAGGCTCGACGGCGGATCGCCCGCGTACCCCTGGCATGAGTCCACGGCCGAGGGCGTCGGCACGTACTGGTCGAGGCTGTCGGCGAAGCTGACGGAGATTGAGCCGCTGTCGTTGTCGTTCGTCGTGCCGTCGCCGACTTCGACCATGTCGCTCGAAGAGCCGCCCATGCCGTGGAGTTGCACGAACTTCGCCGCGGAGTCCGCGTCCGTGTAGTGGACGTGCAGAAGGTAGAAGGTGTTCGCCGTGTGGTGCGCCACGTCCGACTCGCGCAGGCGGTTGGAGCAGGCGCTCGTGCTCTGACCTATGGCGCAGGCGCTCGTGTCCGGGTCGGAGCAGCGGTGCTCCTTGTTGATGATGAGCGCGCGCGCCGCCAGCGCGCGGAAGAGACGGACGCCCTCGACCTTCGTCCCGTACTCTAAATTTTCGTGCGGCACCTCGATGACGATGTTGCGCTTCGCGAAGGGGTTGATGAAGAAGTACGCCTGGCCGAACGAGGTCGTGTCGTAGCCGTAGACGAGCCAGCGGCCCGTGCCCGTGTCGTAGAAGCGGCGTACGGCGTACCCGGCCGTGGCCGCCGCCGTCTTCACGCCGCACCAGTTGCCGGTCGAGCCGTCGGCGAGGCTGTCGTCGATGGCCGTGAAGAGCGCGCCGAGGAACGCGTTGAAGTTGGTCGTGCGCGTGCTGCTCAGCTTGCCGTAGCCGCCGCTGTTCGGGTGCGTGAACGAGGCGCTCGTGACGAACGAGAGCAGGTCTTGATCTGTAATGGCGTCGAGGTAGCGGAAGTTGCCCGCGTGCCATAAGACTGTCTGACGCGCGCCCGCCCCGCGCGCGGCGCGACTCGCGCCTGCGGTGCTTAGACTAATGTGACGGTCGGCGGAGCGCCCCGCGCCCGCCGCCAGCAGAAGAAGTGACGCGACCGGCAGGAGCGCCAGCACGAATTTCGCGGCGGGCAAAGTGCCCGAGTGTGACTTCATTATCGTTCCCCTCCGTTTGACCGAAAACCACTGTCGGTGAGAGTTGAAGGGGGAACAGGGGCGTCCGACGTTAGACCGCTCCGGCCCGACGGGACAGGCCGCGGAGACCGTCAGGCAGGGCGGCGCAGAGTCGCCGCGCTGTGGGCAGACCTCCGCCCCTCGACTCGCGCCGACGTAAGAGCCCTTGGTAACGCATTAGAACTCCTCAACGCACTTGTTTCGTGCTTTATTCGGAATAGTGAGCGAAAGCGGCTACTACTCAATTACGGAGGGACGCAGGAGGGGAATCGAAGCGGAACGATACTACTTACGGTCGGCCGTTGGTTGGATTAGTGTTGTAGTTGGATGAAGATTTCGTCGCCCGAACCGTCATGCGCAGACCTTCGCGTAGAAGACAGCCGAAGACGCGCGCCGCATCCCTACCCGGCGGCGCGTTGACCGGAATACCATCCAACATCTCAGCAAAAAAGAGCCGGGCGGAGGAGCTACGCGGAAGAATCAGGAGTAGATGGCCGAGGTGCTTTCAATAGAAATATTGTTTTTCTGTTGTGAGTGTGGGAGCCGTTTGACAACTGCAAAAAAAAATGTTCGAATATTCCGGCTCAAGGTTGCTGGCTGTGACTTACTCACATTAGGTTTTATTTGGTCATAGCTCTTGCCCGTAGTAATTAAATAACCGACTCCCGTGTCTGACATGGCGGAATCCCGCGTGACAGGATTTCTGCCATAACTAGTGCCTTGTCATGGTGCATGACAGGGCTGTCGTTAGGCGAAAAAACTCCGCTGCCACCTGCAAGTAGCAGCGGAGCTTACCGACTAAACAATCACTACTGCCGCAGTGGATGCACAGCCGGGACAGCCCGCATCCTACCGCAAAGGCAGTAAGTTAATCAAGCCTTTAGGAGTTTACAGGATGTTGTGCATTACCTCGCTTCGGTGTTTTACCCCTCTCCACCTCTCATCTTCGGAACGTAGTTCCAGCATATCTCCATTCAGAATGTGGGTAGACATCCACCCTGTGGTATTCGAACAGGGGTGACGGTGTCTGCGTGCGCCGCCCGTCGTCTATAAACAGGAAATAATTTTCACCACAATTATTAAGGGGGTAGCTGTGACTATTCATCTCGCTGAAGAGTCATCCAATTGGTATGTCATCCGTACAAAACCCAAGCAGGAAGACAGGGCCGACAGTAATTTAAGAGCATGGCGGGTTAAGACTTTCGCCCCGAAGATAAAGGAGCGGCGTTACAACGAGTATTCCGGTAAGGTCTCCTACCAGGTCAAACCTCTATTCCCGAGTTACATCTTCGCGCGCTTCAACCTCGACGAGCTGCTGCACAGGGTTCGGTTCACGAGGGGCGTGAACAACGTGGTCAGCTTCGGCGGGATGCCCGCCCCGGTCGATGACGAAATGATAGACATCATCGAGTCATTGAAGGGGGCGGACGGCCTCGTCCGCATCGGGGAAGAACTGCGTCCCAACGACAAGGTGATAGTTAAGACGGGGCCTCTACGCAACTTCGTCGGGATATTCGAGGGGCAGTACAAGGATGAGAAACGGGTCTCGATTCTGCTTGAGACGGTGAGTTACCAGAGCCGTTTGGTGGTGGATAGGGAAGCAGTAAGTAAGTTCAATCAAGCGGCGTGTCGGTAGTGAACTGTCGGTTAGTCTCCCGGACTACCTCTTAGCGCGATGAGCTGTGCCGGCGCAGGCGCGCCAAACCGCGGACGCTGAGAAGGTAATACTAAAAAAACGTGGCCGAAAAGGATTGAGCCAACGGCTCACAGTGCGGTAGCTCTGTCCGAAAACGGTCAAAGACGGCGCCCGCGGGCGCGCCATAAAACTCTTTGCAGACATTTAAAGGAGTCAGTGATGAGCGTAGAAGAGAACGATGACTCGACCGTCTACAAGGTCGTAGTGAATCACGAGGAGCAGTACTCGATATGGCCGGCCGACCGGGAGAACGCGCTCGGCTGGAACGACGCGGGCAAGTCGGGCACGAAGGCCGAGTGCCTCGCCTACATCGAAGAGGTCTGGACGGACATGCGCCCGCTCAGCCTGCGCAAGAGGATGGAAGAGGCCGCAGGCGCGCGCTGAAGTCGCGCGTGAAGAATGTTGCCGGGCCGCACTCCCCGCGGCAACCCGCACGAATGCGCCTCAAGCTTAAGTTTACGAGGTGAGTGGAGGGCGACGCGACGCGAGCCCTCCACGCCTCACACAAGCTCCCCTAAAAGTCCGAGACGGTAAAAATGAATGAGTCCCGCGACTCGTCGTGCGGTAGCTCTGTCTCGCGCCGGAAGATTCAGGCCAACTAAACGGAGATAATTATGGACCGCCAACTCGTGCTCGAAGGAGCGCCCCCACGCGTCCCCGTAGAGACTCGCTCTAAAGACTTGCTGCCGACCGGCGCGAGCCTGCTCTTTCTAATCCTGCTGGCGGTCTTGAGCGTTCGTTCGATAATGCCGCCGGCCGCGGCCCCGGCCTCAGCCCCCCCCGCCGATTTCTCTTCGGCGCGGGCCATGCAGCAACTTCAAAGGATCGCGCAGAACCCGCACCCGGTCGGGTCGGCCGAGCACGGGGCGGTTCGCGAATACATCTTGAAGGAGCTGGAGGCGAACGGCCTCAGCCCGGAGGTGCAGAAGGCCACGGGGGTGAACGCCGAGTGGGACGGGCCGCTGCGCGCGGGCACGGTCGGGAACATAGTCGCCAGGCTTCCGGGGGCACAGCCCGCGAAGGCGGTCATGCTGGTCGGCCATTACGACTCGGCTCCGAACTCCGCGGGCGCGAGCGACGACGGCGTCGGGGTCGTCACGATGCTTGAGACTGCGCGGGCGCTCAAGTCGGGCGGGCCGCTGAAGAATGACGTTATCTTCCTGTTCACCGACGCCGAGGAGTCGGGCTCGCTCGGGGCAGAGGCTTTCGTCAAAGAGCACCCTTCGGCGAAGGACGTGGGGCTCGTGCTGAACTTCGAGGCGAGGGGGACGAGCGGCCCGGCCATAATGTTCGAGACGAGCGAGGATAACGGGTGGCTGATTGACGAGTTCTCCAAGGCCGCCCCGTCGCCGGTCGCGCACTCGCTGGCCTACGAGATTTACAAGGCGCTGCCGAACGACACAGACCTGACGGTCTTCAAAAGGGCGGGACTGCCGGGGCTGAATTTCGCGTACGTCAACGGCCTCTCCGACTACCACACGCAGCTCGACAGTTACCGCCGCACGGACGAGCGCAGCCTCCAACATCAGGGCTCTTACGCGCTCGCGCTGGCCCGCCACTTCGGCAACCTGAGCCTCGAAAAAACGCGGGGCACCGACGCCGTATACTTCGACCTCTTCGGCTCGCTCCTCGTCCACTATTCGAGCGCGTGGGCCTTGCCCCTGATGATTCTCGCGGCGGCCCTCTACGCGGCGGTCGTCGCCGCGGGCGTGAGGAGGGGGCAGTTGACGGCGCGCGGGGTTGCGGCCGGCGCTGCGGCGCTGCTCCTGAGCGTGGTCTGCGTCGCGCTCGGCATGGCGGCTTTGAGCTACGGCCTGAGCCTGTATCTAGGCGGCCTCGAAGGCGAGCCTCAGGGGGGTGCGTACGGCGGCTGGCTCTTCCTGCTCGGCTTCCTGTCGCTCGCGCTCGCCGTCGCCACGGCCGTCTACCTGCCCTTCTTTAAGAGGGTCGGCGCGCGACACCTTCTCGCGGGTGGGCTGCTCTGGTGGGTCGTGCTCGGCGCGGCGTGCGGCCTGTACTTGAAGGGGGCGAGTTACCTCTTCCTCTGGCCGTTGCTTTTCGGGGCCGTCGCGCTCGCGGGCGTGCTCGCGTGGGGGGCCGACGAGTCGCGCCCGCCGAAGCTCGTGGCGCTGCTCAACGTCTGCGCCGCGCCGACGATAGTTCTGCTCTCGCCGCTCGTCTACCAGATATTCGCCGGCATGGCTCTGGACTTCGTCGCGCCGCTCGCGGTCGTCGCGGCCCTCTTCCACGCGCTACTGCTCCCGACTCTCAGGATTCTGTTCGGGCGGAACCTGTGGGCTGCGGCCGTCGCGTCAGCTTCGGCCGGGGCGTGCCTCGTCGTCGCAGGCATTCTTCTGGCGGGGTTCGACGGCGACTCGCCGAAGCAGAACAGCGTCTTCTACGCGCTGAACGCAGACGCGGGCAAGGCGGTGTGGGCGAGCCTTGAGCGTCAGCCGGACGAGTGGACTTCGCAGTTCATCCCGGCGGGCGCGAGGAACGAGACGCTCCCGGCCTTCTTCCACAAGTCGTCGGGCGGTCGCTATTTGCAGGGCGAGGCTCCGGCCCTGGCGCTCGCCGCGCCCGAAGTCACGCTCCTCGAAGACAGGACGGCCGACGGCGTGCGCTCGCTGCGCGTGCTCGTCAAGTCCGCGCGGCAGGCGCAGGTGATGTCGGTCTACCTCGACTCGGCGGCGGAAGTATTATCCGCGACGGTGAACGGCAGGAAGGTCGCGAGCGGCGAGACCGCCTCCACGAATCGGCTGCGCAACCGCTGGGCGATGCGGTACTACGCCGTGCCGGCCGAGGGCGTGGAACTACTCGCGGAGGTCAAAGCCTCGCAGCCGATAACGCTCAGGGTCGTCGACCAGTCTTACGGCATCCCCGAGGCGACGGGCAGGGCCTACCGCCCGAGGCCCGACGACATGATTCCGGCCCCGTCCTCTTTCAACAACTCGACGCTGGTGAGCAAGTCTTACACCTTCTAGGCGACCGAGCCCGACTCCACCTGACACTCCACGCAGACGACGAGATGAGCACCTTGTTGAGCACACATTCGCGAACGCTCGTTGACGTGCCCGCGGAAGCGGACACGCTCGTGGCCTTGCTGCGCCGCGCGGCCCTGGGCCGGCCCGAGCGCGTCGCATACACCTTCCTGTCGGACGACGAGGGCGAGCCGCTTAGCGTCTCCTACGGCGAGTTAGACCGGCGGGCTCGCGCGGTCGCGGCGTGGCTGCGCAGGCACGTCGAGCCCGGCGGGCGCGTGCTTCTGCTCTACCCGCACGGGCCCGAGTACGTCGCCGCGTTCTTCGGCTGCCTCTACGCGGGCGTGGTCGCGGTGCCGGCGTACCCGCCGCGGCGCAACCGGAACCTGCTCCGGCTTCAGTCGGTCGTCGAGGACTGCGACGCCGCGGCGGCGCTGACCACGAAGCAGATTCTCTCAAGGGTGGCGGCGATGTCTTCGGACGACGCCCCGCGCGTGCCTCTGCGCTGGCTCGCGTCGGACGAGGTCGAAGAGGGGATGGAGGATGAGTGGCGGGAGCCTTCGATAAGCGAAGACTCGATAGCCTTCCTACAGTACACGTCCGGCTCGACCTCGACGCCGAAGGGCGTCACCCTCACGCACGGAAACCTCCTGCACAACGAGCGGCTGATCCGGCAGTCGTTCCGGCAGAGCGAAGAGTCGGTCATCGTCGGCTGGCTGCCGCTCTACCACGACATGGGGCTGATAGGTAACGTCATACAGCCCCTCTACGCCGGAGCGACCTGCGTACTCATGTCGCCCGTCTCTTTCTTGCAGCGCCCGCTGCGCTGGCTGAGCGCCATCTCTCGCTACCGCGCGACGACGAGCGGCGGCCCCAACTTCGCCTACGACCTCTGCGTGAGGAAGGTGACGGAAGAGGAGCGCGCCACGCTCGACCTGAGCACCTGGGCCGTGGCCTTCAACGGCGCTGAGCCCATACGCGCCGAGACGCTCGAACGCTTCGCCGAAGCCTTCGCGCCGTGCGGCTTCCGGCGCGAGGCTTTCTTCCCCTGCTACGGCCTCGCGGAGGCGACGCTGATGGTCTCGGGGCGCACGAAGGCAGAGCCGCCCGCCGTCAAGACTCTCGCGGCGGGGGCGCTCGAAGAGCACAGGGTCTCGGACGCGCCGGAAGAGGACGTTGACGGCAGGGCCGTCGTCGGGTGTGGGAGCGCGCTGCCCGAGCAGAGAGTCGTCATCGCAGACCCGCACACGCTGACCGTCTGCGACCCGAACAGGGTCGGGGAAATCTGGGTCTCCGGCCCGAGCGTCGCGCGGGGGTACTGGAACCGCGCGGAGGAGACCGAGCGAGTCTTCCGCGCGCACCTCTCCGACACGGGCGAGGGGCCTTTCCTACGCACGGGCGACCTCGGCTTCATCGACGGCGGCGAGCTATACGTCACGGGCCGTCTCAAAGACCTCATCATCATACGCGGCCGCAACCACTACCCGCAGGACATAGAGTTGACGGCCGAGCGCAGCCACACGTCGCTGAGGGCGGGCTGCGGCGCGGCCTTCTCCGTACCCGCGGGGGGCGAGGAGCGGCTGGTCGTCGTCTACGAGGTCGAACACCGCTGCCGCGACTTCGACGCCGTCGTCCGCCGCGTGAGCGAGGCCGTGGCGCAGGAGCACGAGGTGCAACCCGCCGCCGTGGTGCTGCTCAGGCCGGGCGGCGTCCCTAAGACTTCGAGCGGCAAAATCCAGCGCCACGCCTGCCGGAAGGCTTTCCTCGAAGGCGGCCTCGACGCGTTGGCTTCGTGGCGCGAAGCGGACGCGGCCGCGGGCGCTGAAGAGCCCGCGATACTTTCGTCCGAGAGCGCGCAGGCGATTGAAGACTGGCTGCGCTCGCGCCTCGCGTCGAGGCTCGGCGTCGGTGCGGAGACGGTGGACGCGGCCGGGACGCTCACTCAGTACGGGCTCGACTCGCTCCACGCCATCGAGCTGATGTACGGCATCGAGACCGAGCTGGGCATCACGCTCCCGCCCGCCACGCTCTTGCAGGAGATAAGTATCGCGCATCTCGCGGCCCGCATATTCGACCTCGCGTCGAACGCCTGCGACGACGCGCGGGCCGAGTCGGCACACGCCGAGTCGTCGGCCGAGCACCCCCTGTCGTTCGGCCAACAGTCGCTCTGGTTCATTCACCAGATGGCGCCGCAGAGCGCGGCCTACAACCTCGTCGGCGCGGTAAGAATCCGTTCGGAGCTTGACGTTGCGGCGCTGCGCGAGTCGTTCAGGAAGCTGGTCGAAAGGCACGCGGCGCTGCGCACCTCTTTCGCGGCGCGCGACGGCGAGCCGTTCCAGCGCGTGCACGAACACGCGGAGTTTGACATCCACGTCGAAGACGCCTCTTCGTGGGGCGACGCGGAGTTGAACGAGCGGCTGAGTGAGGCGGGGCACCGCCCCTTCGACCTCGGCCGTGCGCCGCTGCTCCGCGTACAACTCTTCAGGCGCTCGACGACGGAGCACTTCCTTCTGCTCGCGCTTCACCACATCGTCGCGGACTTCTGGTCGCTGGCCGTGCTCATAAACGAGCTGGGCGAGCTGTACGACGCCGCGGCCCGCGGCCCGCGACCGAACCTCCCGCCCCTCTCGACGCGTTACACGGACTTCGTGAGGCGCCAGAAGGCCATGACCTCCGGCGCCGAGGGCGAGCGCCTTTGGGAGTACTGGCGCGAGCGTTTGAAGGGCGAGCTTCCGAAGCTTGAGCTGCCCGCCGACCGCCCGAGGCCGCCGGTTCAGACCTACCGCGGCGCCTCCGTCTTCTTCAAAGTCGGCGAAGAGACGGTCGGGTCGCTGACACGGCTCGGGCGGCGGCACGGCGCGACCCTCTACGTGACGCTGCTGGCCGCCTTCCAGACTCTACTCGCACGCTACACGAACCAGCGCGAGGTGGTCGTCGGCTCGCCCGTCTCAGGCAGGAGCCGCGCGGAGTTGGCCGGGCTCGTCGGCTACTTCGTCAACCCCGTCGTCATGCGCGCTGACTTCTCCGGCGACCCGACCTTCGTCGAACTGCTCGAACAGGTGAGGCAGACCGCCCTCGGAGCCTTAGACCATCAGGACTACCCCTTCACGCTTCTCGTGGAGAGGTTGCAGCCCGCGCGCGACCCGAGCCGCTCGCCGCTGTTTCAGGCGATGTTCGTGCTGCAAAAAGGGCACCTCGCGCAGGCGGACGGGCTGGCCTCTTTCGCGCTCGGAGAGGACGGCGCGCGGATGAGACTCGCGGGCCTTGAGCTTGAGTCGGTGGCGCTCGAACAGCGCGTCGCGCAGTTCGACCTCACGCTGATGATGGCCCAGACCGGCGGCGGCCTTTCGGCGTCCTTACAATACAACGCAGACCTGTTCGACGAAGCGACCGTCACGCGCATGCTCCGTCATTTCGAGACGCTGCTCGAAGCCATCGCGGCCCGCCCGGAGCATAAGCTCTCCGCCCTCTCGGCACTCCCGGAGGGCGAGCGCCGCCGTCTGCTGGTTGAGTGGAACGACACGCGCACCGAGTACGCGCGGCAAGAGTTGCTGCACGGGTTGATAGAAGAACAGGCGGCACGCACGCCGGACGCGGTCGCCGTCGCCTGCGGCGACCGGCGGCTGACCTACCGCGAGCTTGACGAGCAGTCGAACCAGTTGGCGCACTACCTGCGCTCTCTGGGCGTGGGGCCGGAGACGTGCGTGGGCGTCGTCATGGAGCGCGCGCCGGAGATGGTGTTGTCGCTGCTGGCGGTGCTCAAAGCGGGCGCGGCCTACGTGCCGCTCGACCCGGATTACCCGCGCGAACGGCTCGCCTTCATGGTCGCGGACGCGCAGGCGCCCTTGCTACTCACGCAGAAACGTCTGAGAGAAATACTGCCCGAGTCCCCGGCCGAAGTGTTGTGCGTAGATTCGGACTGGCCCCGCATCGTCGCGTCCCGGCCCGAGGCGTACGGCACGGGGCCGGTCGAGAGCGGCGTGGGGCCGCGCAACCTCGCCTACGTCATCTACACCTCCGGCTCGACGGGCACGCCGAAGGCCGCGATGAACGAGCACCGAGCAATCGTCAACCGCCTGCTCTGGATGCAGGAGGCGTTGGGGCTCGGCCCCGCGGACGCCGTACTGCAAAAGACCCCGTACGGCTTCGACGTTTCGGTCTGGGAGTTCTTCTGGCCGCTGATGACGGGCGCGCGGCTCGTCGTGGCGGAGCCGGGAGGGCACCGCGTCCCCGCATACCTGCGCGAGGTGATAGAGGGCGAGCGGGTCACGACCCTTCACTTCGTGCCGTCGATGCTCGAAGCCTTTTTGCACGACGAGGGGCTGCGCGAGTCGTGCCGCGGGCTGCGGCGCGTGGTGTGCAGCGGCGAGGCGCTCGGCTACGAGTTGCAGCGCCGCTTCTTCGAGCTGATGCCGGAGGGCGTGCGGCTCTACAACCTCTACGGGCCGACCGAGGCGGCGGTGGACGTGAGCTGGTGGGAGTGCGAGGCCGCGGGCGCGCGCCGGGAGGTGCCTATAGGCGCGCCGATAGCGAACACGCGGCTCTACGTCCTGGACGGCACGATGGGGCTGTCGCCGCAGGGCGCTCGCGGGGAGTTGTACATCGGCGGGGTGGCCGTGGGGCGCGGCTACATGCGGCGGGCGGGGCTGACGGCCGAGAGGTTCGTGCCCGACCCGTACGCGGGCGAGGCCGGCGCGCGGATGTACCGGACGGGTGACGAGGCGAGGTGGGGGGCCGACGGGGCGCTGGAGTATCTGGGGCGCGCGGACGGGCAGGTGAAGGTGCGCGGGTTCCGCATCGAACTGGGCGAGATAGAGGCCGTGCTGGCGGCGCACGAGCATGTGCGCGAGGTGGTGGCGCTGGCGCGCGAAGACCACACGGGGGCCAAGCGTGTGGTGGCCTACTTCGTCGCCGAGGCGGGACGGCGGCCCACGGTAGGCGCGCTGCGCGCGTACCTACAGGAGAGACTCCCGCTCTACATGATTCCGTCGGCGTTCGTCGCGATGGACGCGTTCCCGCTGACGCCGAACGGCAAGGCGGACAGGCGCGCTCTGCCCGCGCCGGGCGACGCGGGCGCAGACTCGGAGCGCGATTACGCCGCCCCGCGTAACGCCGCCGAGGAGACGCTCGCGGACATCTGGCGGCAGGTGCTCGGCGTCGAGCGCGTGGGCGTGAACGACAACTTCTTCGAGCTGGGCGGCGACTCTATCCTCAGCCTGCAAATCATCTCAAGGGCGAACCAGTCCGGCATCCGGCTCGACCCGCAACAGTTGTTTCAGTTTCAGACCGTCGCACAGCTTGCGGAGGTCGCGGGCAAGAGCCCCGCGCTCAAGGCCGAGCAGGTCGTGGCCGCGGGCGACTTCCCTCTGACGCCCATACAGCGCTGGTTCTTCGAGGGCGACGACACAGACCGCGGGCACTTCAACCAGTCCCTGATGCTTGAGCTTCGGGGCGCGCTCGCGGCCGACGTGCTGCGGCGCGCGGTCGAGCACCTGCCGGCGCGGCACGACGCGCTGCGCATGCGCTTCAGTCGCGAGTCGGGCGTGTGGCGGCAGTCTTACGCCGAGAGCGAAACGCATTCGGTCTTCTCCGAGATAGACCTTTCGGCGCTCCCTCAAGCGGCGCGGGCCGCGGCAGTCGAAGACGCGTGCGAGTCCGCGCAGCGCGGCCTCGACCTGGAAGAAGGGCCTTTGATGCGGGCCGTGCTGTTCAGGCTCGGCGCGTCCGGGCCGGATCGCCTGCTGCTCTCGATTCACCACCTGGTCGTTGACGGCGTCTCGTGGCGCATCCTCGTCGAGGACTTGCAGAAGTGTTGCGCGCAGCTTCTACGCGGCGAGGAGATAAACCTCGGCCCGAAGACCAGCTCCTTCAGGCAGTGGGCCGAGGGGCTGAAGCGTTACGCCGGGTCGGCGGGCTTCGAGGACGAGGCCGGCTACTGGGGCGACGCACGGAGGCTGCACGCGCCGCGCATAAAGACGGACGGGTCGGGCGTCAACACGGTCGCCTCCGCGCGCACCGTGCGCGTGGAACTCGCCGACGACGAGACGCGCGCCCTGCTTCAAGAGTTACCGCAGAACTCAAACACGCAGATTCAAGAGGTTCTCCTGACCGCGCTCGTGCTGGCCTTCGGGCGTCGGGACGGCCTGCGGGTGCTGCTGCTCGACGTGGAGGGCCACGGGCGCGCGGGCGACATCGCGGACGTAGACCTCTCGCGCACGGTCGGGTGGTTCACGGCCGTCTACCCCGTCCTCCTTGAGTCGGGCGCGGACGCGACGCCGGGCCAGGCGCTCGGGCTCGTCAAGGAGCAGTTGCGCCGCGTGCCGCGCGGCGGGCTCGGCTACGGGCTGCTCAGGTATCTGCGCGGGGAAGATGACGCGCGACGGCTGGCCGCGCTGCCCGCCGCGGAGGTGAGCTTCAACTACCTCGGGCAGGTCGATCAGGTGCTGCGCGACTCGGAGTTGTTCGCGCTGACGGAGAAGGGCGCGTGGCTGAGCCGGAGCCCGCGCGCGCCGCGTCGCCACCTGATAGAGATAGACGGGAGCGTCGTCGCCGGGAGGCTCACGTTGGGCTGGGCCTACAGCGAGAACGTCCACCGCCGACAGACAGTCGAGAGACTCGCGGGCGAGTTCGTCGCCGCCCTGCGGGAGTTGATATCGCACTGCCGACAGACGCAGGCGGGGGGATTCACCCCCTCCGATTTTCCGCTCGCAAGGCTTAACCAGGCGAAGCTCGACAAGCTGGCAAGCCTCCTGAACAAATAAGAGATAAGGAATCCTTCGGCATGAAGAACGTTGAGGACTTGTACCCGCTCTCGCCGATGCAGCAAGGGCTGCTCTTCCACAGCCTTTACTCGCCCGAGTCGGGGCTGTACGTCGAACAACTGCGCCTCGTCTTCGAAGAGGGCCTCGACATAGACGCGTTCGAGTCGGCCTGGCGCGGGGTCGTGGCGAGGCACCCGAGCCTCCGCACGGCCTTCGTCTGGGAGGGGCTCGACGAGCCTTTGCAGGTGGTGCGGCAGAAGGTCGAGCTGCCGCTTGAGCGGCTCGACTGGCGCGCGCTGGCGGAGGACGAGAGGCAGGGGCGGCTCGCCGAGTTCTACGAGGCGAACCGCTGCCGCGGCTTCGACTTCGCTGAGGCGCCGCTGATGCGTTTGACGCTCATACGTCTGGCCGACGAGGCTTACCAGTTCGTCTGGAGCTTCCACCACCTCGTGCTCGACGGCTGGTCGCTCTTCACCGTGCTCAAGGAGGTCTTCGCCCTCTACGAGGCGCGGCGCAGGAACCTCGACGCCGCGCTGCCGCCCGCCCGCCCGTTCCGCGACTACATCGGCTGGTTGCAGCAGCAGGACGCTTCGGCGGCGAAGCAGTTCTGGCGCGAGAAGATGGAAGGCTTCCCCGCGCCGACCTCGCTCGGCGTGAAGAGGGCCGCGGGCACCGGGCCCGCGAGCAACGACGGCGAGCACAAGGAGCGCTTCCGCCTGTCGGCCGAAGCCACCTCCGCGCTCCAGTCGGCCGCGCGCCGGCACCGGCTCACGCTCAACACCGTCGTCGAGGGCGCGTGGGCGCTGCTGCTCTCGCGCTACAGCGGCGAGCCCGACGTGGCCTTCGGCGTGACGGTCGCGGGCCGCCCGGCGGAACTCGCCGGGGTCGAGTCGATGGTCGGCCTCTTCATTAACACGCTGCCGCTTCGCGTGCGCGTCTCGGAAGACGTGACCGCGCTGGACTGGCTGAGGCTGGTGCAGGAGGAGCTGACGGCGCTGCGGCGCTACGAGCACAGCTCGCTCGCGGAGGTGAAGGGTTCGAGCGCCGTCGGTGCGGACGAGTCGCTCTTCGAGAGCATCCTCGTCTTCGAGAACTACCCCGTGGACGAGGAGCTGCACAGGCAGGCGGGCGGGCTGAAGGTGAGCAACCTTCAACTCTACGCGCGCACGAACTACCCGCTTATCGTGGTCGTCATTCCGGGCGAGGAGCTGATCGTGGACGTGGCCTACGACAGCAGCCAGTACGACACGGAGACCATCAGGCAGGTGGCCCGAAACCTCAAGACGCTGCTTGAGAACATCCCGCACGCGCTCGGGCGGACGCTCCCGGAGCTTCAGATGCTCACGGAGGAAGACCGACGCGCGCTGCTCGCGCGCTCGAACGTCGGGCGCGCGGAGTACCCGTCAGACCTCTGCGTACACGAGCTGTTCGAGCGTCAAGCGGCGCGCACGCCCGGAGCGGTCGCGCTCGTCTGCGAGGGCGAGCGGATGACCTACGGCGAGTTGAACCGGCGAGCCGAACACTTCGCGGGCCGACTGCGGCGGAGCGGGGTCGGCCCCGATTCACTCGTGGCCCTCTGCTGCGAGCGCTCGTTCGAGATGGTGGTCGGGATTCTGGCGACACTCAAGGCGGGCGGCGCGTACCTCCCGCTAGACCCCGCGTACCCGTCCGAGCGCCTCGCCTTCATGCTCGAAGACTCGGGCGCGTCCGTGATTCTGTCGCACGAGCAGGCGCTACCGAACCTGCCCGAGCACCGCGCGAGACTGATTCTGCTCGACGAAGAGACGGGGGACGCCGTGCCGCCCGCCGAGAGTCCGCGCGCGGCGGCCTCGCCCGACAACATGGCGTACGTCATCTACACGTCGGGCTCGACGGGCACGCCGAAGGCCGTCGCCGTCACGCACTCTAACGTCACGCGCCTCCTCGCCTCCACCGAGTCGCTCTTCGGGTTCTCGG
>Ga0126311_10000176_pt1 | contig 31914 bp, 29 predicted proteins | sample Plot61_FD_92539 | JGI IMG/M metagenome (GOLD analysis project Ga0126311, IMG submission 92539) | Serpentine soil microbial communities from UC McLaughlin Reserve, CA, USA - Plot61 | ecosystem: Environmental > Terrestrial > Soil > Grasslands | place: USA: UC McLaughlin Reserve, Lake County... | reverse complement strand
GACATGACGACCGACTCCCTTCAGCTGTTCCTGAAGGACATCGGCAAGGTCCGCCTGCTCACCGCGCAGGAGGAGGTCGACCTCGCGAAGCGCATCGAGCGCGGCGACCTCGACGCGAAGCAGAAGATGGTCGAGTCGAACCTGCGCCTCGTCGTCTCGATCGCGAAGAACTACCGCAACCAGGGCCTGCCGTTCCTCGACCTGATCCAGGAGGGGACGCTCGGCCTCGTCCGCGCCGCGGAGAAGTTCGACTACCGCAAGGGCTTCAAGTTCTCGACCTACGCCACCTGGTGGATCCGCCAGGCGATCGCTCGCGCGCTCGCCGACAAGGCGCGCACGATCCGCATCCCGGTGCACGTCGTCGAGAAGCTCAACAAGATCGGCCGCGCCGAGCGCAAGCTCGTCACCGAGCTGGGCCGCGAGCCCACGGCGGACGAGATCGCCGAGGTGACCGGGATCGACCCGGAGGAGGTCGACTCGATCAAGCGGAGCGCCCAGGCGCCCGTGTCGCTCGAGAAGCCGGTCGGCGACGAAGAGGAGTCGGAGTTCGGCCAGTTCATCGCCGATGAGCGTGCCGAGTCGCCGTACGAGCGCGCTGCCGAGATCCTCACGAAGGAGGCGCTGCGCGAGGCGCTGGAGAACCTCTCCTATCGCGAGCGCCGCGTGCTCGAGCTGCGCTACGGCCTCGGCGGCGAGCACCCCCGCACGCTCGACGAGGTCGGCCGCACGTTCAACGTGACGCGCGAGCGCATCCGCCAGATTGAGAACCAGTCGCTGAAGAAGCTTCAGCAGCTGGCGGAGGCGCAGAAGCTGCGCGACGTCGCCTAGCCACCGACGAGATTCCGTTTCGAACGAGAGGGTCCCGCTCCGGCGGGGCCCTCCGTCGTTCTAGACGCCCGCGAGCGCGAGCAGGTCGGGTCTGAGGATGTTCGGCGGCGCCTCGGGAAAGTCCGGCAGCAGCCGGCGCGCGAGCGCCTCGCAGGGCCGGTCCTCGAACAGCGGTGCGAGCTCGCCAACAGCGTCGAGCGAACGGATCGAGGGAACGATCTGGAAGTCGGCGGCGTTCGGCGCGTCCGGGTCGCCAATCACCCCGTCGGCGATCAGCTGGTCGATGTGGTCGAGCGTGTCGCGCAGGCCGGCGAGGTTGGCGCGCGCATGCGCCTCGTCGGCGTCGGCGCGGGTGGCGGTCCAGCGGGCGATCGGCTGGTTGAGCGCCCCGACCACGCTCGGCAGCGGCAACCCCAGCTCCTTGGCGATGTGGGCGCGCGCCGCGTTGTCGTGCGCGAAGACCCAGCGGAAGATGCGGCGGGGGACGTTCTGCAGCTCGGTCTCGCCCCAGCGCTCCGCGTCCTCGACGGCGCGGCGCTTTGCCGGGTCGGTCGGGTAGAGCGACGGCTCGGGCACGGCCGCCTCGAGTGCCTGCGCGATCTCCAGCGAGCCCTCGATCTTGCGTCCGTCGAGCTTCAGCGCCGGAACGGTGCCGCGCTTGAAGCCGAAGCCGCGCAGCAGCAGCGGGTGCAGGCCCGGCAGCACCTCGACCCACTTCGTCTCGACGCCCTTGAACACGAGCATCAGCCGCGCCGTGGTGGCTGCGTTGGAGATCGAAAAGCCATAAAGGCGTGCCTGCATGCGGGTCACGCTACTCAAGCCTTGTGGCGAACGCGCCGATGCAACCAGCGTGTTCGAGATCGACGCTGCCCTGCACCAGCTTGTCGAAGCCGGCGGGTCCGACCTGCACCTGAAGGTCGGCACCCCGCCGCTCATGCGCGTGAACGGCGCGCTGGGCCCGATCTCCGGCGAGGCAGCGTTGAGACCGGAGGACACCGAGCGCGTCGCCGCCGGCATCCTCCCAACCGACGAGCACCGCGCCGAGTTCGCGAGCGACGGCGAGGTCGATTTCGCCTACGCGCTTCCCGGATTCGCGCGCTTCCGCGTCAACGCCTTCCGCCAGCGCGGAACGGTCTCGATGGTGATGCGCGCGATCCCCACGAAGATCAAGACTGCCGACGAGCTCGGGTTGCCGCCGGTCGTCTCCGAGCTCGCCGAGGAGTCGCGCGGGATCATCCTGCTGACCGGCACGACCGGCTCGGGCAAGTCGACGACGCTCGCGGCGATCATCGACCACATCAACAGAAACCGCGCCGAGCACATCGTCACGATCGAGGATCCGATCGAGTTCCTGCATCAGGACAAGCGGTCGATCCTCAACCAGCGCGAGGTCGGCTCGGACACCGCGTCGTTCAAGCGTGCGCTGCGGCGCGTGCTGCGCCAGGACCCCGACGTGATCCTGATCGGCGAGATGCGTGACGAGGAGACGGTCCACACCGCGCTGTCCGCGGCGGAGACAGGTCACCTCGTGCTCTCGACGCTGCACACGATCGACGCGCCGGAGACGGTCAACCGCATCGTCGACTTCTTCCCGCCGCACCAGCAGCAGCAGGCGCGCGCGATGGTCGCCGGCACGCTGAAGGGGATCATCTCCCAGCGGCTCGTGCCGACGCCCGACCGCCGCGGGCGCGTCGCCGTCTGCGAGATCCTGCGGATGACCGGCCGCGCGAAGGACATGATCCTCGACCCCGAGCAGACCGGACGCCTGCGCGAGGTGATCGCGGAAGGCGAGTTCTATGGGATGCAGACGTTCGACCAGGCGCTGCTCCACCACGTGCAGGCCGGGCGCGTCTCGATGGAGGACGCGATGCGCGTCGCCACCAGCCCGCACGACTTCAAGCTGCTCGTCGCGTCGGAGGGCCGACTTGCGACGTCGATGGATGACGTCGGAGGCGGCGCCGACGCGCCGAGCGAACCCGAGCAGCGCGAGCCGACGCTGGCGGCCGCCGAGGTGCCGCGGCCCGTCGCGCCTCCCGCTCCACCTGCCCCCGCCGCGCCCCGCTCGCCTGCGGACGGTGCCGTCCCGTCAGTTGCTCCGCCCGGCCTCGGCTGAGGCGCCCGCCGCGGCTGCACGCCCTTACTTCAGTTTGGAAAGTCTTGCGCTACCATAAGGAGTGCATGGCTTCGAACGACTCTTGTCCCGTCTGTCGGACCGCCGAGATCGTGTGCGGGAAGTGGACGCTGCTGATCATCCGCGACCTCGCCGACGGCCGCTCGCGCTTCTGCGAGCTGGAGCGCTCGCTCGCCGGCATCAGCCCACGGACCCTCTCGCTGCGCCTGCGTGCGCTGGAGGAGGAGGCGATCGTCGAGCGGCGCACGTTCCCCGAGGTGCCGCCGCGCGTCGAGTACGCACTGACGGAGAAGGGCCGCGCGCTCGTACCGATCATCGAAGACATGCGCACCTACGGCCGTCGCTGGCTGAACGCCGACGGCAGCTGCGCGCCTGCGGCTGACGTCAAGGTGGCCCCGGTGGCTGCCGCCGCCGTCGCCTGAGGCTGCAAGGCAGCCTGCGCCAGCAGGATCGCCAGCGCCGGCAGCGAAACCGCCGAGCATGCGCAATCGCATGCTCCATGGCCTGCTCGAGGCCTTCGCCGAGGATGCGGGCCTGCAACTCGCGCACGAGACGGCGAACGGCGCCGAGGTTCCGTTCGAGGTCGTGGAGGAGCCCGGCGCCCGGTCGCCGCTCTACTGCTACCGCCCGCAGACGGCCGGGTTCATCCGCTCCCACATGGGCGTGCTCGACCGCCTGCCGAGCTACCTGCCGGCGGCGCGGGCGCTTGCGGCGATCGACGGCATCGACGCCTATCTTCGCCGTCGCGGCGAGCCGCGCATCCCGCCCGACGGACGTGAGCGCGCGGATGCTGCGCTGCGCTCCTTCCTGGCGGCTGTGTTCGCCGAGACGAGCGCGTTCGGCTACCAGCCGGAGGCGTTCGCCGCGGCCTACAAAGAGCTCGAGGCGACGCTCTACGAAGGCCGCCAGGTCGCGACCGTGATCGCCCCGCTGCTCGGGCTTGCGCTCGACTCCGACGAGGTCTCGCTGGGCGACGGGCTCGCGCTCGCGCGCGGCGAGTCGCTGCCCGACATCCCGCCGGAGGCCGTCTGGTCGACGCCGGGGGAGGTCGAGCACGGAGCCGTGCTGGCCGTCCTGACCGTCGAAGGCGACCGCATCGCCGGTCCGCCGGTGACGACGGCGCGTACCCGCTTCCGCCGGCTGCTGAGCGCGCTGCGCCTGTTCGAAGCCGGGCCGTTCGCGCTCGGCCCACTCGCATGGGCGCGCGTGGACGGCGGGACGTGGCACGTCGCGCCGCTCGGCACCGGTCCGGCGCGGACGCGCCGCCGCACATTGCTGAGCACGGCGCAGGAGGACGAGCTGCGCGCCTTCTGCAACCTCGTCGCCCGCCGCACGCCACGCGCGGGCGAGGTCGCGTGGGCGCTCGGCCGCTATGAGATGGCGCGCGAGCGGGCCACACCGTTCGAGGCGCTCACCGATGACATCCTCGCGCTGCGGGCGCTGCTGGAGCCGGAGGGACCTGAGAGCGGTCGCCTTGCGCAACGGCTCGCGGCGCTGTGTGCGCTGCCGCAGGAGCGCGCCGCCCTCGCGGAGCGGATCGCGCGCGCAGTCACGCTGGAGCGCACGATCGTCGCCGGACTCGCGCAGGCTGAGTCCGGTGCGGACGTGCTCGCGGACGAGCTCGCCGGCCATCTGCGCGCGCTCCTGCGCGACGTGCTGTGCGGCCATCTCGACTCCGACCTGCGCACGCTCGCCGACGAGCTGCTGGCCGAGTCGGCCGCGGCCCCGCTCGCGGTCAGCTGAGCGCGTCCGCGCTCACCGGTCGCGCGCGGTAGAGCTGCACGCTGCCCTCGACACCCTTGATGCGGCGTGCCGGCAACGAGGACCACTGCCAACGCGGCTCGTCGCCGTCCGCTGCGGTTGCGGCCTTGCGCGTCGCCGCCGTCGCCACCACACTGCCCGGCCGGGCGACCGACGTGACGCGGCTCGCGAGGTTCACCGGGCTGCCGTACCAGTCGCCGGCGCGCTGCAGCGCGGGGCCGGTCGCCAGGCCCGCGCGCAGGCGCGGGAAGTCCTGGCCCTCCGCCTCGGCGAGTCGCACGAGCTCGGTCGAGACCTCGAGCAGCGCGTCTGCGTCGGGCGATACGAGCATCGCCGCGTCACCGATCGTCTTGATGAGCCGCACCGGCGGGTGGATCGCCTCGGTCGCCAGGTCCAGCAGGCGGCGCGCGATGGCGCCGAGCTCCTCGGCGGGAATCTGCTCACCGAGCTTCGTGAAGCCGACAAGGTCGGCGAAGGAGACCGTCACCTCCGTCGCCCCGAGGATGCGTCCGTGCGCGATCTCGGCACGGCCGATCGCATCGTTGCGCAGCTGGTCCTGCAGGTGCATCTCGAAGATCCGCTCCATCGTCTCGCCCAGCTGCGGGGTGAGCTGCTCGTTGATCGCCGCGAAGCGCGCGCTCAGCTCGCGCTCGCCGACGTCGGGCCCGAGCAGCGCGTCCCGCACGAGCAGGCGCACGGCGGCGGCGACGCGCGACAGGCTCTCGCCGAGCACGCGCGCCATCTCCACGAGACCGTCCTCAGGCAGGCCGGCGGCCTCGAACAGCTTCAGCTGCCGGAGCATCTCGACGTCCCGGTCGGTCAGGACGCGCTCGTCGAGGTCGGGGCGGGGGAGGCCGAGCGCCTGGCGGTAGCGCAGCCCCTCGTCGGGATCGATCCCGGTCATCTCGGCCACCTCGCGCGGGGTGTAGCGCGCGGCGCCGAGCGTGCGCTCGACGCGCAGGAACACGAGCCGATCCTCGGCGACGGCGGCCTTCAGCTCCTCCAGCGAGACGCCATCGGCGCTCAGTTCCTCGAGCAGTGCGATCCGCTCCGCCCGCGCGTGCTCGTCCTCGAGTCCGTCCAGCAGTCCCTCTGCCGCAAAGTCCATCGCTGCGCAGCCTACGTGGCGCGCGGACGTCAGACGCCGGTCTGCGCCTCGATGCGACCGCTGTCGATCGCGTCAACCAGCGCCTGGTGGTCGCGCTCGTTCTGCTCGGCATAGGCCTCCGAGTAGTCCGCGATCGCGCGATCGCAGGCGTCGCCGGAGCCGAGGTAGGCAGCGATCGCGATGGCGTCGCCGCAGCGTGCGTGGGCGCGGGCGAGCGTCCCACCGCACAACCGCCCGTAGGCGGCCAGCGTCTCTGGCTCCATCGCCTCGACGTCCGCCGAGACCTTCCAGTCCCACAGCTGGCGCACGTAGAAGTCGCGCTCGCGCCCATCGAGGCCGGTCGTGCGGATCCAGCCCAGGAAGATGTCGCTCGTCGCCTGCATCAGCCGCTGGCCCTCGACGACGCGACGCCCTTGATTCGCGAAGCGGCTCGCGCCCGCGTATGGCGCGAGCACCGACGTCTGCGCCTCCTTGCACTGCAGAAACAACGGGTCCTCGTCGTCGCGCCCGAGCATCAGCAGGATCCACGCGCGCGTGCCGACGCTGCCGACGCCGACGACCTTGTGCGCCATGTCGGCGAACTGAAAGCGGTCGAGCAACACGCGCCGGTCGGCCGGCAGCGTGGCACGGTAGGCGGCGATCAGCTTCGCCATGCCGGCCTCGTAGTCGGCCGCCTGCTCGTGTGGCAGGAGGTCGCGCAACGGCACGATCAGCGGCGGGTCGGCGGCGATGCGGGGATGTCCGTCGACGCGCTGGACGAGTTTTGCGAACGCGCGCGTGCTGTCCTTGTGGCGCGCCCTCGCGGTGCCACGCTCGAAGCGCGCCAGCGCGGCTTTGCCATTCAATGCTCGGACCTGCCGCGCCAGCTCCTGCTCGTCGACGCGTGCGTACCAGACGTCGAGCGTGCGTCTGTCGGCCAGCGCGCGCATCGCCTCGCGGTAGCCGCGTGCCGTGCCGCCCACGATCGACCGTCGCCGGCGCCGCGGCAGGCCGTGCTCGCGCGCCGCGACCGCCACGCTTGCAGCAAGCCGCTTGAGGTCCCACTCCCATGGTCCCGGGAGCGTCTCGTCGAAGTCGTTGAGGTCGAAGACGAGCTCGCGCTCGGGCGATGCGAAGCCGCCGAAGTTCGACAGGTGCGCATCGCCGCACAGCTGCACCCCGATGCCCGAGTTTGGACTGCCTGCGAGATCGGACGCCATTACCGCTGCTGCGCCGCGGAAGAACGCGAACGGCGAGGCGGACATGCGCCCATAGCGGATCGGCACCAACTCCGGAACGCGGCTGGCCGCCTGCGCCTCGAGCAGCGCGACCGGGTCGGGTCGGTCGGCCGGCGCGAGCCAGTCGGCGTGCGAGGAGCGCGGCGCGGCCGTGCGCGCGGCCTTGCCGCGCGCAGCGCGGTCGGTCGGGGTCGCGGGAGTGGTCGCCGTCACACGGCGAGCATCCCACGCCCGGCCGCGTGCGGCAAACGCCTATCTGCCGTGCGTTGGCCCGAAAAGCTGTGCCTGGAGTCGCACCAGCCCATCGACGTCGTGCACGTCGCCGTCGAGCAGTGGGACGCGCAGCAACGGGACGTCGGCGCCGAGCCGCTCGGCGAGGTGCGCGACATTGGCGGCGTCGCGGCGCGCGAGCGCGTGCTCGTCCGCGAAGGCGTCCGCGACCCGTTGCGCGAGCGCGGGGGAGAGCCCGCCCTCGGCGGCCAGCAGCGCTGGCAGGTCGGCGAGCGCGCCGTCCTCGTCCCCCAACTCGTCGGCGTGGACGCGGTTGACGATCGCGCCGCCGAGTCGCATCCGCGCTGCGCTCAGCCGTCGCTGGAAGAAGATCGCCTCCTCGATCGGCTCGCGCTCGGGCGAGGTCACGAGCAGGAACCGCGTCGTCGGTGCGCGCAGCAGCGCTTCGACCTGCTCGGCACGTTCGCGAAAGCCGCCGAGCAGCCCACCGAGCAGGCGGAAGAAGTCCGACAGGTCGCTCAACAGCTCCGCGCCGGTGACGCGCCGCAGCAGCCCGAGCACGAGGCCGGTGCCGCGGCCGATCAGGCGCAGCCCGGCGCCGCCGCCGCGCAGCAGCGTTTGCAGCGCGCGGCCGTCGAAGAACGCTCGCAGGCGATCGGGTGCGTCGAGGAAGTCGAGCGCGTTGCGCGAGGGCGGCGTGTCGAGCACGAGCAGATCCCAGTCGCCGTCCTGCGCCAGCTCGTGCAGCTTCGCGACGGCGGTGAACTCTTGCGAGCCGGCGATCGCGTCGGACAACTCGCGGTAGACGCGGTTGGCGAGGATCTGCTCGCGCGTCGCGTCGTCGGGCGCGAGCGTCTCGATCAGCTCGTCGAACGTGCGCTTCGGGTCGAGCGTCATCGCCCACAGCTCGCCGTCGCCGAGTGCCAGGCCCGCGTCGACGAAGCGCGCCGGCTCGATGCGGTGGGGCTCGTTGCCGAGCTCGTCGAGCCCGAGCGCGGTCGCGAGCCGCTGCGCCGGGTCGATCGTCACGACCGCGACTCTCAGACCATGCGCGGCCATTCCCGCTGCGATCGCGGCCGAGGTAGTCGTCTTGCCGACGCCGCCCGATCCGCCGACGACGCACACGCGCGTGTCGGCCAGCAGCGCGGCGACACCGGCCGTGTTCACAGCAGCTCCTCCAGGAGATCGGCGAGGCCGGCGAGTGCTGTCGGGTCGAGGATCTCGACGAACAGGTAGGGCAGCTCGACGAGCGGCGGCGAGCCCAGGCCCTCGGCGAGGCGCGCGATCTGCTCGCGCTGCCCGCTCGCGCGCGCGTGCTCGGAGAGTGCGGTGCGCAACGCCGCGTGGGCAACGCGGTTTCCTCCCGCGCTCGCGAGCGCGTCGGCGACCGTCCTCGCCTGCCGCGGCCCGAGCCGCTCGGGCAGGCATGCGTTCACGACGACACCCGCCAGCTCCAGCCCGATCGCCTCCGGCAGCCGTCGCTGCAGGTCGAGCGTCTCGGTCACCGGCATCTCCTCGGGCAGCGCGACGGCGAGCACGGCCGTTTGTGCCGGGTCGCGCAGCGTCGCGTCGATCGTGCGGCCCTGGTGCGCGATCGGGCCGACGCGTGCGATCTCCGCGAAGGTCTTCGGCGTGCGCAGCCCACCGAGCGCATGTCCCGTCGCCGGCGCGTCGACGATCACGAGGTCGTATGGGGCCTTGCCCGCGATGCGGCGCGGGTCCTGCGCAAGCTCCCACGCCTTGCCGACCGTCATCAGCTCGCGCATCCCGGGCGTGGCGCCGGCGAAGGCGTGGAACGCGCGCGACGCGGTGAGCAGGTCGCCGACGCGCCCGGCGCGCTCGTGGAGGTACTCCTCGAGCGCGTGCTCCATCTCGACGGACGTCGCATGCAGCCCGTCGCCGTCGAGTGCCACCTCCTGGCCGACCTTCGACGCGACGCCGAATGTCTCCGCTGCGCGCGCCTGCCCGCTCAGCTCCGCCACGACTGTGCGCAGCCCGCGTCGCGCCGCCGCAATCCCGAGCGCGAGCGCGACCGTCGACTTGCCGACTCCGCCCTTGCCGGTCACGAACACGAGGCGCTTGTCGGCGAGAGCTTGCACGAGCACGTGGAGCCTAGTCGCGCCGGCAGGAAGGAATCCCCGCCATTCCTGCGAATAGAGGCGCGTAATGGTTTCCCGACCGCATCGGAGACGGCTGCTGTGAGCTCCACGGCCAAGGTCATCGCTTTCGCCAACCAAAAGGGCGGCGTCGCGAAGACCACCACCACGCTGAATCTCGCTGTGGCCTTTGCGGAAGAGGGCCATCGCGTGCTGTGCTGTGACATGGACCCCCAGGGCAACCTGACGATGTCGCAGGGGATCGACCCGGACACGGTCGAGACCTCGATGTACGACGTGCTGGTGCATCACACGTCGATCCGCGAGGCGATCCGCAAGCGCGAGATCGACGTCGCCTGCTCCTCGATCGATCTCGCCGGCGCGGAGATCGCGATGTCGGCCCAGATCGGCCGCGAGCGCTCGCTGCAGAAGGCGTTCAGAGCGATCGAGGACGACTACGACTTCATCTTCATCGACACCCCGCCGAGCCTCGGACTGCTCACGATCAACGCGCTGACGGCGGCGCACAAGGTGATCGTCCCCGTGCAATGCGAGTATCTGTCGATGCGGGGCCTCATCCAGCTCCAGAACACCCTCTCGATGATCCGCGAGAACCTCAACCCCAACGTCGAGATCGAGGGCATCCTGCCCACGCTCTTCGACACGCGGACGCTGCACGCCAAGGAGGCGATCGAGATCCTCGAGGAGAACTTCGGGGACAGAGTGTTCGCGTCGCGGATCCGCAAGACGGTCCGCTTCGCAGAGGCTCCCGTGAAGGGCATGTCGGTGCTGAAGTACGACCCAGACGGCATCGCGGCCCATTCCTATCGGGCGCTCGCGAAGGAGGTCCTCGGCAATGGCAAGCGGTAAGCGTGCGAGTATGAGGGAGGGCCCGCTCGCGGCCCTCTTCCGCAGAACCGAGGACGACGCCTCGGCGGATGCGACGACGGAGGCCGCGGCGGACGCCGCCGCAGCCGAGCAGGCTGCTGCCCCGCAGGCGTCCGCGCCCGAGGCACCCGTCTCGGCGCCGCATCCCTCGCTGCTTGCTCCGACCGCTCCCGTCGAGGAGCCGGAGATCGCACCGCCCTCGCCGCAGGAGCGCTTGCGCGCTGCCTTCTCCTCCGACATCCCGGAGAACATGCTCGAGCCGCCGCGGCGCATGCCGCGCAGCGACGTCTACGAGCAGCACGCCTCGCAGCGCGCCCCCGGCCTCGGCCCGGTGCTGCGCGTCGTCGGCGTCGGCGGCGGCGGCGTCAACGCCGTCAACCGCATGATCGAGGCGGAGGTCGCGGGCGTCGAGTTCATCGCCGTCAACACCGACCAGCAGTCGCTGCAGCAGTCGAGCGCGCATCTGACGGTCTCGATCGGGGAGGCGCTGACCCGCGGCCTCGGCTCCGGCTCGGACCCGTCGATCGGCCGCCGTGCGGCGATGGAGGAGTACGACCGCGTCAAGTCGCTGCTCAAGGGCTCCGACATGATCTTCATCACCGCCGGGGCCGGCGGCGGCACCGGCACGGGTGCGGCACCCGTCGTCGCGCGGATCGCGCGCGAGGTGGGTGCGTTGACGGTCGGCATCGTCACCAAGCCGTTCGGCTTCGAGGGCTCGCGGCGGCGCTCGCAGGCCGACGACGGCGTGCAGGCGCTCGCCGATGAGGTCGACACGCTGATCGTCGTCCCGAACGACCGTCTGCTGTCGGTGCTCGACAGGGGCACGTCGATGGTCGACGCGTTCCGTGTCGCCGACGACGTGCTGCGTCAGGGCGTCCAGGGCATCTCGGACCTGGTCACGCTGCCGGGCCTGATCAACCTCGACTTCGCGGACGTGCGCACGATCATGTCCGATGCCGGCAGCGCGCTGCTCGGCATCGGCATGGGGATCGGCGAGCGCCGCGCGATCGACGCGGCCGAGCAGGCTGTCGCCTCGCCGCTCCTGGAGACGAGCATGGAGGGCGCGCGCTCGATCCTGCTGTCGATCACCGGTGGCGCGAACCTGTCGCTGTGGGAAGTCAACGAGGCCGCGAAGGCGGTGTCCGAGGCAGCCCATCCGGATGCGAACATCATCTTCGGCGCGATGGTCGACGAGAAGCTCGACGACCAGGTGTGGGTGACTGTCGTCGCGACCGGCTACGGCGAGCAACGCGCGCGCCGTGCGGCACGTGACGAGATGGGCGCGGCTGGGATCCGCACGGAGCTGCGCGAGCCGGCCGGCGAGCCGCGTGTGTCGCGCGCAAGCGCTCCGGCTCCCGTGGGAGCCCGCTCGGGCTCGCGCGAGCTCGACGTGCCCGAGTTCCTCCCCCGCCGGTAGGCCTCGCCGACATGGCATGCTCCCGGCCGTGACGATGCGCACGGCCGGGGTCGCAGCCATGCCTGATGGGAGCGCGCGCGGATGACCTCCGCGCGCGGCGTCGTCGCGGCTGGGCACCCACTCAGCGCCGAGGCCGGCGCCGCGGTGCTGCGTGCCGGCGGCAACGCCGTCGACGCGGCGCTTGGGGCGATGCTCACCGCGTTCGCGGCCGAGCCGCTGCTGACCGGGCTCGGGGCAGGCGGGTACATGCTCGTCGTGCCGGGCGAGGAGGGGTTGTGGCCTGCCTTCGGCGGCGCCGACCCGGTGTTGCTCGACTTCTTCGTCGAGGTGCCGGGGCGCGGGGCGGACCATGCGCGGCGCGCGGAGCTGGTGCCCGTCGACGTGTCCTTCGGCGACGCGGTCCAGCTGTTCAACGTCGGGGCGGCGTCGGTGGGGACGTACGGGATGGCGCACGGCATCTGCACGGCGTCTGAGCGCTTCGGGCGCGTGCCGCTCGCAACGCTTGCGGCGCCTGCGGCCGCGCTTGCGCGCGAGGGCGTGCCGCTGAACGCCCAACAGGCGTACGTGGTCGAGATCCTTGGCGGGATCGTCACGCTGACACCCGAGGTGCGCGAGATCTATGCGCCGGAAGGGACCGTGCTGCGCGAGGGCGAGCGCGTCTGTCAGCCGGCCCTCGGCGACGCGATCGAGCGGCTCGGCGCGGAGGGCGCGCGCCCGTTCTACGAGGGCGACATCGCTGCCGCCGTGGCGGAGCTGCTGGCCGCGCAGGGGGGGCTGCTGACAGCCGCCGATCTCGCCGCGTACGAGACAGTCGTGCGCGCGCCCGTGCGGGCGCACTACCGTGGGCGCGAGGTGCTGACGAACCCGCCCCCGTCGGCCGGTGGGACCCTGATCGCGCTGGCGCTCGGCCTGCTCGATCGCACTGACGGCCCACCCTCGCTGGAGGCGCTCGTTTCCGCGATGGACGCGACGCAGCGGGAGCGCACGCCGGCGTTCCTCGACGGGCTCGACGAGCCCGGTTTCGCCGGGCACTTCCTCGCGAACCGGCTCGGTTCGACGACGCACGTCTCGGTCATAGACGCAGATGGAGGCGCGTGCAGCGTGACCTGTTCGAACGGCGAGGGGGCCGGGATCGTCGTGCCGGGCACGGGGATCCACCTCAACAACATGCTCGGCGAGCACGACCTCAACCCGCTCGGCTTCCACAGGTTCCCGAGCGGGCGGCGGATGCCGAGCATGATGGCTCCGACCGCGGTCCTGCGCGACGGGACGCCCGAGCTCGTGCTCGGCAGTGCGGGCTCGAACCGCATCCGCTCGGCGATCCTCCAGACGATCGTCGCGGCACTGGATCACGGCATGGGCGCCAGGGATGCCGTGCGCGCGCCGCGAGTCCATTACGAGGACGGCGTCGTCTACACCGAGCCGGGCGTCGACGTGGACGCACTGGAGGCGGATGGCCACGCGATCGCCCGCTTCCGCGCGCTGAACCTCTTCTTCGGCGGCGTGCAGGCGGTCGAGCGCGACCCGGTGACCGGCGTGCTCTCCGGCGGCGGCGACCCGCGACGGGGCGGAGCGGCGGTGGTGGCATGAGGCGGCTGGTTCCCGCGCTCGCGGCGCTCGCCGCCATGCTGACGCTTGCCGGCTGCGGCGCGGCCTATCCCGACGTCTTCCTGCTCACACGCAGCGGCTCGCTGCCGGGGGCGAGACTGACGCTGCTCGTCAACGACGGCGGCACCGTGCGCTGCAACGGTGGCGCGGAGCGCCAGCTTCCGCCGAGACAGCTGCTCGACGCGCGCAGAATCGCCACCGACCTCATGGAAGAGGCGCATGACGACCTCACGCTGCCCGCGCCGGCGGACTCGGTGCTGCGCTACCGCCTGCGCACGCAGGAGGGCACCGTCACGTTCAGCGACGTCGACGCGGTCCGCAGACCCGAGCTCGCGCCGGTCATCGTGTTCGCCCGGAAGGTTGCACAAGACGTGTGTGGGCTTGCGCGGTAGTTGAGTTGGATCGAGTGCGGAGAGTCTTTACGAATTCACAGTTCTAATGTGTAGACCGCGCCGTCGCGCCTTCGTAACGTTCGTGAGGACGGAGGGTGCAGCGGCGTGGTCGCCGCAGACGACTGACAACCGTTCTCCGGGAGTGACCCTCCCGGTGGGTTCGACTCCCACACCCTCCGCCACTACGCCTGACCGGGCGGCGAAGGGCAGGCACGCGGTGCCGAGGGGCCTTGTCACCTCCGCGCCTAGCTGCCCGGTCGAGGCGTGCTACAGTTATGAGACGGTTGTCAGGCGTCTGCAAGACCACGCCGTTCCCCGACCCGCCACTAGGCGGGTCGGGTCGTTAAGCGCAAATCGTCTCGGGACGGCGGCGGTCAGGTCCTCAGCCGAACCGCACCTTGCCGTTCGAGCGCGCCCGGGTCTGCGCGTGCGAGACGAACTCCAGCCGCTTCATCGCGGCCCGGAAGAGGCGGGTCACGAGCCGCAGGCGCGCGTTCTCGGAGCGGATGTCGAGCAGGCCTTGCTTGGCATCGAGGCCGAAGTCGACAGTCCCGGCCATCTCATAGGCGCTCATCTTCGCCAGCTCGAGCGGTTCCGGGCGGTTGTCGGTCGCGCGCTCGACGAGCTCGGCGTACGTCTCGCGCGCGAGCTCGACGAGCGAGCCGTCCACGGCCTCCTCGCGGTCGGCGAGGAATTCGACGACCCCCGCCGGGTAGGGCAGGTGATCCTCACGCTCGAGCAGCTGGAAGGGACGCGTGCCGCGCGTGAGGATGTCGAGCTGCCCATCGTCGGTGCGATCGACGACCTCGGTGATCTCACACGCGCAGCCGATCTCGCGCAGCCCATCGTCGGACAGCCACACGATCCCGAACTCGCGCTCGTCGGCGAGACAGCCTTCCATCATCGTCTTGAAGCGCTCCTCGAAGATGTGCAGCGGCACGACCTCGCCGGGCAGCGCGACGATCCCGAGCGGGAAGAGGGGGAAGTCGCGTACGGGCCCGCCGGGCATTCGGCAAGTGTATGCGCGCCGCTGCTTCACGGTCGGTCGCCGACCGCGTCGATGCCAGGCTTCCGACGCGATGCAACCGATTGGGGCACTCGAACGTAGGCGCCTCCGATGGACTCCACCGCGATCGTCTGGCTGCGGCGCGATCTGCGCGTGCACGACCATCCACCGCTCGTCGCCGCGCTCGCCGCGCACGACCGCGTCGTGCCCGTGTTCGTGCTGGATCCCGCGCTGCTGACGGGCCGCTTCTCCTCCAGGCCGCGCACGGCGTTCCTGCTCGACTGCCTGCGCGAGCTCGACGGGGCGCTGCGTGAGCGTGGTTCCGGGCTCGTCGTGCATCACGGCGCTCCCGAGCGCGAGCTCGCCGCCCTCGCGGAAGCCGTCGGCGCGTCGGCTGTCTACTGGGCAAGCGACGCGACGCCCTATGCGCTCGCGCGCGACGGGCGCGTGCGCGCCGTTCTGCAACAGGCCGGCGTCGAGGCTGTGCCCGGGCCCGGCAACTTCGTGGCCGACGTCGGCCGGCCGCGAACGAAGGCGGGCAGACCGTTCACGGTCTTCACACCCTTCCACCGAGCATGGACCGCGCTCGAGCGCCGGCCGGTCCACCGTGCACCGGGAAAGTTGCCGGCGCTCCCGCGCGGCGTCGACCGCGGCGAGTTGCCGCACCTCGCCGATCTAGGCCTCCGGAGTGGTGACCAGCTGACAGCGCCGGCTGTTCGCGCCGGCGAGCCGTCCGCCCGCGAGGCGCTCTCGAATTGGCTCGCGAGCGATCTCGCCGCCTACGGCGATCGCCACGACCATCTTGCCGGCGGAACCTCGCAGCTCTCGCCCCATCTGCGCTTCGGCACGCTCTCGCCGCGCGAGGTCGAGGAGCGCGCACGCAGACACGGGGGCGCCGGCGCTGCGGCCTTCAACCGCCAGCTCGCCTGGCGCGACTTCTACGCCCACGTGCTGCTCCACCATCCCGGCAACCGCCTGCACGAGCACCTGGAGCGGATGCGCAGCCTGGAATGGGACGAGAACCCGCAACTGCTCGCCGCCTGGCAGGACGGACGCACCGGCTTTCCGCTTGTGGACGCAGGCATGCGCCAGCTGCGCGCGAGCGGCTGGATGCACAACCGCGCGCGGCTCGTCGTCGGCTCGTTCCTGACGAAGGACCTCCAACTCGACTGGCGCGCCGGGGAGGCGTGGTTCATGCGCTGGCTGCTCGACGGCGACATGGCGCAGAACAACGGCAACTGGCAATGGATCGCCTCCGTCGGCGTCGATCCGGCACCGGCCTTCCGGCGGCTGCTGAACCCGTCGCTGCAGCAGAGACGGCACGACCCCGACGGCGAATACGTGCGCCGCTGGGTCCCCGAGCTGCGCGACGTGCCGGACGAGTGGATCGTCGAGCCGTGGCGGATGTCGGAGGAGGAGCAGGCGGCAGCCGGCTGCGCTATTGGGCGCGACTACCCGGCGCCGGTGGTCGACCACGCGCAGGAGCGCCGCCGCGCGCTGGAGCGCTATCGGGCGGCTGGGACGGCGGCCATCGCCGAAGCCTGAGCCCGGGATCCGCCCCCGATCGCGCCCGGCACCTCCGCCGCCACACGCGCGAGCTGCGCGACGGCACGCGCGATCGCCGGTTCGCTCGCCCCACCGAACCCCAGCACGAGCCCCGGAGGACCAGGCGTCACGCGGAACCACGACAGCCCGTGCAGACGCATCCCGTGGGCGGCGGCGGTCACGAGGAAGGCAGCCTCGTCGACAGCCTCCGGCAGCAGCGCGACGACGTGCAGCCCAGCGGCGATGCCGTCGCCGAGGCGCCAATCCGGCAGTTCGCGCGAAAGCGCTGCGATCAGCGCGTCGCGCCGCGCGCGATAGCGCGGGCGCATCCGCCGCAGATGGCGGTCGAGCTCGCCGCGCTCGAGGAAGTCGGCGAACGCGAGCTGGTCGAGCACCGACGTGCCGAGGTCGTCGAGCGCCTTCTCCATTGCCACAGGACGGGCCAACGCCAGCGGCACCGCGAGCCAACCGAGCCGCAGGCCGGGTGCGAGCAGCTTGCTCGCACAGCCGGCGTAGACGACGCGCTCGGGCGCGAGACCCTGCAGCGCACCGACGGGATCGCGGTCGTAGCGGTACTCGGCGTCGTAGTCGTCCTCGATCACGTACGCGTCGCGCGCGTCGGCCCATGCGAGCAGCGCGGCGCGGCGTTCAGGCGCGAGCACGCCGCCGAGTGGCGACTGGTGCGCGGGCGTCGCGAGCAGCGCGTCGGCGTCGATCGCGGCGAGGGCGTCCGTGCGCAAACCGTGCTCGTCGACCGGAACCGGGACGACCTCCAGCCCGCAGTGGGCGACGACGCTGCGGTGGATCATGAAGCCGGGATCCTCGACCGCGATCCGCCGTGCGCCGCGGGCGCGCAGTGCGCGGCAGACCAGCGCGACCCCTTGCGTCAGGCCGCTCGTGACGAGCAGCCGCTCGCCGTCGGCGGCGACGCCGCGCGCACGACCGAGATAGCGGGCGAGCGCAGCGCGCAGCGCAGGCGTGCCCGCCGGGTCGGCATAGCCGAGCTCCTCGTCGGCCATCTCGCGCAGGATGGCGCGCTGCGAGCGTAGCCAGGCAATGCGCGGGAAGCCCGCGAGGTCTGGCATCCCGGGGTGGAAGTCCTCCGGCACGGAGCGTGGATGCGGCGCCGGCTCCGGCGCGCGCACGGGGCGGGCCGCGTCGGCGACGACGGTGCCGGCGCCACGCCGCGTCCGGAGGTAGCCCTCGGCGGTCAGCTGGGCGTAGGCCTCGACGATGACGCCCCGGGAGACGTCGAGCTCGGCGGCGAGCACGCGCGTCGCCGGCAGGCGTGCGCCGGTTGTGAGACGACCGCCACGGATCGCCTCGCGCAGCTGGCGCTCGAGCTGGGCGTGCAGCGGCTCGCGGTCCTCGCCGCGGGCCAAGGTCAGCAGCAGCTCCACCGTGCGTGGTCCGGTTTGGAGGGCGACGATTGGCCCTGGAGGATGGTCCGCATCGGGGCTACCGTAGCGATCCAGGAGGGTGCCGGAGCCGGGCACGGGGCCGGCGGAGGCGGGCGTCAGGCAGATTACGGACCTTTATTAGGAGCGTCGAGATGAACGAGATCACCGTCATCGGGGGCGGCGTCGCCGGACTCGTCGCCGCGATCGCCTGCGCAGAGCGCGGCGCCCCTGTGCGGCTGTACGAGGCGCACGAGCGGCTCGGTGGTCGCGGGCGCAGCACAGACGGCGCATACGTCGCGAACTTCGGCCCGCATGTGCTCTACGCGAACGGAATGCTGTGGGACTTCATGCGCGAGCGCGAGCTGCTGCCGCCGATGGCGCGCCCGCCGCTGACGGGAGTCTTCTTCCGCGCCGGCGGGAAGCGGCGCCGGACGCCGCCGATCGCGTTCACGCGTGCGGTGCTGCGGCTGTGGCGCACGCGCGAGGCGCCCGACGACGTCTCCTTCCGCAACTGGGTCGGGGGACGCTGCGACGAGCGCTCAGCGGAACTGCTGTCGCGCTCCTGTGGCGTGTTCGCCTTCCACCACGATCCTGGAGAGCTGGCGGCCAGCTTCGTATGGGAGCGCTTCCGCCAGGCGTTCCTCGACCTGCCGCTGAAGGCGCGCTACGTGCGTGGCGGCTGGAGCGCGCTGATCGATTGCCTGGAGGCGGGTGCGCGGGCGGCAGGCGTTTTGGTCGAGACCGGCACGCGCGTCACCGAGCTGTCGGCGGACGGTCCGACGATCGTCGCAACTGAGCTGCGCGACGCGCGCGGCCTGCTCGACGGTGCGACGCTCGACTGGCCCAGCGGTCGCACCGTCGCGCTCGATCTCGGCCTGCGCAAGCGCCGCGGCGATGCGTTCGTGGTGTGGGATCTCGACGAGGCCGGCTGGATCGAGACCTACAGCGTCCCCGACAAGACGCTCGCCCCGTCCGGCCACGCCCTCGTACAGGCGCAGATGCCGCTGCGCCTGGGGGAGAGCACCGACGACGGCGAGCGCCGCCTGGAGGCGCTGCTCGACGTCGGCTTCCGCGGCTGGCGCGAGCGCGTCACGTTCCGTCGCCGCCAGTTGCTCGACGGCCGCTCTGGCGCGCTCGACCTGCCCGGGACAAGCTGGCGCGACCGTCCCGCGATCGACCGCGGCGACGGGGTGTTCCTGTGCGGCGACAGCGTCGCGGCGCCCGGCCTGCTGTCGGATCCGGCAGTGACGAGCGCGCTGGAAGCGGCTCGATCGGCCGTCGGTCAGGCCGGTTTGGTGCCGGCTACGAGCAGGTTGTAGAAGATCGCCGCCGGCAGCCGCCCCTCGAGCAGCCGCTGGTCGAGCTGCTGGAGCGTGAGGTAGCCGCGGTAGGCGTACTGGCGCCAGCCCCACGGCACGTCCTCGGGGACGGCCGATCCCTCCAGCACGCGGTTCGTCCAGCCGAACCAGTTGGCGACGAGCTCCTCGCCGCGCACGGTCACGTCTTCGAAGCCGGCGCCGCGCGCCGCGTCAGCGAGGTCGCCGGGAGCGAAGGCGTGGATGTCGACGAAGCGCTCCAAAGCGTGGTCCTCGGCGTGCGGGTCCGCCCCGTGGCCATTGCCGTTGCCGTTCGTGACGCTCCCCGCCGCGCGCGCCCCGATCGCACGCCGCCACAGCGGCGCGACCGCGGCCGCGCCGCGCTTGGGCACGCGCGCGATGCGGTCGCCGTAGCGCGACGGCTCGCCCGCGAAGACGACCGTGCCGCCCGGCTTCAGCACGCGGTTGAACTCGGCAAACGCCTGCGCAAGGTCGGGAATGTGATGCAGGATCGCGTGGCCGAGCACGAGGTCGAACGATGCGTCCTCGAACGGCAACGTCTCCGCGTCCGTCTCGACCGTCTCGACCGCCAGCCCCAGCCGCTCGGCGTTGCCGCGCAGCGTCTCCAGCATCCCGGGGGAGATGTCGGTGCACGTCGCCTCGCGGATCACGCCGGCCTGCAGCAGGTTGAGCGAGAAGTAGCCGGTGCCCGAGCCGATCTCCAGCGAGCGCTCGAAGCTCGCGGCGAGCGCGTCCTTGGGGAGGACCTTGCGCAGCTTCATCAGCACCTGCTGCTGGCCGGGCTCGCCGAAGTCGATGGCCCACTTGGCGTCGTAGCTGTCGGCGGCGACGTCGTGGTAGCGCGTGTTGACGTCGCGGATGTCGTCGTCGGTGCGTGGAGCCTCCATGCGGCGCGGCACATTACTGTGTCGGCCCTCATGGAGACCGCATACGTTCAGTCGAACCAGCCCGACGGCGTTCCACCGCTCGCGCTGACCGGCGAGCGCACGCTGCCCGACGTGCCTGAGGAGAACTACTGGTACCGCCGGCACCTCGTCGTCTACGAGTGGATCGGCGCGCGCACCATCGGGAGACGCGTCGTCGACATGGCCTGCGGCGAGGGCTATGGCTCCGAGGTGCTTTCGCGCTCCGCCGCCTCCGTCGTGGGCGTCGATGCGAACCCCGAGGCGCACGAGCACGCGCGGCTGCGCTACGTGCGACAGAACCTGCGCTTCGAGCGCGACCTCGTCGAGACGTTCTCCGAGGAGTGCGACGCGGTCGTCTTCCTGCAGACGATCGAGCACGTGCAGAACCCGGGGGAGATCCTCGAGCACTTCAAGTCGATGCTCGCGCCCGGCGGGATCGCCTACGTCTCGACGCCGAACCTGCTGACGCTCGCACCACCTGGCGCCGAGAAGTCGGAGAACCCGTGGCATGTCAAGGAGTACCGGGCCGAGGAGTTCCGCGCGCTGTGCGAGGCGCACTTCGCGCAGGTCGAGCTGTGGGGCCTCTTCCACGCCCGCAAGCTGCGCGCGCACGCGCTGGCACTGTCCGCCGGCTGGGACCGCGTCCACAGACGGCTCGGCATCACGAGAGCGTTCTACGACCGCTTCACGCCGGCGATCGCCGCGTCGGACTTCACGCTGAAGCCGGGCCATCTCGACCGCGCGCTGGACTTCGTGGCAGTCTGCCGCGCGTGAGGCGCCCGACCACCCGCCGCGCGTGAGCAAGCGCGCTCCCGCCGACCGCGGCGAGCTGGCGCTCGTCCTCCACACGCACATGCCCTACGTGGAGGGCTACGGGACGTGGCCGTTCGGCGAGGAGTGGCTGTGGGAGGCGGCGGCCACCTGCTATCTCCCGTTGCTGGACGCGTTCCGCGAACACGGCGCCCCCCTGACGCTCTCGCTGACGCCGGTCCTGTGCGACCAACTCCAGGCACCCGGGGTCTCGGAGCGGCTCGCGCGCTTCCTGCGCGAGGTGCGCCGTGAGACGCACGCACTGGACATCGCCGGCTGCCGCGAGGCCGGCCGGGACGACTACGCCCGCGAGCTGGAGCGTGCCGCCGATGACTACGAGCGTGCGCTTGAAGCCTTGGAGGCACTGAACGGCGACCTGCTGAGCTCGTTCGCGCCCTACGCGAGCTGGACCTCGTCCGCGACGCATGCGGTTCTGCCGCTGGTCGCGACCGACGCCGGTGTGCGGTTGCAGTTGGAGCGCGGGATCGTCTCTCACCGCGCGCGCTTCGACGGCGGGCGCGAGTGGGGCGGGGGCTTCTGGCTGCCGGAGTGCGCGCACGTCCCGTGGCTCGACCCGCTCCTGGAGGAGGCCGGCGTCCATGCCACCTGTGTCGACCTCACCGATGTGCTCGGCCGCGGCGCGCCTGGGCAGCTCGCCCCGATCGCTACCGACGACGGTCCGCTCCTCGTGCCGATCGATCGCTCCACGATCGAGCTCGTATGGAGCGACGGCGGCTATCCGGCGCACCCTGCCTACCGCGACTACCACGCCTTCACGGTCCACCACCATCGCGTCTGGCGCAACGATGGCGATACCTACGACCATGCCGCCGCGCTCGTGCAGGTCCGCACGGACGCGGCCGACTTCGTTGCGCGGACGATCGCGCGGCTCGATGCCGGCTCGCAGGCGCTCGGCCGTCCTGCGCTCGCCGTCTGCGCGCTCGACACCGAACTGCTTGGCCACTGGTGGTACGAGGGGATCGCCTGGCTCGGCGCGGTGATCGAGGAGGCGGAGCGGCAGGGCCTCGTGCTTGCGCCGCTCGACGACGCGCTCGCGCGGCATGAGGCCGTGCCGCTCCGCGACGCGCTCTCCGACGCGACCCCCGCCCCGCGCGCGATCGCCGATGTGCGCGCCGGCTGCTTGCCGGCGACGACGTGGGGCTCGCCGCGCGACCTCTCCACCTGGACTGGCCCCCAGGTCGCCGACCTCGCGTGGCAGACGCGCGACGCCGAGCTCCGCGCACTCGTCGGCGGCCCCCGCAGCCGCCATGCCGACCGCTTGTTGAGCCCGACCGCCGAGCGCGAGCTGTTGCTGCTGCAGTCGAGCGACTGGGCCTTCCAAGTCACCCGCGACCTCGCCGGCTCCTATCCCTGCGATCGCGTCGCCGGTCATCGCGCCGCGCTTGAGGCGGCGCTGGCCACGCAGACATGAACTTCCCGATCGGAAATATATTCCCTTCCATCCGGAGGAATTGATGGGATCTTCCCGAAGAGGAAGATCATGCGCAGGCGAATCGAGACACCGGCAGAGCTGGGACAAGCTGTGCGCCGAGTACGGCGCAGCCGCGGTCTGCGCCAGGAGGACATCGCGCTGAGCGCAGGCACGGGCGCACGCTTCGTCGGCGAGTTGGAGCGCGGCAAGCCGACTGTGCAGCTCGCCACGACGTTGCGCGTGCTGCACGTGCTCGGGATGGCGCTGGAGGTGGACGGTGGTGACGCTTGACGTCCTCTGCTTCGGCGAGCGAGCAGGCGTGCTCGCCGACGAGCCGGAGGGTCCGCGCTTCACGTACGACCCCGCCTGGATCGCCGCCGCCCGCCCGCCGCTCTCACAGGCGCTTCCGCTGACCGGTCCGCCGCTCCCCGGCGCCGTGCACGCATTCTTCGGCGGGCTGCTGCCCGAGGGCGAGCCCCGCCGGCTGATCGCCCGCCGGCTCGGCGTGAGCGAGCGCAACGACTTCGCGCTGCTGGCGGCGATCGGCGGCGACTGCGCCGGCGCGATCACGCTCGCGTCGCCGGACGCTGCGGCACAGCAGGTCGGTGGGCGCGACGTCGACTGGCTCGACGGTGTGCAGCTGGCCGAGCTGATCGCCACGCTGCCCGACCGCCCGATGCTCGCGGACGAGGACGGAGAGGTCCGCCTGTCGCTCGCTGGGGCGCAGGACAAGCTGCCCGTCGTCCTCGACGGCGACCGGGTCGGCATCACCGCCGGCCGCACACCGTCGACGCACATCCTCAAGATGCCGATCGCCCGCTTCGCGGGCACCGTCGTCAACGAGGCGTTCTGCCTGATGCTCGGCCGCTTTCTCGGCGTGCCGACCGTCGACGCATGGCCACGTCGCGCAGGCGATCGTCCCTACCTGCTCGTGCGCCGCTACGACCGCGAGCGGCAGTCCGACGGCAGCGTCACGCGCCTGCACCAGGAGGACTTCTGCCAGGCGCTCGCGATCCCGTCGGAGCGCAAGTACGAGGTGGAGGGCGGCCCGTCGCTCGTCGACTGCTTCACGCTCGTGCGGGAGGCGACCACCGTCCCCGCCGCGCACACGCTCGTGCTGCTCGACGCGGTCGGCCTCAACTTCCTCGTCGGCAACCACGACGCGCACGGCAAGAACTTCTCGCTGCTGCGCTCGCCCGCGCGCACCGAGCTCGCCCCGTTCTACGACATGCTGAGCACGGTCGCCTACCCAGGGCTTGCGCGCAAGGCCGCGATGGGGATCGGCGGCGAACGCCGGCCCGACTATGTTCGCCGGCGCCACCTCGATCGCCTCTGCGAAGCGGCTGGGCTCGGCGGCGCGGCTGTGCGCAGACGGCTGCTGGCGATGGCGAGGGAGGCTCCGGCGGCGGCGCGGGCGGTGCGCGCCGGGCTCGCTGCCGACGGCTGGGACCACGCGGTGCTCGACGTCGTCCTCGGCATCGTCGATCGGCGCGCGGCACACCTGGCCGAGCTGGCGAGCCCGCGATCGGCGAATCGCCATCCACGGCGGTCTAGACTCCGGCCGGTCGCCTTGGCCGCAGAGCCAACCCCCCGATGGCCTCCACCCGCATCCTCATCCTCTCCTGGGAGTACCCGCCGCTGATCGAGGGCGGGCTGGCGCGGCACGTCCGCAAGCTGTCCGAGCAGCTCGTCCAGCAGGACGTCCAGGTGCACGTGCTCACGCGCGGCGACGACGTGATGCCAGCCGAGCAGGAGATGTGCGGCGTCCACGTGCACCGCGTGCGAGAGCCGCGCAAGCCGCGCGACCTGACGGAGTTCGTCGCGTGGATCGAGCACATGAACGCCGACATGCTCGCCGCGGGCCTCGAGCTGGGCGAGCGCCTGGACTTCGACCTCGTGCACGGCCACGACTGGCTCGTCGCGACGGCCGGCGACAGACTGGCCCGTGCGCTCGACTGCCCATGGGTCGTGACGATCCACGCGACCGAGTACGGCCGCCACCAGGGCTGGGTCGACAAGCATCCGCAGTCGCACATCCATGGCGTCGAGACGTGGATGGCCAACAACGCGGACGCGGTCATCACCTGCTCGCACTACATGCGCGACCACGTCGCCGACATCTACGGACTCGACGAGGCGCGCGTCGCGGTGATCCCGAACGGGATCGACCCGCTCGACCTGCAGCCGGTCGAGGACCTCGATGCGCTGCGCGCGCGCTTCGCCGAGCCGCAGGAGCGGCTCGTACTGCTCGTCGGCCGGCTCGTTTACGAGAAGGGCTTCCAGATCGCGCTGGAAGCGCTGCCCGGGGTGATCAAGCGGCTCGGGAACGTGCGCTTCCTCGTCGCCGGCTCCGGCACTGCGGAGTCAGAGCTGCGGGCGCAGGCGGATGCGCTTGGCCTCACGCAGCACGGCACGTTCCTCGGCTGGATCGGCGACGACGTGCTGCACTCGCTCTACCGCATCGCGGATCTGACGGTCGTGCCGTCGATCTACGAGCCGTTCGGACTCGTCGCACTCGAGGCGATGGCCTCCGGCTGCCCGTGCATCGTCGCCGACACCGGCGGCCTGCGCGAGGTCGTGCCGAACGAGCAGGTCGGCCTGCGCTTCGAGTCGCGTGACCCGGTCTCACTCGCCGGCATGATGGAGCGCGTCCTGTCCGACGACGCCCTCCGCGACCGCCTCGTCGCCGAGGCCAGCGAGCACGTGCTGCGCTTCGACTGGGCCGACATCGCCCGCCAGACCGCCGAGATCTACGGCGACCTGCGCCGACTCGCCGTCTGACTGATCCACTCGCCCGCCGCGCGCGAATACCTCAGTTGAGAGCCGCGCCACACAGGCCGGCTTAATTCTCACTCATAGGGAGTTCACTCATGTCATCTCGCTCCAGCGACGGAGTGATGGATCGCCGCGGCTTCATCGCCAAGGGCGCCCTGACCGGCGCGGGCGCGGCCGTCGGTGTCGGAACGCTCGAGACGCTGCTCCCGTCGATCGCCGCGGCGCGCAGCCACAAGGGCGGTGTCACGAAAGGCGACCTCGCGATCCTCGGCGCGGCGCAGATCGCCGAGGCGCTTGCCGTCACGACGTACACCGGCATCATCGACACAGCGCCGTTCTTCACACGGCTCGAGGACGACGACCAGGAGTACTTCAAAGCGGCGCGCGTCGAGGAGATGTCGCATTACCTGCTGGAGAGAAGCGTCACCAGAAAGCCAACGCCGGTGAGCACCTTCTACTACCCCCCGAGAATGTTCGCCGACGCGCAGACGACGCTCAACGTGCTCGTCACGCTGGAGGACGCATTCATCGCCGCCTACCTCGTCGGGGTGCGCCAGTTCAGCTCGCCCGACCTGCGCGTCACGGCGGCGCGCATCATGGGCATCGAGAGCGACCACCGCACGCTCGCACGCGTCATCGCCCCGAGCGTCGCGGCCCAGGACGGCGGTCCGATCGAGCAGATCACCGGCATCCAGGGCAGAGCCGAATCGGTCGACCCGCCGAACAACAACGGCTACGAGCGCACCCTGCGCTGGACGAAGATCTCCAAGGCCGTCGACGCGCTCACGCCGTTCATCGACAAGAGAGCTGCCGCCAGAGCCGACTTCGACACGAGCCGCTCGTTCGAGTTCAAGCCGTTCACGCCGAAGCTCCCGAGCGGGCTCGGCGATTTCCACTCGTTCATCGGCTGAGCGGGGGAGCCCGGCGCGCACCGACCCCGCAGCGCGCCGGGCGCTCGGCCCCGCCGTCCGCCGAGCACTGTCCGTCTGACCACCGTATGGGTGGTCAGACGGACAGTGCTCGGGCGGCGTCCTCCAGTCGGTCGTCGCCCCAGAACGCCTGGTCGCCGACGACCACGCTCGGGACGCCGCGCACGCCGAGCGCCACTGCGGCGTCGGTCCGCTCGCGGAGCGCCGCTTTCACCTCTGGCGTCGAAGCGGCCGACAGCAGCGCCTCCCCCTCGATGCCGGCCGCAGACGCGGCGTCCGCCACCGCCGCCGGGTCCGACAGGTCACGCCCATCCCTGAACCCGAGCCGCAACGCGGCCAGGAGGAAGGCCCGGGCGAAGCCGGCTTCGGCAGCGGCCGTGGCGGCCCGCATCGCCAGCAGCGTGTTGCCCGGCCACGGCTCCGGCCAGCGCATCGGCCCGAGCCCGTAGGCCAACGCCCGCCGCTCGACCTCCTCGATGCCCTGCGCCCGTGCGTCCGTCAACGACCACGACCCCCAGCCCCGCGCCGCGAACACCGCACCCAGCAGCACTGGCTCCCACACGGCCTCCGAGCCGAGCACCGACTCCACGCGCTCCGCCGCCAGCCACGCATACGGCGAGCCGACGTCGACGAAGAAGCGGGGCGTCTCAGCCATAACCGGATCAGTCGATCAGTCGCTTGCGCAGCCGCCAGATCGCCAGCCGCCACATCGCGAGCCCAAATGCGAGCAGAAACGCGAGGTGGCCGAGGTCCGCGAGCGGCTCGATGCCGAGCACGACCACGTCCCGCACGAGCTGCACGCAGTGGTAGAGCGGATTCAGCCGCGCGAGCGCCTCGATCGCCGGCGGAAACGAGGAGATCGGGAAGAACGTCCCCGCCGTCAGGAACATCGGCGTCAGGATCCCGCTCGTCACATACGAGAAGTTGTCGATCGACTCGGCCATCGCCGCGAGCGTCATGCCGAACGCCACGAACGCGCAGCCGGTCACGAAGCAGATCAGCGGCACAAGCACGGCGGTCGGTCTCGGGTCCAGTCCGAACGCGATCGCCACGAGCAGCGGCACGTTGCCGTACACGCCGGCGCGCATCCCAATCCACAGCACCTCCGCAGACACGATCTCGTCCACGTCCACGGGGGCCGCCAGGAACGCGTCGTACGTGCGCTGGAAGCGGTACTTCAAAAACGTCCCGTACATCCCGGGGAAGGCCGAGGAGAACAACACCGCCGTCGCGACGATCCCGGTCCCGACGTACTGCTTGTAGTCCAACCCGCCGATCGACGTGATCAGCGCACCGAAGCCGAAGCCGAACGCCAGCAGATAGATCGTCGGCTCTACGATCGAGGAGAAGGTGGTCGTCTTCCAGTTGCGCGTGAAGACGGTCGCGTCGCGGCTCATCACGCCGACGACGGCGGACGGCTCGATGCGGTGCAGGCGGCGCCGTCGGCGCGGCGGCGGCTTCACGGCGACGGACGCCGGCGCGGTCGTGGCGCTCACTCGATCTCCTCCCCGGTCAGAACGACGAACGCGTCCTCCAGCGTGGCGGCGCGACGGACCCCCTCGGGCAGCGCGCCATCGTGCCGCTCGGCGTGCAGGATCGCCAACGCCGGCCCGGAGCGCCGCATCGCCCAGCCGGCTCGCTCGCCCTCCGCGCGCAGCTCCTCGAGCCGCGCCGGCGGACCGTAGACCTCGTGCGTCGCGGCGCCGGCATGCTCGCGCACCAGGTCGGCCGGCTTCCCACGCGCGACGATCACCCCTCTCGCCATCACCGCGACCGTGTCGGCCAGTCGCTCGGCCTCCTCGATGTAGTGCGTCGACATCAGCACGGTCGTGCCTTCGGCACGCAACGCGCCGATCAGCGACCACAGCTCCTGGCGCACCTGCGGGTCGAGCCCGACGGTCGGCTCGTCGAGCAGCACGAGCCGCGGTCTGTGGACGAGCCCGCGCGCGATCAGCAGGCGGCGGCGCATGCCACCACTCAGCAGATCCACCCGCGTGTCGGCGCGCTCGGTCAGGTTCGCGATTTGCAGTGCGCGCTGCACGGCGCCTGCACGCTCGTCGGGCGGCACGCGGTAGAGCCGCGCGAAGACGGTGAGGATCTGGCGGCAGGTCAGCTCCACGTCGAGGTTGTCGAGCTGCGGCACGACGCCCATCTCCGCGCGCGCCTGCTTCGACTCGCCCGGGAGTTTCCAGCCGAGCACCTCGATCGAGCCCTCGTCGGCAATCGCCTGCGCGGTCAGCATCCGCATCGTCGTCGACTTGCCGGCGCCGTTGGGGCCCAGCAGGCCAAGGCAGATGCCGGGCGCGACCTCGAGGTCGAGGCCGGCGACGGCTGTGATCGCGCCGAAGCGCTTGACGACGCCGCGCAGTGAGATCGCGGGCTGCACGACGGCCGCGCCGGTCCCGGTCCGCGCGCCGTCGGCGGTGGCGGGGCTCACGCCCATCTCATCGCCTGTGGCTCGTCGCGCATGCGGATCACCTTCGCAGGCACGCCGGCAGCGACCGCGTTCGCGGGCAGGTCCTTCGTCACGACGGCGTTCGTGCCGACGATCGCATTGTCGCCGACCTGCACGCCGCGCAGGATGCACGCGCCGTACCCGAGCCACACGTTGTTGCCGACCTGCACGTCGCGCTTGTAGATCCCCTGCAGCCGGATCGGCCGCTCGACCTCGACGACGCCGTGATCGAAGTCGATCAGCATCACGCGGTCGGCGACGATGCATTCGCGCCCGATCGAAACGTGCTGGTAGGCGGAGATCGTGCACTCCTGCCCGAGCACCGACTTCGCCCCGATCAGCACTTCGCCCTCGTGCGCGCGCACCTTCGTGCCGTGCCCGAGCCACGACCAGCGCCCGAGCACCACGCGAGCGTCTTTGCCGATCTCGAGTTGCACGCCGGGGCAGACGAACGCGATCCCGTCCGTCTGCAGGCGCCCGCGAAAGCGCAGCTTCAGCCATGCGAGGCGCAGCAGCAGCAGCCCGTAATGGCGATTCAGCATGCTGTTGCGCCGCATGAAACGCAGCAGCGTCAGCGGGCCGCCGTGCAGCGGCGGCGGGGTGGCACGGACCTCGTGCGGGAGGTCGACGAGCGGCGGCGCGAGGACAGGCTCCATCCCCCCGCATGGTATGCAGCCGGCCGCTGGACGGGCGCCGCGTGGAGCGCCCTCGGCAGCGCTCGTGCTGTCCGCCGGCTGCCGTCGTGCTGGCCGGTCGGCGTCGCACGCTGAGCGTGCGTCCCGCCGACCGGGCCTGCCATCATGCGCGACCCATGACGCCCGACCCGACCCTCGCCGAGCGCCTTCTCAGAGGCGACAAGCGTGCGCTCGCTCGCGCGATCACGCTGGTCGAGGACGACCGTCCGGAGGGCTGGGAGCTCGTGCGCGAGGTCTACCCGCACACCGGCAGAGCGGCCGTCGTCGGATTCACCGGTCCGCCGGGCGTCGGCAAGTCGACGCTGCTCGGGGCGCTCACGAAGGCCGAGCGCGCAAAGGACCGCACGGTCGGGGTGCTGAGCATCGACCCGTCCTCGCCGTTCACGCAGGGTGCGCTGCTGGGTGACCGCATCCGCCTGACCGAGCACTTCCTCGACAGCGGCGTCTTCATCCGCTCGATGGCGAACCGCGGCGCGCTCGGCGGCCTCTCCGAGGCTGCGTTGCAGGCGGCGCTGCTGATGGATGCCGCCGGCCGCGACGTCGTGCTGGTCGAGACGGTCGGCGTCGGCCAAGCGGAGGTTGACGTGATGGACCACGCCGACACGATCGTGCTCGTGCTGATGCCCGGCTCGGGCGACTCGATCCAGGCGCTGAAGGCCGGCGTCATGGAGATCCCCGACGTGATCGTCGTCAACAAGGCCGACCACCCGCTGACGGACACGATGGTGCGCGAGATCCGCGGCGTCCTCAGTCTCGGCGAGCAGAAGGGCTGGCGCGTCCCGATCGTCAAGACGCAGGCCGCCCACGGCATCGGCATCGACGAGCTGCTCGAGCAGATGGAGGCGCACCGCGCCTACATCGCCGAGGAGGGCACGCTGCTGGAGCGCCGCCGCCGCAACCTCATGAACGAGGTCGTCGCGATCGCCACCTCGCGCATGCGCCGCGAGCTGGAGGCCTCGATCCGCGAGGATCCCGACGTCCAGCAGCTGCTCGACGAGGTGTGCGCCCGCCGCCTCGATCCGGCAAGCGCCGCCACACAGATCCTCGCGCGCGGCGCCGAGCGCGCCGCCGCCAAGTAGCGGCTTAGAACCTGTTTCTGCGATGACGTCGGCCGGCTGGCACCGTCTCGCGGCGCCGGAATCGCCACCCGCGATGTTCGACGCAGCATTGCTGCGCCTTCACATCGCGTGCGGCGCCCGGCATCCACGACCCGGCACCATCCGACTCGCCCTCATCTTGAAACAGGTTCTCAGTCCCGCAACCGTCGCGCCAACGCGACGAGCGTGTGGACGCCCCAGCCCGAGCCGCCCTTGCCGGCGTAGGGCTTGCCGTTGTCCCAGGCCGTGCCGGCGATGTCGAGGTGCGCCCACGGCACGTCGCCGACGAAGCGGTGGAGGAACTCGGCGGCAGTGATCGAGCCGGCCTTGCGGCTCTCGACAGCGTTGAGGATGTCGGCATAGCGGCTCTTGATCAGCTCCGCATATGACTCGTGCAGCGGCAGGCGCCACAGCGGCTCGCCGGCCACCCGTCCGGCCTCCGTCACCGCGGCGGCCCAGTCGTCGTCGTTTGAGAGCAGGCCCGCGTGGCTATCGCCGAGCGCCGTCACGATCGCGCCCGTCAGCGTCGCCAGGTCGACGATCCGCTCGGCACCCTGCGCCACGGCATAGGCAAGGCAGTCGGCCAGAACGAGACGGCCCTCGGCGTCCGTGTTGATGATCTCGATCGTCGTGCCGTTCGACGCGCGCACGATGTCGCCCGGCTTCACGGCCGTGCTGCTCGGCATGTTCTCGGTTGCGCCGACGATCCCAAGCACGCGAATCGGCAGCTTGAGCCGCGCGATCGCGCCGACCGCCTCCAGCACGGCGGCGCCGCCCGACATGTCGAACTTCATCTCCGACATTCTTGCGCCGGGCTTCAGCGAGATCCCGCCACTGTCGAACGTGACGGCCTTGCCCACGAGCGCCAGCAGCGGGCCGCCGATGTCTGAGCCTTCATATCTAAGGACGATCAGCTTCGCCTCCTGCGCCGAGCCCTGCGCGACGGCGGCGAAGGCGCCCATTCCGCGCTCGCGGATCTCCGCCTCGCTGAGCACGGCGACGGTGATCCCGTCGGCCTCGCCGGCGATCTCCTGCGCGCGGTGCGCAAGAAACGTCGGAGTCGCCGCGTTGCCCGGCAGGTTCTGCAGATCGCGCGCGCGGTTCTGCGCCTCGGCGACGATCGTTCCGATCGCGACCGGCTCGCCCACGTCGTGGTGGGCGCTCAGCAGCAGCCCCTCGAGCGCGCCGTCGTCCTCCGGGTGGTTGCGATACGTGTCGAAGCGATAGCCCGCCAGCACCGTCCCCTCGACGAGGCCGGCAACGATCAGGTCGTCGACGTGGTGGGGGACCTCCCAGCAGAGCATCGTCGTCCCGAGCTCCCGGGCGCGGCCGTGGACCGCGGCGGCCACGATGCGTGCGCGCTCCGCGTCGAACGCGTCACGCGACCCGAGCCCGACGACGATCCAGCGCCGCTCCTCGGCATGCGCAACGGCGAGATGCTTGAAGGCACGGCGTGCCTCGCCACGGTCGAGCAGGCGCTGGAGCGTGCCGCCGGCGACGTCGTGCGCGACGTCCTCGCCGTCGAACACGCCGACGGCGATCGTGTCGGCGCTCGTTGCAAGGGGACTGTCGGTCGTCGCCGTGATGCGCATCGCGCCGCAGACTACCCATCGGCGCGACGCTCCTGCCAGCCGTTGGCGTTGCCGGCGGCCCCCGCGCACCGGGCGACTAGCATTCCCGGCGGTGCCCATGGGCGCCCTCCCACACCGCGAAACGGAGAACCGATGCCCAAGACCGTCATCCTCGGTGCCGCGCGCACCCCAATCGGCAAACTCGGCGGCGGCCTCTCGTCGCTCGACGCCACCGAGCTCGGCGGCACCGCCATCAAGGCTGCGCTCGAGCGCGCCGGCG
>Ga0126311_10000175_pt1 | contig 32050 bp, 31 predicted proteins | sample Plot61_FD_92539 | JGI IMG/M metagenome (GOLD analysis project Ga0126311, IMG submission 92539) | Serpentine soil microbial communities from UC McLaughlin Reserve, CA, USA - Plot61 | ecosystem: Environmental > Terrestrial > Soil > Grasslands | place: USA: UC McLaughlin Reserve, Lake County... | reverse complement strand
CGCACTACGTTGTCAGAAGCATCGGTGATCGTGACGATGATCGCCGGCGCCTCCTCCTCTTCTTCAGCACGCAATTCAGCACGCGTGGGCCAATTGACCGGCGCGCCTTTCTTTTCCGCTTCGCGTTCACTCTCCTGCCGCTTCTCTTTTTTCGTTTTGAGCGCGTCTTTGAGATACCACGTCATCGTTGCGCCGTACGGCGGATTGTCGGCAGTGAAGAAACGCTCGCCCTGAAAACTCTTGCCGCGGCCGCCGAGCGGTTGCGATTGGATGTACATCAACGCGTCTTTTACGGGAAACACAGCAGCGTCCTGTCGCAGTGTTTCGGGTTTAATCGAACGCAGTGGTGTGTAGTTGTCGAGAATGTAGATGCCGCGGCCGAAAGTGCCGACGACGAGATCGTTCTCGCGTTTTTGAATGTTCAGATCGCGCACAGCGATCGTCGGCAAGCCGCCTTTGAGTTGAATCCACTTCTGTCCGCCGTCCACTGAGAAGAACAAACCGAACTCAGTTCCGGTGAACAACAGGTTCGGATTCACGTGATCTTCCGCCACAGCCCAAACTGGTCCATTCTTCGGCAGGTTGGCGACGAGAGAAATCCAGGTTCGTCCGGCGTCAGTGGTCTTGAGCAGGTACGGTTTGAAGTCGGCGTTCTGATGATTGTCGAAAGCGACATACGCGGTGTTTGCATCGTAGTTTGAAGTGATGATGCGGCTGACGTACGACATGTCAGCAACGCCGGGAAACTTCTCGATCTTGCGCCACGTTTTGCCGCCGTCTTCCGTGATCTGCAGCAGGCCGTCATCCGTGCCGACGTAGATCAGACCGTCTTTCTTCTGCGACTCGGCGAGTGCCGAGGCGTTACCGAAGAATGCCGTTGACGCGTTTTTCGCAACTGCATCAATGCTCCAGATTCTTCCCATCACGGGCAACTTATCGCGATCGAGCGCGCGTGAGAGTTCGCCGCTGATCACCTGCCACGTGTCACCGCGATCGTCGCTGCGATAGAGCTTGTCGGAAGCGATGTAGAGACGCGTATGTAAGTGCGGGCTGATGATGAATGGTGTGTCCCAGTTCCAGCGCGGCGGATCTTCGTCGCGGCCGGGTTGCGGTTGAATGCCGATGCGCTCGCCGGTACGTTTGTCAAAGCGAACGATCACGCCGTGCTGCAAGGACGCGTAGATCGTGTTCGGATCTTCCGGATCGACTTGCGAACGAAAACCATCGCCGCCGTTGGTAACAAACCAATCGCTATTGACGATGCCCGAAGCGCTGCGAGTGCGCGATGGACCGCCGAAACTGAAGTTGTCCTGTGTGCCGCCGTAAACGTTGTAGAAAGGTTTCGCGTTGTCGGTGGCGATGTCGTAAAACTGCGGTATGGGAAGATTTTGTTTGAAGTCCCAGTTCTGGCCGCGATCGTAACTCTCGTAAATACCGCCGTCACAACCAACGAGATAGTGTTCGGTGTTCGCGGGGTCGATCCAGATCTCGTGATTGTCGACGTGCTTGCTCTTCTCGCCGAGACGGCGCAACGTGCGGCCCCCATCGTCGGACACCATCAGGAACACGTTCATCACGTAGATGCGTTCGACGTCTTTTGGATCGGCAACTATGCGCGCGTAGTACATCGCGGTCGCGTCAAACTCGTTGCGCCGTTCCCAACTGCCGCCACGATCGCTCGAGCGAAAGATCCCACCTCTGCGATCCGCAGCCTCGACAGTCGCATAGATGACGTTCGAGTCAACAGGCGAGATCGCGAGGCCGATGCGACCGAATTCGACGGTTGGCAGGCCTGCGCGCAACTTGTTCCAGGTTGCGCCTGCGTCTGTGGACTTGTAGATCGCGCTTTCCGGACCACCGTTTATTAGAGTGTAAAAATGGCGCCGTCGTTGATACGAAGCGCAGTAGATCGTGTTTGGATCGTTTGGATCGATGACGACGTCGGTGACGCCTGTGTTCTCGCTGATGTTGAGAATGTTCTTCCAGTTCTTGCCGCCGTCGGTGGTTTTGAACAGGCCACGCTCGCCGCCCGGTCCCCAGAGCGGTCCCTGAGAAGCAACGTAAACGATGTTTGAGTCTTTCGGATCGATCGCGATGCGGCCGATGTGCTCGGAAGTTTTGAGACCGACGTTTTTCCACGTTCGTCCGCCGTCGTCGGATTTGTAAACACCGTTGCCGTACGAGACGCTGCGTTGGCTGTTGTTCTCGCCGGTGCCGACCCAAACGGTCAGCGGGTTCTTCGGATCGAGTGTGATGACGCCGATCGAATAAGAGCCTTCGTTATCAAATACGGGCGTCCACGTGATGCCCGCGTTCACTGTCTTCCAAACGCCCCCTGATGCAACCGCGACGTAGTACCGCGAAACGTTGGTGGGATCGACTGCGAACCCGACAACGCGCCCGGAAGTAAATGCAGGACCAATCGAGCGCAGACGCAGCCCGTTAAATGTCGGCGTCGAAAACGGATCTCGCGGCGTCGGCGATGCTTCGGGTGTCGGTGTTGCACTCGGACTAGTAGCGGGGGTTGGAGAGGGCGATGCTGGTGGTCTCGGGGGTTCCTGTGCAACTACGCTGAGCGAAAGTAGTAAGAACAGAGAGATCACGGTCAGGGCGCATGAACACAGTCTCATAGACGATTTCCTCTTGGTTTTGAATAGAGATGGAGCTTTAGACCGGCGTTAATAGCTTAACACGGATTACACAGATAAATGTTTGCGCAGGAACGCAATCGTGCGCTGCCACGCGTCGGCGGAAGCTTCAGCATCGTAGACTTCCGGCCGCGTGTCGTTGAAGAAAGCGTGATCGGCGTCCTTATAGATCTTCATGTCAACCTGCTTGCCGAGATCTTGCAACTGTCGTTCGAGATCATGGACCACCGCTGGCGGGACGGATTTATCCTTCTCTCCGTAGTTACCGAGAACGGGCGCCTGCAGGTTCGGCAGATCCGGTTTCACTTTCGGATGTATGCCGTAGAAGACTACACACGCGCCGATCTTCGAATTCTTTGACGCGGCGTACAACGCGAGTGCGCCGCCCATGCAGAATCCTACGACACCGAGCTTCTTGCTGGTTGTTGAGTCTTGAGTTTCGAGGTAACCAACCGCCGCGCTGAGATCTCGTTCCGCTTCGTCGATGCGTAGCGCCATCATCAACTTACCCGCTTCGTCGGGAGACTTCGTTGACTTGCCGTGATACATATCGGGTGCGAGCGCCACAAAGCCCTCATCGGCGAAGTGATCGCAAACGTCTTTGATGTGATCGACCAGTCCCCACCACTCCTGAATCACGATTACGCCTGGGCCACTGCCCTGCTCGGGTACAGCCAGATACCCACCGGTTGTGCCGCCGGCAAACGGAAATTGGACCATTTCTCCCATTGTTCGTTCTCCTATTCTGTGTCGGACTGCCTGCGATCGAGCAGCACGCCGTCCCAGCGATTCATGACGTCCAGATGAATGTCAAACTGATCGATCACGCGCATGGTGATGTGATTGATCATGTCGTCGAGATTTTGCGGGTGGTTGTAGAACGCGGGCACGGGCGGGAGTATGACCACGCCCATGCGCGCGAGTTTTAACATGTTCTCCAGGTGTATTTCGCTGAATGGCGACTCGCGCACTACCAGGACGAGTTTGCGTCGTTCTTTCAGAATCACGTCTGCGGCGCGATGAATGAGATTGTCGCCCAAGCCATGCGCGATGGCAGCGAGCGTGCGCATGCTGCACGGCGCGATGACCATGCCGAGAGTCACGAACGAACCGCTCGAGATCGCAGCTCCCTGCGCGCCGATGCCGTAACTCTGCGTCGCGAGGCTTTGTACGTACTTCAGTGAATGCGGGGTTTCATGAGTGAGCGTGCGCGCCGCCCACTTGCTTACGACGAGATGTGTCTCCACTCCCGACCCGTGCAACATCTGCAGCAGTCGCACACCAAAGATCGTTCCGGTCGCGCCAGTGATGCCGACGATGAGGCGAGTGGTTTTTTCCGCTTGCATGCGAATTCATTGTCTATGAATTGTGCGGCTTGTCGCAAGGAAGCAGAGTGAGGTTTGAAGACTTACGCAGCCTCTACATAATCAACAAGACTCGTTGGTTTAGGAATTGGCAATCCATCCTCACGCATGCCCGCCAGGTGAAGTTCAATCGCTTCTCGCATGCGTTGTCTCACTTCTTCGACTGTTTTACCAGTCGCAATACAGCCTGGTAGATCAGGTAAGTAAGCCGAATAATTCTTCTTACCAGTTTCGATGATCATCACATAACGCATAACATGAACTCTATTTCCTCAATCCCGCCTGAGTCAAGATACTTTTCAAAGTCTTTGGATGAATGTCGTCCGATGGATGCCCGGCCACGGTGACTTCCAACAGTCACAGCAACGTACCATCCATCAGTTGTGAGCCGTTTTAGGGATATCGCGAACTTTCATTTGCCTCCGTGAGGTTGGGGCAACGTATGAGATGAGGGAGCTGTGCATATTGCATGTCGCTTATTCTCTACGAAGGTGAGAGTCGCCGCAAGCAAACATGCAACCTGCACAGCCCTGGGAGGGTGAGGACGAACGTGCGCCGAGCGGTCGGTACTAATCGATCAAAGATCTTTGTTATTAACCATTGTCACCCCCGGCGACTTTTTTCTGAGGCGCGATTAGCTTGAATGAGCTGCGTCGTCGTGGCTTTATGGGAGTTCGGGCGTTAAGAAGTTCCGGATGGCGCCGGTGAAGAATGAAATTCAGACTTTGGTGACCAGGCAAACCCAGCAACGCGGCAGCCTTTGTAACTGAGCCGCCGGAATCTTCCAGCGCCATCTGAATGAATCGTGCTTCATGACGATTCAGAGTTTCGCCTAAGGAGAATGTGGTCCAATCCGGGCGCGCGGTATGTATGATCGACAAAATACGCCCTGCACATTCAGTCATACGATGAACCATCGCTATGTTTTGAGTAAGTTCCAGAAAACGGCGAGTGCGTTCAAAAGTCGCGCATAGTTCGTCGTCCGTAAGATGCTCGGGTAACTGCTCAATCAAAGACAGGGCTGCCAAACCTGCTTTCTGGAGATCACCGGCGTTCTCAGCAGTGTTGATTGCGCGTTCAAAAGTTGCGCGTGCTTCTTTCCATCGTTCCAACCGCGATAAGACAATCCCTTGAGTTGTCAGCGCTTCTGCAAGCGCAGACTGCTGATCACCATTTTCAAGTATGCGGATAGCAGCATCAATGATCTTCTGAGCTTGAAGCACCTCTCCTTCGGCCAGCAACACGCGCGCACGTGACTCCTCGCAAGCTCGGCGTGAAAAGAACCTTTGAGTACATGATTACCGCTGGCTTCAAACAGTGAAACACTACCGGTGAGGATTTTCAGCGCGTCGTTTAAGCGGCTGGAACTTCTAAACCTATTGGAAACCGGTCATTGAAATTAAAGGATTTAGACGTCTTGCAACCACAGTGGCAGCCGTATCACCGCCATACGCCCGCGACTCACAACGCTTCACACAAAACGGCTTTGCCGCCTGATGTGAGGCAGGGCTCCGCCCTGCCGGTTAGCTTCCTCAAGGATATTTGGGCTATGCCCCCGGTTCGGCCTCTGGCCCTGAAATGTACATAACGGCAGGGCGGAGTCCTGCCTCACATCAGGCGGCTTTGCCGTAGCGCGAGGTCTACAACTCAGCGAATCTCAATTGGACCACTGCGCATTTAAGAAACGTGGTCCGAGGTACTGTGATTGCATTTCAAAAAGACCAACGGGAGGTAGGACCATGATCAGAAAGCTGAAATCAGGTAAATACCGTCTTTATTCCCGCAAGGCAGATGCGAAGACCGGCAAGCGCAGAAATCTCGGAACGTTCGATACGAGAGAAGCAGCCGAGAAGCATGAACGCGCGGTCTAATTTTTCAAGCGTAGGGGGTGAGCTATGGCCAGGTATGGCAAGAAGGCGCAGGACAAAGTCGAGAAGGCGATGCATGAGCGCAAACACGGGACACTGAAAAGCGGCAAGTCAGGTAAGAAAGTGACCAGCAAGAAACAAGCGATCGCCATCGGCTTGTCCGAAGCGCGCGAGGCAGGAGCAAAGGTGCCGAAGAAGGGATCCAAGAAGTCGTCGAAGAAGTCATCGAAGAAATCTTCGAAGAAGCGGTCTTCAAAAAAGTCATCGTCGAAGAAGAAATAAAAAGGACCGGGCGCAAAATGCACCCGGCCCATAGTCCAATCGACGTTCTAAACTAAGCCCCGACGGTCACGTACTTGTCGATCATTCTCGTGATCGACTCTTTGCTAGTCGCACCAACTACGCGCTCAACTTCCTTTCCGTCGCGGAAAAGGATCAACGTCGGAATACCCTTGATGCCGTAGCGTTGTGCTGTTGAAGGGTTGTCGTCCACATTCAACTTCACCACACCCGCAGTCTCACCATACTGCTCCGCGACTGCGGCTACTGTCGGAGCCAACATGCGGCAGGGGGCACACCATTCCGCCCAAAAATCAACGAGCACCGGTTTGCCGGCACCCAAAACATCGTTCTCAAACGAGCTGTCGCTCACTTCTTTCACAAATTCACTCATTGTTAGTCGCTCCTAGGTATAATCTTTCGAAACTTATTGCCCCTCGCCTTCGAGGAAATTCTTTAACAACCGTGCCCGCGATGGATGGCGCAGCTTGCGCAGCGCTTTCGCTTCAATTTGGCGAATGCGTTCGCGAGTCACGTTGAAGTTCTGGCCCACTTCTTCGAGTGTGCGTTCGTGGCCGCCGTTGTCGAGTCCGAAACGCAGCCTGATCACGCGCTCTTCACGTGGGCTCAACGTCTGCAAAACATCGCCTGCGATCTCGCGCAGATTTGAAGTGATCACACGCGCCGCCGGGCTCTCACTCGATTTATCTTCAATCAGGTCGCCTAACTGCGAGTCGCCATTTTCACCAATCGGCGTCTCGAGCGAGATCGGATCCTGCATCAGCTTGCGAGCCTTGCGCACCTTGTCGACCGAAGTATCCATCTTCTTCGCAATCTCTTCAGTCGTCGGTTCGCGGCCGAGTTCACGCACCAGTTCACGCGAAGTGTTCTTGAGTTTGTTAATCACCTCGATCATGTGTACCGGAATACGGATGGTGCGCGCCTGATCGGCGATAGCACGCGTGATTGCCTGGCGAATCCACCACGTCGCGTAAGTTGAAAACTTGTAACCACGCCGCCAGTCAAACTTATCAACGCCCTTCATCAAACCGAGATTGCCTTCCTGAATAAGATCCAGGAATTGCAGACCGCGGTTCTGATACTTCTTCGCGATCGAAACCACTAAACGCAGGTTCGCTTCAGTCAACTCATGCTTCGCCTGCGCGGTTTGGGCCTCACTGATTGCAATCATCTGATGCGAACGCTTGATCTCCAGCGCCGTCAGGTGATGCTCAGTTTCGATTTCCTTCAAACGCTTGCGAGCAGTCGCAACATGCTTTCGATATTCCTTCGCCTTGTCGGCCTTCAAGCCTTTGCGTTTGAGTTTCTCGTTATAACCGTCGACCTCGCGTTCCAGATTTCGAGTTTCCTTGTAGACGGCGCCGATGGCGGAGATGAGCCGCTGGCGAGCCGCCTCTTTCAGATGCAGACTCCTGATCTCCGTCGCAATCTCCAGTCTGGTGCGAGCGAGCTTGCGCCGCAAACGCAACAGTTTCTTCGAGCGCTTGCCACGGGCCACTCTAAACTCGTCTGCGTACTTCTCAAACTCCTTGAGGCCACGCTTGTAGAGTTGTTGGATGTTGTTTAGACCTTCAATGGTCCACTGCAAATACTCTTCACTACGGTCTTCGTGTTCTTCCGTCTCCATTTGATCGGAGAAAGCCACTACGTCGCGGATGTTGAGCGAACCGGAAGCGAGTTCGTCGCCGATGCGGAACAGTTCAACGACAGCGATTGGCGAGCGTGCGATTGCTTTTTCAGCACGCTTCTGCCCGCGCTCGATGCGCTTCGCGATCGATACTTCCTGCTCACGCGTCAGTAAAGGCACTACGCCCATCTCGCGCATGTAGACGCGGATCGGATCCGACGTCTTATCCATCTCGCCGGCCGAGAGGTCGAGTTCGACTTCTTCATTCATACCTTCGTCGGACTCAACCACAGACGAGGACTCCTCGATCAAAGGCTCCTCGATCTCGGTTTCACTACTAGTCGCTCTTTCGAGCGTTTGCAGCACTTCATCGATATCTTCTATCGACACGGCGTCGTCGGTCAGTTCCTCGCTGAGGTTGACAAACTCGCCCTTTACCGAATTCATGAGCTCAATACCGCTTTGATCTTTTTCAAGCCTGGACAAAATTAACTTTCCTTTCTCGCGGTTTTATTTACGCAATTCGGAGGGTGCACGTCCTCCGTTCTTTGCCCCTGCGCGCAACTGGGGCAAAGTTACCTGCTTCTGGTCAAGATGCTTCTTCTTACCATTCTTCTCTATAGTTTTCGATGCCGTTGCAGCCCCGCAGGGTTTCAAACGTCTTACGACATCGTCAATCGTTATGTTTTGCAACACTCGCTCGACGGCTGAGTCAACTTCCAACAGCACGTCGCCTAAAACAGTCTCAATATTCACGCCCACCGGACAATCTCGACTGGGAGGTTGCCGGTGCAGCGAAAAGACGCCCTGGCACTCGAGTGCCTGATAGACGTCCAACAGGGTCGTTTTGGCTGGATCGCCGGCTAGCCGAGAGCCACCGAGCGAACCGGTTTGAGACACCACTAATCCAGCCTCCGCCAGTTTCTTCAACATACGCCGGATGACGACTGGATTAGTATTAATGCTTTCTGCAACCTGCTCAGATTTAAGGGGTTCTTCGCCCGACCAGGCCATTAAACTCAGTACATGTACCGCAACCGCAAACCTGCTGTTTGTCGACATATCAAATACTGTTGGGGGACTTCGGGACCGCCTTTTTGTAACCATTATAGTTACAAATTTGATTTTGTCAAATCTAATGTTTTAGCGGAGTTACGGAGTTCACCCCTAAACGGCGGGGGCTTTGATTTCCTGGATTAGGGTGAAGAGGGTGTCGATGTCGACTGGCTTGGGTACGAGGGCGAGATAACCGACCGCGAGGGCGTGCTCGCGATCCTCCTCGCTGGCATAGCCCGAGATGGCGATGGCCGGAACGTCAGCCAGGCCGGGGAGGATTCGTAACTGCTCGAGCAACTCGTAACCATCGATGTCAGGCATGCCGATATCAGACACGATGAGGTTCGGACGTTTGTTAACCGCGCTCTGTAACGCAGCGGAAGCAGAGTCCGCCGTAGTAACCGTCGCGCCTTCACGGCGAAAAAGAGTGCTCAATAACAGGAGCGTATCGGGCGAGTCTTCAACGATCAAAACATCGAGCCCTTGCAGTGAGTGAACTTTCTGATCGACGGTCTCCGGCACAACTTTCCCGACCGGCGCGACCCCAACTCTCAACGTGAAAGTCGCTCCGTAACCAACTCCGTCCGATTGCGCGTCAAGCCTTCCGCCGTGCATCTTCGCAAGCGCATCTGCAATCGCGAGCCCCAGCCCCAAACCACCATGACGTCTCGACGTAGATCCATCCGCCTGTCGAAAACGATCGAAAACGTGTGGCAGAAACTCAGGCTCGATGCCAATGCCGGTGTCGACGACAGTGAAATACGCTTGTGTGCCATCCAATCCTGTAGTTATCGTCACCTTACCACCCGGATCCGTAAACTTGATCGCATTCGAAACCATGTTCCACGCGATCTGCTGCAATCGAACCGGTTCGCCCATGACGATCAAACTCGCTGGATGTAACGACACTGACAGCTCGATGTTGCGAGCGGCAGCCGAAGTGCGCACTGTATCAATGGCTGCTTTAGTCACGAGGTTCAAGTCAGTCGGCTTGGGTTCGAAATGTAATTTTCCGGTGGCGATTCGAGACGTATCAAGCAAGTCGTCGATCAGTCGCGACTGCAACCACGCATTACGTTCAATCGCATCGAGTGCCTGCGAAACACTCTTTTCATCAAGCGAGCCGCTGCGCAATAGCTTGATCCATCCGACTACGGGCGTCAGCGGTGTTCGCAGTTCGTGAGACAAAGTAGCGAGAAACACATCCTTCGCCCGGTTAGCGTCAGCCAACTCGACATTCAGCCGCTTCAATTCCGCCGTTCGTTCTTCGATTCGCTGTTCCAGATCGAGATTCAACTGTTGCAGATCAGCGCGCGCCTTCTGTTCCGCGAGCATCAGTCGCCGGTGTTCCACACCACGGCGAATCGTGTGCTTCATGGTTTCGATGTCGCACGGTTTGATGAGGTAGTCGTAAGCGCCTTCCTGCAATGCGGCGATGGCTGACTCGACGGAAGCAAATCCGGTGAGAACTACTGAGATCGTTAACGGCGCTTGTTGCCTGATCCGGTTGAGAACGGAAATGCCGTCGCCACCTTCCATGTGCAGATCAGTGAGTACCAGATCGTAATCCGCTTTACTGAGGAGATCGACGGCTTCATCTCCGCTCGACGCGGTGTCAACGATGTAGCCTTCCCTTTCGAAAATCGCCGCAGTGGTGATGCGCAGGCTCTCTTCGTCGTCGACGACGAGCAGGCGTGCTTCCTTGAAAAACAGAGCGAAGGCGCCCGCATCGTTCAGCGGCGCATCGTTCCCCGACTGGTCAAATGACTGACTCATTTTGTCGCTAACTTCGACTGGCTCTCCTGATCTTCGAGAATCGGCGACTCAACCTGAAGCACGATACTGAAAACCGTACCGCGCCCGATCTCACTGCTTACTTCGATGCGTCCGCCGTGCTGCCGGACGATGTCCTGCGTCACCCATAATCCAAGTCCGGTTCCTTTCTTCCCCGTCGAAAAGAATGGATCGAAGATACGAGCCAGATCGTCTTCTGCAATCCCGACGCCGCTGTCACTAAGTTGAACCAGGATCGACGGTTGCAAAGCCTGCTCGTAACGGGAAGTGGAAATAACGATCTCACCCTCGCCTTTGATCGCCTGCTGCGCGTTGATGATGAGATTGAGAAACACTTGGCGCAATTGATCGGCGCGAGCGCGAATGGGCGGCAGCGCCTCGTCGAACGACTTCGTGATTCGGATGCGCAGTTGGTGCATCTTCTTTTCCATCAGAATGAGCGTCTCTTCGAGCAGTTGATTGATGTCAACCCAATCTACTTCACCCAGCCGTCGCGCAAACCCGAGCATCTGCCGGATGATGTGCGAAACGCGCTCCGTCTCTTTTCTCGCAATCTCGAGGAAACGTGAATTCTTGTCGCCGTCGCCATTCACCTGCATCAGGTAAAGCGCATTCTTGATCGCTTCGAGCGGGTTATTCACTTCGTGCGCGATCGATGCGGCGAGACGTCCGATAGCCGCCAGTTTTTCTGACTCAAACAACTGCTGTTCGACGCGGCGGCGCTCGAGCTCGCGAATCTCAGTCAGGTCGTGAAGAATCGAAACTACCGCGGTGACCTGTCCCGTTATGTCCAACACTTCGCGCGCCGTGATCTCCATCGGCAGCGATTGCCCGCTCTCCGGATCGATCAACTCAATCTCAGCCTGCCGGCCTGTTTCCGAAGCCGATGCAAGCGCGGAGATAAACGAAGTGAGTTTCACCGCATTCGCACGCACGCCAGCGGCAGCCGAGGATTTGAACGATTCGTTCTCCTGAAACAACAACTCCGCGCGCCGGTTGAACAAGATAAAGTTGCCCGCCGAGTCGCACACTACGATGGGATGGCCCACGTTTTCGATGATCAGATCGAGACGATCGCGCTCGCGACGCGATTCAGCTTCCGCGTGTTGCAGCTTGCCGAAGTTATGCGCGAGTTCCTCGTTGGCTTCACGCAGATCAGTTACGTCGCGGAAGATCGAGACCAGACCGAGGGGCTCACCGCGTGCGTTTGTGGCCGGAGTTGAAATCACTTCGAAGTGAATGTCGGATCCTTCAATCGGATCGACGAGCGTGATGTCACGCTGGATCACTTTCGACGACGAGACGGTGGCGCTCGATAGATATGCCGAGAACAGCAGGTCATTCATCTTCAGCGCGCGTCGTTTGCCTTCGCCCGCATTTGCCGACCCGCTAAATAGTTCTTCAGCACGTCGATTTTGCAGCAGTATTTCATTGTCGAGATCGGTGAGAACAATCGGGTCTGCAACCGACTTCATGATCGACTCGATCCACTGTCGCTCACGCTGGAGCTTTGTGACTGTGTTGACGAGTCGTTCCTGATGGGTCGCGAGTGAAGCGACGATGCCGATACGTTCAGCGAATCGTTTAATTATAGTCAGCGAGTCTGGATGAGTTGTGTCGCGATTTGCGCCGACGTAGAGCACGCCCAGGCGCGCGCCGGGTTCGAAGGTCCAGTATGGACTGCGAGATCTGTTTTCGCGTTCGGTTTTTGCTGAGATCTCCGAGATTCCAAACAGCGGCACAGCGAGCACATCTTCCTGCCACTGCATGTTCGCGAAGAGACTTCGAGACGATTCGTCGTCGTCCATCGAGATCCATAGCGGCTGCGCGTCGTGAATGACACGCACACAGGCAGCACCCGAATCCAGCGGCATCTCGATCCGGCTGGTCAATGGATCTACGTCAAAGCCGAGGGCTGCACGAACCCGCAGTTCAGCGTCTCGTTCATTGATGATGGCGATCGCTGCCTGACGATAGCCGAAGTTGGTTGTGATTGCTTCCAGAGCGAGAAGTAGTCGTTCGTGAAGCCTGGGAGTGGCCAACATCTGCGTCGTAGTCTCGATAAAGATGTCGTACTGACGCAGGTGCGGAACAGCCCGCTCCGCATCCGAAATGGAGGGCGTAGTTGGTGCAGCAAACTCTGCGGGAACTTCTCCCATCGTTCTAAATCACCATTACTTCTTCTCTACCTCAACCGTCGTGACGCGCCGGCGCGTCTCCGTCTCTACTCCCTCAACTCCGGGTGTTAGCGTCGGTCGGGAAACTACAGGCGTCAGTCCTACGGCTTCGGCGTACTTCAGATACGTATCGATTGAGGCAACCACTACACGGGCTTCGATTGTGATCAAGTCAATCCCTACCAGCGAGATTCTTACCCACGCATCGATGACGATACCCTTGTCGAGAACGCGATCAAGGACGTCTATTAGACTAGTACCGCCTGGTGTTCTTTCGACAGCCATTTGCTTCGGTTCCTTTGTTTATAAGTTTGGAAAATCGAGCATACTGCGCGAGGGATTGACAGCGCTCACTGCTCTTTTCAAACACCTCTTTCCTGCAAATGAAACTCACCGATTGCGGCGTTTGGCTTTCGCCTTACGCTCGCCTTTCTGATTGTCAGCTTGTTCAAGTGTGGCAGCAGCCAAACTAGCGGCTGCGAGGTTTCTGATTTCCTGCTCCAGTTCCGAAAGCCGTACACGTAATTCCATGTTCTCGGCTTCGGCGCGTTCGGCGCGGGTCGTCAGGTTGGTGTCATAACGCCACCAGTTCAATCCAATCTGCTCGGCCTTATCGATCGAACAAACGAGCAGACGTATCTGCAACGTCAACAGTTCTACGTTGGCCAGCGACACTTTGATATCGCCGGCGATCACCAGTCCTTTGTCAAGAATACGGTCGAGTACATCAACCAGGCCCGGGGGACGGGCTGTAATTAGGGTAGACCGCTCGCTGGACACTTTCGCCCTCCAATATCAGGGGGCGGCTTTACTCAAAAAGCTTAGATGGCCGCCACCATCGTATGACTCCTGCCGAGCTAGACTGCTAACTGCTAAATCAAACGCCCGATTGGACCGAGATCGAGATTGAGATCTTCGTCGCTTAATCCGAACTGAGTTTTCAATTCCTGGAGCTTGCCCTCCAACTTCATCAGCGCGAGCCCCAATTCTTCGATCTGTTCAGGTGAGAGATCCCCGCCCTCCATGCGGCGAACCGCCTGTTTTTCTAACAGGCGGCGGATGAACTCAATCAAAGTAAGTACAAGCTTGGCCAAACCCTCTTCGACGCTTTTCGCATCGATATTAATGCGCGACGGTAAAGTGTCGGTGACGCAACGAAGCTGCTCGACAAACTCTTCCGCGTGCGCCGTTTCGATTTCCGGCTCAGCCGTCAGGGGATTTTCGGGGGAAAACTCCATCAGCTTACTCCGAACTGTGTTTTAAACTCAAGCTCAATGTTTGCAAAACTATACGGCGGCCACGGCCCGCTGAAAAGGAAGTGCAGTTCCGGACGATTTTTACGAGCTGCGGCCATTCTCTCCTTGTATTGTGGAATTTTGGCACGTTCCACCAGGTGAGCCGCGGCCAACACGAGCTTCTCGGACGGTCGGGTCGTGACCTGTTCGTCGCGGATCAGCCCGTCAACGTGGTCGTGCAACCAGGTTCGGATTTCACTTGCTTCGATTGTCTTTTGCTCGCTGCCGAGGAGTTCTCGTCGTTTCTCTTCGAGAAATGACGTTCCGCTCGTGATTTCGTCGCGGGCCTCAGCTTTGTCCTCGGATACTTCCCGGATGATCTTCACGCTCATTTCGACGCAGCCGCGCACGTGCGCGAACCTTGTCTGCAACGCCGGCTTGCGCGCGGATATGTAACTTCTGAGTTGTTGCTCGGTGACGAGTGTGCCAAATCGAAATGGCAAAGGAGTCGTGCGATCGAGAACACTGCGCACGACACTCGCATGGTCAAGAGCATTTTCACGTGTCACCGCCACGGTATCGGCGTTGAAATCGGTCACGAGAACGGCGAGTTCATCTATTTGCAGCAATCGCACCGCAGCGCCCGAAATGCCACGCGTGCTTGTGTCAAACGCATCGAGATCCTCGATCAGGCAGTGCGCGTATAACTTCATTCCGTTTACCGCTTGCGCAAAACTTCGTGTGCCGTCTCTACTGAACTGACAAGTACGTTCAAGCCGATAAAGATCAGATCGATATCAGCCACTGAGATTGTGATTTCGCCGGCGATAACGAGACCGCGATTCAGTACGTGATCGAGTGTTTCGAGCAGGGAGAGCTCGCTGCTTTCCCATTCCTCGCTGACAATTATTTGATCGAATGACGAACTCATAACTGTATAAAGTTGTAGACCGGCCAGGGACCAGTTAGCTCTAAACGAATACCAGCGGCTTGATGCTCGCGCGCCAGTTGTTCCGCCGCACCACGAAACTCTTCGAAACCGGATCGTTGCACAAGAAAGGCAAACTTTGCTTTCAGCTCGCCGTGCTCTGTTGTTTCGACTTTGAGAATGCGCAAGCGACGCGCTTCGTCAGTTTGCGCTTTCAGTTTCTCTTCAACTTGATCGACGATGCGATTCACGGCCGTGCGTGCTTCGTCAACCTTTAATGTCTCGATCTTTTTCTGCATCAGATACGACTGGCCGGGCGGTGCTTGCTGAGCACGCTCGACCAGATCTCTCAACACAGGACTCACGGACGTAATGCTCGACAGCAACACTGCGCGATCGCAGTAAACGTTGACGCCCCACTCTTCGCGCCCGCGCAAGTGTTCGATGATCTCTTCAAACTCCCTGGCCTTTTCGGTGAGCATTTGCTCGATACCGCTGCGTTCGAGATAGATCGTTCCGAAACGCAGAGGGATGACGCTCGCGCGTTTCGCGACGTATTCAACGACCGTTTCGTGACGCATCGCGCGAATGGCGGTCCACGTTGCGTCGGTCAGGTGTTCGGCGAGAGTCTCTTCACTATAAGTCTCGCTCGGCACCTGGCTCGTCAATGCGGCGAGCTTATTAACTGCGACCCACTCGAGCTTTGTATCCTCTTCGATAGCTGCAGGCAGCGACTCAGCCGGCAGTTGCGCGGCCGCAGCAGTTTCCGCGATGCAATAAACGTAAAAGCTCATTCGAACCTATTTTTCACGCAAAGGCGCAAAGACGCAAAGTGAGCGCCTATCTTTGCGTCTTTGCGCCTTTGCGTGAGACCTCTTCCCACGCTGCAAAATGCTCCCGCAAGTTCTCCGGCCCTCTGATCTCGTGCGGTTGTTGCGGAGCGATAAACATCTCCACCGATCGACGTCGAAACTTCGTCTGAAACTCCCCAATCACCTCGTCCTGCATCGCTCGTCTCGCTTTGCAGAACCGGCACTTCTCAACCGGCACAACCCCATTGATCAAAAGTTTACGTAACGGCACATTCAATTTCTCGAGTGACTTTGCAAGATCCATCGTCTCTTCGAGACTCATGCGCTCCGGAATCGCCACCCCGACAAACTCACATCGCTCCGCATCCGTCAGCAACGCCAGCACCTTCTTTATGCTCTTCGACAACGCCACGAGCTCTTCCGCCACCTGATCGGCGCGCATCACGTCTTTATACTTCAACAACAACTTCATGAACGTCCTGATCCACGAGAGCGCCACTTGCGGCAACTCCAGGAACCGGATCAGATGCCCTGTCGGGGCGGTGTCGAGAACGATCGTGTGATAGCGTTCGGAGTCGAGCAAGTCGCTGATGGTTCCGAGCGCTGCAATCTCGTCGATACCCGGCGGCGTGAGTTCAACCAGCTCGCGCATCGCTTCACGATCAAACTTGATCTCCATCCGCGATCCACCTGATAACGAATCAAACAATTCATCAGTCCACGTTCGATAGCGCGCCTTCAGATCTTCAAACCACTTGCCCGGATCGATCTCCATCCCGTCGAGATTCTCAATACCGGCAATGCCGTGCTTCGATTCTCTGATCTCTTCGTGGAAGCTGTCTGACAATGAATGGGCCGGATCTGTCGAGAACACCAAAATCTTTTTCTCTCGATTAGCGTGGGCAAACGCAAGCGCGAACGCAGCCGCGGCAGTCGTCTTACCAACGCCTCCCTTCCCGCCAAAAATCACGATCTTTCGCGACTCCAGCCTCATCCCCAAATCAACTTCCCGATCTTTTTAAGCTCATCAACGCCACGCACTTCCTTCGCCATCAACGGCACACGATGAAACTCGAGCTCACGAAACTCACTCTCAATCTCCTTCAACCACGGCCGCTGACTCCGCACGCGCGCATGACAATACGGACAACCCTCATGCTCCTGCTCGACCCGGTTCACTATCAGATCGCGCACCGGCACGCCTTGCTCCCGTAACAACTCACGATACCTTTGCGTCTCGCGCACAGCCATCGCTTCCGGAATCGTCACGAGAGTGAAACTGGTCTGCTCGGAGTCATGAAGCAGTTTGCGCACAGCCGCGATCCGTTCGTTCAGATCGCGCAAAAAAATATCAACCTCGTCTGCCACCGGCTTGCGACGCGCAAAGTGGGCGAGGATATAACGATGCTTGTCGCCCATCAAATCGAGCGTCTTCACGATGCGCGCAAAAACTTCCGGCAACTGGAGCAAACGCGAAGTGTGCCCCGATGGCGCGGTGTCAACAACGATATGAGCATACTTACCATCGCGGTCCAACTCGCTCAACTCGAACAACGACATCACTTCATCGAGCCCCGGCAAAGAAAGACTCAGCAACTGATTTATGTCCTCTTCGTCGAGCAGCGTTCCACGCTCCGCAATCTCCGCGAGTACTTCGCCGTGAGCTTCACGAAACCTCTCTAATGCGAGACTCGCATCCATCTCGTAAGCAAACAACCGCGCCCCGCGAACTTGTTTCACCTCCACAAGACGATTACCGATCTTTACTCCAAGACTGTCCGACAGCGAGTGCGCCGGATCGGTCGAAAACAGCAGGATTGAATTGTCTGGGTTTAACTGTTTGAGGAGATGAAGCGCAGTGGCTGCGGCGGCAGTAGTCTTTCCCACGCCACCTTTGCCGCCGAAAAAGAGATAACGTGCGTTCAACCTTACTCGCGGGGTTCGCCGAACCCGCCCTGGTCGTCGCCGCCAACTTCGATTACGAAACTCGACGAGTCAGCAGTGTGAATCGCCTCGTGCATCAGACCAAGCTGTCGCTTCTTTATTTCACGAAGGCGTGCAAACAGCTCCGCTTCGCGCTCCTGGAATTCCTCTTCGGAGATCTCGTCCAGTTCGCGACGCATCTCCAGCTCGAGCAACTGCTCTTTGATGACCGTGTCGTCGTTCAGTTCCTGATCGGCCAGCTTCTGAATCTGCCCGAGAATGAACTTGAAACCGTTGACCGGCGCCAGGAGTAGATCGTCAATTAGAAACATTTGATAACTGCCGTACCGGCTCTGTCACGCCCTCTCCACGTTCTATCGTCGCGCCCTCGGGACGCTCTTCACCGCGCTCCAGCTTCAAACGAATGTGAACGAAATTATACGGCGGCCATGGTCCAGTGTACTTGAACGAGAGTTTGCCTTCGTACTTCGAAGCAATCTCTTTCACTTTTTGATCAAACTCAGCTTCGCGATCGCGTTCGATCAAAAACGCCGCGTTCATGATCATGCGATCGCCGATCGGTTTGTTCGCACGCGAAGCGACCGCAGTGTCGCGCAGTTGCGAATAGACCTCACGAATGTAAGCGTCAGCCTGATCGGTCAACGCCGTTTCGATCAGACGTCCAAGCTGCATGCGCGCGAAGTACGTCGAACCGGTCGTGCGCGAAGTGATCTGCTCTTTGAGGTGACGAATCTCGTCGTCCTTCTCTTCCAACTCGGCCGTCACCTTGTCGCGATCCCAGTTCACTTTCAAACCAAACTCGACCTTGCCCTGCATCTTTGCGAGCACGTCGCGCAAAGCCTCGTAGGTTCCGCGTATCAACTCGACAATGTCCTCTTCGGTACGGAACAACGCGCCGAACGCCATCGGCAAAACCGTAAACTCACGCATCACGGTTTCGTTCACCTGCTCGTGCGTGAACACGTTCTCGCGTGTCGGGTCGTAGACGACGAGAGGACTGTTTGAAACTACTGCGGCAAGTCCCTTGTGATGGACTGTATAAACTTCATCCTTGCGACCGCCGATACCCATCGGTCCAAATGAGCGGGTTTCGGAAGTCTCAATGATGCAGTAAACATATTTGCCTTCAGGGACAGCTTCGACGGGGGATGGTTCTACTTCTCGAGTCATAATGTTTAAAGATTGGACGGCCGCGGGACGGGATCGAATTACGCCGTGAATGATAAACAGTTTACCGGGGCCATACAAGCCTGATTGACTGGATTCAAAACATTAGTTGTTATGCGGATCGAAAAGCGGATGATTGTGATGCAGGAGGTAAGTAGGTCCTGCGCATTTTTGTTAGCTTATGTGAATAGCGCGTTGGCATGGACGTTGCTCATCTACAGTTTGTCTCAAGGTAGGTTAAGACAGAAGGAGATTCGACCATGCTGTGGACAATTCTGGTGATTTTGTTGGTGTTATGGCTGATTGGCGTGCTTTCGCACGTGGGCGGCGGCCTTATCCACTTGCTGCTCGTGGTGGCTGTGGTTGTATTGATTATCAACCTGGTTACCGGACGGCGCGCGGTTTAAGGAATTTCCCGCCAGGACAAAGAAGTAAATACTCAAAGGCGCAAAGGAAAGCCTTCAAAGACTAAAACGTTGAAAGTTTTCCTTTGCGCCTTTGTCTTTTCTCTTAGTGCCTTGCGTGGAAACTACTTCACCGCTTCAAGATCACTGTTCGCCGGCCCCTGGTAAACTCGGCCTTCAGCACTGAATCGCGATCCGTGACACGGGCAATCCCAGGTCTCTTCAGTCGAGTTCCACGCCACTACACATCCAAGATGCGGACACACCGCTGACAACTTGTGTACTCTCCCGGAGCGATCACGGTAAACCGCAACCTTCGACATACCGTCACGCATGACCGCTCCCTCACAAGGCTTCAGCTCTGACTCCGACTTGATATCGCCCGCAGTAACGTAATCAGCGTACTGTCCCGCGACATTGATGTTCTCCGACGCGTATTCAGTTAACGAACTGACGCGCAGGCGCACTGGATTATACAAATCTTCCCACTTGTTCTTACGACCCTGAATCAAGTCCGTCAGCAACATGCCCGCGATCGTTCCGTGCGTCATGCCCTGTCCCGAATCACCCGTGGCGATGTAAACATTGTCTTCATCACCGGGATTGCGCCCGATGTAAGCCAAACCATCAACAGGCTCCATCACCTGTCCTGACCAGCGATACTTCACGTCAAGCATCTGCGGGAAACGCTCACGCGTCCACTGCTCAAGCCGCTCGAAGCGTTCAGCGCCATCGTTCTCCTGTCCGGTCTTATGATCCTCACCGCCAACAATCAAAATGTCGTCTTCAGCTTCGCTCTGCAGGCGCACGTAGTGATACGGATCTCCAGTGTCCCAGTAGAGCGCACGCGTAACTGAGTCTTTCGGAATACGAGCGCCGATCACATATGTAACGTACGGCGCCTGCTTGGTGTGAATCGCGACACGATCGTTGACCGGCGTGTTCGTCGCCACCACGATGGTTTCGCAATTCACTACTGGTCCATGACTGGTTTCGACGTGCGCGCCCGCACCGCCTTCGATCTTCGTCGCATGTGCTTGACTAAACAAACGACCGCCATCGCGCATGATCGCGCGGGTCAGGCATTCCAGATAATTAAGTGGATGAAACTGTGCCTGGCGTGGAAATCGCAAGGCAACGCCCGTGTCGAACGATTCGATCGGAGCGCGGTCCACCTTTTCCACTCCCGTAAGTCCGGCCCGATGCGCGGCGGCCAGTTCGTCCTTGAGTAGATCGATGTGATCCGGTGTGGCAGCGAAAAGAAAACCGTCGAGCCACTCGAAATCGCAGTCGATCTTTTCGCGGGTAACGATCTCGCTGATCTTGTTGATGGCTGCAGTGTGACTCTCAGCCGTCAACCGAGCAGCCTCAGCGCCGTGCCCTTTTTCGATTTCAACGTAACGATCGTCGAAAGCGTTTGAAAGGTGTGCGGTGGTACGACCCGTCATGCCACCGCCAACCAAACCATCGTCAAGCACTACAACCGAACGACCTTCGCGTCCTAAAAGGTAAGCGGTCGATAGTCCAGCGATACCCGCACCGACAATACAAACATCGGTGCGAATATTTTCCTTTAAGCGAGCCTGAAACGGCGTGGTAGCCGTCGCCATCCAGATGGATGTGCTGGCTTGTGCGTCGTCTTTCATCGCCGCTACTTCGACGGTGACCCAATGTTGACGTCGATCTTCTTATCGCCGCCAAACCACCGTCCTCCAAATACGAATAATGCGCCTATAACAAGGATCACGAAGATTACAAGAACTGCCACGATGCCGGTGCTTGCTGTGCTGCTACCATTGTCTGCCATCTCTTTTCCTCCTCATGTTTGAGCGACCTTGATAAGACGCTTAGGCCGCGGTTGTCTCGCCTCCGAGCAATGTCAAAACTTCGCCGGTGACGTAACTCGAATCAACTTCTGACGCAAAATAAACAAAAGCCGGCGCGATCTCCTCGGGTTGAGCAGGCCGCTTCATCGGCGTGTCGCCGCCGAATTCAGCCACGTCCTTGGCTTTCTTATCGGACGGATTTAGTGGTGTCCAAACTGGTCCAGGCGCAACACAATTCACGCGAATGCCGCGTTCGACCAGGTTCTGGGCCAACGATTTCGTGAACGCGTGAATGGCGCCTTTTGTCGATGCGTAGTCGAGCAGTTGTTTACTTCCCTCCAGACCGGTGATCGATCCCGTGTTGACGATCGCACTTCCCTCTTCGAGATGCGGCAACGCTGCTTTCGTCATGTAAAAGTAGGCGTAGATGTTTGTCTTGAACGTTCGATCCCACTGCTCTTCGGTAACATCTTCGAGACTTTCCTGATGCTGTTGAAAGGCGGCGTTGTTGACGAGGATGTCCAACTTGCCAAACTCCTTGACCGTCTGGTCAACCAGCTTCTTGCACGTCTTTGGATCGCGCACGTCACCGGATAAGGCAACAGCGCGCTGGCCTTCCGCTTCGATCGCGCGTTTTGTTTCTTCAGCGTCGCGCTTCTCTTCTTTCAGGAACGTAAACGCGACGTCAGCGCCTTCACGCGCGAAGAGCACGGCGACAGCGCGGCCAATACCGGAATCACCGCCAGTGATAAGCGCCACTTTCTCCTTCAGTTTTCCGGCGCCCGCGTACAACGGCGCTTCGTATTTCGGTCGAGGATTTAGTTTTGTTTCCTCACCGGGCTTGCGCTGGTGCTGTGGCGGCATCGGCGACTTTGGTTGTTCGACTTTTCTTACTTCGCGACTGCGTTTTGTAGTTTTCGCTTTAGAGCCGTTTCTACTCGCCATGTCGTGACACTTTTGCAAATCACGATCCGCTGGCATCGTGCTTGCGCAGTTAGTTCAGCGGTTTGATTTATGGGTTTTAGTGCCCCGGAACTAAACAACTACGGGGTTCTGCTGTACAGGAAGGCTACACTTTTAAGGGAGGGTGATAGATGGCGAAGAAAGCGACGAAAAGTCATCGTGAGTTGATCGATACCGGTACAGACAAACGTTTCGTAAGGCGTGATGAGAAGGGGCGATTCGACGAGGTCGTTGACGTTGGTCGTTCGCTGGCGCAGGATCGTAAGCAAGAATCGAAAACAAAAGTTCCACCGGGGCAAGGTGATCGAGGCGATCAAAAACGTAAGTAATTAACGGCTTCTGGGCTTTGGACTTTGGACTTTGTACTTGGATAACAAAGACCAAAAGACCAAAGCCCCAAGTCCAAAGATCAGCTTTTGGCCATTTGTTGTTTCCTGACTCGTTGAAAGTAATCGTTGAGCATTCGGGCATGACAAATCAAACACATCTGTTCCGGCAATTTCATTGTGGTCGATCTAATCACCGCGCCACACCACGAACAGATCACGTCATACATGACGGGCCTGTCGTGACCGTGCTTATGAGGATTAATACGTGTACTCAATTTAACCTTCCTGACTGACCATTCTTTCGTTCAAGCAATGCACAAACAAATTTCGTTCCGATGACACACCTCGAACGTCTGCAAAATATCGGCATACACCGGCTCGGCACTCCCAAACGCGGCTTTCGCTACAAGTCGGCCAGCGGGCGCCTGACTAATGAAGATCTAAAAAGGATCTCCGACTTGAAAATTCCGCCGGCATGGACTGACGTCTTCATCAACCCGGCAGCGAAAGGAAGAGTGCAGGCGATCGGAAAAGATGCCGCAGGACGTTGGCAGTACCTGTATCACGAAAGCCACACGCGCGCGCAGGAGTTGCGCAAGTTTCAGCGCATCACAAAATTCGCGCAGGCGATTCCGAAGATGCGCGCCATCGTCGCGCGCCACTTACGCCAACCGGGCCTAACGCGCGAACGCGTGATGGCGAGCATCCTCCGAGTTCTTTCCACCTGTTACATGCGGCCGGGCAGCGAGGTTTACGCGAGTGAGAACGGCAGTTACGGCATCGCAACGCTGCGACGCAAACACGTCAACGTTAAAGGCGAGCTGATCGAGTTTGATTTTCCGGGAAAGTCGGGTGTGCGACAGCGTCGAGAACTGCGGGATAAACAAGTCGCGCGTGTGATTCGCGCCACGATGAAACTGCCGGGATACAACGTTTTCAAGTATGTAAATGGCGACGGAACGCCGGTGAAGGTGACGAGGCGTCACGTAAACGACTACATCAAGGAAGTGATGGGCAGCAATTTCAGCGCGAAAGATTTTCGCACCTGGGCAGGCACGCTCGTGTGCGCGTGTGCACTGGCGCGCGAAGGCAATGAGATTCCAACACGCAAGACAGCGCGGAACAAAAAGATCGTCGCGGCGATCAAAGAAACGGCGGAGGTGTTGGGTAACACTCCCGCGGTATGTCGCGGTTCGTATGTTTGCCCGGAAATCATCAACGCGTTTGAAAAAGGACGTGTGATCGATAACTACGCTCAGAAACTCGACGACCTCATCGGGTATCGCGGACGCGGCCTGCACAAAGCTGAACAAGCGTTACTAAAGTTTCTTAAACGTGGCGTGAAGTAAGGTGAGCTTGGCACCAATCTTGCCGAACTACTTAGTGAAACGAGTTAGTGTCTCGATATCAGCCATGGAGGATGTGTGAATGCAAGGTCCATTAAGAGGAATACTCGCGGGCGCGGCAGCGTGGAAATTTGGTGGCGGATGTATCTCGACGATCCTGATTTTTATTATCGTCTTCTGGGCGCTGGGATACGTTAACTGTTAAAACTCAGCGGCCCCTGCGTTAGAAAACATCTTGAACGCAGAGATCACAGAGATACCCAGAGGGCCGCTGAGATTACCAACTGACGACGAGCTCTTCCGCCTCTTGCCAAACCGGCAGGTTCGGACGTATCGCACAGCGATGCAAATGCTCCGGCGCATCGAGAAGTATTCCAGCGCCGCGGACCACGGTACTGATCGGATCCTCCGGCATCATCGCCCGAAGCTGCAACTCGCTTTGCAAACGTTGCTTCAGTCCCTTTAACAACGAACCACCGCCGGTGAGAATCATTCCCGAGTAGTAAATGTCGGCCACTGCTTCCGGTTGCGCCTCTTCGATCACTCGTTTAACGCCGGTCACGATCTCGTTGATAACCGGATCGAGCGCTTCGCGCACTTCTTCCGCCGTGATCTGCACCGCACACGCACCCCCGTCACTCAACTGCTTGCCGACGAGCTGAAGTTTGCGCGCGTCGCTCGGAATCTCTTCATCGTTAAGCGCGCCCAGTTCTCGCTTGAGGGCTTCAGCAGTGTACTCACCAATCTGCAAACAATAATTCGAACGTACATAGTCGCGAATGGTTTCGTCCATCGCATTGCCGGCCGCAGTCAAACTCGTGGACGTCACTACCCCACCTGAAGCGACGATCGCGATGTTTGTTGTTCCGCCGCCGATGTCGATCACGAGATGCGCGCGCTCATCGTCGAAAGAAAGCCCGGCGCCGAGCCCGGCTGCGAGTCCTTCATCAACGAGATCGATCCGACGCCCGCCGGCATCATGCGCCGCATCACGAACCGAACGTTGCTCGACAGCGGTCGCCGAGCCAGGTATGCCAACGACAAAATGACCCCACCGAACTCCATCGGTAACCTTGCCGATGAACGCCCGCAACATCTTCTGCGCGACTTCGAAATTGAAAATCGTGCCGCTGCGGATCGGGCGATGCACTTCGATGCCGCGCGGTTCGCGGCCGAGTAGTTTCTGCGCCTTGTGTCCAACGGAAACGACCTCACCGTTGTAGCGATCGAGCGCCACAACTGAAGGCTCGTTCAAAAGAATTCCTTTGTCGGGTTGGTAAATGAGAGTGTTGACAGTACCCAGATCGATAGCGAGTTCGTTCTTGAAAAACTTCTCGATGAACTTCACGGCAACGGTTCCTCCTCCAAATTGGCAGGGCCCTCTAGGGAGCGAGCAGCTACTTCCGAACGGCAACTCGTATGCCTGAACGAAAGAACGATTATCTGCGAGGGGGATGTCTTGGAGTTTTAAAGAATCAATGGGGGCGGATTTCCAGCGCCGTATGACAACTGTGCGCGTGCGCCCGAAATTTGTACGACTTCCGCGCGTTCAGATTGACGAGACGAGGTTAAGGATCCCTTGTAAACCGCCTGAGGTGTCGTCACGAAGGTCGATGCCGATCACGCGACGACCGCGTTTGGCGAGCGCGCGAAAATCGCCGAGAGCTTGCGCCTGTTTGAGAATGCTGAACGTGTAAGGCTCACCCGGAATCGCGAAATCCTTTTCGTCGTTGGCGATGATTTGAAAGAACACGCCCGTGGGTGGACCGCCTTTGTGAAGCTGTCCCGTCGAGTGCAAAAACCGTGGACCATAACCAATCGTGACTACACACTTCGTGGCATCGCGAAGCCTCGTTCGGATCTCCTGAAACTTCTGATCGATCTCCGGTGTTTCTTCGATGTAATTCAGGAACGCGATGTAGTCGCCCGGTTTCACGGTAGAGAGATGTGCCTTAATGGCGGCGAGATCGTCAGCAGCAACTGTGTCGCGTTCATCGAGTCGACCACGTTGCTCGAACGAGCTCAACAGTTCTTTCGTTGCGTCTTTAGCTTCCTGAACGTTTGGTTGATCGAACGGATTGATTCCGAGGCGCCAGCCGGCAACCGCAGTCGCAAACTCCCACGCAAAAAACTCCGCGCCGAGATTGTAAAGATTATCAACCTGGCGATAGACGACCGGATGTCCGGACGCAGCGAGCGATTCCAGCTTCGACTTCGTTTCGTTTGAAAGCGCGCCTAACGAGATCGACACGAATAACCTGTCGTCACCGTAAACTTCGGGACCAACGAGCGTTTCACCGTTAACCGGAAGAATGCCCTTGCCTTCCTTGCCCGTACTCTCAGCGATTAGTTGTTCAATCCACAAACCCAGAGTCGCCAGTGATGAATCGAGCACGAGCGTGAGCTTGTCGCGTCCCTCGTTGGCGCATTCACCCATCGTCATGCCCAACTGCAACGCCTCGTCTTGCGAAGTCTCTGCCTGGCGAGCACGATCGAGCAGACGGCGCACGTCAAGTCCCATCAACGCGGCCGGTACCATGCCGAAGTAAGAAAGCGCTGAATAGCGTCCACCAATGTCAGGTTGGTTGAGAAACGTGCGCAGGAATTTCAGTTCTGAACCGGTCTCGACTAACGGCGAGCCGGGATCTGTAATCGCGACGAAGTTGTCACCCGGATTGTCGCGGTGCTTGCGCACCTCTTCGTACCAGAATTTTTGAAAGACATTGGGCTCGGTGGTGCTACCGGATTTCGAAGCGATAATGAAAAGACAACGCTCGACATCGATGCGTTGCTGAAACGCTGCGATTACGTCGGGATCTGTCGAGTCAAGCACTAGCAATTCGGGAAATCCGGCTTGCCGGCCGAACGTTCGCGCCAGAACTTCGGGACACAGTGACGAACCACCCATACCGCACACCATCACGTGCTGAAACCCACGCGCGCGAATCGACTCTGCAAACTCTGTCAGTTCACCGGCAACGCCGATCATCTCATCAGCGACAGTTAACCAACCGAGCGAGTTGTTGATGTTTTTTACGCTCTCTTCGTCCGTCTTCCACAAAGACGCATCCCTCGCCCGGATGCGTTCAGCTACCTTAGTGTTCATGATGCAAGCAGTGTAACATTCGCACTCAACTCTATGGGAACTCTCAACATCGATCGTTACCACGCTGCGATGGGTGACGCTTCTTTTAAAGACGTCACTCGCTTACATGAGCAACGACTGAGCGATGCCGAAGCTACTTTTTACACAACGCAACGCAAACTCCCGTTCGCTCCGTGCCTCGGTCACGAACGTTTGGTCCGGCTGCTGGTCGACAGCCAGATCGATCGCCCGCGACTGCGTTTTCTCGAACAGGATCGCGGCGGTCTGCAACTCTTCGCTCAAGCCATTGAAGACATTCAGTTCGTCGGCAGGATTCGCACGGTACGTCCCGGCACGATTGTTTTTGCCAACGAACCGTTTGCGGATATCAGTGGCGCGTTCGGCCTGACGCAGGCACAGGAGATCAAGTTTGAGCATGCGTTCGATCTGCCAATGACCACTGCCAGTCTCGCGATGCAGTTTCGTATGGCTGCCGGTGAGAATCGCTGGCTCTCAGACTTCTCGCTGCGTCGTAACGGCGACATCGAGCGCGCTGTCGACATCGCCGTCTACGCGTTCATCGGCGGTTTCAACGACACATCGAATCTCGAAGCCGCGCACCGGCTCGACATTCCCGCCGTCGGCACCGAAGCTCATTACTGGCAACAGTCGTACATCGAATACATGGACCAGCCGGAGATCGAACCGCGCACCGGCAAGCCAAAGCACTTCGAACAAGTCGCTTTCGAGCGCTGGCTCGATGCGAACCCGAATGGGACCACGCTGCTGCTCGACACGATCGACGTTTACATGGGCGCCGTCCACGCCGCGATGGCTGCGACTTCGACTGAAGCGCGCCGTCGAGCGTTCAAAGGCTTTCGCGTCGATTCGGGAAACCTGGCGGAACTGGGTGATTGGTGTATGAAGTTTTTTGCCGCGAACGGACTTCCCGGTCTGCGAGCGAACCTGACCGGCGATCTCACGGTTGATAAAGTGAAGAAGATCGTGGCTGAGTTTCCGGAGGTCGGAGGCTTCGGCATCGGCACGAAACTCTCGAGTGAAGTTTCGGCAGTTGCTGGTGTGATCTTCAAACAGTGTCTAATAAAGGACCGACCAACGCTGAAGGCGTCAAACTCGGAAGACAAGATCACGCTGCCGGGGCGTTTGCAGTTGTTTCGCGGCACGGCCGCGGATGGCATGTACGTTGGCGACGTGATCGGGCTCGAGAGTGAAACAGTCGAGATTCCCGGAGCAGTTAAAGTAGACCGACTGCTTGTTCCGTTCTGGGAGAATGGACAACACTCCGCGATTCCCTCGATCGAAAAGCAAAAGGCATTCGTCCAGGAGCAACGGCGACGCTTCGCGGACATTGAAAATTATCCGCGCGCGCTGAGCACGGCGTTGCGCGAGCTGCGCGATGACCTCGTGAAGCGCATACGTGTCGATAACTCGGGTTGGGAGGAGATATTGAAGAGAGTATGAGTATCAGGGAACAGGTTTCTCCGGAAGAGTGGCAGGTTCGTGTCGATCTCGCGGCGGCGTATCGACTGGTGGCTGATCATGGTTGGGACGATCTCGTCTTCACGCATATCTCCGCGCGTGTGCCGGGGCCGGAGCATCACTTCCTGATCAATCCGTACGGGATGATGTTTGAAGAGATAACCGCTTCAAGTCTCGTGAAGGTGGATCTGAACGGCAAGATCGTGATGGACTCGCAGTACAGCATCAACCCGGCGGGGTTCACGATCCACAGCGCCGTTCACGCTGCACGCGAAGATGCGCATTGTGTGATGCACCTACATACGGACTGCGGCATTGCAGTTTCGGCACAGGAGCAGGGACTGCTCCCAATCTCGCAACAGTCGCTCTTTGTTTTGGCTTCGCTCGGTTATCACGACTACGAAGGCCTGGCGTTGAACGATGAAGAGAAGCCGAGGCTCGTCGCGGATCTTGGCCGGAAGACTTTTCTGATCCTCCGAAATCACGGTTTGCTGACAGTTGGACCAACGGTCTCTGATGCGTTTTTGTCGATGTTTCTGCTGGAGCGAGCGTGCCGGATACAAATCCTCGCGCAGTCAGGTGGCGGAAAATTGACTCCGATCTCGAAGGAGATTTTCGCTCAGATTCCGGCGCAGGAAGCGGTGGTCACACAAGGCGGTGGCGGACGTTTAGTATGGCCGGGATTGCTGCGAAAACTGGATCGAATGCGCGCGAATTACAGAGATTAGTCTCCACTCTCAACTGTTGGCTCAACAGTTTCGGTGGGTTTCCGGCGAGGTTTGAATCGTTCGACAATCGCGTGTGAAATGCCGGCAGTGCTCTCCGCGAAACGGCGCCAGCGTGAGGTCGATTTCAAATCATCAAGCAGTGAATAAACCACCGGCGTCGCGATCAACGTGAGCAGGAGCGAGAGCGTTTGGCCACCGATCACGACGATCGCGATCGAACGTCGCTCTTCCGCACCTGGACCACTGCCGAGAGCGAGTGGCAACATACCCGCTACCAGCGCGAGGGTCGTCATCAAAATCGGTCGCAGACGATCGCGATTGCCCTGCATGATCGCTTCGTGGCGTTCCATGCCTTTCGCGCGCAGGTTGTTCATGTGATCGATCTGCAAGATCGCGTTCTTCTTCACCACGCCAAACAAAACGAGAATCCCGAGAGCGGAGTAAAGATTGAGCGTGTCGCCCGTGCCCCACAACGACAGCAACGCAAACGGCACCGAAAGCGGGAGGCTCAAAAGGATCGTCAACGGGTGTACAGTGCTCTCAAACTGCGACGCCAGGATCATGTACATGAAGATGATCGAGAGTATGAAAGCCCAGATAAACTCGGTAAACGTTCTCTCCAGCTCGCGCGCGCGCCCCGAAACCGTAGTGGTGTAAGCCGTCGGCAAATTCATGTCACGCACTGTTTGCCGCAACGCTTCTATTCGATCGGCCAGCGCATAACCCGGCGCCACTGACGCGCGCACCGAAACTTGTCGCTCGCGATCGAGACGATCGATTCGCGACGGACTGGTATCGCGCACAATATTCACGAGGTTATCGAGCCGCACGAGACCGCCACGCGAAGACGGAACATACAAACGCGAGATCGTACCCGCGTCGCTACGATCTGCTTCAGTGAGCCGCAACTGCACATCGTAGTCTTCGTTGATCGACTCATCTCTATATCGCGACGCCTCTTCTTCACCGCCAACCATCAACCTCAAGCTGGTAGCAATATCGGAAGTATTGACGCCCAGATCCGCAGCGCGATCCCGATCGATTCGCACGCGCAGTTCCGGCTTGTTGAGTTTTAGAGTCGTGTCTGCGTCAACAATGCCGCCGATGTTTTTCGAGCGCTCGACGAGATCGTCGGCATAACCTGCGAGGGCGACGATGTCAGGTCCACGAAGAACGAAGTCGATGTCAGTTCGTCCACCGGTGCCGAAGTTGAACGATTGGGCGTTCCGCACACCGATGCGCATCGGTGCATATCTCTGCAGCCGCCGGCGAACCTCAACCATCACGTCCTGTTGCGTGTAGTTTCCTCTGAACGCTTTGAACGGATTTCCCTTCTTCAGCTCCGTCCAAAACTTGCTGAACGAAAGAATTCGCTCTTCGTGTGGCGCAATTCGCACGTAAGCATTGCCCTGGTTAACGCCGCCGAGAAAGCCACCGCCTGCCGACGAAAGCACGAGCGTCACGCCCGGCGTCTCGAGCATGTCTTTCTCCATCGCGGTCATGACTTCATTCATTACCGCGAGATTTGTTCCCTCTGGTCCATTGACGCTTACTTCGAACTCCGCTTCGTCGACATTCGTCGGAATAAACTCCTGCTTCACTGACCGGTACAGCGGCACGCTCGTCAACACTACTGCAATCGCGACGATCGCAACCGCAATCCGGTGACGCATCGCAAACGCCAGCATGTGTGAGTAAGCACCATCGATGAAGCGATAGAAACCACGTCGTGAAGTAGGGGCCTCGTGCCCGCCCTTCGCATCACTGACACGAATGAGGCGCGAGCTCATCATCGGGGTGAGCGTGAACGACACCAGCAAGCTGACCAAAATCGCGACGGCCGCAGTGATACCAAACTGATAGAGGAAACGTCCGGAGATGGACGACATGAAAGAGACCGGCAGAAAGATCACGACCAGCGACAGCGTGGTAGCCAGAACCGCGAGGCCGATGTCTTTGGTGGCCTCGCGCGCCGCTTCTTTCGGTTCGATTCTCTTCTCTTCAATGAAGCGAAAAATATTTTCGAGGACTACGATCGCGTCATCGATCACCACGCCCACCATCAAGACGAGCGCCAGCATCGTGACGCTATTGAGCGTGAAGTTGAGTGCGCGCATCATCCCGAAGGTCGAGATGACGGAACATGGGATCGCGACTGCGGCGATCAACGTCGAGCGCCACGAGCGCATGAAGATCAAGACGACGAGACTCGCCAGAATGCTGCCCAGCACCAGGTGAGTCTGAATCTCGTGTAGCGCTGCTTCGATGTAGCGCGACTGGTCGCGAATGATTTCGACTTTGACGTCTTCGGGAAGCTGGCCTGCAACACGAGGCAAGGCGGTCTTTAGTCCGTTGATCACCTCGACGGTGTTCGCGCCCGATTGTCGCCTGATATCAAGCGTGACGGTGGGTGTGCCGTTGAGACGTGAAAACGATCGCTGTTCTTTGGTGCCGTCTTCAACGCGGCCAACATCGCGCAACTTGACGGGCGCTCCGTTGATGTTTGCGATCACAAGATCTTCAAACTGGCGCGGGTCGGTATATCTTCCCATCGTGCGCAGCGTGAGCTCTTCTTTTCCGGTGGTGACGTTACCGCCCGGCACGTCTGCATTCTGGCGGTCGAGAGCGTCACGAATCTGCGCGATTGAGATCTGGTAAGCAGCCAGTCTATCGGCATCGATCCAGACGTTGATGGCGCGCTCGAGACCGCCGACGACGCGCACTTCACCGACGCCGCCGATACGTTCGAGCTGTGGGCGTACGATCTTGTCACCGAGTTCGGTGAGTTCACGCAGTGATCGATCGGCGGAGAGGGCGATGGTCAGAACCGGAGTGCTGTCGTTATCGAACTTCTGCACAACGGGAGGCGTTGCATCCTCGGGCAATTCTCGCCCCAGGGTATTCACGCGGTCGCGCACGTCCTGCGCGGCTGACTCGAGATTGCGATCG
>Ga0126311_10000174_pt1 | contig 32117 bp, 22 predicted proteins | sample Plot61_FD_92539 | JGI IMG/M metagenome (GOLD analysis project Ga0126311, IMG submission 92539) | Serpentine soil microbial communities from UC McLaughlin Reserve, CA, USA - Plot61 | ecosystem: Environmental > Terrestrial > Soil > Grasslands | place: USA: UC McLaughlin Reserve, Lake County... | reverse complement strand
CGCGACTTCACTTCGGATCCGGCTAATAATTCCACCTTTGGTACGTTGGACATCCGCAGGACCGTCACGAACAACACGGGAGCAAGCGTTACGCGTTTGCGTTTCCGCATCATTGACCTCACGACGTTCCCGGCGCCGAGCGGCATTGCCGACCTGCGGCCACGAACTTCCACGGCGGTTGTCGTTACGGTTGACCGCCCACCGTGCGGCAGCGGTACGAGCAACGTGACTGTTCAAGGGACGACGCTCGAGGTAAGAGCCCCGGCGCCGACACCGCAGCAGCCGAACGGTGGTGGGTTCAATTCGTCGATGTCGGCTGGAACAGTAACGCTGGCGACGCCGCTGGCAAATGGCGCGAGTATCGACGTGCGATTCCTGGTTGGCATTCAGCAAACAGGAAGCTTCAAGTTCTTTTACAACATCGAAGCCCTGCCGTAACACACGCGTTTCATCAAATTATTTAGCCGCAGATCTGCGTATCTGCGGCTAAAATTTTTTAGGGGAAGCTGTAGGTCACGACGTAATTGGGGGGAGTGGTCTCCAGGATGGGCTGGCCGTCTGCCTCGAGCCATGCGTGACCATCGACCTTGCCGCTGCTTTCATTGCGGACGCCAAATATGATTCGCGTCGGCGTGCCGTTGCGTGAGAGATAGCGATGCAGAACAGCCGCACGTTTCCAACAGATCGGCTTGAACATCAGGAAGTCCGCGGAGAGAAGTAGATCAATCGCGCGCGCCAGATCTTCACGAGCATGCGAGGAACCTCGCGTATTGTGTCGATTTCCAGCCACAATCGCGAGCGCGCGAGGCAGTGAGTAACATCGCGCCGTCACAGAAAGAACTACGACCCACCACGCCATCCTCATCAACAGCCACGCCTCGTCAGGCCGTGTCACGCACTTGCGCGTGGCCCGTGAAAAAAGTCGAGTTGTTTTGCTGATTTTATTCATCGGTGCGGCTGGTGGATTCTAGCCTAGTTTGAGTTTTCGCACCTAAACGGCTAGTCTTAGGCCCACAAATAAAGCCCGTAATTCATGCAATCGAAAGCTTCACTCACACGCCGTTTTGAGTGTGCTTTCACCACCCAGGAGGATCTGTGGCGACTATTCGTCCCTTTCGTGCTTTGCGTCCGCAACCTGACCGCGCCCAGGAAGTCGCGAGCGTGCCGTACGATGTCGTTAACACTGACGAGGCGCGCGCTCTCGCCGAAGGAAATCCTTTAAGTTTCCTGCACGTGTCGCGGCCTGAAATCGATCTCCCTGCGGGCACGGACATTCACAGCGACATCGTCTATCGAAAGGCAGTCGAGAATTTTGAACAACTGATCGCAACCGCGCCGCTCGAGAAAGAGAGTGAGCCGAGTCTCTACCTCTATCGCCTGATCATGGGCGACCACGAACAGATCGGCGTCGTAGCCGCCGCATCGATCGACGAATACGATAACGGCACGATTCGAAAACACGAACGAACACGCCGCGACAAAGAAGACGATCGCACGCGTCACATGCTCATGTTGAAGGCGCAAACAGGTCCGGTGTTTTTAACCTACAGAGCACGACCTGAGATCGACGAACAAGTTTCGGCAGCTACAGCCGCTGAGCCGTTGTTTGATCTAACTGCGCCGGACGGCGTTCGTCACACGCTCTGGCGTGTGAGCGATACCCAGTCACTCGTGAAGAGCTTCGAAGCAGTACCGCTGCTCTACATTGCTGACGGTCATCACCGTGCGGCGAGTGCGAGCCGGACGCGCGACGAGTTGAAACAACAAAGCTTCGCACACACCGGCAAAGAAGATTACAACTTTTTTCTAACCGTGATATTCCCCGACTCGCAAGTGCGCATACTTGCCTACAACCGCACTGTTCACGATCTCAACAGTCTCTCGCCGGAAGAGTTTATCGCGCAGATACGTGAACAGTTCACGATCACCGAGAACGCGAGCCCGGAACCACCGAAGCGCGGCCACTGGAGCATGTATCTCGGCGGCAAGTGGTACGGGTTGCAACAGTCTCCCGCAGCCACTCTGCCAACCGGCACTGTTGCGATGCTCGATGTGAGCATTCTTCAGGACCGGCTGCTCGATCCGATCCTTGGTATTAAAGACATTCGCACCGACAAGCGAGTGGATTTCATCGGTGGCCTGCGCGGCACAAAAGAGCTGGAACGCCTCGTGGACGAAGGCAAAGCTGCCGTTGCGTTTTCCCTCTTCCCGACGACAGTCGAAGAGCTGTTGATGGTTTCAGACGCGAACGAAATCATGCCGCCGAAGTCAACGTGGTTTGAGCCGAAGCTAAGGGACGGCTTGTTGATACATACGATCTAATTATGCGAGTGCTCATTGCAGACAAATTCGAACAATCGGGCCGGGACGGCTTGCAGTCGCTCGGTTGCGAGATCTCTTATCAACCGGATTTGAAAGACGACGCGCTTGTCGAGGCTATTCGCAAAGAAGCGCCGGACGTGCTCGTGGTGAGAGGAACGAAAGTGACCGAGCCGATGCTCGATGCGGGATCTGTGAAACTGGTCGTGCGCGCGGGCGCTGGTTACAACACAATCGACGTGCCAGCTGCTTCGAAGCGCGGCATTTACGTTTCGAACTGTCCCGGTAAAAACTCGATCGCAGTCGCCGAGCTTGCGTTCGCGCTGATCCTCGCACTCGATCGTCGCATCGCGGATAACGTCGTGACGTTGCGACGTGGCGAGTGGAACAAGAAAGAGTTTTCGAAAGCACGTGGACTGTTTGGCCGCACGCTTGGATTGATCGGCGTCGGCAAGATTGGTCAGGAAATGATCCCGCGTGCGCGTGCGTTTGGCATGCCTGTAGTCGCCTGGAGCCGGAGTTTGACCGCGGAGCGAGCGGCGCTGTTGGGTGTTGAGTTGAAATCATCGCCGCGCGAGGTTGCAAACGCGTCTGACATCGTCAGCGTTCATCTCGCCTTGAATCCGGAAACCAAGAATTTTCTCAGCACGGACTTTTTCGACGCGATGCGTGAAGGTGCTTACTTCATCAACACCGCGCGCGGCGAAGTTGTCGATCAGCAGGCACTCGTCCAGGCGATGAGAAGTCGCGGGATACGTGCCGGCCTCGATGTTTATGCCGTCGAGCCGACGAGTAATGCCGGCGAGTTTCAAGACGAGATCGTGAAGGAAGAAGGGCTCTACGGCACGCATCACATCGGCGCCTCGACGGACCAGGCACAGGAAGCGATTGCGGCAGAGACTGTTCGCATCGTGAAAGAGTTCAAAGAAACGGGCAAAGTGCCGAACGTTGTGAACCTCGCGAGGCAAACGCCGGCCACGCACCGGCTCGTGGTCCGCCATCGCGATCGGCCCGGCGTTCTCGCAGGCGTGCTCGACGCGATTAAAGCGGAGCAGATCAACGTTCAGGAGATGGAGAATATCGTATTCGAAGGCGCCGCAGCGGCGGTGGCCCGTATCAACCTCGACAATGCGCCGACAAAAGAAACCCTCAACAAGCTTCAAGCAGGCAACGCAGATATAATCGAGCTCGATTTGCTTGATTTGAAATGAACACAACCCTCATCACTGGAGCATCGACCGGAATCGGCGCGGCCTTTGCCAGAAAACTCGCGGCACGCGGAAGAAACGTGCTGCTGGTTGCGCGCTCTGAAGACAAACTCATCGCGCTCTGTAACGAGCTCGGACGATTGACGAGCATTCGCGCACAGTATCTCGCACTCGACCTGCAGCAACCCGATGCAGCAGCGCAGTTGTTGGAAGAGACGAAGAAACGCGAGCTGGAGATCGAGATGCTCATCAACAACGCCGGCTTCGGCTCGATGGGCGACTTTACGAAACTCGATCTCGAGCGCGAGCTCGAAATGATCCAGTTGAACGTGAGAGCGCTTGTCGATCTAACTCATCGCTTTATTGGACCAATGCGCGAACGCAAGCGCGGCACGATTATCAACGTAGCCTCTACCGCAGCGTTTCAGGCTGTTCCTTACATGGCGACATACGCCGCGACGAAGGCGTTCGTGCTTTCGTTTTCGGAGGCGCTTGCGGAAGAGAACCGCGTGCATGGGATTCACGTGATGGCGTTGTGTCCCGGCGTGACTGAAACGAACTTCTTCGAAGCGGCGAAGATCGATCGACCGCCAATGCGCACGATTCAGACGGCGGAAGAAGTTGTGGATACGGCACTGCGCGGGCTCGCGCGGCAGAAGAGCATCGTGGTTTCCGGTTGGACCAACTGGTTTATGGTCGAGGCTGAACGTTTCGTGCCGCGCTCGGTGGTGACGAAGGTGGCGGCGAAGGCTTTGCGATCGAGATTCGAAGAATAAGATCTTGGACAGGATTTCAGGATTTACAAGATATCGGAGAAATCATGACCGAAAGAATTTTTAATTTCAGCGCGGGACCGGCCGTGTTGCCGGTGCCGGTTTTAGAAGAAGCACAACGAGACATGGTCAGCCTGCCGGGCGTCGGCATGTCCGTGATGGAGATCAGCCACCGCTCGAAAACGTTCGACGACATCATCGGCCGCAGTGAAGCCAACCTGCGCGACCTCTTAAATATCCCGGCTAACTATCACATACTTTTTCTCCAGGGCGGCGCGAGTTTGCAGTTTTCAATGGTGCCGATGAACTTCCTGCCCACTGACAGTAGCGCTGGCTACGTCCTCACCGGAAGCTGGGGAAAGAAAGCGCTGAAGGAAGCCAAGAAAGTCGGCGCGGTGAGCGTCGCGGCGACGATGGCTGACGGCGGTTTCACGCGCGTACCGTCACGCGACGAGATGAGTCTCAGTCCGCACGCTGCTTACGTTCACATCACGAGCAATGAAACGATCGAAGGCGTGCAGTGGAAGCGTGAGCCGAGCGTGGGTGACGTTCCGCTCGTTGTCGACTCTTCGTCTGACATTCTTTCACGCGAGATCGATGTCACGAAATACGGTCTCATCTATGCCGGTGCGCAGAAGAACATGGGACCGAGCGGCGTTACGCTCGTGATTATCCGCGACGACCTGTTGCAACGTATTCCCGATAACCTGCCGACGATGCTCGACTATCGCATTCACGTCGAGAACAAGTCGCTCTACAACACGCCAAACACGTGGGGCATTTACATCATGGGCCTCGTTTGCAAGTGGCTACAGGATCAGGGCGGTCTTGCCGGAATGGAGCAGCAGAACGAAGAGAAGGCGCAGCTGATTTACGACGCCATCGATGCTACCGACTTTTATCGCGGCCATGCTGACCTCGATTGTCGCTCGACGATGAACGTCACGTTCCGCTTGCCTGCCGAAGAGCTTGATAAAAAGTTCATCGCCGAAGCAACCGCGCAGGGACTCGACGGCTTAAAGGGACACCGGTCGGTCGGCGGTATTCGCGCGTCGATCTACAACGCATTTCCGCGTGCGGGAGTCGAAACCCTCGTTTCGTTCATGAAAGATTTCGAACGCCGCAATGGCTGATGCCGATCTCACGTTCACGATTGGACCTGATCAGGCTGGAACTCGCTTGGACGCGTATCTAGCCTCACAAATCGAGGGCTGGAGCCGCGCGCGTTTACAGCGCCTCATTGAGAATGAAGACGTACTCGTAAAGGGCAAGGTCGCAAAGCCTTCGTACAAGCTCCGTGAAGGAGACGAAATCGAAGTCGAGCTTGTCGCGCCTGCGACGGAAGTCTTCACGCCTGAAAATATCCCGCTCGACATCGTTTACGAAGACGAGACGCTGGTGGTGGTGAACAAACCGGCTGGGCTCGTGGTTCATCCGGCCGCAGGCACGCCTTCCGGCACGCTTGCGAACGCGCTCGCGTACCATTTTCAAAAGCTGCCTGGTGCTACGAGCGTGCGACCCGGGATTGTTCACCGTCTCGATCGAGATACATCAGGATTGCTGGTCGTTGCGAAAACTGAAACAGCGCTCGAGAACCTGTCGGATCAGTTTCGCGATCGAACTGTTTACAAGTCTTACGTAGCGCTCGTGCATGGGCGCGTGCTTTCGAGCTCAGGGAAGATCGATCAGCCGCTCGCGCGCGATCGGTCGAACAGGACGCGCATGGCGGTCGTGCGTGGTGGGCGAAACGCGTTGACGTTGTATCGCGTGCGCCGTGCGTTTGATCGATTTACGTTGCTGGATGTTGAGTTAAAGACGGGAAGGACACACCAGATTCGCGTGCATCTCACGTGGATGAAGCATCCGGTGGTGGGTGATGAGACTTACGGAGGTGGACGCGATAACACGATCCGGGATCCGCGATTGCGGGCACGCATCCGCAGCCTCAACAGGCATTTTCTACACGCAGAGAAACTCGGGTTCAAGCATCCAATGACTGAGGAATTTGTGAAGTTCGAATCCTCTTTGCCACCGGAACTCGAAGACCTCTTAACGCAGATAGACGCAGATTCTTAAGGGATTGGCTCGAAGCGCTTGATTAGCGCATTGAATCTTTCATCACCTCGAAGTCCGTCAAACATCGGTTCGATCCGGATCAGCACGAGGCCTGGATGGCGCGCTTCGAACGCTTTGTTTAGATACTCGATCGCTTTGTCGTTGTCCTTCAGTCCCGCGTAAATGATTGCGAAGTACAAGGGCGAAACATAGCGCCGCTTCGACAGCGCATCGAGCTGACTAATGATCGCGCGCGCCTCGGCCTGTTTGCCCGCCATCCCATACGCGAACCCGAGCGACGCCGACGCTTCCGACTCGGCTTCAACCACCTGATCCGGTATCGCACCACTCGGCGGCGCCTTGATCAACTTCCTCAGCTCAACGATCGCGTTGTCGTCCATTCCCTTCTGCACGTACGCGAGCGCGAGGTAGTGACGCGCAACCCAGAAATCCGGATCGCTCTGCAACGTCGTTTTATACTTCGCGATCGCATCGTCGTAGTTCTTTTCGTAGTAAGAATAAAGACCGGTGTTGGCGCTAATGATCGGCGACAGCGGATCGAGCTTGTGCGCCTCCTCGATCTCCGCTTTTGCCAAATTGAACTTTCCCATCTGCATCAGGTACGACGCGTACCACTGATGCGCGGTCGGGTACTTCGGATTCAACTTCAGCGCCTGCTGGAAATCACTTTGCGCTCCCAGCCAGTCCCAGTCATAAGCGAGTCTGACGAACGCGCGAGACGTGTAAGCCTCGGCCAACGTTGAATCGGCATCGACAGCCTTCTGCGCCGCAGCCTTCGCCTTCGGCATCTCGTCTACAGGTCTGACAACGCCGATGTCGCAAAGCAGCGCGTATGAATCGGCGAGACCGGAGAAAGCGAGGGCGAACGTCGGGTCCTTCTCTTCGGCACGTCTGAAGTAATCGATGCCGTTACGAAAACCTTCTTCGTTGCGCTTGTTCCAGAAGTATCGACCTTTGAGATAGAGCTGGTAGGCTTCGGCATCCTTCGTGTAACGCTTCGCGAGCTTTTCTTCGTCTTCGCCGGACAGACGCAACCGCAAGCTCTGCGAGATCTTTCTCGACACTTCGTCCTGCACCGAGAAAATGTCGGCGACACTACTCTTGTACTCCGCGCCCCAAAGCTGCGAGCCGTCTTCGACTTTGATCAGCTCTGTCTTGATCACAAGATTGTCGTCGAGTTTGACGAGTCGACCGGTCAACACCGCGCCTACGTTCAGAGTCCGGCCAGCTTCGAGTGGATCTAGGTTCGGCCCTTTGAATCGAAACGCCGCATTGCGCGACATCACTTTGAGATTCGGCAGTTGCGAAAGACTGTTGATGATGCTTTCTGTCAGGCCGTCAGACAGGTACTCCGCGTTCGGATCTTTACTGTCGTTCACAAACGGAAGAATTGCGACTGAGTTGATGGTTGGCGACGATCTCGCGAAGTAAAACACGCCACCTACGACTGCAAGGATCCCAAACAACCCGACAAATCCATACGTAAACCACGGAGAGCGTTTCGACTCCAAAGGCCCGCGGCTCGCAACAGTTGCGGGGTTAGTGACAGTCTCGACCTGCGACCTGATTACCGTCGGCATTGACGAAATGAAATCCGTTTGCGTGTCACGAGCTCCGGATCTGGTTAGCTCGGGAAATTCCGACGTGTGAAGCTCGTCTCTGATCTGTTCAAGATCGAGTTTGAGATCAGTGATTGTCTGGTAGCGTTTTAGTCGATCTTTCGCGAGTGCTTTCGAAACAATTCTTTCGAGCTGGCGCGGAACGTTTGGAACGTGCTGCACAAGCGGAACGTGCTCATGATCGATGATCGAAACGCGCGTGTGGCTCTCAGTCTTTCCCTGAAACGGCGGCTCTCCGGCGATCATCTCGTAAAGCACAACGCCGAGACTAAAAACGTCAGTCCGTTCGTCGATGCCTTCGCCGAGTGCCTGCTCGGGCGACATGTAACCACTCGTGCCCATGATGGCGCCGGGATGTGTTTCGGTTATGGGAATCGTCACAGCTTCGGGATCCGCACTGCTGCCGACGCGATCTGTCAGTTTTGCGAGACCGAAATCCAACACCTTCACAAAGCGGTCGCGAACAAACTTGTCCTGCCGCAACATGATGTTCTCGGGTTTGATGTCGCGGTGCACAATGCCTGCGGCGTGCGCAGCTTCGAGCGCCATCGCAACCTGGATCGCGACGCCGAGTGTTTCGTCCAGCTTTAAAGGACCACGCCAGAGACAGTGACGCAGTGTTTCGCCGTCGATGTATTCAGTCGCGATGTAGTAGCTGCCGTCGGCTTCGCCGATCTCGAAAACGGTAAGAATGTTCGGATGATTGAGCGCGAGAATCGCGCGTGCTTCCTGTTTGAAACGACGCAAACGACTCTCGGACTTCGTGAGCTCGTGCGGTAAAACTTTGAGCGCGACCTTGCGGGCGTGTTGCCTCGTATCTTCGCCCAAAAAGACTTCACCCATGCCACCCTTGCCCAGCCTGCGTAAGATGCGATAATGGGCGATGTACTCAGGCAGTGGACTGGTGTCGGCGGAGTTGTTCGGACTGTCGGGCATGAAGGCGAATACTTGCGCGACTAAGTTGGGCCGAGAACGATTCGTGCGCATTGTAACACCTTTGAGGCTTTGCACCTTTGCATAAGGCCTAGCTTTGTGTCATATCCGTTGCGGGCGAAGGCCGGAAAGGGCAACAAGTTCGGGGTCGAGCGCATCGAATCCGCCGGTACTCAGCAGACTGTGGTCAGCTCCCGAACTTTAATCCATTTAGCATGTCAGCACGTCTAACATCACTTTTGTTTAAATACTTGTCGGTGGCCGTCATTATTCCAGCCGCCGCTCTGTCCGTCGCTGCTCAGAAGCCAAAGCCCTCGCCCACACCGGTTCCGGAAGATCCGCAGGGCACCGTTAAAGTCGCGATTCGCCGCGTGCGATTGCCGATCACGGTTACAGATAAGAAAGGCCAGTTTATCCCCGGCCTGACGAAGAACGACTTCGTTATTCTGGAAGATAAAGTGCCGCAGACGATCGAAACCTTCTCGGACGATCTCGCGCAAACCACGCCACTCTACGTCGCAGTGCTGATGGACACGTCGCCATCAACAGCCGGCAAACTGAAGTTTCAGCAAGAGTCGGCGATGAACTTCATCCAGACAGTCGTGAAGCCGCGCAAGGATCGTGTCCTGTTCGGAACGTTCGACGATTCGATCAACCTGTTGCAGGATTTTACTGACAAACTCGATCTTCTCGACAAGGCTGTGTATAGCGTCAAGAAGATGGGCGTGCAGACGGCGCTGTTCGATGCGATCTGGCAGTTCTGTGATGAAAAGATGCGCTCAGTTCCCGGGCGCCGTGTGTTGCTGCTTGTTACTGACGGTGAAGACACGTTCAGCCGCGCAAACATTCGAGATGCGATCGATATCGCACAGCGAACTGAGACGACGATCTTCGCGATCTCTACGAAGGCGGGTTTTCTTGCAACAGTGCCAGGTGTCGAAGCAGGACAGGTCGCGGATAAGAAAGACAAGGATCTGTTGACGCTCGCGGAAGAGACCGGTGGCACCGCCTTCTTCACCGGCGACATGCTTTCGCTCGAGCGATCGTTCACGAGAATTTCAAAAGAGCTGCGCGCGCAGTATCTCGTTACTTACAATCCGACGAACAAGAGTTATGACGGCACGTTCAGAAAGATTGACGTGAAGCTCTCGGACGGTCACGGCGATCTGAAAGTGAGAACCAAGCGCGGTTACAAAGCGATCGCTGATAGCGTTACCCAGTAAGGAGTTTTGAAGTAGATGCAATATCGCGAAGTCAGTCGGCCGTTTGTGTTGCTGGTTCTGGTTTTTCTGCTCTTGTGCGGAGGAATCGCAAACCGCACTTTGTCTGCAAAAAACGAGACCATTGCGCAGGGGGCTGCCGCGCTTGCATCACCGTCACCAACACCGCGCCGTGAAGAAGTGCCGCAGGATTCCGACGAAATAATCAAAGTCGAAACCAACCTGACGAACCTTTTCTTTACTGCCGCCGATAAGAACAAGCGCTTCATCACGAATCTCAAGGCCGAAGACATTCGCGTGCTCGAAGACGGGCAGCCGCAGGAGATCTTCACTTTTCAACAGAACATCGAGCTTCCCCTCTCGCTCGCGATATTGATCGACACGAGTATCTCGGAACAGCGCACGCTTCCCGATGAAAAAGCGGCGGCCCAGGCGTTTCTTGAAAGCGTGATGCGGCCAAACAAAGATGAGGCCGCCATTGTCTCGTTCACAGGTGACACGACTCTCGAGCAGGGTTTTACAGGAAATATCGATCGGCTCAGGCGAGCGATTGACCGCGTGGAGTTTGTGCCGCCTTCGGGCTATATCGGCGGCGGGGTAGTTGTGAACGGAACGCCTCCGATTTCGGGAACGAACCAGAGTCTCGCCGGATCAACTGCGGTCTGGGATGCAATTTGGGCTACTTCTGACGAGTTGATTGGCACTTCCGCTGAGCACACCCGACGGGCAATCATCCTGCTCACAGACGGCGACGACACGAGCAGTCGCATGAAAATGCACGAGGCGATTGAAAAAGCCCAGAAGGCTGATGCGCTGATCTATGCCATTGGAATCGGCGATCGCTACACATTCAACGTCGACGAAGGCGCGCTCCGCAAAATTGCCGAGCAGACGGGCGGCCGTGCCTACTTTCCACGGCATGAACGTGACCTTAACGACGCCTTTGCACAGATTCAACGGGACCTCCGCGAGCAGTATCTGGTGGCCTATTCGCCCACGAATAAAGCCCGCGACGGGTCGTACCGCAAGATCGAGATCCAGGTCGTAAATCCGGAGCTTAAGCAGCAAAACCTCAAGCTCAACTACCGGGCCGGCTATTTCGCCAAGACTATAGGGCCAGAGCCTCCGGCCACCCGCAAACGGACCAACAATCCGTAAAATTCGCCACAGATACACGGATTTCTCGACCCGGTTAAATCCGTGTAAATCTGTGACTAAAACTGTTATACTGCCGACGCCAGCGCGTCCGCCTGGCCGCTGTAAGGAACTCCATAAGTCTCATTTCGCCCTCCCAGGTTTTCTTACTCAAAAAAGCCGGACACCCAGATTAAATGAGTATTAATACCTCAGACCGGGGCCGAGTCCTGATCGTCGATGACGATCGGAAGATCCTCGATCTGTTGGTTGAGCTGCTCGAACTCGAAGGTTACGAGATCGCGACTGCGGTCGACGGCTCGGTAGCTTTCGATCTTGCTATGGCGTTCAATCCCGACGTTGTCGTCAGCGACGTTGTGATGCCAGAGGTGGGCGGTCTTGAGCTCTGCCGGCGTCTGAAGAATGATCCGCGTACGGCTTACATTCCGGTGCTCTTGATCAGCGGCCGGATACCCTCAGATGATGCGGGCATTGAAGGCCTGCAAGCAGGGGCCGACGACTACCTCGATCTTCCGTTTCGAAATGAAGAACTGCTGGTGAAGGTCGCGCGGCTGGTCGAGCGACAGCGCATGGAAGACGCTTTGAAGGAGAGTGAAGAACGTTACCGCCGGCTGGTTGAGCTCTCACCGGACGCGATCGTAGTTCACCAGGGAGGTAAGTTCACTTATCTCAACCCGGCCGCAGTGAATCTCTGGGGCGCAGCAAAAGCCGAGGATCTGATCGGCAAATCGATCTTTCAGGTCGTACATCCCGACTATCGTCATCACGTCAGTGAACGCATCGACTACATTCAACGTTTTCAGAAACCCACCGCCCTTGTCGAGCAAAAATGTCTCCGGCTCGATGGCTCAGAGATCGATGTTGAAGTCACTGGTTTGCCGTTCGCTTTAAACGGCCAGGCAGCCGTGCTCTCCGTCTTCCGCGACGTCACAGAAAAGAAGCAGGCACGCGAGGCACTCAGAAAAGCAGAAAAGCGTTTGCGGACCGTCGTCGCGAGTGCGTCGTTAATTCTGTTTGCGACTGACAAAAACGGCGTCTTTACTTTGAGCGAAGGTGAAGGGTTGAAAACGCTCTCGCTTGAGCCGGGCGAGCTCGTGGGCCAGTCGGTGTTTGAAATCTATGCTGACACTCCGCAGGTTTGTGAAAACATCAGGCGCGCTCTGAAGGGCGAGTCGTTCACGTCGGCAGTAACAATCGGCGATCTCGTTTTTGACATTCGCTATTCACCGCTTACAGACGAGCGCGAGAACGTGCTCGGTGTGATCGGGGTTGCGACTGACATTACTGACAGTCGCAGAGCGGAAGCATCGATTCGCGAAAGCGAAGAGCGTTACCGGGAGCTCTTCGAGAACGCCAACGACATCATCTACACGCACGATCTACAGGGCAACTTCACTTCGCTCAATCGCAGCGGCGAGCGCATCACGGGCTACTCTCGCGAAGAGGCAGCGCTCATGAACGTCGCTGACGTTATTGCGCCCGAGTATTTAGATCTCGCGCGCGAGATGATTGCTCACAAAGCAACCGAGAAAGTATCCACCGTTTACGAGATCGACATCATCACCAAGGAAGGTCATCGCGTTCGTCTCGAAGTCAGCACCCGGCTGATCTTCCGCGATGGTAAACCGGTTGGCGTGCAGGGAATCGCGCGCGACCTGACCGAGCGTAAACACTCGGAAGAGATACTACGTGAGAGCCAGGCATTTCTCGCGCAACAGGCACAACGCGAGGCGATGACGCACCGCATCTCGCAGGCGATTCGTTGCTCGCTGGACAGTCATGAGATTTACCAGACGGCAGTGCGGGAGTTGGGTTCGTATCTCGCGGTGGATCGTTGTTCTTTGTTCATGCGCGACGAACGCATGAAATGTGCGTTGAACGTCGCGGAGTATCACGTCAACGGGGTTAAGCCTGCGGCGTCGGACTTCGCGTTGGACCACCTGCAATCGTTGGTTTCGGCGCTGGATACGACTGGTGTTTTGCCGTTCGCAGACGCCGCGGGAGATAAGCGCATTGCAGACCTCTACCAGAGCATTCTCTCGAAGGCGAACGTGAAGTCGATCATGTACGTCGCGATCAGAGTAGGCGATGACGTTCCGGCAGCGTTCGCGCTTTCCACAACGAGACAAATCCGGCACTGGAGTGAGACCGACATTGCACTCGCTAAAGCCGTCGCCGATCAGACGGGCATAGCCATCCGGCAGGCCGAGCTTTACCAGAAAGCTGAATCGACCTCGACACGTGAAGCGCTCGTGAATCGTTTGACGATGGCGATTCGCGCTTCGCTGAGTTTGGGAGAGGTTCTCAGCACGGCAACCGTTGAGCTGGGCCGCGCACTTGATGCGTCGCGAGTTCACTTATTCCTGCTGGACGGCGAAGGCGTCAGTGCCCCACTCGAACACGAATTTCTCAACGAAGGTGTGAAAAGCATCAAGGGCGTTGACGTCGATTACGACCATCTTGTTGCGCGCAAGCTTTCCAGCTCCAACGAGCCACTGATTGTCGACGATGGTCTGAACTATGAAAGCGAGTCTACGACGCTGAGCGACTACGTTCGCACGCAGGCGCAAAAACTCGAGATCCGCTCGGCGATCAACTACCCATTGATCGTGAAGGGACAGTTTCGTGGCATTCTTGCCATCCATCAAACGGATCGAAAACGTCTCTGGACGGAAGATGAGTTGAGTCTGGTGCAGGCGCTCGCGGAACGATTGGCCATCGGCATCGCGCAGGCTGAGTTGTTTGAGATGGTGGCGCGCGGAAAGACCGAGTGGGAAACAACTTTCGACGCGATGTCTGACGGCATCTTCATCTTCGACCGTACCGGCGAATTGAAACGCGTGAATCGTGCGGGCGCTACGATGGAAGCTGTTCACCCGCGGTTGCTGCTCGGTCGCAAGTGCTGCGACATACTCCGAACCAGCGAAGAAGCCGACACATGTGTTGTCGAAAACGCACTCGAGACCGGGTGCAGTGTGACGATAGAGATCACCCCGAGTCGTCTGAATCGCCCGTTGCTGGTTTCGGTTGAGCCGGTGTTGGATGAAAACAATCAGGCGATCGCGGTTGTGTGTACCGCACGCGATCTTTCCGAGCTGCGCAAGGTACAGGCTGTCGCACGCGAGCACCAGTCGTTGTTGACGAACATTCTCGAGAGTGCGCGCGAATCGATCTATGCGGTTGATACAGAGGGAAACTTCAAGTGGTGCAACACGGCAACGTTGAAAGGCCTTGGCTTCCAACGCAGCAACTTCATTGGACGTCCGCTGCTCAGCATGGTCCATGAAGGCGATCGCGATCTGGTGCGTGAGAAGCTTGATGCCGCCTTACAGGGCGTGGCGCAGACTTACGAGATGCGCTACTTCGCGCATGACGGCCAACTGCGACACGCACGAGTCGATAACTCACCGCTTGTCGTTGAAGGTCGCACGACCGGCGTGTTGGGCATTGCACGCGACATCACCGAGCAGAAGGAAGAGCGCGAGCGTGCGGCGCGCGCTGATAAGTTGCGAGCCCTCGGACAACTCGCGTCCGGCGTCGCCCACGACTTCAACAATTCACTCGCCGCGATCCTCGGACGCGCTCAGTTGCTGCGACGCCAGATCAACGATCCGGCGCTCGTCCGTAATCTTGACATTATTCAAACGGCCGCTGAAGACGCTGCGGCTACAGTGCGCCGTATTCAAACCTTTGCACGTAAGTCGGCGGTGAAGGAGTTCGAGTTAGTTGATGTTTCCAGCCTGCTCAATGATGCGGTTGAAATAACGCGGACGCGTTGGCAAAACGAGGCGCGCATTCGCGGCCTTGAATACGAAGTCAAACTCAACGGTGAGAAGGAGCAGTACACGTACGGCAGTGCGTCGGAGCTGCGCGAAGTGTTTGTCAACATGATCGTGAATGCTGTCGATGCGATGCCGCGCGGCGGGCGTTTGTTGATTACCTGCCATCGCAAGGACGATCGGCTGCAACTGCATTTCAGCGACAACGGAATGGGAATGGCGGAGGACGTGAAGCAAAAGATTTTCGAGCCGTTCTTCTCGACTAAGGGTGCGCACGGCACGGGACTCGGCTTGTCAGTCAGTTACAGCATTATCGAACGCCATTCCGGATCGATCAGCGTCGTTTCTGAGCCGGGAAGCGGGACGAACTTTACGATTGATTTGCCTGCGATCGCGGCTGAGTCATCGTCGGAAGAGTCACCGGCGACGCTTAGTGATACGCGGAGTCTGAAGATCCTTGTGGTTGACGATGAGAAACCGGTGAGAGAGACGCTCGCAGAGATGCTGGTGGCGATCAGGCATAGCGTAGAGTTGGCTGGCAGTGGTCAGGAAGCGGTCCAGAGAATGCGCGCTGGTGATTTTGATTTTGTATTTACTGATCTTGCTATGCCGGAAATGGACGGCTGGGAAACAGCGCGACTGATTCGTAAAAGCTGGCCCAATGTGCGGATCGTACTTGTTACTGGCTATGGCCCAACCACGTCACCACCGTCCGGCGAGGAAAACCTTGTGGACGCGATCATCGGCAAGCCATTCGACTTCGCACAGGTCTGCTCAACTCTCACCACCTTGACCAGAGATCGCGAACTTCAAGCCATCCCGTAAATCTGTAATCCTGTTAAAACTCTCTCTCTTCCACGTCACCATTTGGAATTAATTAAAGTTCATAATCCCCGCACTCGCAGTAAATCCCACCCCAAAACCCACCACCATCGTTGGCCCTGACCACTCACTCTTCGCCGCCAGCATAAACCCGGTTGACGCGCTCGAGAGATTGCCGAAGCTTTCCAGCACCTTATACGAGCCGTTCACTTTCGCTGATTTCGGTTCGAGATCGAGTTGAGAACAAACACCGTCAAGAATCTTCTTGCTACCAGTGTGTATCAGGCAGTCATCAACCTCGGTCAGATCCGACACTGGCGAGTCAGGATGTTGCAGAACATTCTTTACCGTCGTTACCGCGTAATGCGCGCCGCGGTTGGGAACGCTCGGCTGCATGAAGTACTGCGGGCGACCTTCAAGGAACTCGTGTGTGCTGTTGTTGACCATCGTGAGCAGGTTCATGTCACCTGGCTCGTCATTGGTCAAATGAGAGATTGGTCCAAAAGCAGGTTTTCCTTCTTCACAACCAACGAGCAAGGCCACCGCGCCGTCACCAAACAGCATTGATTGAATTACGAAGGTCGTATCCAATCGCTGTAGCTCGAATTGTTCGGGATCAATTCTTCGCTCCTTACGCAGTCTGACGAGTTCGCGATAGCCGGAATACTCGGACCGTAGCAGCGGTGCGACGTACGGTGTGTGCGCTTCCGCCATCACCACGATTGCGAGCTTGCCGGGATTCGCTGCCAGGTACCACTGCGCCACTTCGATGGACTTGAGCAGCACAGAGCAGCCTTGAGCTTGCATGTTGACGGTACGCAACGACCTGGATAGAAGACCGTGCGTTCTCCCCATGATCTCGGATGCCAAACACGGCAGCATCTGGTCAGGAGTGTTAGTTGCCGCGACGAGGAGCCCTATCCGCTTCGGGTCACCTCCCCATTCCTGAATGCAGCGCTTTGTGGCAGCCACGCCGAGTTCCGTTGTGGAGCTGGTAGCTGCTTTTGATTCGCCGCATAGAAACTCGGGATAATTCTTGAGAACTGAATATCGTTGGTTTACCCCCAGAGAACTGATTGTATTGATAAGTTCCGGGGATAGCTTATGCATAAGATTTCCGACCAGGTCCGTGGTCTTGAAGGCATTCTGAGGCACGGCAGTCGCTGCCGAAAGTAAATTGATCATCGTCGTTTTTTCTTCTCCAGAGAGGGGGAATTTTTGCCGCGTCGGATTAACTCCCACCACGATCCGACGCATTCTGCCTTACAAGCGTCGTGCCGCGATTTTGCTGCGGCGACAGTTGTGCTGGAAGGCCTTTGTTTGTGAGACTTAGGAAGGAAATTCGCGGACGATCAATACTCGCTTAGCGTGGCGATTCTTGGATACCTCGTACCCACGTTTTAAACGAGGACAATTCCTCAGTATTTTTACGTAGACGAACTCACCCCGTGTGGTACAGCGCTATACAGTTGGTAAATACGTACACGGTCAAGCGGTCAAGCGGCTTTGCACATAAAGTAGGGACTTCTTGTGCAGGATGTTTATTTTATGTGCAGAACACGGAAGTAAAGGATACAGGATGCGACTAGAGTTGAGGAGATATTGACTGAGTCAATATCTCCTATTCTGCGCCCTTTCATTAACTACCTCATGCAAGCTTTCTGTCTTGTACCCAATCTCTCGTTTTTCCTGCAATTAAGTTGTAACGTGGGGTCCTACATGATAAAGTGCCCAGCTACCTTGCACGTACAGCTTTATGCCCTCTACTAGTCTCGCCCCTTGCCCTCAGGCGTGGACTCAAATAAAACCAAGCGGCTTTTCTTGTTGGTTTTAGCGGAGGTTAACCGTGGAGACGATTAAATGACCGTGCTTCCTCCCAGACCAAGGTTCCATGTGGTTCTTTGGTCTCAGTTAATCGGGGCCTTAATGGTTCTGTCGGGGATGTTTCCTTACTGGATTCATTTAAAGCATTCTTGGGTTCCTCCACACATTACCGGAAGAACAATTGGCGTAGCGTCCGCGCTCTTTCTAATGTTTATTATCCCTTTTGCCGCTAACTTTTGGGACGATGTGTTTGGGAATTTCAACGCGGAGAATCCAAACAACCGCTCGGAACCACTAGCAGAAAAGGCTAAAGTGGTGCGGCGGATCATCTGGTCCTATTGCCTCATCGATATATTTCTTCTAACTTATTTAGTCCACATTACGGGTGGGCTCATCGGAAGTATGTATGCCGGACTATATCTGCTTATTCCTTCATTGGCTCTTCTGCTGATGTTAGGGTCGGCGGATCTGCGTAAGACATCGTGGCTGATCGCATTGGCGATGGCGGGCATAGCGTTTTCTTTCTGGATGTGCTGGTCGCCCGGTCGGATAGAACATGACACCTCGCAACACAAAGAGGCATTTAGCCTTGCTGTTGCGATGGTGAGTTGGGAAGGCGCAATTCTATTGTTTATTCAAGTGGCGATTTTAAAACGGCAAGTACCTACGGCTACACCACAAGCCGTCCGCCAAGCTGATCAGAGTTAAGATGGGGGGAGTTCTTAATCGTTCGCAAATACGAGTGCCAGGCTGATAGCGATAGCCGCTAGCCCTAAGCCAAATGGCACTAGTATTGACGACCACGAGGTATTGGCAAGAACATCTCGCAACTCTGGCTGTTTTGCCTCAGGCTTCGCCACCGATGGCTCAGCTACTGGGTAGAACTCGGCGTGCGTGGGAGGAATAGGAGCGGGCTTTGCCGCTGCCATCCTTGCCGTTTGTAGTTCATGAAGTCGCTGCACAGTTAATCCCTCCGGTCTGAAACCCAGACGCCCCAATGGTCAGGTACGGGCGATTGATGTTTGACCGTCGTCCACATAAATTCAGTTTCCCACCTACTATGACTTATAGACGCCCAATGTTTCGTGGTTACCGTGATCATGTGGCGAAAGTGCTGGTTTGATGACATTGGTGTCACTTCCGAGGGAGACAGAAAGGCAAAGGACCTCGAATCGTGACTGTAGGGCAAAACACGGCATAAACGCCGTTGAACCAAGTTACCATCTCCCTGTAGAGGAAGCAATGACTTCCGACCCCGAATACGACTCACGTTAATGGACGCTCCTGATACTAAGTTCGTTCCTAAAAGTCAACCAGCGAAATTCATTGGCTGGCGTTGCTGTTCATTGGCCGATTTGCTTATAAAGCTGTTATAGCTCATTTTCTTATTACATTCATAAGATGCGCTAGGCGTACATACGGTGTACGTTTTTCACTCTCGTAAGCCTCACTGCACTTCTAACTGGCAAACACCGCCCCACCTAGAAATTGAACTATTTTCTACTTAGTTAACGCGTAATCTCTATCAACTAACGCGTGAAATCTGCGCCAATTTGCTCTCTTTTTCTACACCGCCGTACTCTTTACCGCTCCTCGTATTTTTGACAGGGAAGTGTTCATTTTTTCGCCGGTGCTTACCATGAGCACCTTAAAATGAAAAAGTCGCCACCGCGCCATTCGGCCCGGAACGACATAGAGTCTTGGCGGCATTTCTAAAAAAGGCGGGTTGATAATGATCTTCATGTGCTTAATTGTCAAGACATTCTAGTAACACTTCAACGATCGCTACGCAAGTACAGGCACAGACACAAGTAAAGTGACCGCATCTTAGACCATCGGACGCCTAAAAGTCCTTAAGAACTTCTCAATTAGTTCTCAATTAGTTCTCAATTCTGTGCCCCAGCCACAGATCGCGCCGATCGTCCACGATGTTCTCAAACGGAGAACGAATTAGCGACCGAAAATCAGTGGGCGGCTTACTTCAGCGGGAAGCGGCCGATGGTGTCTTCGCCGATGCTGCCGAAATAAAGGGCGCCGTTGTGCTCGACGACGTTTGCGATCTCGGCGTAGCAGTCAGGCGAGCCGTTCTGAAGGTTCTCGACGACACGGCCCTGCGGATCCAAACCGAGGACGAAGGAATAGCGCTTTGCCGCTGGTTGCATAAATTTGGGAAGACGCGCGACCATCTTGCGCATCGTCGGGTAAGGCAGCATTCGATCGAGAACGGCCTGGCGCGGCGTCACGAGCGCGAGCCAGAACCGATCGCGCCTGTTTGATGAAATGCCGTCAGGAAATCCGGGAAGATTGTCGATGAAGATGTCGTTCTGGCCCATCTTTGGTTCCTTAAGCCAGACGCGCCGAATGCGATACTCGCCGGTCTCAGCGACGAGGACAAACGTTTGGTCGGGACTCACAGCGACACCGTTGGCGAAGTAAATCCCTCGCAACAGCGTGCGCGGCCGGCGTGACTGTGGATCGAGTGCAAGCAAACGACCGTTGGGTTGGTGCTCCAGTAAGTCGTTCGTAAACTGCGACATCGGAAACTTGTTTGAAGCTTCGGTGAAGTAGATCGTGCCGTCTGCACCGATATCGAGATCGTTGAGACAGCCAAACTTCACGCCGTCTGCTTCCTCGGCGAGCACTTTTACTTCGCCGGCTTTGTTCACTGACAACAAGCCTTTGATCGCGTCGGCTACGATCAGATTTCCCTCACGGTCGAAGATCAATCCGAGTGGACGACCCTGGGTGTCCGCGAACACACGGGGCTGCGTGCCGTCGGGTTGAAGAACCATGATCCGGCCGTCTTCGAAACCACCGTAGATCTTTCCTTCGGCATCGACCGCAATATCCTCGGGTTTGTGCCCGTCGCCGAGTGAAAGCTTCTGAACAGTCGAGAGCCGTGTGTTTTGCGCATACGGTCCGGTCAAGCCCGGAGAAGCGGGAGGCGTCCACGCTGCGGGCGCGATCGACACTGGCGCAAGAAGAAGGTATGCAAGCGCGACAACGATGAGGAGGAGAATAACCAATCCGAAGCGCTTTTTGAGAGACATCAATGTTTGGTAAGAGAGTTGTTTACCGCTCGCCGCGTGACTTCTCGACGGCGGTTTCCAGTGTGACGACGAGCTTGCGAATACCCGCCTGATCCATAGGCTCGATCAGACGCAGTGCTTCGTCGAGTATGCGTCGCTGGTGTTCCGGCCAATCCGGTAGGCCGCTGACAGTTCCAGGCTCTCCGTCGTAGAACGCAACCCGCGGCGGACGCACTGATTCCACGATGTCCTTCACGACTGCGAGCGTCATTGTCGGAATGCCATCGAGCTCAAGCGCCCGCGCCACCAGACCTATAGACTGGTGACACAAAACAGAAGCAGGAACTAACAACGCTGCCTGTACTTCATAACGCCGCACTCGCTCGAGGAGCTTCGGAATGAGATCGTCAACGAGGCTTTTGGCATCCGGAATATAACCGCAGAAGCTCCAGAACACCGGATTCAACTGGCCAATGATTCCATTCTTTTCAAACTCGAGCAGTCGCTCGACTGGCAGCGCGCAGTTTGCGTCCTGCTGGACAGCCGTTGCATCGTAACCGCGCGCGGCGAAGCGTAGATCCGACCCTTCAACTTCGATCGGAATCTCACGAAAGCTTGTGTCGCCTGTGGTCGAGCTCGTGTCAAAGGTGGCAGTGCCGTCAATGAAAGCGCCCGCTGACGAGATGAGCGCGAGGTTCAGCATCGGCAGTGCCCGCCGGGCAGGCGTAAACGGCGCGCGGCGGTTTCTTACAAAAGGATAATCGGAACCGAGATCGTCACCCGCGCCGGGTCTCCAACTCTCGAACCGCCTTTGCCACCCATCAATGTCTTCAATGATTTCCACCAGGTTCACCCAATCTGATTAATTGCGCAGGCTCCGGGCCATCAGGACCATTGCCACAAGAGCAGCAATCATAGCAAGCCCGAGCGCGTTAACCGAATAACCGTGCAGGTTGCTGAAGGCGATCCGGCGTGCGTCGTCAGCCGCAATCTGATCGATCGGCAAGACCATTGCCGCGCGCAACGCACGCATTCGCGCTGCGATTACCCAATGGCCGATTGCTGTCGTTAACGCGATGATGCTCAGACAAACGCATTCAATAATGAAACTGAAGCGGCTCGACGAATGGCGGCGCAGCAATAGAGTTATTAATAGTAACAATGAGATTAGAAAGCCGGCGATATTGATCACTGAAAGCGAACGCGTGACGATGCTGCCGGCGATCTCGTTTGCATTTGGGAGGCCGAAGGATCGCAGTACGCCGAATGCGGCTGGAGCGACAACTGCACCGAAGAAGAGGGCTGCGCCGAACCAGCAGGCTAATACGATCAATCGGGAAAAGTTCATTGAGACAGTCTTAGACAGGATTACAGGACTTTCAGTATGAACAAGCTGTTAGTCAAACTCATCGATCGTCGCCAGCAAACGGATCTTCGGCGGCGTGATCTGCGGACGCGGCAGCTCTCTTGGGTCGCCGTTCAACAACCACGACAACGCACGATCGAGTTGCGACTGGTACTCGTCCAGATCGAGCGACATAAAAACATTGACGCCCAGTCGCGCAAACTTCTCCTTCGCTCGCAGGTACATCTGACGTGCCGCCCCAGGCCGGCCGATATCCAGATGATGAAACGCGACCGCTGATTGGATCATTGCCTGTAGAAACAGTTTTTCTTTTGGTCCAACCTCACCCATCCAACGCTCTTCCCAGGCGTCGTGCGCGGCGTGAAACTCGCCCGCGTTGTAAAGATCGATTCCCGCAATGTACTCGATCGGATACGCCGCGACGTGAGCGTCGAGATAGGCAGTTTCGAATTCAGTCATTTGTTGCTTAGCCGACTTGCGATCACTTTCGCGGCAGTTGCGCCGCCGCCGGTGGCGCTGCTGATCGTCGGCGCAATCGGATTCGAGACGTCACCGACCGCGAAGACCATCGGTACATTTGTTTCCTGTTGGCTGTTTACCACCACATAACCGCTTTCGTCTGTTTCCAATTGTTGACGGAACAACTCGGTATTCGGCGCAACGCCGATCCGTATCAACACGCCGCGCACTGCAAGTTGAAACGGCTTCAATCCCTGCTTGCGCTGAATCTCAACTGCCTCCACACGATCGCTGCCCATGATACGCGTCAGCACGGATTCAGTGAAAACTGTGATGCAGTGCTTTGATTGAAGCTGTTGGGTGAACTCACGACGCGCACGCAGCTTCTTTCCACGATGCACGAGCGTCACTGTGGGACAAACGTCAGCCAGCAGCAACGCATTCTCAACTGCCGCATCTCCACCACCAACCACACAAACATCCTGCCCGGCGAAGAGCTCTCGATCGCGGGTAGCGGATTCTATCATCCCCCTCCCGACGAACTCCTTCTCGCCGATCACGCCCAACTCCCTCAGCCGCACACCCGTTGCGATCACGAGCGCGATCGATTGGAGGTTCTCACCACTCGCTAACGAGACACGCTTCGCCTTTGAATCAACTGAGGTAATGCTTGTTTGTGTCCAGAGATCAAACTCAGCACTGTCGACATCCGCTGCGAAGCGTGCGAGCAACTCCTCGCCATTGCGAGCTCTAAGTCCGAGATAGTTGGTGATGGGATTGTAGACGCGATGAAGTTGCCCGCCGACCGCGTCCGCTTGTTCGAGCACGAGTGTGTCGAGGCCTAGCTCATCGCACCAGAAAGCGGTTGAGAGTCCGGCTGGTCCGGCGCCGATGATAATTACGTCGTGCATCCCTGTTTACGAAACTGCCACCAGCGATGACGACTGCTGCAAAACTTCCGCCACCTCGTCAGGCTCCAAACGCGATGCCGCCAAAGTCCCCGCACTATCCAGAAACTTTAATGCCGAAGTCATCTCACGATTATCGATCCGCCAGCGTCCGTCGTGATTTGTTTCTCTGCTGTTGAGCAACTGTAAAGCGGGCGCGAGATCTCGACGCACAATCCGTGGGCGCACAACAGTCTCGGCCCACGAGTAGTAAGGATAATCAATCCGGTAGAACCATCCTGAGCCGTTGGGAATAGCGATCAGGAAGAGCTTGCCTTTGGCGAATTTTGAGATCGCCGTGTAAGGCGCTGAGTGCCTCGTCGGACTGAAACCCGCGCCATCCCAAAGCTCCGGCGCAAGCGTCACGACGGAAGTATCTGAATGCTCGACAACGTTCGATCTGCCGCTTTCAAAACTCTCGACGGCGGCGACAACTCTGTCCCAGCCCTCGCGCCACAGCGATTCATAGTCATCAATATTTGCCAGCAAGTGCTCGACTTTCGGCAGCACAAGCTCATACGCGCGCGCATCGTCTTCAACTTCTTCACCCGCGAGGAGTCGCGCCAGTGGTGAGCCGTCGTCATTGTTTGGACTCGCCTGATCGGAACCTTGTATCGCGATACTGACACGAACACCAGCATCACTTGAATACTCCGAAAAGTCTCCAGCTTCAGCCGCGGAAATCAGCAAATCGCGATACGCGAGCGCACGCTCACCCGTTAAAACACTCCAGCAGGAAAGAACGCCGTCCGTATCGAAGTGGTTGTTAGTGACTAACTCAATGCCTTGCGTCAGCGCGGCGCGATTTGGTGAAGCGACCAGATTGAGCGCGATCTCGGTTGAAGTATCCGCCTTCAGCTCGGTTGGGGTACTATTCCCTTCCCAGTGCGAGAAGTGAATGCTGTTATCGACGGTGCCATCGACCGACAGCTTGGGAACGTTTTCGAGGGCTTCTGTGTAAAACTCGAATCTCATGGTCTGGCCTTTCGAGATGCGGGAGATGTTTTTGAAAGTGTAGTGTAAACCAACTAACGGAAGAACAATATGGAAGAGATCACTCCAGCTGAACTCAAACAACGCCTCGACAACGGCGACGACATACAGATCGTGGACGTGCGAGAGGACTACGAAGTCGCAATTGGCCGCATACCGAATTCGATTCATATCCCGCTGGCACAGGTGTTGGCTCGCATGAAGGATATCGATCCGAACCGCGAGACGGTCGTACACTGCAAGATGGGCGGCCGCAGCGCTCGAGCGATCGAGGCGCTTCAGCGATTAGGTTTTCAGGGAAAAATGATAAATCTCAAGGGTGGGATTCTGAGGTGGTCGGATGAAGTAGACCCGAGCGTGCCGAAGTACTAGCCACAAAAAAGCACAAGAATTATTTTGTGATCCCCTCGAGCTCGATGAAGCGACTGAGCCTGGTAATCACCATTCCCTCTTCACACTGCAAACGGCACGATAGCGCCGGCCGATCGCTCTGCTCGTTCTGGCCTTTCATGTGATACCACACCTGGCAATTTGTGCATTCACCGTTCCAGCAGAAGTCGCCGTAAGAGATAGTGTTGATGGAGAGGTATTGAAAGCAGCGCAACAGCTGGTTTTTCTCGGGCACGCTGACCTCGCTGCCCATGATTTCGAGATTGATGAGCTTCTCGTACGGATCGAGTAGATCCGATGCACCCGCGTCAAAGCTGCCGCTTTGTTCAGCCATAGGCAGCGGCAGTATAATCGCTCCCTGCTCAAATTTGTACATAATCAACTGCGGGGGTTAACAATTGGCTTTAGTCATCTACACCAAGCCGGGATGTCCTTACTGTGAGCAAGCTCGTGATTACTACAACTCCAAAGGCATTCCTTTCATCGACTACGACGCGCAAAACGACAAAACGAGGCGCGCGGAGATGTTCTCCTATTCGGATGACGATCCGACGGTGCCCTGCATCGTGGAAGATGGGAAATATATCGGATCGGGTTGGGGAAACCCGCCGCGTGGTTGAACCGTTCACGATTAGCCGGCCGTGCGCCGGCTGTTTAGCGAAAGAAGCGGTCTCCCCTGAAGATCAAATCGCGTTTATTGAGGAAGGTGCTCTATGCGAAACCAATCCCGTTGGCTTTTTCTGCTGCTGCTCTTTGTTTTATCCGTTCTCCCAAACAATAGCGAAGTCATAGCACAGTCAAATGGAGGAGCAGGCGCGCCTCAACCACCTATGGCAGAGAAGAAAACAAAAACTACGAACATTCACGGCACGACAATAGTCGACGACTATTTCTGGCTGCGCGAAAAGGCGAACCCGGCGGTGTTGGCGCACCTGCAAGCGGAAGACGCTTATACCCAGGCGGCGATGAAACACACTGCGGCGCTACAGGAAAAGCTCTACAACGAGATGCTCAGTCACATCAAACAGACTGACGTCGACGTGCCTTATCGATCGGGAAACTACTTCTACTACACGCGCACTGAAGAAGGTAAACAGTATCCGATTTTCTGTCGGAAGAAAGGCAGCGTTGATGCCCCTGAAGAGATCGTGCTCGATGAAAACGAGCTGGCGAAAGGCCAGAAGTTTATGAGCGTCGGCCTCTTTCTTCCCAGTGACGACGGGAACCTGCTCGCCTACAGCACTGACAACACCGGCTACCGGCAGTACGTGCTGCAAATCAAAGATATGCGCAACGGCCAGATCTTTCCGGAGCGAATCGAGCGAGTCACTAGTTTCAGTTGGGCCAATGACAACAAGACTTTCTTCTATGTGACTGAAGATCCGGTTACAAAACGAAGCGACAAGTTTTTCCGTCACGTGCTTAACACCGACCAAACCGATCTCGCGTACGAAGAAAAAGACGAGTTGTTTGACATCGGCGTCGGGCGCTCACGCGACAAGGCCGTGATCTTCCTCGAAGCATTTAGCAAGACTTCAACTGAGTCGCGCTACCTTCGTGCAGACGAACCGAACGGAACGCCAAAAGTGATCATCCCGCGATCGCCTGAGCATGAGTACGACGTCGACTATCGCGACAACCTTTTCTACATCCGCACAAACAAAGGCGCGAAAAATTTCCGTATCGTCACCGCGCCAGTAAACGACCCTTCCGAGAAGAACTGGAAAGACTTTGTCGAACACAAACCCGCAGTGAAGGTCGAGGCGATCAGTCTCTTTGCCGATCACGCGGTGTTGTCTGAGTGGGAAGGCGGTTTGCAACAGCTCGAAGTCATCAACTTCAAGACAAACAAACGACATCGCATCGTCTTTCCGGAGCCGGTTTACGCTGCGGGCCTAAGCACCAATCGCGAATACAACACAAGCGTCGTCAGGTACAGTTACAACTCACTGGTCACGCCGAATTCGACGTTTGACTACGACATGAACACGGGTAAAGCAACGTTGTTGAAGCAGACGGAAGTGCCCGGCGGGTTCGATAGAAACAACTATCAATCCGAGCGCGTGATTGCGACCGCTTCTGACGGAACGAAGATTCCGATGTCGATGGTCTATCGAAAAGGCGTGAAGATGGACGGCAGCGCGCCGTTGCTTCTTTACGGGTATGGATCGTATGGCGCATCGATTCCGCCGACATTTTCGTCAACTCGCCTGAGTCTTCTCGATCGCGGTGTGATCTTCGTAATCGGGCACATTCGCGGTGGCGGCGAGCTCGGTGAAGAGTGGCGCCAGGCCGGTAGAATGATGAATAAGATGAACACGTTCACGGATTTCATCGCCTGTGCTGAAACGCTCATCAAGAACAAGTACACGTCGAAGGATCGACTCGTGATCCAGGGTGGCAGTGCCGGTGGGTTGCTAATGGGCGCCGTGTCGAACATGCGACCGGATCTCTTCAAAGCAGTCGTGTCTCAGGTGCCGTTTGTTGACGTGCTGAATACGATGCTCGACGCGAGCTTACCGCTGACGACTAGTGAGTACATCGAGTGGGGCAATCCAAACGACAAGGCCGCGTTCGAGTACATGAAGACGTATTCGCCTTACGACAACGTCGCGAAGAAAGATTATCCTGCGACGCTCGTAAAGGTATCGCTGAACGATAGCCAGGTGCCGTACTGGGAAGGCGCGAAACTAGTCGCGAAGATGCGCACGATGAAGACTGACAAGAATCCGCTGCTGTTGAAGGTCAACTTCGGCGCGGGACACGGCGGCGCGTCCGGGCGTTACGACGCACTGCGCGAGGCGGCTTTTGACTTCTCGTTCATGCTCTGGCAGATGGGCATTTCGGAGTAGCGTTTGGTTGTTCCAGTCTGCTCTGCGAGAATAGGTCCTATAGGTCTATAGGACCTATTTCGTTTGTTAAATGATCGGCTCGACGTTAGGTAATTACAAGATCCTGGAGAAGCTCGGTGAGGGCGGACAGGGCACCGTCTATAAAGCTGTCGATTCAAAACTCGGCCGCACGCTCGTCATCAAAGTTCTGCCTGCCGAGCTGACCGCGCGTGAAGCCAATCTCAAGCGTTTCGAACGCGAAGCGCGCCTCGCCTCCGCACTCGATCACCCAAACATCTGCACCATCTTCGATCTCAACGAGATCAACGGCATTCACTTTATCGCCATGCAGTACATCGAAGGGCGAAACGTGAGGCAACTCGTGAATGGTCGCCCGTTGTCGCTCGAGAGCGCCTTGTCAATCGCGTTGCAAACAGCGGATGCACTTGCTGCCGCACACGCGCGCGGCATCGTTCATCGCGACATCAAAGCCGGTAACGTGATGGTCACACCGACTGGTCAAGTGAAAGTCCTCGACTTTGGACTCGCAAAACTACTTGACGAAGAAGCGGCACGCACTTCGGGCATTCATCACACTGAGATTACCGAACTCGGTGTTCCTTACGGCACCGCGACGTACGCTGCGCCGGAGCAGGCGCGCGGCGATCGTGTCGATTCACGCGCTGACATTTTTTCAACGGGCGTTTTGCTTTACGAGATGCTGACGGGCACGTGGCCGTTCCAGGGTCAAACCGCGATCGAGGTGCGTCATGCGGTGCTGAACGAAGAACCGGCGCCGTTATCGAAGATGAGACCGGGTCGCGTGCCTGCGAAGTTACAAGCGGTGCTCGATAAAGCGCTCGCGAAAGACCCGCGCAATCGCTACCAGAAGATCTCACACTTCGGCAACGATGTTCGTGAGATCATTCGCGAGCTCGGCACTGATTCGCTGCCCGGGATCGATGAAAGCACGACGCCCGTCGCCCCCAAACATCTGAAACAGCAGGGACCAGTGACACGTGCGCTGCGCTGGTTGACTGGCAGCAAGAGCGGCGAAAGCCCTTCCGGCGCGAGATCCGGTGGGCGCAGCGGTGATTCACAAGCGAGCCCCTTGACGAGTCTCGGTGATCGCGAGCGCAAGAGTGTCGCGATCCTGCCTTTCAAAAATGTCGGCAACGATCGCGAGATCGATTTTTACCAGTTCTCACTTGCTGATGCGGTGATTACTGAGCTTGCGCGCGTGCGCTCACTCGTCGTGCGGCCATCGTCAGTCATAGTCAAGTATCAAAAACAGAGCGTCGATGCTGCCCAAGCCGGACGCGAGCTCGCCGTTGACGCGATCCTGACTGCAACTTTCCTCCGTGCGGGCGATCGCTTGCGCGTGACTGCGCAACTACTCGACGTGCGTACGAGTGAGATTCTCTGGAGCGAACGAATCGACGCCGACGCGAGCGACATCATCGGCGTGCAAGACATGATTGTCCACCGGATCGTCGAAGGACTGCGGCTCGAGTTGAGCCCGGATGAGAAAGTCGAGCTGGCGCGAAAGACAACTGCCGACGCCGCAGCGTCCGAAGAGTACCTCCGCGGTCGCGACTGTCTCGCGTCGTTTATCTATCACACGATCGAGCGTGAACATCTCGACGCCGGCATTGAACACTTCCGCCGCGCCATCGAGATCGATCCGAACTTTGCGCTCGCCTATTCCGCGCTGGGAAGTTGTTACGTCAATCGCGTCCTGAAGGGCCTGGGCCAGGCCGGCGATCACGACAAGGCGAAGAACGCGTTTAGAAAAGCTTTGACGCTCGATCCGCGTCTGCTCGAAGCGCGTATGCACATGGTCTTCATCTATCTCACGGGTGGACAAAAGCAAAAGGCGCGTGAGGCAGTTGACGCGTTGCGCGACGAATATCCGAACGATCCGGGCGTACAGTTTGTGCGTGGTGTGGTCGCGCGGCTCGACGCCGATTACGAAAAGGCGCTGCGCAGTTTCGATCGCATGGTGCGGTTGACTCCAGGGGAGAAGGTGCTGGCAAGCTACAATCGCGCCCGCATTTTCATGTACCAACGCGAATACGATGAGGCGATGCGCGAGCTTGATCAAGGGGAGGCAATCGAACCCGAACATCCGCTGATCAAAGTCTTCCGCGCGCGCGTTCTTTACTACAAAGGCGAGATTGACGAGGCCATTAAAATCCTTCAGCAGGTGTTGCAACGACATCCGCAGATCGATGGTGTGAGACCGATCCTTGCGATCGCACTGAGCTCGCAGGGGCAACACACTAAAGCAAACGAGCAACTGACGCCAAAAGTCAGGCAAGTTGCCGAAGCCGATTACGATATCTCCTACTGGCTTGCGTCTGCGTACCTCTTGCAGGGACGCCAGGTCGAGGCGCTACGATGGCTGGAGACGGCGATCAGTCTTGGCAATGAGAACTACAAGTGGTTCGAGTCAGATCCAAACTGGACCGACATGCACGAGGATCCACGTTTCGTTGAGTTGATGAGTCGCATCAAGAGCAACCGCGAGCAACCCGGGGACCAGTCTGAATGAAAACATTCGTCGTTGGCGACATACATGGGCGTTGCGCGCAGCTCCTCAACCTGCTCGATATGCTGCCGCGAGATCCGGAAAATGACACGCTCGTTTTTTTGGGCGACCTGATCGACCGTGGCGCCGATGCGCCGGGATGCGTCGCGCACATTCTCAAACTCTGTCGCGACAATCCGGAGCGAGTTATTTGCCTGCGCGGAAATCACGAACAGATGTTGATGGATTTTCTCGAAGGTCACAGCAATCTTTGGCTCTCGCCGGTTGTGGGCGGCGAGCGCACGTTTGAGCAGTACACGAAGCAGCCGGTCAGAGTCGATAGTGAAAAGGAGCTCGAGGAGATGCGGGCCTTGTTTGAGCGCTCAATGCCCGCGGAGCACCTCGCGTTCATGGAGGAGATGCCTTTTTACCACGAAGATGAGTTTGCGATTTACGTGCACGCCGGACTCGATGAAGGTAAACATCCGAGGGAGAGCACACCGATGTCGTTGCTGTGGATGCGCGACATGGATTTTTACAAGAACTACCGCGGCAAACCTTGCGTGTTCGGACATACGCCGACGCCGCTGCTGCCATTACGAGGACGGCTCGGGCGTCATGGTATTTACATCTCTCACAGCGCGATCGGACTCGACACCGGTTACAACCACCAGTCGCCGCTGAGCTGTCTGTCGCTGCCTGATTTTAATCTCTACCAGACGTATGCGGACGGCCGTGAAGAGACTAACCAGATCACGTCCTTCATCCCCGAAGCGCTCAAGGAAATGCAGCGCAAGGCTGGGATCGTAAGTTAACCGCGGATAAGACGGATCTTAAAATCGGATTTAAATCGGATTTTCCGATCCATATTATCCGCGGTTGGTTTTACGGTACACAGCGCTGCTCGCGAAGAGGCACTAGATCTAAGTTCGTTAATTTGTGATTCGGATCGAGCGCGATGCGAGCAGCAATCGGACCATTATCGCAAACGAGCCGAATCGCGCTGTTGCGTGTTCCATTTCCACTGAGCGGCTCACCGACCTTGCAACTGCCCCACGCCGCGGCCGCACTGACCTGACGCCGCGTCCGCTCCACGTCCAGTCCCTGCCCTGCAATTCCTTTGACAGTCTCGGCATCCCACGCGACGAGTAGTTTTCCGATCGTTTCAGCAACCTTCGTCATCTCCGCATCAGGCGGCATCACCGGATTGATGTTAATGAGTTGAACTTTCGGCGGCATCGTCGGCGCAAGCGTGATGAACACGTCGAGCCAGCCGCGATCGCACATCATGCGCCACTCGCCACGCAACGCGTTTTCCGGTTTGATTGAAGTCGCGGGCCGGCACGTGCCGTGTTGTTCGGCCAACGCTTTCCAGCGACTCGAACGCACGTCGGCAGCAACGTCGAGAAACAGGTTGTCAGCGGCAATTTTGTTAGCGAGGGTTTCGTCCCATTTGATGATCAGTTGCGAAACGTCCGCTTGTGCGGTGAGCAGTGCTTGCGATGGTTGCACCGCGCGCGGCTGCAACGCGCCCGTGCGATAGAGCGCCGTTGTGACGTCGTTGAAGAGACCGTTAAAGCCCTGATACGTCTGGTTACTCATGCCGATCAGGCCGACGCCGTATTCCGGCAGCCATCGCATCAGCGAGCCGTAACCGGGAAGTCCGCCACCGTGCCCGACCACATGACCAAAGCGACAATCCTGGGAAACACCGAGACCGTAGCCATAAGCTGAGACGCCGATCTGCAGCGGCGCATCGACAGTCGCACGAAAGGCGCTTGCAGGTTGCGCACGCCACGCTTGCTGCATCTCGCGCGCGCTGCTCCGTTTGATTGGGCCGCGCT